>Ga0182738_1002408_pt1 | contig 22219 bp, 14 predicted proteins | sample eDN5th30CBELigMG_FD_128876 | JGI IMG/M metagenome (GOLD analysis project Ga0182738, IMG submission 128876) | Enriched Miracle-Growth compost microbial communities from Emeryville, California, USA - eDNA 5th pass 30_C BE-Lig MG (version 2)... ...
CATCCAAAAATAAAACATTGCGCGTCTATTCCGAAGCGCAAAAGCACGGCATGGATGTGCAGGTGGCGGCGGATCGCGTTCCTGATTTGCGCTATGATTTCGATCCGGCGCGCGGCGCGGTTTTGCTGACCGATGCGGGAAGGCCGTTCTGGGCCACGCTGGGCGGATTCACCAATTCTACCACCGGGCGCGGCACCATGAACGCGCTTTACCGCAATAAATATCCCGCGCAGGTGGATCATTCCAATCCCCGATGGGTGACGGAAAACGGCGCGCCCTGCCTGGAGTTTGACGGCGTGGGAACATACCTGGAACTGCCGCGCGAAGCCCTGCCGTCAAAGGGCGCGTTCACGATGAGTTTCGATATTAAACCCACTTCCAACAAAGATCAATCGCTGCTGGTAAACGGTGCGGTGGGCCGGCAGACGGCCCTTTCCGTGCAGATTCGCGGCGGTAAATTATACGCAACGTTTCGGGACGCCGACTGGAAAACCATCACGCTGGATACGCAATTAGCAGTTCCGGCTAATCAATGGTCAAATATCACGTTGCGATATTATTTTAATGATTTGACTCTCGCCGTCAACGGCAAAACCGCATCCACACCGGCTACCTTTCCCGCGAATAATATCGGTTTCACCGTCATCGGCGGCGGCTGGAATCAACCCTGGTTTGCAGGACGGTTGCGGAATTTGCATATCGTGCATAATGCGGAATAAAAGTACTTTCTAATTTCAATGCAGATACACTTTGCCCATGACATGTTTGCCTGCATTGGATTGTTTGCATCGCGGTGGTAAAAGTACTTTTATTGAAAACCTGCGTGATCGGCGGTTGGGTTTATTGACCAATCACACCGGTTGCGCCATTGATGGCACGCCTGCGTTAGATGTGTTGCGGCAATTGGGCTTGAAGGTGACGGCGTTGTTTTCGCCGGAACACGGCCCAGCGGGAAATCAGGAAGGAAAAGTACTTTCGTCGACTTTTGACGATTTGCCGGTGTATTCCTTATATGGTGAAACGCGTCAGCCGACAGCGGAAATGCTGGCGGAGATTGATGTTTTTATTTGCGATTTGCAGGATGTCGGCGCCAGGTTTTATACCTACAGCAGCACCTTAGCTTTGGCGATGGAAGCGTGTGCCGCACATGATGTGGCGGTTGTGGTGTTGGATCGTCCTAATCCATTAGGTGGATTGAGCGTTGTCGGCCCGCTGCGTGACGCGCAACACATTTCTTTTGTGGGACATTTGGATATTCCGATTATTCATGGCATGACGATGGGGGAATTGGCGTTATTGCATAGCGCAGATAAACAACTTGATTTGGATTTAGAAATTATTTCAGTGCAAAATTGGCGGCGCGAATTATTGTGGCCGCAATTGAATTTGCTATGGCGGACGCCGTCGCCCAATTTGCCAGATTTTCAAAGCGCGGCGTGGTATTCTGGTTTGTGCCTGCTGGAATTTTCCAATGTCAGCGTGGGACGCGGCACCGAGGCGCCGTTTCAAATTCTGGGCGCGCCGTGGATGGATCCGGCAAAAGTACTTTTACCGGAATCGCTGAAAAGTACTTTTACCGCGGAGATAATTGATTTCATTCCCACGCGCGGCAAGTGGGAAAACGATCAATGCCACGGCTTGAAATTCACCAGCAAAAATTTGCCGTATCCTGAAGCTGTACTGCAATTGGGCATGGCGCTGCTGGCCGCGCTGCATCAGACACATGGTGAATTTGAAGCGGGAAAATCGTTGACGTTGCTGGGTTCAGCGCGCGTGTTGGAATTGCTCAAACGAAATCAATGGGAAACGGCATTTGAAATTGCACAGCAGGATGCGGCAGCGTTTTGCGGAAAGCGACGTGAATTTTTATTGTATGAATAGAAAATTCATGTGGCAACAATTGTCAAAATGTGCCAAAGTACTTCTGGCACAACATCTTTAAGGTTTAAGGAGTAACATTGTGAGTAGTGAATTGAAAGTTGGAATTGTCGGGTTCGACACGTCGCACGTGGGAGCCTTTACGAAATTGCTGAACGACGCGTCCGATCCGTATCATATTCCGGGCGCCAAAGTGACCATTGGTTTTCCGTCCTTTAGCCCTGATCTGGAATCGAGCTATTCCAGAGTGGAGGGTTATACCAAGGACATGCAGGAAAAATATGGCATCAAAATCGTGCAGTCGGTGGAAGAAGTGCTGGCTGAATGCGACGCGGTGCTTCTGGAAAGCGTGGACGGACGCCGCCATCTGGCCGAAGCCAAGCCGATTTTTGAATCCGGCAAACCCAGCTTCATCGACAAGCCGTTGGCGGCCAGCTACAAAGAAGCGGTGCAAATTTTTGATCTGGCCAAGCAGCATAACGCGCGTTTTTTCACGTCGTCATCGTTGCGTTTTGAAACCAACATCGCGGCGCTGAAAAATGGCGATGCCGTGGGCGATATTTTCGCCTGTGACGCGTTCAGCCCGGCCGGGCTTGATCCCACTAACCCGGGATTGTTCTGGTATGGCATTCACGGCGTGGAAATTTTGTATACGTTCATGGGGCAGGGCTGCGTTTCGCTGAACTGCGAAGTGACCGATAAATATCATTTTGTCACCGGCACCTGGGCGGACGGACGCATCGCCACCATGCGCGGCTCGCGTTGCGGCGCACATAATTATGGTGCGACGGTCTTTGGCAGCAAGGGCATTTTCCAGACCTTGATGTCCACCGAAGTGCCGCTTTACAGCACTTTGCTGCGGCAAATTGTGCCCTTCTTCCAGGGCGGCCCGGCTCCGGTGGAACCGGCGGAATCGCTGGAAATGATGGCCTTCATCCAGGCGGCTATTGTGTCGGAGAACGAAAAGCGCGAAGTCAAACTCAGCGAAGTCACCGGCTAAGCATGGAACGGTAAAAAGTACTTTCAAAAGTCCTTTTGCTGGCACCAATTATTTCTTTGCGGGGACGCCTTTGGTGGCGTCCCTGCTTTTTTGCTTCGCCCTTCATTCCACAATTGTATAATGTTTTACCATGCAAACACACAAAACCTATAATGTTCGCGAGTTGGGCGCGATGGGCGATGGTAAAACGGATGATACCGAAGCGATTCAGAATACCATTGATTTGTGCAGTGGCGAAGGCGGCGGAAAAGTACTTTTGCCGCCAGGCACCTATCCCGTCCGTCCGCTGGTTCTGCGCAGTGGTGTGAATCTGCATTTGCAGGAAGATGCTCTGCTACTGGGCAGCGCCGATCCGGATCATTACCCGGAATGGCAAAGCAATAATCTCAATACCGATCACGGCGCCACCGCCGTTTACAACGCGCGATATCTCATCGTCGCCGATAACGAAAAAGACATCTCCATCACCGGCAAAGGCGTCATCAATGGCCAGGGGCCGGCGCATTATGACACCGCAAATTCCAAGGAATTATTCTGGCCCATTCGTGACCGCGCCACGCGGCCCGGGCGCATGATCTGGTTTATCCGTTGCAGCAATGTGCGCATCGAGGAAACTACCTTTTTGGACTCACCGGCCTGGACGTTCTGGGTTTTGGGCTGCGATAATGTGGAATTTGATAACGTCACAATCCGTACGCCTTACGAAGAAATCAACGCTGATGGCATCGATATCGATTGTTGCCGCAATGTGCAAATTTCGCATTGTGATATTAAAACCGGCGATGATTGTGTTGTGTTGCGCGGGATCAATCGTGCGCTGCATGGTGCTAAATTTTGCGAGCAGATAACGGTGGAAAATTGCACGTTGCAATCCAATTGCAACGCCATTCGCATCAGCTACGTGCGTGATGGCACCATCCGCAACGCCACCTTCAGCAATATCGCCATTACCAATTCGCGTCGTGGCATTATCTGCCAGATTCCTGCGCCAAAAGTACTTTTGGCGCATCCCGAACCGCATCAATGGGATGACCGCAGTCAGGCTGGAATGTCGGTGCCGGTGGTGGAAAATATCCTGTTTCAGAATGTCGCCGTGCAGGCGCAGCAGCCGATCTGGTTTTATCTGGATGATGATGCTATCGCGCATCGCGTGGCTAATATCCGTTTCGAAAATCTCACTTTGAATGGTTCCACCGCCTGCGTTTTCAAAGGAAATGAAACCACCCGCCTGGAAAATATTTCGTTGCATAATATTCACACCACCATCAAAAACGAGAAAACCTTCTGGTCGAGCTCGCAGGATTTTCCGGAAACGGCGCTGGGATTTGAAATCGCCTATTGCCGCAATTTGCACGTGAATAATCTCATCGTCGAGGGCGGCAATGACACCAAAAACGCCGAAACGCCAGTGCTTTTTGTGCAACGTTCGGCCGAGATTTATATTAATCAGTTGATTAATAATACGGTGAATCCGGATACGAATTGAGGAGAATAAGAAGTTAGAAGTTACAATCATGGAAATCGCGGCATTTTTGCAATGCCGCGATTTTTTTATTTTGCTCTATTGACACAATAACCGTGATTTTCTATAATTCTTGCATCAAAGTCTACCTATGAGGTGGTCTTAATGGTTTGGTTATGAATTTAGGAGGCCCGAAAATGAAAATGCAACAAAAAAATGCAATGAAGTTCACAGATATGAACGCGGAAGACTACACGTTATATATGTATTCATGTATGTGTAGTTGGCCGGCGTCGTGGCAGATCGGGAATCCTTTGCGGAGTAAAAAGTACTTTTTTGCTCTGTAGTATTTCTCTTATTTCTCCCACGCGCCGGCTGTTTCGCCAGGCGCGTTTTTTTGTGCGCCATCTCAAGCAGTGGAATCGGCATCTTGCCGCTTCCTGAAAATAATCAAGCGGCGGGACGCCGCTTCCACAAAATGGAAATCTCATGAAATTGCACATCAACAACAATCGAAAATTACATATCGGATTATTAGCCGGCGGCCTGGCCGTGGTGCTGGCCGGATGCAGTAACAACCAGCCGGCACAGGCTCCGGCGACATCAACGGGAGCACCCGTCGCCGCGCCGGTGGAATTGCTCAACGTTTCTTACGACCCGACACGCGAGCTGTATCAGAAATTCAACGCCGTCTTCGCGAAATACTGGAAGGAAAAAACCGGGCAGACCGTCACCATCAAACAATCGCACGGCGGCTCGGGCAAGCAATCGCGCTCGGTGATCGACGGCCTCGGCGCGGACGTGGTGACGCTGGCGCTGGCTTCCGATGTCGATGCCATCGCGGACAAGGCGCATCTGCTGCCGGAAGATTGGCAGAGCAAATTGCCGGATAACTCCGCGCCGTATACATCGACCATCGTCTTCCTGGTGCGCAAGGGAAATCCCAAGCACATCAAGGACTGGAACGATTTGATCAAACCCGGCGTGTCGGTCATCACGCCCAATCCCAAAACCTCCGGCGGCGCGCGCTGGAACTTCCTGGCGGCGTGGGGATATGCCTTGCACCAGCCCGGCGGTAATAAGGCGAAAGCGAAAGATTTTGTCACCAAGCTCTTTAAGAATGTGCCGGTGCTGGATTCCGGCGCGCGCGGTTCCACCACCACTTTCGTGGAACGCGGCATCGGCGACGTTTTGTTGGCGTGGGAAAACGAGGCTTTTCTGGCCACCAACGAACTGGGCAAGGGAAAATTCGAAATCGTGGTGCCGTCAATCAGTATTCTCGCCGAGCCGACCGTGGCCGTGGTGCAGAAAAATGCGGAAAAGCACGGTACGGAAAAAGTGGCCGAGGCTTATTTGAGGTATCTCTATTCGCCTGAAGGCCAGGAAATCGCGGCGGAGAATTATTATCGCCCGATCTCCAAAGATGTCGCGGCGAAGTATACGGATAAATTTCCCAAGGTCGATCTCTTTACCATTGCCGAATTTGGCGGTTGGAGAAAAGCGCAAAAAGAATTTTTCGGCGACGGCGGAGTCTTCGATCAGATTTATCAGCCGCAATAAAAGTACTTTTATAAGTCACGAAAGATGAATGAGTGGGGGCAGGCCTCCGTGCCTGCTCATGAAATGTCAGCTTTGCTGACTCCTTATTTTTGAAAACGGCAATAAGGAATAAATTCTATTTAAGCAGGCACGGAGGCCTGCCCCCACTCATTTTTCAACTTCTGGCTTTTCCGAAATCATGACAACACGAAAAAACAAACCGCGCCGCGTCTTGCCGGGATTTGGATTGTCACTGGGTTACACGGTGATTTACCTCAGCCTGCTGGTGTTGATTCCGCTGGCGACGGTTTTTCTCAAAAGCACCCATCTGGGCTGGGATGGATTCTGGCACGCCGCTTTTAATGCGCGCACGCTGGCTTCCTACAAATTGACGTTCGGCGCGTCGTTTGTGGCGGCGCTCGTCAATGCCATCTTTGGCTTGCTGGTGGCGTGGGTTCTGGTGCGCTACAAATTTCCCGGGCGCGGAGTGCTGGATGCGCTGGTGGATTTGCCGTTCGCCTTACCGACGGCGGTTGGCGGCATTGCGCTGGTGACGGTGTATGGTCCCAACGGATGGATCGGCGCGCCGCTGCAAAAGCTGGGAATCAAAGCTGCATTCACGCCGCTCGGCATCACCATCGCGCTGATCTTTATCGGTCTGCCGTTTGTGGTGCGCACGGTGCAACCAGTGTTGCAGGAGTTGGAAGCGGAGATCGAAGAAGCCGCTTCCACATTGGGCGCCGGGAGGCTGCAAACCTTTTGGCGGGTTCTTTTCCCGCATTTGTTGCCGGCCCTGCTGACCGGTGTGGCGTTGGCGTTTGCACGTGCGGTGGGTGAATACGGCTCGGTGATTTTCATCGCCGGCAATATGCCGGTGAAAACGGAAATCACTTCGCTGCTCATTGTTACCCAGCTCGAACAATTCAATTATCCCGCTGCCACGGCCATTGCAGTTGTCATGTTGGTATTTTCTTTTGTTTTTCTGTTGCTGATTAACAGTCTGCAACGCTGGAGCGGGCGGCATCATGCCGCTTGAAGAATGAAAAGTACTTTTCTTGAGAGATAAAAGAGTGGGGGCAGGCCTCCGTGCCTGCTAATAAAAAATTTATTCCTTATTGCCGTTTTCAAAAATAAGGGGTCAGCGAAGCTGACATTTGATGAGCAGGCGCGGAGGCCTGCCCCCACTGGTTCTGAGAGGAATCATGCTCCAAAAGTACTTTTATCACATCAACAAAAACTTACTTACAAACTCACTATGAATAACAACTCTAAAACTCGCGCCGTTCTCGCCGGCAGTTTGCTGGCGGCGGCTTTGTTGGGCGGCATTAACCGTCCGGTGCTGGCGGACGCCGCTCCGGATACGGCCGCGCTGCAATCGCGCATTGACAATCTGCAAAAACAGATCACCGATCTGTCAACGCAATTGCAACAACTGAACAAACAACAGGGCGACCTCAAGAAAGACACAGAGAAGAAAGTCCAGTCAAAATTCCCCGTCAAGCTGTCGGGCAATTTGCAGGTGGAAGGCATCGCGCGGCTCAACGAAAGCGGCCCTGCCGCCGCCACGGCTGACACGTTCCGTCTGCGCCGCGGCCAGATTAAATTGCAAGGCCAGATCACACCGCGCATCAGCGCCACGGCGATGTTTGATGTCGCCAAAAGCACGGGCATCCTGCAGGATCTCTATATTTCTTACCTGTTGAACAAGGACAAGAAAAACGCCAATTATATTGACGTGGGACAACTGAAAGTGCCGATCGGTTTTGAAAGCTCCTTTTCCGCCAGCGCCTTGCCGTTTGTGGAAAGATCGCTGCTGTCGCAATTGAAAGATCCGTTGAAGGCTCCCTACGAAACCGGCCGCGACACGGGTATTCAAGTGCGCGGCGCGTCCGGCAAATTCGATTATCGCCTCGGTATTTTCAACGGTTTCGGCGATAGCCAGAATGCGCTGGCGAATTCGGATACCAAAGCTGTCATCGGCCGCTTGGCATATAACGTTACGCCGGACTGGCAAATCGGCGGTAGCTATGGACGCGGCAACACCGGCATCAATACCGCTGGCGTGCGCGCCGGCCGCGATCTGTGGAATTTATTTACGGCTTACAAGCACGATAAATTGTCCTTGCAGGGAGAATACACGCAGGGCGATTATTCCGATCCGGTCAATGGGACGCAGGATATTCGCGGCTATTACAGCAACATCGGCTACTTCCTGACGCCGAAGTTGGAAGGCGTGGCGCGGGCGGATTTCTTTGATTACAAAAATCTGAACGCCGCCATCAAGCAATACACGCTGGGATTGAATTACTATCTGAAAGGCAACAACGCCAAGATACAGCTCAATCTGGTGCATACCGACGGCAATCCCGCCGCACCGGGCAGCGCGTTTGATAACGATTCAAACGAATTGCGCACGCTGTTTCAGGTGGCGTTCTAAAAGTACTTTTGCTGCCATATCCCTTTTGACCAGTGGGGGCAGGCCTCCGTGCCTGCTAATGAAATGTCAGCTTTGCTGACTCCTTATTTTTGAAAAACGGCAATAAGGAATAATTTTTTGTTTAAGCAGGCACGGAGGCCTGCCCCCACTGGTTCCTTGGGATATCAGGTTTAAAAGTACTTTTATCAAATAATTCCTATGACAAATAATACTTCTCTTATCCAAACCAAAGACGCCACCATCGATCCCCTCTGGGTTCGTATTTTACTCACCTCCATCGCGGTGGCGTTTCTGGCGTTGTTTCTGTTGGTGCCGCTGGCGATTGTCTTTTCGGAAGCCTTCAAAAAAGGCGTGCACGTCTATTTCGCCGCGCTCAAAGACCCCGACGCCTGGGCCGCCATTCGCCTGACCTTAATCACGGCAATCATCGTGGTGCCGCTAAATGCGCTGTTCGGCGTGGCGGCGGCGTGGGCGATTTCGCGCTTTCAATTTCGCGGTAAAACCATTTTGGTTTCCCTCATCGATCTGCCCTTCGCCGTTTCGCCGGTGATCGCCGGATTGATTTTCGTCTTGCTCTTCGGCGCCGATGGTCTGTTGGGGCCGTGGCTTTCCGATCATAATATCCAGATTATTTTCGCCGTGCCGGGCATTGTTTTGGCGACGGCGTTTGTGACGTTTCCCTTTGTGGCGCGCGAGCTGATTGCCTTTATGCAGGCGCAGGGCGCGCAGGAAGAGGAAGCTGCCGTGGTGCTGGGCGCCAGCGGCTGGCAGGTATTTTGCCGCGTCACCCTGCCCAATATCAAATGGGGACTTTTATACGGCGTGATTTTGTGTAACGCCCGCGCCATGGGCGAATTCGGCGCGGTGTCGGTGGTGTCGGGCCACATTCGCGGCCTGACCAATACCATTCCGTTGCAGGTGGAAATTCTTTACAACGAATATAATTTCGTCGCCTCGTTCACGGTGGCGTCGCTGCTGGCGTTTCTCGCGCTGGTGACATTATTAATCAAAAAATTCATCGAGCATCGCACGCATTTGCAATTGCTCGAAAGCCAGAAACCGGTCGATTTAGGAGTAAACGCATGAAGATAGAAGCACATGGCATCACCAAAAAATTTGGCAATTTCACTGCTTTAGATAAGGTGGATTTGCAAGTTCCGCCGGGCAAACTGGTGGCGCTTTTAGGCCCGTCCGGCTCCGGCAAAACCACGCTGTTACGCGTCATCGCCGGGCTGGAAAGCGCCGATCAGGGCGAAGTGTTGTATGGCGAAGATAACGTTACCGGCTTATCCGCCAAAGAGCGCAACGTGGGATTCGTGTTCCAGCATTATGCGCTATTCAGCCACATGACGATTTTCGAAAACATCGCCTTCGGCCTGCGCGTGCGCAAATGGAAAAACAACGCGGTGCGTGATCGCGTGCGCGAATTGCTGAAATTGATCCAGTTGGAAAGTCTGGAAAAACGCTATCCCGCACAGCTTTCCGGGGGCCAGCGGCAACGCGTGGCCTTGGCGCGTTCGCTGGCGCCGCAGCCAAAAGTACTTTTACTGGACGAACCCTTCGGCGCGCTGGACGCCAAAGTGCGCCAGGAACTGCGCCGCTGGCTGCGCCGCCTGCACGATGAAATCCATATGACCAGTGTTTTTGTGACGCACGATCAGGAAGAGGCTTTTGAAGTAGCCGACCTGGTGGTGGTGATGAATCAAGGGAAGATCGAACAAATCGGCAGCCCGGACGCCATTTTCGCGCATCCGGCCAATGCCTTTGTGATGGGCTTTTTGGGCAATGTCAATGTCTTTCACGGCCGCGTCCAAAACGGCCGCGCCGAAGTGGGCGGTTTTGAAGTGCCTTTTCCCGAACATCCACACGACGAACCGCAACAGGCCACGGCTTACGTGCGCCCGCATGAATTGGATGTTGATCGCGTCTCGCACGGCCCGGAATCACTGCCCGCACGCGTTTTACGCATCGCCCGCAGTGGCCCGCTGGTCAAATTATCGTTGATGGCATTCGATGAACAAATTCCATTAGAAGTGGAACTCGATCATCAGCGCGACCACCATTTGGAATTGAAAGTGGGCGATGAAGTATTTGTTTATCCGCATCAGGTGCGGATTTTTGTGGAAAACGAACCACGCCAGTAATGGCGTGGCCAGATAACCGAACCAATGCCACGCCATTACTGGCGTGGTTCGTTATTTCAAAAAGTACTTTTCACAACGCTGCTTCGATATAATCAATTGCCATGAATCGTATTTGTATCGAAGCCGCTTTTGCCGTCACTTGCAACGAACAGTTTGATGTCATTCCAGACGCGCGAATTCATATCGAAGATAATCGCATTACGTTCGTGGGCGCGCATGAATTGGCGCCATTTTTTGAAGCGGACGAAACAATTCGTGGCAAGCGATTGGTAGCGTTGCCGGGATTGATTAATACCCACACGCATTCGGCCATGACGCTGTTGCGCGGTTATGCCGATGACATGGCGCTGGAGCCGTGGTTGCATGAAAAGATATGGCCGTTTGAACAACACCTGCAACCCGATGATGTATATTGGGGAACGCAACTTGCCATTGCCGAAATGTTGCGCGGTGGAAGCACCACCTTCGCCGATATGTATTTTTTCTATGAGCGCGGCCTCGACGCGATTATCGAAAGTGGTATTCGCGCCTGTCCGGGCGGCGTGTTTTTGGGATTTTTGCCGGAGGCCGAAAAGCGCATCGCAAAAGCAATCGCTTTTGTGAAAGATCATCAAGGTGTTGCTGATGGACGTGTCACCCCCTTTTTCGCGCCGCATTCTTTATACGCTTGCACACCGCCGCAATGGCAACAACTGGTGGCTGCGCAGCAGGACACAAAAGTACTTTTACATACCCATATTTCCGAAACCGAGGCCGAAGTGGCGCAGGTGAAAGAACAATGGGGCGATTCTCCGGTCAAAGTGTTGCAGAAAATCGGCGCGCTGGAACATCCCTTTCTGGCGGCGCATTGCGTGCAAGTGACGCCAGACGAAATCGATATTATGGCGCAAACGCCGTTCGCGATTTCGCACAATCCCACCTCCAATATGAAGCTGGCTTCCGGCTGCGCGCCGGTGCCGGAATTCCTGCAACGCGGTATTACAGTCGGAATTGGAACGGATGGAGTAGCATCCAATAACGATCTCGACATGTGGGAAGAAATGCGTCTGGCGGCATTGGTGCATAAAATGCATAATCGTTCGCCGGTTGATATTCCCGCCGAACAGGCGCTATTGATGGCGACGCGCGAAGGCGCCAAATGCCTGGGATTGGAAAAGGAAATTGGTTCGTTGGAAAAAGGCAAAAAAGCCGATATTACAATCGTCGATTTCGACGCGCCACATTTATATCCTTTGCATCACGTTGTTTCTCATTTGGTGTATGCCGTTCATGCGCAAGATGTGGACACGGTGATTGTGGATGGAAAAGTACTTTTACGCAATAAGAAATTCACCGCAATGGATAGTGCGCAAATCGTAGCGAAAGTGGAAGAAGCGGTGGAGCGGTTGGTGTGAATTTGACATAGATAGATAGGATGAATAAGATAAAAAAAGAAAATCCTTATCCTGGTTATCTTGTTCATTGATGTTAAATAAAAGAAAGTACTTTTATGCCTCGAATCGGTTCTCATTTTTTGTTAGAGTAGGAAGAGGTATTTGGAGTTTTCATTATGAGCAATTTGAAGATTGGCGTGATTGGTGCAGGCGGCATTCCCACGGCGCATTTGCCGCATTTGAAAGAGCGCAGCGATGTGGAATTTGCCGCGGTGATGGATGTGGATGGTGGCCGCGCGGAAAGCTTTGCGGCGGAACACGGGTTTGCTTTTCACACCACGGACATGGATGAGTTATGGCCGCGCATTGATGCCGTTTTGGTGTGCGTGCCGACGGCGTTTCACTGCACCGCGATTTATGCGGCGCTCGAAAACGGCAAAGCCGTGTTCAGCGAAAAACCGATGACGCGTAAGCTGGAACAGGCCGATGTCATCAAGGCGAAACTGGATGAAACCGGGTTGCCGTTCCAGGTGGGTTTTGTGCGGCGTTTTGATGACGAATGGATGGCGTTTCGCAAAGCCGTGCAGGAAAAGAAAATCGGCCGTCCGGTGGTGTGGCATAACGTGGCGTTCGGTCACGGCCCGGCGGCGCCCTGGTTCAATAATGACGAAATTGGCGGCGGCCCGTTTTTGGATGGCTGCATTCATAATATCGATTTTGCGCTGCATACGTTTGGCCCGGCCAAATGGGCGTTTTGCAACGGCCGCACCTTTCGCGAAGGCAGCACCGCCATCGACGCGGGAACCGCCACGGTGCAGTTTGAAAGCGGCGATGAATTGATGCTGACCTGGTCATGGGGATTGCCCAAAGGCTGCGCGGGAACCAGGGTTTTTGAATTCGCCGGGCCGGAAGGCATGATTACCTGGCCGCGCGACGAAGCCGCCGGCGCCACGGAACGGCGCTTTATTATTAACCGCGGCGAAGACCAGGATAAGGAAGAAGTACTTTTCTCCTCGACGGCTTTGCGCGAGGGATTCAAAAAGCAAATCAACGAATTTGTGGATGTGGCGCGCGGCAACGCTAAACCGATAGCATCCTGGCAGGAAGGCCGCGATTCGTTGGCGGTGGCGCTGGCGATTTTGGAATCGGCGAGGACTGCGGAGAAGGTGACGTTGTAGTTCCCTCTCCTTGACAGGGAGAGGGTTAGGGTGAGGGTCTGTAAAAGTACTTTTGAATGTGTTAGTTCGGAATTTCCCCTCACCCCAGCCCTCTCCCCGAAGGGGAGAGGGAGATCAAGTTAAGGAGAAATTCATCATGTCAGAAAAGATATTAGGCGCCGCGATTTTCGGCGCGGGTTGGGTGGCCGGAGAACACGCGCGGGCGTATCAGGCCTGTGAGCGCACCAGACTGGTAGCGGTCGGCAGCCGCCGCGCGGAATCGGCGCGTCATTGCGCGGAATATGCCGAAGCACCAGACGCATTTATCACCACCGATTTTGACGAATTGCTGGCGCGACCAGATGTGGACATCGTCTCCATCACCACGCCGCCGGACACGCATCCGGATTTAACCATCCGCGCCGCGCAGGCAGGTAAACATGTGTGCATCGAAAAACCCATCGCGCTGGATTGGGAAAGTTGTGTGAAGATGAATGACGCGGTGCAAAAAGTCGGCGTTAAAAGCATTGTGTCGTTTTGTTTGCATTGGAATCCGGCGCTCATCAACACCAAAAACCTGATCGATTCCGGCGCGCTGGGCGATCCGTATTATGTGGAAGTGGATTACTGGCACGGCATCCAAAAATGGTATCCGCAATATCACTGGTCAGTAAAGAAAAAGCAAGGCGGCTCATCGCTGCTTTCCGCCGGCTGCCACGCCGTGGACGCCATGCGCTGGTTCATGGGCACGCATAAAAAGGTGGTGGAAGTATCGGCCTATAATATCGATCACAAGGGCGATAATACCGATTGGGATTTCCCGCCATCGACGATTTTGATTTGCAAATTTGATGATGGCACAGTTGGCAAGGTGGCTTCCACGCTTGATTGCAAAATGCCCTATGCGTTTAATGTGGATGTGCTGGGAACTAAGGGCACCATTCGCGATAATCGTTTGTGGTCGGAAAAGTTATTGCCCGGTCAAAATGATTGGACGACGATGGCCGCAGTTCCGCCCGATAGCGGCGATGTGACGCATCATCCGTTTAACGGCCAGATCGAGGAATTTGTCGGCGCGATTTTGGATGGTAAACCCTGCCAGCCGGATTTGGCAGATGCAGTGAAAACGCATGAGTTGGTTTTTGCAGCAGATAAAAGTGCGGAAACCGGACAAGCGGTTAAATTGCCGTTGTAAAAGTACTTTTATTAGTTCGGAACTCCCAATCTCTATTGAGGTTGGGAGTTTGTCATTGTTGAAATTTAATTTTTGATAATCGCAGCACTCCAACCTTCGCCGATGCGGATTTCCGTCCAGGTTTTGCCGTCTTTTTCGTATGTCTTAATCACCGTGGGCGCTTTGATATTTTTGAGATCGACTTCGCGCCCGGTGTGATCAAACACATGCACTTCGTGCTGTGCATTGTCGCCCCAGCCAAACACGCCGCTGCGGTTGGTGAGGATGCGGTCCGTGCCGATTACATAACCTTCGTGCAGCTCCACCGGCGTGATGGGAAACATGTATTGCGTCAACGTGTGATAGGTGGGAATTACCGTCAGGTCGTTATACCAATAATAGACGCAGCCATAATCCAGCGCGTTGAGCATCACGTGATAGGCGTCTTCCTCGCTGCGTTCGGTGAGATGATCGCCCAGCGCAATTGGCGTGAAAAGCTGGCTATTAACACAGTGAGAAATGGAGCCGGTTTCGTTGAATCCCTGATAATGCAAATTGCGCATGGTGCGGGTGGACGGAGTTCCGCCGTTGGTTATCAGCACGCCGCGTTTCATAATACGTTTTGCCTGCTCTAAACGCCATGGTTGCGAGAGCAGCGTCACCGAACTTTTGAGCCGCGTGATCTTCATGGTTTTGGGATCGATATCCGCGCTGACGCCGTCCCATTGATCGGGATTATAGGTATAGAAATAACGTGAGCGATCCATCTCGTCCCAATACACGCCGTCCAGTTTCATGTCATCCAGAATGAGATCGATATTTTTGGCGATGGCCGGGCCGTAGGAATCGGTCAGCGTGGGCACAAATATTTTGTAAATGCTCTGGCCATAATCGCCCTGCGTTCCATCCGGCATGATGAGCCGCGAATCCTTGAATTTCTCCGGCGCTTCATCGGCCACGTCGATGAAGCAATGGAAATAGGCCAGTTGTTTTGCATCGGGAATCAAACGACGGCGGCGCGCGATGGCGTCTTTCCAGGCGGTGTGATCGATTTGCTGCAACGCCGTTCCCTGCGGCGTGCGGCCTTTGTAATAGGGATAGCCGATATTCAAGCAAAGATATTTGGCATCTTTAAATTTGGCGAAATCGATGATTTGCTGATCGCTCCACGTTGCTTCAAATTTGGGATGCGCGCGCATAAAGGCAAACGAGCCATCGAACTGATAATTGACATCCAGCAAACGCCGCGTAGCATTGATGAAATCAAAATGATCGGTGGACGCAACCGGCACAATCGCCCATTCCGCCGTATACGTACTTTTCGGTTTCAATACCAAATTCTTATCCATCAAGCCAATGCCGTCCGCCGTGCTGTAATCGGTGATGTGCACCTGAAATACATCATCGAGCGGCAGCAGGCCGATGCCGGTTTTTCCCTGAATACCAAAGACGGTGGGATTGTGCGGATTGGCCGAAGTGCCGTTGATGCCACTGGGCGATAAGCCGCCCAGCCACACTTTGTCCGGTTTCATCCGCACTTCGCCGCGATGCATCAACGGCAAGTTTTCGTTGGTGAGATTGGTGAATGTATCATGAATAATAATCCATTCGTCTTTCTTTTCGATGTGGCGTTTGACGGAAAAGTACTTATTGGACGCGGTTTCCCATTTGCCATCCGGCGTGGAATATTGCGAGGCCACTTTGTAAGTATGGCCGTTGAACTGCAATGTCATTTCACCGTTCCCACCGCTAATCCGGTAGGAAACCGGCTGCACCTTTTTGGGCGCAATCAACGGTATATCTCCGGTAGGCGGCCCGGAAAGTACTTTTACGACAGGCGGAATGCGATAGAGCAATTTGGCATTTCCCACCACCAGTGTTTTTTCAATCCCGGCGCGTTCGGTATTTTTGATTGTCAAAGTGTTGCCGGTTGGCTTTAGCAAATCGGTGGCGCGGAATTCAAAGAGCGATGCCTTGCTATCTCTAAGCGCATAAGAAGTACTTTTATCAGTGGCGTCAAAATCCGGCGCGTAGGGGACAAAAAAGTTTTCCCCCGAAGCAGTGCCAACTGTCTTTCCCGACGCCATGGTTTCGCTGGCAGATTTATTGGCAATACGCTTGATGGTAAAAGTTTCGCCATTCAATGTCACCTGCAACGCACTGGTGTAGCCAGCGGCTTTGGGCGTGTCCAGCCGCGCGTTCAACGAGAGAATCGCTTCGTAACCATCGGGAACCGCCGGCGCGTCAAATGTCACGGTTTGCGTTTCCTTCTCTTTTAACGAATGAGTTTCAAAGATTGGCGTGCTGGTGACAGAAGCCGGCGCGCTGCCATCGGCATTGGCCAGAATTGCTTTCTGCAAATTACGGCGCTGGCGCTTCCATTCCGACGTGCCAATTGTCAGCATTTTTCCCTGCGAAGCCTCCAGTCCGTCGGTGTCGGAAACCGCCACTTCCACTGCCAGCGGCAATCCCACTTGCGGCTTGAAATTAAATATCGACCACGGAATCGCCGCTTCGATGGTGTAACCATTGGCAGTGCGTTTGGCGCCAACCTGCGTTCCATCCGCCTTTGCTCCGGCGGGCAAAAAAGCATAGGCTTCCGGCGCGATATCCGCCAGGGCATCGCCGGTGTGGCTGAAATTGCCAGGGCTTAAACCAATCTGAAACTGGCGCGGGCCAAAGATATTCTTGCCGGGATCGGTGTCCGGCGCGGTGTCCAAATACAATTCCAGATGATCGCCTTTCCATAAATTGGAGCCGCGCTCGGTCTGCCGCAACACGTTATCAGTGACCTCGGCGGCAACATACAATGTTTCCCGCCGCCAGGCCAGATGCACCGTGGCGCTCAAATCCTGCACATTTTTCCAGTTAGCGCCGCCATAGGTGGCGTGCTCTCTGGTATTGATTTCAATAGCATCCGGCACCGCATTCCAATCTCCCAAATCGCCATCAATGGTCAATGGCGGATCGGGTTTTAAGGGGATGGGAATCGGCTTTGCGGCTGTCTGGCCATAAACAATTGCCCCGCTGCCCAATGACAATCCCAACATCATCGCTACAATTGGTGGTTTCATAATTCGCTCAAAAATTCAACCTTTTATTTTCGCACAATAGCCGCGCTCCAGCCTTCGCCGATGCGGATTTCCGTCCAGGTTTTGCCGTCTTTTTCATAAGTCTTAATCACCGTGGGCGCTTTGATCTTTTTCAGATCAACTTCGCGCCCGCTGTTATCAAACACATGCACTTCGTGCTGTGCATTATCGCCCCAGCCAAAAACGCCGCTGCGGTTGGTGATGATTCGCTCCTTGCCGATGATATAACCTTCATGCAATTCCACCGGCGTCAGCGGAAACATATATTGTGTCAGCGTGTGATAGGTGGGAATCACGTTGGTGTCATTATACCAATAATAGGCGCAGCCATAATCCAGCGCCCGCAACATGTTGTGATAGGCATCCGCCTCGTTGCGTTCTGTCAGATGATCGCCCAGCGCAATCGGCGTGAAAAGCTGGCTATTGACGCAATTGGATATAGAGCCGGTTTCATTGAATCCGATGTAATGCAAATTGCGCATGGTGCGCGTGTAAGGCATGCCGCCGTTGCCAATCAACACGTGATTTTTCATGATACGCTTGGCCTGTTGCAATCGCCATTGCTGGGTGAGCAGCGTCACCGAACTTTTGAGGCGCGTGATCTTCATGGTTTTGGGATCAATGTCCGCGCTGACGCCATCCCATTTATCGGCATTGTAGGCATAAAAATAGCGCGAGCGATCTATCTCATCCCAGAAGACGCCGTCCAGCTTCACTTCATCCAGAATGATATCGAGATTTTTGGCGACGGCCGGGCCATACGAATCATCCAGCGTGGGCAGAAATAAATTAAAGGGAAGCCGCCCATAATTGGCCTGTGTTCCATCCGCCATCAACAATCGCGAGTCCTTAAATTTCTCCGGCGCTTCATCCGTCACATCCAGAAAGCAGTGAAAATACGCCAATTGTTGGACATCCGGCAACAAGCGCCGCCGGCGCGCAACTGCTTCTTTCCAAGCGGTGAGATCGAGTTTCTGCAATGCCGTGCCCTGCGTCGCAACGCCTTTGTATCCTGGATAAACGGTGTTGGTGCCGCTCAGATATTTGACGTCTTTGTAACGCGCGAAATCAATAACCTTCTGATCACTCCATTTTCCAATTACCGTTGGATTGAACCGCAGGAACGCAAAACCGCCGTCGAAGGAGTAATTGACATCCAGCAAGCGCCTCGCCGCATTGATGAAATCAAAATGATTATTGGATGCCACCGGCACAATTGCCCATTCCGCTGTATACGTACTTTTCGGCTTCAATACCAAATTATCATCCATCAAACCAATGCCATTCGCGGTGCTGTAATTGGTGATGTGCACCTGAAATATATCATCCAGCGGCAGCAGGCCAATGCCGATTTTTCCCTGAATGCCAAAGACGGTGGGATTGTGCGGATTGGACGAAGTGCCGTTGATGCTGCTGGGCGATAAGCCGCCCAGCCACACTTTGTCCGGTTTCATCTTTACTTCTTCGCGGTGCATCAAGGGCAGGTTTTGATTGGTGAGATTGGTGAAGGTGTCATGCACCACTATCCATTCACCCTTCTTTTCAATGTTGCGTTTGACGGAAAAGTACTTATTGGAATCGCTCACCCATTTGCCATCCGGCGTGGAATATTGCGAAGCGATTTGATAGCTATTGCCGTTAAACTGCAACACCGTTTCACCAGTGGCATTGTTGATTTGATAGGAAACAGTCTGCACATTTTTGGGCGCGATCACCGGCAATGTGCCGCTGGGCGGACCTAAAAGTACTTTTGACAGGGACGGAATGCGATAGAGCAATTTGGCATTTCCCACAATCAGTGTTTTATCAACAACGGGAAGCGCTGTGTTCTTGATGGCCAAAACATTGCCGGTGGGTTTGAGCAAATCGGTGACGCGCAGTTCAAACAACGCCGCTTTCGCGCCGCTTTGAAACGCAAAAGTACTTTTATCGATAGCATCGAAATCCGGCGCATAGGGAACCTTGAAATTACTCCCGGCAGCAGTGCTGATGCTTTTGCCATTGGGCATGGTTTCGCTGGCGGATTTGTTGAGCAACCGTTTGGCATCCATGGTGTGGCCATTCAATGTCACCTGCAACGCATTGGTGTAACCGGCGGCTTTCGGCGTATCTAATCGCGCCTGCAATGAAAGCACCGCTTCGTATCCTTCGGGGATTGCCGGAGCATCGAACGTTATGGTTTTCGATTCATTGCGTTTCAACGAATGCGTTTCAAAAACCGGTGTCGTGGTGATGGAAGCGGGCGCGCTGCCATCGGCATTTGCCAGAACCGCGGGTAATAAACTCTTGCGCTGGCGTTTCCATTCCCGGGCGCCAATAGTCAGAAACTTTCCCTGCGATGCCTCGATTCCATCGGTATCCGAAATGCCCACTTCCACCGATAAAGGCAATCCCACCTGTGGCTTGAAGTTGAACACCGTCCATGGAATTGCCGCTTCGATAATATAGCCATTGGCAGTGCGTTTTGCGCTTACCTGTGTTCCTTTGGCAGTTGCGCCGGTAGGCAAAAAGGCATACGCCTCCGGCGGAATATCGGTCAGGGCATCGCCAGTATGGCTGAAATTGCCAGGGCTTAAACCGATCTGAAACTGGCGCGGGCCAAAGACATTTTTATCGGGATCGGTATCTGGCGCAGTGTCCAGGTATAATTCGATATGATCGCCTTTCCACAAATGGGAACCGCGCTCCGTTTGCCGCAACACGCTATCCGTCACATTCGCTGCAATATAGATTGTTTCCTGCCGCCAGGCAAGATGCACCGTGGCGCTGAGATCCTGAGCGCCTTTCCAATTGGCGCCGCCAAAAGAGACATGCGGTTTGGTGGTTAATTCGATAGCGCCGGGCACCGCATTCCAATCACCCAGATCGCCATCAATTGTGAGCGGCGGATCGGGTTTGAAGGGGATTGGAATGGGCTTCGCGGTCGTTTGTGCGTGCGCTGTAAGGGCGAAGGAAAATACTGGAACCAGGGCGAAAAGAGGAAGAAATTTGTAGGTCATAAAAGTCCTTTTAGTGTTATCATTTTGTATATTACAGGGCCACTATCCAGTTGCATTACAACGATGCGGAAAGTTGCTTCTACAGGAAATCCCAATCTCGTTTATCTGAGATTGGGATTTTTGTTTGTTTGATAAAAATACTTTTAGTGCCTCTGCTTTGCTGGAAGCGGATAAAAGTACTTTTATCCGCTTCCAATAAAACTTTATTGCGCTGGAATTTCATACAACGCCGCGTCATCGAACACCGCGTCGCCGTGATTGGTTCCCAGCATCAGTGCCATGGCGGTGGCGCCTTTGGGGACGCTGGCCGAAATAATCACTGGCTGCCATTGCGTGCCTGGTGAAGCACCGGAAGAGATGGTGGCGCCTTTGCCGGTGAACCAGCCCTTGTCGGTGCGGAAGCGGAAAGTGATGGTGGCATTGACGGCCTCCGAGACGTTTTGCGATTTCACCCAGGCCACGCCCAGGTATTTACTGGCAGGATTAAGTTTGACGTTCTGAATAATCACTGCATTGTCGCCGCCGTTCAGATTGCTTTGCACGCGGAAGCCATTGCCGGTTTTACCGGCTGCCTTGAGGAATTTCGCTTTGCTCTGGCTGCTCCAGGTGCTCCAATTGGCGGGCGCGCCTTTGGAACTCCAATCCTCCTCCGCGGCGGTTTCGGTGTTTGGGGAAGCGTCTTCAAAATTGCCGTTCTTCAGCAACGAAACCGGATGATTCTGCTGCACCCAATTCCACGAACTGATGGAATCGCGGATATTTCCTTCGGGGAAACTTGCCATCAATTGCTGCGAAACGGCGGCGGCCTTGTCCGGTTGATTTTCGCTATACCAGCCCACCAATCGCAAGATGCCCGGAATCGCTGGATTATCCAGCGGTGCGGTATTGGTCTGGAGATATGTTTCGCCGTTGCGCAAATTCATCCCCTTCAACCCTCGCAAATTCTCGCCTAATAAATCCTGCCGCTTCAGTGCTTCGGGCCAGAAAACTTCGCGGTCAGCGATCAATTTGCCAAACTGCTTCGCGTCGTTCAATGTTGCTTCGGCATCTGCCGCGCCATTAATTTGACGCGCCGAAATCTGCTGCGCCAGGGCGTATTCCTTGATCGCATAACAGGCGTATTGCAAGCCGCCGCGTGTCACATCGATGCGCCTTTTCTCCAGTGCCGTCGGCGCTTGAGCGTAAGCTTTGTCCAGCAACGCCATACCCTCATCCACCGCTTCGGGCGAAATGGATGTGGCCTGATGGATGATATTGCGGTGCACCCAGCCGGTGTGTCCAGGGCGGTCGGTGTTCCACGACTTTTCCATTAAGTCAAAGTACTTTTTCATGGCTGGTGCGGCCGGGCCATACATTTTTGTATAGAACTCATTTAAGAGATCATCGATTTGGAGCTTGGGGTTCCACTGCTTTTGCGCGAAAGCCCAAATCATCGGCGCGGTCTGTGGCAAAAAGGTATACATCTCCACATAGCTGCCCTCGAAGCCCAATGAATTATCGAAATCCATCATTTCCGCCATGGCGTGCGGAAAAACGCGGGGCGCAAATGTGCCCATGCCGAAATAATCGTAACGCGACAAGATGTTGACGCGATTGGCCCAATCTTTGGTGGTCGCCATCCATTCTTCTTTTTTGCCCGGCTGATACCATTGCGCGGCGCTGCCATCGGCGATGAAACCGAATACATTATCTTCCAGTTTCGGCACATCCACCGGCGGTTTCAAGGCAATGTTGTAAATTAGCACGCCGATATATTTATCGGGATCGGTTTTTTTGACTTGTTTGGCGATGATATTAATGAATTTATAAAAGCGATCTGAAAACTGCCGTTTTTCATAATCATCCGAATGCGCATCCATGGCGCGGCACAACGGATCGCTGCACATATAAGCGATGTCGTCCATGCCCAGCGAAAATGAATCCTGATCGGGATGATCTAAAAACCACTGATGGATATATTCCGC
>Ga0182738_1002409_pt1 | contig 22218 bp, 21 predicted proteins | sample eDN5th30CBELigMG_FD_128876 | JGI IMG/M metagenome (GOLD analysis project Ga0182738, IMG submission 128876) | Enriched Miracle-Growth compost microbial communities from Emeryville, California, USA - eDNA 5th pass 30_C BE-Lig MG (version 2)... ...
GCCTATCACGCGGGCCGGCTCGGCATCCCGACGACCATCGTGATGCCGTCCTTCACGCCCAACACCAAGGTGACGCACACGCGCGGCCACGGCGCGACGGTGGTGCTGCATGGCGACACGCTCGCCGAGGCCGGGGCGGAAGCGCATCGTCTCGCCGACGAGCAGAAGCTGGTGTTCGTCCATCCGTACGACGATCCGCGCATCATCGCGGGCCAGGGCACGATGGCGCTCGAGATGCTGCAGGACGTGCCGCAACTCGACACGCTGGTCGTGCCGGTCGGCGGCGGCGGCATGATCGCCGGCTGCGCCGTTGCCGCGTGCGGGCTGAAGCCGGACACCAAGGTGATCGGCGTGGAGTCGGCCGGCTACTCGGCGATGCGCCAGCTCCTTGCCGACGAACCGGTGACGGCAGGCGGCGACACGATCGCCGAAGGCATCGCCGTACGGGACATCGGCAAGCTGCCGCTGACGCTTTGCCGCGCGCTGCTCGACCGGGTGGTCGCCGTCGGCGAGGTCGAAATCGAGCATGCCATCGCGCTGTTGATCGAGATCGAGAAGACGGTGACCGAAGGCGCTGGCGCCACCGGGCTCGCCGCGATGCTCGCCTATCCCGACCTGTTCACCGGCCGCAAGGTCGGGCTGGTGCTGAGCGGCGGCAACATCGACACCCGCCTGCTCGCCTCGGTGCTGATGCGCGGCCTGGTGCGCGACGGCCGCATCGTCCGCCTGCGCCTGCGGATCACCGACGCCCCCGGCCAGCTCGCCCGCGTCGCCAGCATCATCGGCAAGGCCGGTGGCAATATCGTCGAGGTCCAGCACCAGCGCCTGTTCGGCGGCGTGGTCGCCAAGGCCGCCGACCTCGACGTCACGGTGGAGACGCGCGACCGGCATCATATCGGCGAACTGGTGTCGGCGTTGCAGGCGGATGGTTTCACGGTGCGTGTGCTCGAAGGCGTCGAGGCTTAAATCGCCGGCCTGATGTCCGTCTGCGGCGGCCGGGCGTTGAACCGTCGGACGATGGCATTCACTTCCTTCGGCCGACCCTATCCTTCGCGCCGATTTCCCTGATCTTTTCGTCGACCAGCTCGACGGCCATTTTCGTCATGCCCTTGCTGAGCAGCCTGGAGACGCGCCTCAGCTTGCGTTCGGTCTCGGCACCCTTGATGCGGACTCCATGGACCTCTTCATTTTCTAGACTGCGGCACGTAATCTAGAAAGTCGCGCCTTACGACGCACCGGCGACCGGGCTAAAAGACCCCCATGTCGACCCCCACCTACGTCCCGTCGCCCACGCCCGATTTCGCGAAGATCGAACGGGCGCTGATTTCCGTGTCCGACAAGACCGGCCTCGTCGAGCTCGGCAAGGCATTGGTCGCGCACGGCGTTGCGATCCTGTCGACCGGCGGCTCGGCCAAGGCCCTGCGCGACGCGGGAATCGAGGTGATCGAGGTCAGCGACCACACCGGCTTCCCCGAGATCATGGACGGGCGCGTGAAGACGCTGCAGCCGGCGATCCATGGCGGCATCCTGGCGCGCCGCACCGACGCGGGCCACGCCCGGGCGATGGGCGAGCACAAGATCGCCGCGATCGATCTCGTGGTGGTGAACCTCTATCCGTTCGAGGCGACGGTGGCACGCGGCGCGGACTTTCCGACCTGCATCGAGAACATCGACATCGGCGGCCCGGCGTTGATCCGCGCCTCGGCCAAGAACCACGACTTCGTCACCGTCGTCGTCGATCCGACCGACTACAGGTCGGTGCTCGACGAACTCACCGCGCATGACGGTGCCACGACCCTTGCGCTGCGCCGCAAGCTCGCCGCCAAGGCCTATGCGCGCACGGCGGCGTACGATTCGGCGATCGCCACCTGGTTTGCCCGGCAGCAGGGCGAGACCTTCCCGGAGCAACTGACCCTCGCGGCCGAACGCGTGCAGATCCTGCGCTACGGCGAGAATCCACATCAGCGGGCGGCCTTCTACAGCGACGGCAGCAAGCGGCCGGGCGTGGCGACGGCCCGCCAGGTCCAGGGCAAGGAGCTGTCCTACAACAACATCAACGACACCGATGCCGCCTACGAGTGCGTGGCGGAGTTCACCGAGCCCGCCGTGGTCGTGATCAAGCACGCCAACCCCAGCGGCGTGGCGATCGCTGCCGACCAGTACAGCGCCTACCTGAAGGCCTACGCCTGCGATCCGGTGTCCATCTACGGCGGCATCGTCGCGGTCAACCGCACGCTCGAGGCCCGGACGGCGACCGACCTCGCCAAGCGCTTCCTCGAAGTGATCATCGCCCCCGACGCAACGCCGGAAGCGCTGGAGATCCTGGCGCGGCGCAAGGATGTGCGCGTGCTGCTGGCCGGCACGCTGCCCGATCCGGCAAGCGCCGGCATGACCCTGAAGAGCGTGGCCGGAGGCTATCTTTTCCAGGGCCGCGACAATGGCCACCTCGACAGGAGCACCCTCGAGGTCGTCAGCAAACGCGCGCCGACCGACAACGAACTGGCGGACCTGCTGTTCGCCTTCACCGTCTGCAAGCACGTGAAGTCGAACGCCATCGTCTACGCCAGGGACGGCGCCACGGTCGGCGTCGGTGCGGGCCAGATGAACCGACGCGATTCCTCGCGGATCGCAGCGCTGCGGGCCGCCGAATCAGGCGAGATCGCCAAGCTGGCGCAGAGCCCCGCGATCGGCAGCGTGGTTGCGTCGGATGCCTTCTTCCCCTTCGCCGACGGACTGCTGGCCGCGGCCGAAGCGGGCGCTACCGCCGTCATCCAGCCGGGTGGCTCGATGCGCGACAAGGAGGTCATCGCGGCTGCGGACCAGGCCGGACTGGCCATGGTCTTCTCCGGCATGCGCCACTTCCGGCACTGAAGGACAGCGCCGGAAGCCGAAGACAGGCCGCGCCCGTCGACGCGCGCTCCCGGCTCAGACCAGTTCGGGGGTGCGCGCGGCTGCCGTCTCGCTGTGCCGCGGCTCGTCCAGCTTGACCCCGTAGGTCATCACCAGGACGGTGAGGCCGCAATTGAGGCGCTGCAGCAGCACCTCGGTGCCGTTGGAGAAGCGAACCGCGTCCTTGTACGGACCGCTCTCAAGGCGAGTCAGCACGGCCTCCTCGACGGCGCCGATGCCGTGCTCCCTTTGCGCGCCCTCGCCGATGCCCTCCAGGAGCAGCGTCGATCCGGCGGGAATGCAGACGGCCGTGTCGCACACGGTGCCGCTGGCAAATCCCATCGAGCCGCTGGCGAAGCGCCCGAGGGTAAGCTTCTCGCCGACGGCGGCAGGTCGTGACTGATAGGCCTCGAGTGAATAGTCACACATATCGACCTCCATGCTTGCGTCTCGACTCTCGCGTGGTGCAGGCAAAGTGTGGGGGATTCCACGCGCCTGCGTAGCCATAACGTCAAAGCTGCAGGTCGGTTGTGTCCACCACGATGAATAATAGCGACAACAACCTTGACCCATTTATCCGGGACCGAGGGTACCGACGCGAAGGCCGCGCGGCATGACGGACACATCGAGCGGAAGGCTGCCGACCGTCTCGCCATCGAGATCGACCAGCGTGTCCACGGCCGACTCGAACCGGAAGGACGTCCCGCGGCTCACCCGAACCTTGGGATGATGGACGTGGCCGCCGCTGTAGACCTTGGGCAGAACCGCCGCGAGCATGGCGAGGGGGCCGATGTCGCCCATCTCGATCAAATCGAGCACGCCGTCGTCGAACTTCGCCCCCGGCATCAGTCGCATGCCGCCGCCGCCGTTCTCGGTATTGGCGACCATGGCGGTGAAGATCGGCCGGGTACCGCGCGCGACGCCATCGACGGTGATGGCGATGTCGCGGTTGCGGTAGCCCAGGGTCACCGGCGGCGTCATCAGCAGATAGGCAATACCACCCAGCTTCTTGGCCCAGCGCGAGCGCGACGTGCGATGGCTGATGGTGGCGGCGGCTCCCAGCGATACGACGAGATAGCCGAACCGATCGACCGGGCGACCGTCCAGGCCCGTGCACCGCACCCGCAGGAGATCGATGGCGCGTGAAGCGCCGCTCGCCGCCGCCGCGTACGCCCGCGTCGGATGCGCGAGGTGACCGAGCGCACGGCAGAGCTCGTTCGCCGTGCCGGCGGGGATCGGGCAGAGCACCGCATCCGGTGCGGTCGGCCGTCCCGCTGCATCGAGCATGCCGTTCAGGACCTCGTTGGCCGTGCCATCGCCGCCGACCGCCACGATGCGCCGCATGCCATCGGCGAGCGCCGCCCGCGCCAGCGCGGTGGCATGGCCCGGCGCGGTCGTGAAGCGAGGCTCGAACGGTCCGAGCCGGGCGGCAAGCTCCGTCCCGATTGCCGCCCAGCGCCGCGCCGCCCCGCCTTTATGTGCTGCGGGGTTGACGATGACGGCGATTTGCGACGGTCCCGCCATGGATGGAGAGCAGTATCGCACGATCCTCAGGATGCCGCTCGTACCGGTGCCTTGGCTCCGCCCTCCGTCGTCGCGATCCAGATTCCGATGAAGACGGCAACGAGGCCGAGCAGGAGATCGGGGGTGAGCGGTTCGCCCAGCAATTGCTGCGCGAGCAGCGCGGCGGCGATTGGATTGACGGTCATCGTGTTGGCAACGCGAGTCGGTGAGGCGCGCTGCAGGGCCATGACCCACAGGACGAAGGCAAGCGCCCCGCCCGCGATCCCGAGATAGGCGCCGGCGAGCCACTGGGCCGGACCGAAGCCCGCAAGCACGGCGAGGTGGCCGGTCAGCAGGCCTGTCACCGTCAGGACAAGCGCGCCGCTGCCCATGCCGACAGCGAGGAAGCCGAGTGCACTCGAGCGCTGCATGAAGGGGCGCGAGAAGACGTTGTAGAAGGCCATGCACGACGCGGCGGCGACCATGATCAGCTCGCCACGCCAGGCGCCGTCCGGCGCCGTCGCCAGACCCGACGCGAGCGCCGCGCAAACCCCCAGTACGGCAATCAGCACGCCGGCGACCTTTCGCCAGCTCAGCCGTTCGACGCCGAACAGCGCGCCGACGAGCATGGTCTGCAGGGGAAGGGTCGATACGGCAAGACTCGCGCGCGCTGCCGTCGTGTAGCTGACGGCGAGGTTGTACAGGAGGAAGAACAGACCGAAGAAACAAAGTCCCAGCAGCATGACGCCCGGCCAGTCGGCGCGCGGCGGCCAGCGAACACGCAACACCAGCGCAACCGGCAGCACGCACAGAAAGCCGATGCCCCAGCGCAGGATCGACAGCGTGAGCGGATCGACGCTGCCGACGGAAAGATAGCGCGTCACCGCCGCCGCCGTGCCGCCGAGAGCGCTCGACACGATGGCAATCAGCACGCCGAACCATTCTCCCATCGGTGTCTCCTGTCGTTCTCCATCGGCGCGTGCAATCTTGCGAGGGCACGGAAGCGCCGCAACTACCCGGCAGGTACAGATGTCGCGTGAGCAGGTATTCGCTTCGAAGCTTCGCTACTGGCGCCAGCACCGCGGCTGGTCGCAACTCGAACTCGCCGGGCGCGCGGACATCTCGCAGCGCCACCTCAGCTTCCTCGAACTGGGCCGCGCGGCGCCGAGCCGCGATATGGTCCTGCGGCTCGCGACCACGCTCGACATTCCGCTGCGCCAGCACAATGCGCTGCTCATCGCGGCAGGTTTCGCGCCGGTGTGGCGCGAGACGACTCTCGATGCACCGGAGCTGGCCGAGGTACGCGAGGCGATCGACCTCATCCTCGCGCAGCAGGAGCCATTTCCCGCCGTCGTGCTCGATCGCCACTGGAATCTGCTCAGAGCAAATGGCGGTGCGGTGCGTCTGGTCGAGTTCCTGGCCGGTCCGCTGGCGCCTGGTGCTGCAGTCAATCTCGCCGATGCGCTGGTCGGGCCGGACGTGCTGCGGCCCTACCTGCTGAACTGGGCCGAGGTGGTACGCCATTTCCTGCGCAGCGTCGAAGCCGATGCCGCGGCGGACGGAAGGCCCGAGACGGCAGCGCTGCTCGAGCGCCTGCTCTCGTACGACGGCGTGCGCGAGATATTGAAGCCGGCGCCGACGCCGGCGGCGACGGGTCCCGTGCTGCCAATGCATTTCCGCAAGGGCGATGTCTCTCTGAAGCTCTTCACCACCATCGCCACGCTCGGCACGCCGCAGGACATCACCGCGCAGGAATTGCGCATCGAAAGCTTCTTCCCGATGGACCAGGACACGGCCGCGATGCTGCGTGGCTGGGTGCCGTCGTCAGGCGAGGTGCGGTAGCACCTTGTCGGCGAGCAGCCGGAAAGTGCCGCGGCTGAGCGGTGCGCACATCAGGTAGTTGAGGCCGATCTCCTCCCGGAGCCGGGCGATCTGGTCGATCAGCGACTTCGGCGTGCCGTGCAGGATGACGCTGTCGACATAGTGCCGTGCCGGGTCCTTGCCGTCGTAGGTGCGTGGAGGAAGGCTCTTGCGATGGGCGTGCTGCGGGCCGGCATAGGCATCGACCAGCCATTGGGCGCCGCGCCAGGCGATCGCCTCGGCCTCGTCCGCCGTCGGCGCGAGCGCGATCAGCCGGGCCATCGGGATATCGCGGCCCGAGTCGGAAAAGCCTGCCTCGGCGAGCTTGGCGGCGTAGCGGCGGCGCTTGGCGCCGAGCTCCTGCGTCGACGCATGGGGATCCATCAGGATGGAGAAGCCGCGACCGGCCGCCCAGTCGATCGCCGATTCCGATGTCGCGGCCATCCAGACCGGCAGCGGCCGCTGCATGGGCTTGGGCAAGACTTCGATGTCGTCGAAACGGTAGTACGTGCCGTGGAAGCTGAAGCGCTCCTGCGTCCAGGCCGCCAGCACGATTTCCACCGACTCGCGGAAGCGCTCGGCGCTTTCCTCGACCGGTACGCCGAAGGCGCCGAATTCCGACGGTGCGAAGCCGCGGCCGGCGCCCCAGTTCACGCGGCCGCCCGACAGCATGTCGAGCAGCGCCACCTCTTCGGCCAGGCGCAGCGGATGATAGAGGGCGGCGAGCGACACCGCGGTGCCGATGCGCAGACGCCTGGTGCGCGCCGCGGCCAGCACGCCCAGCATGTGCACCGAGGGGCAGACGCTGAAGGTCGTGAAATGATGCTCGGCCAGCCAGACCGCGTCGAAGCCGCCTCTGTCCATGATCTCGATGCGTTCGAGCGCGCGGGCGAATACGTCTTCCAGCGGCCCGTGACGGCCAGGCCAGCTGAAGAATTGCAAGACGCCGACCTTCATGGCTCCTCCCGGCTTTTTCGCCAGTAGAGCATGCAGCCGCCGCGATCGGTACTAGGCGAGCGCGTCGTCCACCGCGCTGCCGAGGCGATCGACGATCTCGTCGATCTGGCCGGCGGTGACGATGAAGGGGGGCGCGAGCAGGACATGGTCGCCGCGCCGGCCATCGATCGTGCCGCCCATCGGATAGACCATGAGGCCGCGCGCCATGGCCGCCTTCTTGATCTTCGCATGGATCTTGCGCACCGGATCGAACGGCGCCCTGGTCATGCGATCCTCGACCAGCTCGATCGCCTGGAACAGGCCGCGGCCACGGATGTCGCCGACATGGGCATGGTTGCCGAAGCGCTCGCCCAGCCGGCGCTGCAGCAGCGCGCCCATCGCGCGGACATCGACCAGCAGCTCGTCGCGCTTGATCGTCTGCTGCACCGCCAGCGCTGCGGCACAGGCGAGCGGATGGCCGATGTAGGTATGGCCATGCTGGAAGAAGCCGCTGCCCTTTTCGAAGGCCTCGAAGAGGGGGTCGCCCAGCAGCACCGCGCCGATCGGCGCGTAGCCGCCGCCCAGGCCTTTGGCGATCGTCATCAGGTCGGGCGCGATGCCTTCCTGCTCGCAGGCATGCAGCGTGCCGGTGCGGCCCATGCCGCACATCACCTCGTCGAGGACCAGCAACACGCCATACCGGTCGCAGATTTCCCGCACGCGCCTGAAATAACCCCTGGCCGGCGGGACGGCGCCGGCCGTCGCGCCCACCACCGTCTCGGCGACGAACGCCATGACCGTGTCGCCGCCCAGCTCGAGGATCTTCGTCTCCAGTGCATCGGCGGCGCGGCGGCCATAGGCCTCTTCGCTCTCGTCCGGCTGCTGGAAGCGATAGGCGAAGCACGGGTCGACATGGTGCGTCTCGATCAGGAGCGGAGAGAAGGGAGCACGACGCCATTCGTTGCCGCCGGCCGCCAGCGCGCCCAGCGTATTGCCGTGATAGCTCTGGCGGCGGGCGATGATATGACGTCGCTGGATCTCGCCGCGTTCGGTGAAGTATTGCCGCGCCATCTTGAGCGCCGCCTCGATCGCCTCCGAACCGCCGCTCACCAGATAGACATGGCCGATACCCGTGGGCGCGTCGGCGATCAGCGTGTCGGCAAGCTGCTCGGCGACGGCGGTGGTGAAGAACGAGGTGTGGGCGTAGGCCAGCCTGTCGAGCTGCTCGCGCAGCGCCGCGGTGACCGCAGGATGGCCGTGGCCGAGGCAGGAGACCGCGGCGCCGCCGGAGGCATCGAGATAGCGCTTGCCGGCGGCATCGACGATCTCGATGCCGTTGCCGCAGGCAGCGACGGGAAGGGAGCCGCCGATGGTGCGATGAAGAATGCGCGTCATGAGGGTTCCCGGGCGCCGCGGCGCGGCAGGTGGACACCGAAGGCGGCGAGTTGCGCCTCGGTGCGGGTGAGAGCGTCGAGCGCCTTCTGGCCGGAACGGCCGGCGACCAGCGCCGCCAGGATCTCGGCGACGGCGAGCAGCGGCGTCATGCTGTGGAAGAAGGACGGGCTGTCGGTGGCGACGAGGATCGTGGCCGAGGCGATGCGGGCGAGCGGAGAGACTTCGGAATCGGTGAGGGCCACCACGGGCACGCCTTCGGCCGCGGCGTAACGCGCCGCCTCGATCGTGGCGCGGGCATAAGGCTCCACGCTGGCGGCCAGCAGGACGTCCTCGCCGCCGGCATCGCGCAACGCATCGAGGCCGGTACCGCCGGCATCGTCGAGCAGCACCGTCCTGTCGCCGACCAGCGACAGCATGTAGTGGAAGTGCCAGGCGACGGCGTGGCAGGAGCGCAGGCCGAGACAGTAGATGCGCCGCGCTTCGTGGAGGCGCCCAGCCGCATCGGCGAGGCGCTCGAGCGCGGCCGGTTCGGCCAGGCGGGCGATCTGGCGGCCCAGTGATTGGACCATGTCCGACGCGAGCGCCGCGTCGCCGCGCAACTTCTGCGCTTCGACCTGCACGCCCGCCTTGCCCGCGAAGCCGAGCGTCCCGTCGCGCACGGCGCCGGCATAGAGCGCCCGCACCTCGTCGTAGCCGTCGAGTCCCAGGCGCTGGGCCAGCCGGGTCATGGTCGCGGGCGGCACGCCGGCGCGGCGCGCCTGCTCGCGCATCGACAGCAGCGCCACATCGTCGGGGCGGTCGAGCACGTAGCGCGCGGCCGTCTGCAGTTGCGGCGACAAGGCCTCGAATGCCTCGACGATCGGGCGGGTGAGCGGCCCGGTCAGGCTCATCGGATCGCGGGCCGGCGGCCCGTCTCAGACGTCGTGAAGCTCAGCGCAGCGGCAGCGGATACATCTGCCCATCTTTGCTCGACAACGAATCGATGCTGCGCTCTTCGGCTTCCACCATCGCCTGGTTCACCGCTTCCCCCGTCGACTGCGCAACCGACGGGAGCCCAACGAAGACGGCGTGATGGAATGCGCATGGCGCGTCCGAAGCGTTAGCGCAACGGCAGCGGATACATCAGCCCGCCCTTCGTCCACAGCGCATTGATGCCACGCTGCAATTTCAAGGGTGAGCCCATGCCGACGTTGCGCTCGAAGCTCTCGCCGTAGTTTCCGACCTGCTTGATGATCGTGTAGGCCCATTTCTCGTCGAGCCCAAGCGCCTTGCCGTTGCCGGCCTTCACGCCGAGCAGACGCTGAACCAGCGGATCGGTCGACTTCAGCTCGCCGTCGACATTGGCCTGGGTGATGTTGCGTTCCTCCGCCTCGAGCATGGCGAACAGCGACCAGCGCACCACCGCCAGCCACTGGTCGTCGCCGCGACGCACGAACGGGCCGAGCGGCTCCTTCGAGATCAGCTCGGGCAGGATCATGTAGTCGGCCTGCTTGCCGCGCGTGGCGAGCGCCGACGCCAGCGCCGAGGAATCCTGGGTCATGGCATCGCAGCGGCCGGCGAAGAACGCTTCGTACATCAGGTCCTGGCTCTCGAAGACCACCGGCTTGATCGAGAGGTTCCGGCTGCGGAAGTAGCCCGCCATGTTGAATTCGTGGGTCGTGCCCTGCGCCACGCAGATCGTGGCGCCGCCGAGCTCGGTAAGCGCCTTCACGCCGAGCTTCTTCGCCACCATGAAACCCTGGCCGTCGAAGAAGTTGACTCCGGCATACTGGATGCCGAGCGAAGCGTCGCGCTCGAGCGTAATGGTCGAGTTGCGGACCAGCACGTCGATCTCGCCGGACTGCAGCGCGAGGAAGCGCTGCTGGGCCGACAGCGGCACGAACTTGGTCTTGCCGGCGTCGCCCAGCACGGCGGCAGCGACCGCGCCGCACATATCGACGTCGAGGCCTTTCCATTTGCCCTGGCTGTCGGGCAGCGAGAAGCCACCCAAACCGACATTGACCCCACAGATGACCTGCCCGCGCTTCTTGACGGCTTCCAGCGTCGAGGGCGTCTGCGCTGCGACCGGCAGGGCCAGAAACATCATGACGGTGGCGAAGACGGCCCTTTTGATTACTTGCATGGGTCCTCCCAAATGATCGCGCGAGCCTACTGCGAGATATTTCTGCCTGCAACAAATGAATCATCCGTCGCCCATATGAGTGGGTCGTTTCATTTGCTCAAAAACCTCTGCCCTGGCGGAGGCGCGACCAATTGACAGTTTGCTGCAATGCAACCACATGAGCGCCTTCGCGTCGCAGAACCGGCCGGGGGAGTCCTCATCGTGTACCCAGTCCGCCGCCTTTTCCTTGTTGCAGGTTTGATGCTGGTCACGGCATCCGCAGGGGCACAGGGGGGCCCGCCCCAAGCCATGCCTGTCACGGTTTCCGAGCCGATCGCCAAGCGGGTGACGCAGTGGGACGAGTACTCCGGCCGCTTCGACGCGGTCGCCACCGTCGAGGTTCGCGCTCGCGTTTCCGGCTTCATCGACAAGCTGCATTTCAAGGACGGCCAGTGGGTCAACGCCGGCGATCCCTTGTTCACCATCGACAAGCGTCCCTACGAGATCGCCGTCGAATCGGCAGCGGCCGATGTGGCGCGCAACAAGGCGCAGGTCGAGCTCGCCGACCTGCAGGTCAGCCGTGGCGCCGCGCTGATCGGCTCCCGCACCATCACCGAAGCGGACAACGACACGCGCAAATCGAACCTGGCCGTAGCCAAGGCGCAGCTCAAGGCGGCCCAGGCCGCCCAGCGCAATGCCCAGCTCAACCTCGAATGGACCGAGGTCACCGCGCCGCTCAGCGGACGCATCTCCGACCGGAAGGTCGATCCCGGCAACCTGATCCAGGGCGGCCAGAGCGGCGCAACCCTGCTGGCCACCATCGTCAGCACCGATCCGATCCACTTCGTGTTCGACGTCTCGGAAGCCGACCATCTGCGCTACCAGCGTCTTTTCCTGGCCGGCGAGCGCGCGCAGGCGGGCAGCAGCTCGGCCATTCCAGTGCGTATCAAGCTTGCCGACGAGACGGAGTGGAAGCGGACGGGCAAGGTCGACTTCGTCGACAATTCGCTGAGCCCGCGTTCCGGCACGATCCGCACCCGCGCCATCGTCGAGAACAAGGACCATCTGCTGACTCCCGGCATGTTCGGCCGCATCCAGCTCTACGGCGGCGAGTATGACGCGCTTCTGATCCCCGATTCGGCGGTCCTCTCCGACCAGGCTCGCAAGATCGTGTTCGTGGTCGGCAACGACGATGTCGTGCAAGGGCGTCCCGTGACGCTGGGACCGCTGGTCGACGGCCTGCGCGTGGTGCGCGAGGGGCTGAAGCCCGAGGACAAGGTCGTGCTCGACGGACTTGCCAATCCGATGGTGCGTCCAGGCGCCAAGATCGCGCCCCAGAAAGGGCAGATCACCGCGAAGGCGAAATAGGCTCCATGCGATTTTCCCATTTCTTCATCGACCGGCCGATCTTCGCGTCGGTCCTGTCGCTCATCATCCTGATCGTCGGCGGCATCGCCCAGTTCCGCCTGCCCGTCTCGGAATATCCCGAGATCGCGCCCCCCACGGTCACCATCAACGCGACCTATCCGGGGGCATCGGCCGAGGTGATCGCCGAGACGGTCGCCACGCCGATCGAGCAGGAGGTCAACGGCGTCGACGACATGCTGTACATCTCGTCGCAATCGACCGGCGACGGGCAGCTGACCGTCAGCGTGACCTTCAAGCCCGGCGTGGACATCGACCAGGCGCAGGTGCTGGTACAGAACCGGGTCGCGGTCGCCCAGCCGCGCCTTCCGGAGGACGTGCAGCGGCTTGGCCTCGTGGTCCGCAAGGCCTCTCCCGACCTGATGATGGTCGTGCACATGACGTCGCCCGACGACTCGCGCGACCAGCAGTACATTTCCAACTACGCCACGCTCTACGTGAAGGACGTGCTGACCCGCGTCGAAGGCGTCGGCAACGTGATCGTGTTCGGCGCGCGCGACTATTCCATGCGCGTCTGGCTCGATCCGGCGCGCGTGGCGGCGCACAACCTGACCGGCAGCGAAGTCGTGCTGGCGATGCGCGCCGCCAACCTCCAGGTCGCCGCGGGCTCGATCAACCAGGCGCCGGCTTCCTCGCCGGGCGGCTTCACCCTGACGGTCAACACGCTCGGCCGCCTGAGCACGCCCGAGGAGTTCGGCAACATCGTGCTGCGCGCGGAGACCAATGGCTCGTTCACGCGGTTGCGCGACGTGGCGCGCATCGAGCTGGGTGCGCAGGACTACACGCAGAATTCCTATCTCGACAACAAGAACGCAGTGGCCCTCGGCGTCTTCCAGAGGCCGGGCTCCAATGCGCTGTCCACCTCCGACGGCATCAAGGCCAAGATGGAGGAGCTCAAGAAGCTCTTCCCGCCCGGCATCGACTATACGGTCGTCTACAACCCGACCGAGTTCATCCAGGCGTCGGTCGACGCGGTGATCCACACGCTGTTCGAGGCGCTGTTCCTCGTCGTCATCGTGGTCATCCTGTTCCTGCAGACCTGGCGCGCCGCGCTGATCCCGCTGCTCGCGATTCCGGTGTCGCTGATCGGCTCGTTCGCCGTGATGTCGGCGGTCGGCATCTCGTTCAACACGCTGTCGCTGTTCGGCCTGGTGCTGGCGATCGGCATCGTGGTCGACGATGCGATCGTGGTGGTCGAGAACGTCGAGCGCTACCTGACCCAGGGCATGTCGCCCAAGGAAGCCGCGCACAAGACCATGGACGAGGTTGGCGGCGCGCTGATCGCGATCTCGCTGGTGCTGATCGCGGTGTTCCTGCCGACCGCCTTCATCACCGGCCTGCAGGGTTCGTTCTACAAGCAGTTCGCCATCACCATCGCGGCCTCGACGGCGATCTCGGCGTTCGTGTCGCTGACCCTGTCGCCCGCCCTCGCCGCGCTCCTGCTCAAGACGCATGCGCTGTCGCACGTCGAGGCGCCCAAGCCGACCCTGCGAGACCGGTTGCTGTTTCCGATCAACTGGTTCTTCGAGAAGTTCAATCACGGCTTCGAATGGCTGTCGGACAGCTACGGCAGGCTCACGGCGCGGGCGGTCCGGATGGTCGTGCTCATGCTGGTGGTCTACGCCGGCCTGCTGTTCCTCACCTACAACCGGCTGGCCAGCACGCCGACCGGCCTGATCCCGCAGCTCGACCGCTCCTACTTCATCGCCGCCATGCAGCTGCCGCCCGGCTCGACCCTGGAGCGCGCCGACCGTCTGGTGCGCCAGGCGTCGGAGCTGATCATGAACACGCCCGGCGTGCAGAACGCCGTGTCCTTCGTCGGTTTCGACGGCGCCACCTTCACCAATGCGCCCAACACCGGCGTCATCTTCGTGCCGCTGAAGCCCTTCGCCGAACGCGCCGACCTTCCCAAGGAAAAGATCCTGGCCGACCTGCGCGCCAAGATGTTCTCGTTGCGCGAGGCCTTCGTGTTCGTGCTCGAGCCGCCCTCGGTGCCCGGCATCGGCACCGGCGGCGGCCTAAAGGGCTACGTGCAGGATCGCGCCGCGCGCGGCCTGCCGGCCCTGGAAGGCGCTACCTGGGCGCTGGCCGGCGCGGCGGGCCACACGCCGGGCCTGACCCAGGCCTTCACGCTGTTCAGCACCAAGACGCCGCAGATCTTCGCCGACATCGACCGCACCAAGGCCGAGCAGCTCGGCGTGCCGATCGGCAATGTATTCCAGACCCTGTCGGTCTACATGGGCTCGGCCTACGTCAACGACTTCAACATCCTGGGCCGCACCTATCGCGTGACGGCGCAGGCCGACAATCCCTATCGCCTGACCCTGCGCGACGTGGCCAATCTCAAGACCCGCAGCGCCAGCGGCGAGATGGTGCCGATCGGCTCGGTCGCGACCTTCAGCGACACGACCGGTCCCTATCGCGTGGCCCGCTACAATCTCTATCCGGCGGCCGAAGTGCAGGTCGCGCTGACGCGCGGCTTTTCCTCCGGCCAGGGCATCGCGGCGATGGAAGATCTCGCCAGCAAGGTCCTGCCGTCCGGCTTCGGGTTCGAATGGACGGAGATCGCGCTGCAGGAAAAGCTTGCCGGCAACACCGCGATCATGGCGTTCGGTCTCGCGGTGCTGTTCGTCTTCCTGCTGCTTGCGGCCCTCTACGAGAGCTGGCTGCTGCCGCTCGCCGTGATCCTGATCGTGCCGATGTGCATCCTGGCCGCGATGATCGGAGTCAACATCCGGGGGCTGGACCGCAATATCCTGGTCGAGATCGGCCTGGTGGTGCTCGTCGGCCTCGCGGCGAAGAATGCCATCCTGATCGTGGAGTTCGCCAAGCAGGCGCACGAGGCAGGGATGAGCCGCTACGAGGCTGCCGTGTCCGCGGCGCGCACGCGCCTGCGACCGATCCTCATGACCTCTCTCGCCTTCATCCTGGGTGTGGTTCCGCTCGTCTTCAGCACGGGAGCCGGGGCCGAAATGCGCCAATCGCTCGGGACCGCGGTGTTTGCGGGAATGCTGGGGGTGACCATCTTCGGCCTGGTCTTCACCCCGGTATTCTACGTGATCTCGACCGGTCTGGCCGAGCTGCGCTTCAAGTGGCGCAAGAAAGACATCGAAACGCCGACCTTCACGCCCGAAGCGTGAAGGTCGGCGCTCCTGTCGGAGCTAGATGTCGTCGACCGCCTTCTTGACGGCATCCTTGGCCTTGCCGGCCGCCTGCTGAATATTGCCCTTGGTTTCCTGCACGGCGCCTTCGACCCGCATCTTGTCGCTGCCGACGGCTGCGCCGACGCCCTGCTTGGCCTTGCCGATCGCCTCGTTGGCGGCGCCCTTCACCTTATCGCCGGTGCTGCTCATCCTTCTCTCCTCTCGCTAATGGTTGGCATATTGAACGCCCGACGGCGCGTGATGTTGCAGCACTCCGAGCGCGATACCGCTGGCTTCGATGGCGTCGGTGATCGCCTGCGCCGTCGGCTCGTCCAGCGTGAAGCAGCGTTGGCTGGCCCACTCCGGATAATCTTCCGTCTCTTCCGCGCCGACGGCAGACGCAAGTTGCTCGGCGTCTCGCGGAGTCGCAAATGCGCAGAGGGTTAACGCGCCCTCTTCCTCGCAGCGTGTCAGAAGCGCGAAATCACCGTTCGGGCATAGCCCTTCGATGAGGGTCGTCAGAAGGGCCGCAGGTTCGTCTGCGGCCTTCGGTGCATGCCTGACCGCGACCAGATGCCGGGCGGCCGGTTGATCCACGAGATGGGTCCAGGGGCGTTGGGTCATGGTGCCTTAACGCGCAACTTCAATCGAAGGCTCCCAAGCACTACAATCCCTCGATGAAATCTCATCCTGCACTCGCCCCCGGACGGGTGGCTGTCATCACCGGTGCCGCCAGCGGCATCGGCCTCGCGGCCGCCTGCCGCTTCGCCTCGCTCGGCATGAAGCTCTGCCTTGCCGATCTCTCCATCGACGCGCTCGGGCGCGCAGCGGAGCGGACCGGCGCGAAGGACGTGCTCACCGTGCCGACCGATGTCGGCAAGCTCGAGAGCGTGCAGGCGCTGAAGGACCAGGTCTATGCCGCCTATGGCGAGGTCGCCGTGCTGATGAACAATGCGGGTACCGCGCCTGGCGGCGGTCCGTGGGACCACATCGACCGCTGGAAGCGAGTGATCGACGTCAATCTATGGGGCGTGATCCACGGCGTGCAGACCTTCGCGCCGGCGATGCTGGCACAGAACACGGCTGGCGCGATCGTCAGCACGGGATCGAAGCAGGGCATCACCTGCCCGCCCGGCGACACCGCCTACAACGTCAGCAAGGCCGGCGTGAAGGTGCTGACCGAGGCGCTGGCGCACAGCCTTCGCAACGAGGAGGGCAACCGCATCAGCGCGCATCTGCTCATCCCGGGCTCGACCTTCACCGGCATGACAGCGCGCGGCCGCAGCGAGAAGCCGCCGGGTGCGTGGACCCCCGACCAGGTGATCGACATGCTGGTCGAGGGCATGGCACGAGGCGATTTCTACATCCTCTGTCCTGACAATGAAGTGACTCGGGAGATCGACAATCGCCGGATAGTCTGGGCCGCTCAGGACATCACGCGGAACAGGCCGGCCCTGTCGCGCTGGCATGCCGACTACAAGGAAGCATTCGACGAATTCCTGCGCAGGGATGAATGAGATGAAAACCTCGTACGTCGTTTCCCTCGCTGCCGCTCTTGGTCTCGCCTGGGCGATCGTGCCGTCCTCCGCGGAGATGGCGCACTCGCTGCCGGCCCCGACCATTGACGAAGCGCCCGGTGCAGCAACCAGAACGGCGGTCTTCGCCGGGGGCTGCTTCTGGGGCGTGCAGGGCGTGTTCCAGCACGTCGACGGCGTGATCAGCGCCGTGTCGGGTTATGCCGGCGGCGACAGGGCCACGGCGCAGTACGAAAAGGTCGGCAGCGGCCGGACAGGACACGCCGAAGCGGTACGCATCACCTACGATGCTCGCAAGGTGAGCTTCGGCAAGCTGATGCAGATCTATTTCTCGGTTGCACACGATCCCACCGAGCTCAACCGCCAGGGACCGGATGTCGGACCGCAATATCGCTCGACCGTCTTCGCCATGGACGACGAACAGGCCCGCCTGACGCGGGCGTACATCGCCCAGCTCGATGGCGCGAATGCTTTCGGCAGGAAGATCGTCACCACCATCGAGCGGGACAAGCCGTTCTATGCCGCCGAGGCTTACCATCAGGATTACCTGACCTTGCATCCGAACCAGCCGTACATTGCCATCAACGACCTGCCGAAGGTCGAGAACCTCAAGCGGATGTTCCCTGACGCCTATCGGGCCGAACCCGCGTTGGTGGCCAGGACGGGGATGTAGGGTTGGGCCGCAGCAGGCGATGCAGATCGAGCACCGGCGGCGTGTGGCCGAGCTGCGAGAGCAGCGTATTGACCTGCGCGCGATGATGGGTCTGGTGATTGAAGAAGTGCGGCAGGATCACTGCAAGCGGGTCTTCTGAGGCGAAACCGGCATTGTTGACATAGCGCACGCTGCCGCGTTCGAAATCCACGGGCAGCACGGAGAAGAATCGCTCGATCCGGCCGTCCATCCCTTCGCGCGCCTCGCGCAGGGCATCGAATTTCTCGAACAGGATGGCATCGAGATTTGTCGACGGATGGGAACCGCCTTCGAAGCGCGCCATCCAGATCGTGTCGCCAAGCAGCAGGTGATTGAGCGTGCCGTGCACGCTGCCGAAGAACGCTCCCATGTTGCGGCGATATTCTGCGCCGGAAAGCCCGGCACAGACGGCATAGAGGGCTTGGTTGGCAAGGCGGTTGTAGTGGGCATACTGCGCCCAGATCGCGGTCATGAACGCAGCTCGGCAACCAGCTCGGTCCGGGGCATCGCAAGCCAGCGGGCGACGCTGCCGATGGAAGGAGCGTAGGCGTGGACCCGAAGGACAGTCAGGCAAGGTGTCAAGGGCATGGAAAACTCCGGAAGATGGCTTCAACCTAATTCCTTCCTCAAAAGGGGTTAATCCCGTAAGATCGACCGATACTCCTGAATATCCTTCATCAATATCGCCATGATCGATCGTGCCAGCGAAATGGCTGCCTTCGTGCGAGTGGTCGACTTCAACGGGTTTTCGGCCGCCGCACCGGCAATTGGCCTCACGCCCTCGGCCGTCAGCAAGCTCGTGACACGGCTGGAGGCACGGCTCGGCGTGCGCCTGCTCCAGCGCACCACCCGCGCGCTTCGCCTGACGGCTGACGGGGAAGCTTTCTATGCCGCCGCGCGGCGCATCGTCGGCGACATCGAGGCGCTGGAAACGGAAATGGCCGATCAGCACGGCATGCCGCGCGGCCTGCTGCGGGTGACGACGCCGCTCGCTTTCTCCACTCATCAGCTTGCGCCGACGATCGGCGAATTCCTTGCGCGCTACCCCGATATCCAGCTCGAATTGATGCCGACCGATCGCGTCGTCGACATGATCGGCGAAGGCATCGATGTTGCCATCCGCGTCGGCAGGCTCGCCGATTCGAGCTTCATGGCACGCAGGATCGGCGAAGATGTCCGGCTGGTCTGTGCCGCGCCGGCCTACCTCGCCGTTCATCCCGCACCGAAACGGCCGGAAGATCTGGCACGACACGATTGTATCGTCGGCCGCGACAGGCCCCCTCTCAACCGCTGGCGTTTCCGTATCGACGGCCGCATGCGCGAAATCGAGGTCGGTGGCCGGGTGACCGTCAGCGAAGGCGAGGCTCAGATGCACATGGCGCTGCAGGGCCTGGGCATCGTGCGTCTCACGCGCCTCACCGTTGCGGGCGCCCTCAAGCGCGGCGAATTGGTCTCGTTGCTGGACGATTATTCGGCCGAGGAGCCGGTGCCTGTTCACGCGGTTTATCCACACCGAAAACATGTGGCATCCAAGGTGACCGCATTCATCGCGTTCATTCTCGAAAAGTTCACGCCGCCGCCATAGGAAAATCGATCGGCGATGACGGAGCGATAATCGCCAGTTGCATGGTTCATTGGGTGTACGCCCTTATTCGCGCCGAAAGGAAGATCGCGTCCGGACCAACCTGCAAAGATCCTGAATGTTTCTGGGGTTCTTATTTCGGCAATATTCGTCTAAGCAATTGTCACCGTCCTTCGAGGTAATCGCCCATGCCGCGCACCAAGTCTCTTTCTGCCATCCGTGCCCAGATCCGCGCGTTGGAAAAGCGCGCCAAGGTTATCGAGGGAAAGGCTGACAAGAGAATCACCGCGCTGATGAAGCTCATCTCGCGTCACTCCCTGTCGCTCGCCGACTGGAGGCAGGCCGTCTCCCTCAGCAAGGGCGGCAAGCGGGGCGCCGCGCCGCGCAAAGGCAAGCCGGTGCCGGTGAAGTATGCCGACGACAAGGGCAACACCTGGACCGGCCGTGGTCGACCGCCGCTATGGCTGGTCGCTGCCGAAAAGGCCGGCCGCAAACGCGATTCGTTTCTCGTCAAGCCTGCGAAGTAGGCAAGGCTCGCGCAGCCAACTCCGGCGTGCGTCGGAGTTGCCTCCGCGATAAATTCCGGAAGGAAACTCATGGACCAGAACAGCGATTTGTTCGTGCAGGCCTTCTGGGTGAAATGCCGCGAGGTCATCAGGCCCGAGATCGATGCCACGATCGACGATCTCCGCCGTGCCGGTCATGACGCCAATGTCTCGACCCAGGAATTCTCCGACGTCGCCGACCGGCTGCCTGCTCCCGCCGGACCGTCGGTAAAGCTCGCCATCCGTCCAACCGGCGCAACCGCCGAGGCAGCCCATCCCGCGATCGAATTCCAGGGCAACGTCGGGCGCCAGGCAGTCGACGTGCGCACCGGCGGCGGGCACATGCAAAGCTACGAACTCGCCGCCCTCGGCACGGCGGAGGTGAAGGCCGAGATCGAGGCCTGGCTTGCAGGGCTGTCCGCCCCGACGCCGGTTTGATGCTATCCTCCAGTCAATCACTGGAGGACTGTTCATGCCCGACGCCATCGACGATCTGTTCCGCCGCTTCGGCAAGGCTTTCAACAAGGCCGATGTCGAGGAGATCGCGGCCTGCGTGACCGACGATTTCGAATGGCGCCTGAATGCCGGCGGCGCGCCGGCCGGCCGCGTGCTCAAGGGCAAGGACGATTTGCGCGCGCACTTCAGCGACAGGAGCAAGGCGCATAGGGAGGCGCGCTATTCGGAGGCGCGCATCCATCGTGCCGGCGACAAGTTGTTCGGTACCTTCCGGGTCACCGGCATCGATCATGCCGGCAAGCCGTTCGATCGCTACGGCATCGACCTCTACGAGGTGAAGGACGGCAAGATCGCGCTCAAGGACAGCTACCTGAAGGGCGACTGAAAATGAACGACACGGTGCTCTGGAGCGTCGACCGGCGCGGCGTCGCCACGGTCACGCTCAACCGCCCGCAGGTCAACAACGCGTACAATGGCGATCTCATCGCCGGCCTGCATGCGGCGATGGATGCGCTGGGAGGCGAACCATCGCTGCGCATCGTCGTGCTGAAGGGCAATGGCCGCCACTTCCAGGCCGGGGCCGATCTCGCCTGGATCGGCGGGGTCGCGCGGCAAAGCCCCCGCGAGAACGAAGCCGTCAGCCGCCTGACCGCGGAGGCGGTACGTCGGCTCGACACCTGTCCGGTGCCGACGCTTGCCTTGATCCAGGGCGGCTGCTTCGGTGGCGGCACCGGCATCGCCGCGGCCTGCGACGTGGTGGTGGCGAGCGAGGACGCGATCTTCTCGATCAGCGAGACCCGCTGGGGCCTGATGGCGGGCATCATCCTACCGCAGCTCTGCCAGGCCATGGGATTGCGCCAGGTCCGCCGTTATGCCCTGACCGGCGAGCGCTTTGGCGCCGTGGAGGCACGGCGGCTCGGCCTGGTGCATGAGGTTTGCCCGACCGGCGGCCTCGAGGAAGCGGGAAACAGGATCGTCGAAGCGGTGCTGATGAACGCGCCGGCAGCCACGACCGCCACCAAGCTGCGCTCGCTCGCGTCGGCACGGGCCTTCATCGACGAGGGCGAGTTGCGCGACCTGATCGACGAGCACGCCCGCACCCGCCAGCAGACGGAGGCCACCGAGGGGCTCGCGAGCTTCAAGGAGAAGCGCAAGCCTTCCTGGTATCCGAGCTGACTTGTCATCCTGAGCGCGGCGGAGGATCTCGCGCCAGCGCAACGGTCCGGGTCTGATCGTTCGGCAAGGTCCTTCGCTGCGCTCAGGACGACATCTGGGCTATTCAGCGGCCTGCTTCTGGGCCACTCCGTCAGGCGTCAGCGTGTAAGTCGTGAAATGCCTGTTGAGCGCCGGCATCGGGCAGGCTTCGAGATGACCCTCTCCCGGGCGCATCAGGATCATCGCCGAGGTCGCGACGAGGTTGCCGCGATTGTTCGGGCGCGGCGGACGGCAGACCGACCAGGGCGAGCCGTAGTCGTCGAAGAAGGCCGAGCGAAAATCTTCGAGCGTGAGCGTACCGCGCTTCGGCATCAGCCGATCGCGCACCCGCTTGTCGCGATAGATCGAGCAGGGCGTCTCCTGGATACCGGTATCCTTCACGCGTGCACGCGCGGCCTCGGCGATCCAGTGATTGGCGTGGACGTAAAGGCCACGCTCGGGCGCAACCCAGAAGGTCTCGTCGGGCGCGCACTCGAAGCCGAAGGCCTCGCCGCCGCAGTGGCTCACTGCCATGTGGTTGGAGCCGAGCTTGGGCGTCGCGAAGATGGTGCGCACCGCTTCGGCGAGATAGGTGGATTCCAGCACCTTGCGGCGGATGAACGGCAGCGGCACGCCCGGGCCGTGCTGGTAATCGCGGTCACATTCCAGGGCATTGGCGGTGAGGCCGATGCCGGCCGAATTGAGCCCCGAGCGCGCGAGCCCGCCGGCCTCGGTAAAGGTCAGGATGTCCGGCCCGTCGTCACGATGAAGGCGCAGCACCACGCCCGTCTCGGCGCACTCGGCGCGCCAGTCCCAGTTCTGGCCGTGCAGCAGCACGCCATCGGCGCTCGCCTCGGGCAGCGCGAACGCAGCCGTGCAGCCATCCGGGAAATGCCGATGCACCTGCTGCCGGCGTGCCGCGGCCACCATCTCGGTGCGGGCATTCATCAGCATCACCCCCGC
>Ga0182738_1002410_pt1 | contig 22218 bp, 17 predicted proteins | sample eDN5th30CBELigMG_FD_128876 | JGI IMG/M metagenome (GOLD analysis project Ga0182738, IMG submission 128876) | Enriched Miracle-Growth compost microbial communities from Emeryville, California, USA - eDNA 5th pass 30_C BE-Lig MG (version 2)... ...
CGCCCTGGCCCTCGACGAGCCGGAAGGCGATGCCGCGCGCGGGCGCCGAAAGCTCGACGCCGGCCAGAAGCTCGAACAGCGGCTTCAGCAGCGTCTCGACATGGCTCTTGAGCCAGATGTCGACGCGGTCCTGCACGCGCTCGCGGGCCGGGCCCGTCAGGCCTTCATCGGCCAGCAGGATCAGGCGCGGGCGCAGTACGTCGTCGGTCGCGACGATCCGTGCCACCGGCGCGCCGAGCCAGCGCAGCGTACCGTCGGTCGACAGCACGAATTCGGGATTGGGCGCATTGCCGATCTTCTCGGCACGGCGTTCGATTTCGCCGGCAAGCGCCTTCTGGGCAATCGCCCCGATCGCTTTGGCGTCCGGTCCGTCGGCCTGGGGATCTGGCGTGAAGCGGAAACCCTGCAGGCTTCCGACATGCTGTCCCTCGACCAGCACATCGCCGGAGGTCGTGATTTCTGCTTCGAGCATGGCGTTTTCTCTGAGCCGCTTCATCAGTACACTTGTGCGCCGATCCACGAAACGCTGAGTGAGCCTTTCGTGGAGCGCATCGGAAAGACGATCCTCTATAGCGCGGGTGCGCTCCTGCCAATGGCGAGGATCCTTAAGCCAGTTAGGCCGGTTTGCCGCAAAGGTCCATGTCCGAATGTGCGCAATGCGGTTGGCGAGCGTATCGATATCGCCATCTGTGCGATCTGCAAAGGCGACCTGACGCTGAAACCAGTCGTCCGGCACCGCGCCATCGCGGGCGACGAAGGTGAAAATATCGCCGACCAGCTCGGCATGATTAGCCGGGGCAATGCGTCGATAATCAGGCGTCTGGCAAATATCCCAGAGCAGTTCGAGCCGCTCGCGACGATCGGCCAGGCCCCGGATGCCGGGATCGCGGGCCAGGATTTCCAGCACCGTGACATCCTCGGACGGCGGCGCCTTGGACAGGCCTTCATGGCCCGGCGGACGGTCCAGACTGGCGCGAAGCGTATCGATCGAACGGAAATCGAGCGCACGATTGCGCCATTGCAGCGTGCGGACCGACATGAAGTGGTGGCTTTCCAGCGCCTCGATCAGCTCGTCCTCGAAGGGATCGACCTGGCCGGTCACGCCGAAGGTGCCGTCACGCGTGTGGCGTCCGGCGCGGCCGGCGATCTGGCCGAGCTCGGCCGCCGTCAGCCGGCGATACTGGAAGCCGTCGAACTTGCGCTCCTGCGCAAAGGCGACATGGTCGACGTCGAGATTGAGGCCCATGCCGATCGCGTCGGTGGCGACGAGAAAATCGACATCGCCCGACTGATAAAGTTCGACCTGGGCGTTTCGCGTGCGCGGGCTGAGCGATCCGAGAACCACCGCGGCGCCACCGCGTTGCCGGCGAATCAGTTCGGCGACCGCATAAACCTCGTCGGCCGAGAAGGCGACGACGGCGGAACGGCGGGGCAGGCGGGTGATCTTCTTCGAGCCGGCATAGGTCAGCATCGACATGCGCGGGCGGGTGACGATCTCGATGCCCGGCAGAAGCTTTTCCAGGATGCCGCGCATGGTGGCGGCGCCCAGCAGCAGCGTCTCGTCGCGACCGCGCAGGTTCAACAGCCGGTCGGTGAACACATGGCCGCGATCGAGATCGGCGGCGAGCTGGATCTCGTCGATGGCAACGAACGAGACGTCGGTATGCGAGGGCAGGGCCTCGACCGTGCAGACGCGAAAGCGCGGATTGGGCGGGACGATCTTTTCCTCGCCCGTGATCAGCGCCACCGATTCCGCGCCGACCCGGGCCACGATCCGGCCATAGACCTCGCGCGCCAGCAGGCGCAGTGGCAGGCCGATGATTCCCGAGGAATGCGCGAGCATCCGCTCGATCGCCAGATGGGTCTTGCCGGTGTTGGTGGGCCCCAGAACGGCAGTGACATTGCGCCCGCCCGCTCCGGCGCCTGGTGGTCTCGTCCGTTCATTCATATCGCGGGCAGTCTCACTTCCAGATCAACGCTATCGAGCATGCCCCTGTATCATGTCGAAACAGAGAAGCGCTTTCAGGCCGTGCCGCGAGCGGCGCCGGTTAAGTTCTAGAACCTTAATGGAACAAACGAGGTCCGAATCGCTGACTCCCCGGAAATCGCGTTCTGTTCACCACCATATATGTGCCGCCCCAACGCCGGCGCCACGAAATAGTGCCGCAGGCTTGCCTCGAAAGACCGCAAAAGGCTCCGTGTCGTTAACGTTTGCCGCAACGCAACGGCGCGGCGTGGTTAGCAGAACATGAATTCGGGACAGGCTGTCCGGCCGCGCCGCGTTAAGGACTCGACCGAAACCGGAACGGAGCATGGACGAATCGCTCGCGAATCGCCGTTCCGGATTCGTGCTGGCTAGCCATGGTGTCGCGCGCGGGTTCGGGCACCATGGGCGGAGTGCGCTGTCGGCGGGCGTCTGGATGTTTTCCGCGGGATCCCGGTTTCCCGGCGGGCGCGCGTTAACGGGTGGCAGGCGGGGTGTCGCAATTCGGGACAGGCGGCATGGGGGATGACATCGGAGACGCTGGCTCATTCGCGGTATCGAGACAACGCGATGGTGTTGAGCGGGCTGCGGGGAAGGAAGACCCTCACCCCATCCCTCTCCCGCAAGCGGGCGAGGGGGCTCGCCCGCGCCCGTGGCCGTCGCAGGCTCCCGGCGCCCGTGGCTGTCGCAGGCTCCCTGCGTCCATCGCTGTCGCTACGCCTTGATGAAGACCACCGGCCCAAAGCCCTCGCCCGCTCGCGGGAGAGGGTTGGGGTGAGGGGCTTGCTTGGGGACGGCCTCATGCGGCTTGGACTGCATCCGCAGTGTGCGTCCCTCGATACAGCCCTGCGGACCTCCTCAGGATGCTGAGATGGGAGATTGGGCAGCAAGGCCGAGTGCCGAAGGAACTCGACCTTAACGCTCGGCTGCTGGGGGGCGAAACAGAGGCAGAGACGAAACCCAACCCAAGCGAACCCTGTCCCCGAGGGGCTCCTTTGCCCAACAGCAAAATTCTCCACAGGCTGACCGGGCCTCATCACGACTCGTGTCGGTTACTGAGAGGCAGGCGCTCCTCAGATCGCACGATAGTAACGACCTACACCGGTGTCATCCCGGCCGGAGATCAGTGATCTTTTTAACTGGGATTGGGAAGCGCAGCGCCCGAGGCTTCGGATGCATGGGTTCCCGCTTTCGCGGGAATGACGGCGAGCGAGTGGAGAACGCCGCGCTTACGGGGCGAAAATCGGAGCGATCGAAGCCCGCGCCGGACCTCTCGCCTACCCAGACTATTCCGCCGCGGCGCGCCGCGTCTCGGCTTCGCCGACGAAGCGGGAGGCGTGGATGGTGAGCATGCCGACCTCGGTGCCGATCTGCATCCGGAACGGCATCATCACGCCCAGGCTCTCGACCGGCGCCAGCCAGACTTCGAGCGCCTTGTTGTTTTCCATGTATTCGATCGCTTCGCGCGTCGGCCTGTGGCCGGCCACCGGGACGTAGCGGGCGCCGCAGACGACGACCGAGCCCTTGTAGGATCCGCTCTGGCCGTCTACCTCGGCCATGCCCTTGTAGTGGAGCTTGACGTCGAAGCGCTGCCAGCCGTCGAAGACGGGAACCGTGCGATTGCAGGCCGCCGAGAGGTTGCCCTTGACCAGCGGCACGATCATCGCGCTCAGCGGGTCGAAGATGTTGCGCTTGTGCTGCGGCAGCAGGGGAACGCGGTCCGCCTTCTTGGCGAGCGGCGGCATGGCGGCGACATTGACGATGGTGCCGCTGTTCATCTGCATCGACACGGTCGAGTTGCGGCGGCCGTTCTCGCTGGTGTCGAGCATGTAGGCGGCGGGCAGGACGCGCGAGCCGACGATGCGGCCGCTGCTCTTGAGGAAACCCTTGCCGTCGGAGACGAAGCGGCTGACGCCGCTGGTCGAGCCGCGCGCCGTGATCGTGTAGCCCTTGTCGTCGAAAACCGTATCGAGCGCGAAACGGCCGATGGTCAGCCCGCCGAGCAGGATGTTATATTCCGCGTCGACCTTGCCGGCCTGCTGCTGGGCGGGCGCGGCGACAGCCGCCGGCGCGACCGACGCCGTGGGCGCGGCGGCCACGAGGAGCGGCAGGACAAGGGCACGGAAGAGGCGGAGCGATTGCATGGGAATTGTTCCGTCGGAGGAGCGGCCCAAAGCCCGTTCTCATGCCTGAGTCCGGCCTCGGCTTCGTGGTCGTGATGATGCCCCCAAATCACTTCGCGCGATTCTAGGTGATTTGCACCGTCTTCGTCACTAGGGATTGCGCGCTGAATGCTTGACGACCGAAGCTTCGGCCACTATGAGAAGGCCCACTTTCCGATACCCCTGTCGCGATGGATGCCGAGCCCGGCGCGTTGCGGCGGAAAAGAAGGATTTCTGTTATGTCCCGTGTCTGCGAGTTGACCGGCAAGGCCGTCATGACCGGCAACACCGTCAGCCATGCCAACAACAGGGCGCGTCGTCGCTACCTGCCGAACCTCGTCAACGTGACGCTGATCAGCGACGCGCTCGGCCGCAGCTTCAAGCTGCGCGTTTCGGCTTACGGCCTGCGCTCGGTCGAGCACCGCGGCGGTCTCGACGCGTTCCTCGCCAAGGCCAGCGCCAGCGAGCTGTCCGATCGCGCCCTGACGCTCAAGCGCGCCATCGCGAAGAAGACCGAGCAGGATAGCGTCGCAGCCGCCTGAGGCCTCCGATGATCAAGCCGGGTCACATCATTGCGGCCGCCTTCATGGCGGCCGTTGTCGTTCTGTCGAACATCCTCGTCCAGTATCCGGTCGAGGCCATGGTCGGCAGGCTGGCGCTTGCCGATCTGCTGACCTGGGGCGCGTTCACCTATCCGTTTGCCTTCTTCGTCAGCGACCTGACCAACCGCCGCTATGGCCCGCGCGTCGCGCGGATCGTCGTGCTGGTCGGCTTTGTCTGCGCCGTCATCGTGTCGTTCAAGCTGGCGACGCCGCGTCTCGCGATCGCCTCGGGCACCGCCTATCTGTTCGGCCAGTTGCTGGATATCAGCCTGTTTGCCCGGCTGCGCCGCCAGGCCTGGTGGCGCGCCCCGCTGGCGGCATCCGTGGTCGGTTCGGTGGTCGACACCGCGATCTTCTTCACGCTCGCCTTCGCGCCGTTTGCGGCCTTCCTCGGCCCCAACGATTCCTTCGCGCTCGAATCGGCGCCGCTGCTCGGCGTGCTGTCGGTTGCGAGCGCGCGCTGGATGTCGTGGGCGCTGGGCGACCTGACGGTGAAGCTCTGCGCGGCGCTGCTGCTGCTCGCGCCCTACCGCGCGCTGATGCGCTTCGTGCTGTCCTGGCCCGAGGCGCAGCGCAGCCCGGCCTGACCGGCTTCGCGTTCCAAATGAAAAAGCCCCGCTTCGGCGGGGCTTTTTTTGTTCAGCGCAGGGTCTGGATGCGGATCTCGCCCTGGTGCAGGAAGCAGGCCTTGTCGAACAGCGCCAGATCCAGCGGGTTGGGGAGGCGTATGTCCTCGAGATCCGGCAGCGGCTTGGTCGCGGGATCGTAGGACCGGTCGATCTGGGACAGGAAGATCAGGATCAGACCCCGCTCGCGCGCGAAGGCCCGCAGTGTCCGCACCTGCGTCATCAGGTCGGGATTCGCCCGCTTCTGGTCGAGCAGCTGCAGGTAGTCGATCACGGCGAGCGTTCCCGGCGGCGCCGTGGCCAGCGCGGCGGCGATATGGTCGGCACGGATCGCGTCGGAGCCGTCATGCTCGAACAGGTCGCTGGAAAACATGGCCTCGGCGCCGATCGCCCGGAGCCGGTCGGCGATCTCGCGCGCGGTATATTCCAGCGTGAAGAACAGGCTGCGATGCCCTGCTTTCATCGCCTCGGCAGCAAGCGCCAGGCCCATGAGCGTCTTGCCCTGGCGGGGCCGTGCGCCGATCAACACGAGATCGCCTGGCGTCAGCCGGGCATACAGTCTCGCCGCGGGCGACGCCGCCTCGGCCCGCGCGACCAGCAGGCTCCAGCCCTCGAACCCCTCCGCCGTGGCGACGCGGTCGAGCGCAGCGTGCAGCGGGATGCCCTCCCGGCGCGAGAGAAGCCTGGCATTGCGTTTGAGGCGATGGATGGGCGCGGATAAGGCTGGCGATGCGGGCAGCATGCCGGATGCCGGCAGAGTCATGGTGCAAACCTCCTGGTGCGAGCCAGAACCGCAATCCCTCCTTATGCGTATCGCTCGAACAGTCGGTTCGAAAATCGTCCGTCGCCCGGCATGCAGATGCTGTCCCGAATGGAGGGGGGAGGCGTGGGCGGCGCCAGAATCAGAGCATAGCCGATGGTGTGCCGCCCGAAAATGCAGGGCAGGCCGGGAGGCGCGAAAAAGCCGGGATCAGTTGACGGCGTTGCCCGGGCCGCTGCCGGGGCCGTTCCAGATGAATTCCAGGATTAGGGTGCGCTGCAGGACGCTCAGATTGTCGTCCGACACCAGCGTGACGCGGGTGCGGCCCGCCTCGTCGGTCGTGACGGCGAGGCCTTCCATGTTGTCGATCTGGTTGAGCATGTCCGCTTCCATCACGATGGGCCCGTCGACCAGTGCTCCGGGGCGGATCGTGTCGCCGGGGATGCGGCGCATCCGCATGCCGACGCCGAACGGCATGATCACGCGCCGCTCCAGCAGCAGCAGATCGCCATTCGGCAGGAAGGCGCCATCGGTGACGTCGAAATCATCCCGGCGCAGGACCGAAAAGGCGCCGGCCAGCGGGCCGCGCACGATCCACGAACGGTGGTTGCCCTTTTTGTCGAGCGAGCGTTCCGAGACCAGCACGGGCGACCCGGCCAGCGGGCCGTCGGCGGGCGCCAGCGCCACCATCTCCAGGCCGCTGTTCTTGACCAGGCCGGTCGCCGAGCGCGGCAGCTTGACCGGCTCGGGCCTGGCGAGCGACAGGTCCGGATTGGCGCGATAGAGGCGGAGATCGTTGGTCTGCTCGAACGAGACATAGGCCTCTACGTGGCCGTCGATCGTCGTCAGCCGCAGTCCCTCGGCATCGGCATTGCGCTTGACGCCGAGCGGCTTGCCCTTGCTGTTCAGCATCTGCGCCCATTCGGCATCGGCAATCCCGACCAGCCTGCCGCCCTCGCGCACCAGCGTGCCGCGAAACCAGTAGCCGGTGTCGGAGATGGCGACGAAGCTCTTGCCGTCCGGTTTGAAGTCGATGCCGGACAGGCCGCCAAAGGCGCGATTGGCCGAGTTCAGCGTCAGCCCGCCGGCGAATTCGAACTCGCCGAAGCGGGCCTGGTTGCGGCCGATCAGGAATTTGTCGATCCGCGTCGCGCGGGTCGGCTCGGGCGCGAAGCCGGCGGCCAGTGCGATGCCGGCCGACCCGGCCAGGATCATCGCACAGAGGGCCGCCAGCGCCCGCTTCATCGCGTCCCGGTCCGCCGTCTCGGCGCGGCCCGGCGCACCGGCGTCTGGTGCTCGTCGAACAGTTCCGCCAGCTTCTCGGTCATCGCGCCCGCCAGTTCCTCGGCGTCGACGATGGTCACGGCGCGGCGGTAATAGCGCGTCACGTCATGGCCAATGCCGATGGCGATCAGTTCGACAGGCGAACGGTTCTCGATCTCGTCGATGACGAAGCGCAGGTGGCGCTCGAGATAGTTGCCGGTGTTGACCGAAAGCGTGGAATCGTCGACCGGCGCGCCGTCGGAGATCATCATCAGGATCTTGCGCTGCTCGGTGCGGGCGAGCAGGCGCTGATGCGCCCAGTCGAGCGCCTCGCCGTCGATGTTTTCCTTGAGCAGGCCTTCGCGCATCATCAGGCCGAGATTGCGCTTGGCGCGGCGCCAGGGCGCGTCGGCGGCCTTGTAGATGATGTGGCGCAGGTCGTTGAGGCGGCCGGGCGCTGCCGGCTTGCCGGCCTGCAGCCAGGCCTCGCGCGACTGCCCGCCCTTCCAGGCGCGCGTCGTGAAGCCGAGGATCTCGACCTTGACGCCGCAACGCTCCAGCGTGCGGGCGAGGATGTCGGCGCAGGTCGCCGCGACCGTGATCGGCCGGCCGCGCATCGAGCCGGAATTGTCGATCAGCAGCGTCACGACGGTGTCGCGGAAATTGGTTTCCTTCTCGATCTTGAAGGAGAGCGGCTGCATCGGATCGGTGACGACGCGGTGGAGCCGCGCCGGATCCAGCATGCCCTCTTCGCGGTCGAAGTCCCAGGAGCGGTTCTGCTGCGCCATCAGGCGGCGCTGCAGCCGGTTGGCGAGCCGGCCGACCGCGCCCTGCAGGTTGGAGAGCTGCTTGTCGAGGAAACCGCGCAGCCGGTCGAGCTCGGCTGCGTCGCAGAGGTCCTCGGCCTTGATCGTCTCGTCGAAGCGGGTGGTGAAGGCCTTGTAGTCGACGGTCGGCCAGGCATTCGAGAGCGGACCGTCCTGCCGGTTGGCCTCGCCCGCGTCGCGCGCGTCCTCGGCGTCCTCGCCGTCGGAATCGTCCTCGGCGCCGGCCTCGGTCGTCTCCGTGTCGCCGGCTTCCGATTCGTCGCCCGTGGTCTCGGCCTCTTCCGACGCGTCGCTGTCGGCCTGGTCGGCCTGATCCGAGGCGTCGTCCTTCTCCGAGCCCGAATCCTCGGAAGCGTCGTCGCCCTGCTCCTCGTTGTCGTCGTTCTCGCCCTTGCCGAGTTCCTCGGCCATGTCGAGCGAGGCGAGCAGCGAGCGGACGGCGGAGGCAAACTGCTTCTGGTCGCCGAGCGACGTGGAGAGCCTGTCGAAGTTCGGCCCTGCCTTGGACTCGATCCAGTCGCGCCAGAGGTCGACGATCTTCTCGGCCGAATGCGGCGGCTTCTGCCCGGTCAGCTTCTCGCGCACCAGCAGCGAGACCGCGTCCTCGAGCGGGGCTTCCGACTGTTCGGTGATCTCGTGGAAATTGCCGCGGTGATAGCGGTCCTCGAGCATGGCGGCGAGGTTGCCGGCGACACCCTCCATCCGCCGCGCGCCGATCGCCTCGACGCGCGCCTGCTCGACCGCGTCGAAGATCGCCCGGGCATTCTTGCCCTCCGGCGCGACCGCGCGGTGGATCGCCTCGTCATGGCAGGCGAGCCGCAGCGCCATCGAATCGCCCAGGCCGCGGGTGACCGCGATCTCGGCCGCCGTCGGCTTGCGCGCCGGCTCGGGCAGGCGCGCGCGCAGGCCGGTCAGGATCGGCCGGTCGTTGGAGAACGAGACCTCGAGGTCCGGCTTGCCGGAAATCGCCCGCACGCAGCCGGCGACCGCGCGCTTGAACGGCTCCGTCACCGCCTCGCCGGGCTTCTGTCTCGGATCGCTGTTGCTGCCGCTCATCTTCGCTTCCTTTTCCCTCGCCCGCCGGACGGGAAGGGGCGGGGTAACGGTCCCGCGCCGATCTCAAGCCTTGATCATAAGCGCAGTCCCGGCCTTGGGCTATGGATCCGAAAGGCCGAGGGCCGGCCCGAAAGGGCGAGCCGCGCCGAGCCCCCGCCGCGATGCGGGCGAGGGCCGGGGTCCGCCTAGCTCAGCACCACGTTGGCGGCCGATTCGACCAGCTCTTCGCCAAAGGCGCGCTGATAGAATTCCGCTACCAGCGAACGCTCGAGCTCGTCGCACTTGTTGAGGAAGGTCACGCGGAACGCGAAGCCGATATCGCCGAAGATCTCGGCATTCTCGGCCCAGGTGATGACCGTGCGCGGGCTCATGACGGTCGACAGGTCGCCGTTGATGAAGGCCGAGCGGGTCATGTCGGCGAGGCGGACCATGCGGCCGACGAGCGCGCGACCCTTCGGGTCGGCGAAACCCTTGGCTTTCGAGACGACGATGCCGACCTCGTTGTCGTGCGGCAGGTAGTTCAGCGTGGTGACGATGGACCAGCGGTCCATCTGCGCCTGGTTGATCTGCTGCGTGCCGTGATAGAGGCCCGAGGTATCGCCGAGGCCGACCGTGTTGGCGGTGGCGAACAGGCGGAAGGCGGGGTGCGGGCGGATGACGCGGTTCTGGTCGAGCAGCGTCAGGCGGCCGGAGGATTCGAGCACGCGCTGGATCACGAACATCACGTCCGGGCGGCCGGCGTCATATTCGTCGAACACCAGCGCGATGTTGTGCTGGTAGGCCCAGGGCAGGATGCCGTCGCGGAATTCCGTGACCTGCAGGCCGTCCTTGATGACGATCGCATCCTTGCCGATGAGGTCGATGCGGCTGATATGGCTGTCGAGATTGACGCGCACGGCCGGCCAGTTGAGGCGGGCGGCGACCTGCTCGATATGGGTCGACTTGCCGGTGCCGTGATAGCCGGTGACCATGACGCGGCGATTGCGCGCGAAGCCGGCCAGGATGGCCAGCGTGGTCGTGCGGTCGAACAGGTAATCCGGATCGGCGTCCGGCACGTGCTCGTTGGGCTCGGAATAAGCCGGCACCTGCAGGTCGGAATCGATGCCGAAGACCTCACGGACGGAAATCGTCGTATCGGGCAGGGCGGTGCGATCAGTCGTCGTCTCAGTCATGTCTGCTCCGTCGCATCCAGCGGACGCTTGCGGTCGGGTTCTAGGCGGGAGGGCCAAACTGAAGAGCCCGCGCGCGGGGAGCGAGCGGGAAGTGATGCTCTTCTAGCAGAAGCCGGCCGCCTTGAGAAAGTTATATGCCTGAATGATTTCGCGCAGCTTGTCCTCGAAGCTGCGGTCTCCACCATTGGCATCGGGATGGTAGATCTTGACCAGCGACTTGTAGCGCGACTTGATCTCGACACTGGACTCGGAGCCGTCCAGCTCCAGCGTGTCGAAGGATTTGCGCTCCAGCGTCTTGATGTGGCGAACCGGCTTCGCGGGTTCCTTCATCCGGCCGGCGGTGCCGTCGAACATGTCGAACGGATCCTGCACGCCGCCGCTCCAGTCGCGCGCCGCGTGGCTCTTGACGCGTTCGCGCTGCTCGCCGGCGCTGTTGACGCCCATCGTCCAGGTCGGGCGATGGCCGGTCAGCGAATCCTTTTGATAGGCGGCGACATCCTCGTCGCCCATGCCGGAGAAGTAGTTGTAGTTCTTGTTGTAGAGCCGCACATGGTCGATGCAAAAATGGTGGAACTGCCCTTCGCGGTTCCGGCCCTTCGGCGCCTTGTGCGTGCCTTCGGCCTTGCAACCGGCCCAGCTGCAAGGCTGGGTCGCTGGCTTTTGAGCGGTTCTTCCGGATGCTGACTTGATCCGGATCCCGTCGAACAATTTTGAATCGAGCTTCATGATGCGATTATGGTAGCCACCCCGCCCACGAACAAGGCGATGTTTCGCCAGAGTGACGGAGGTTTCTCTATGAACACGAAAGAGCGGATTACGGCGGCGCTGGCAAGCGCCCTGTCGCCGCAGACCCTAGATGTGATTGACGAGTCGCATTTGCACAAGGGCCATGCCGGCCACCGGGAAGAGGGCGAGACCCATTTCCGGGTGAAAATCACGGCGGAAGCGTTCCGCGGCAAGAGTCGGGTCGATATCCACCGGACCGTCAATTCGATTCTCGCCGACGAACTCGCCGCCGGCGTCCACGCCCTCGCCATCCAGGCCAGGGCGCCGGAATAGCGGCGACTCGCCGCCATGCCGGGGACCGCGATTTGCCGGGATCTTGGATGGCGGGCGTCCTGCTGCCATCTGCTGGCCCCTTGGCCGGGAAATCGGCAGCGAAACGCCCTGTGGTTGCAGGGGTTCCCGCTTTCGCAGGATTGATGCCCCGCCTTACGAGGGCTCGCGCTTCTTGAACTTGTCCCAGAAGCTCGGCTTCTTGGCGACCGGGGCCGGGGCTGGCGCATACGCGTCGCCGGCCGGCTCCGCCGTCATGCGGATCGGCGAGGGCACCGGCAGCGGCATGTCGGGCGCCGGGACGCCGTCGATGGCCAGCGCCGCCGCGTTGCCTGCCGCCGTCGCCGGGAAGGCGACGGGCGTGTAGGCGGCGGGGCCCGATGCCATCGCCTCGGCCTCGACGGAGGCCTGGCGCGCCGCCGCGTCCGTCACCGACCTGGAGGCCACGGCCTGGCCCTGGCTGTCCAGCCTGGCGGCGGTGGCGAGGAAGATCTGCTGGTCCTTGGACTGCTTCGCCTTCACCGCCGCGTCCAGCCATTCCGGCACGCGCATGCTGGCGGGGCAGGCGGCCGACGCGTTGAGGGCGGCACCGCCGGTATCGACATCGAAGACGTAGCGCCTGTCGCAGACGCCGACGACCGGCGGCTTGCGCGTCACTTCGAAATGATCGTTGCCGTCCTTCAGCATCTGCCAGAACGGCATGTTCGGGTCGTTGCGATGCTTGGCCATGTTCTCGGCCGTCATGCGGAACGGGTAGAGGTGCACCTCGAAGGAGCGCTGGCCGCCGATGAAGGCGTCGCGGGCGAGCCAGTAGATCTCGCCGGCCGATTCGTCGGTCATCGAATAGCAGCCGGCCGACGAGCAGGCGCCATGCACCATCAGGCTGTTGCCGGTGCGGTTCCACGCCGTGTCATAGGCGTTGGGGAAGCCGATGTTGAAGGACAGGTAGTATTTGGAATTGGGGTTCATCTGGCCGGGCTTGACCGTATAGAAGCCCTCCGGCGCCTGGCGGTCGCCTTCGCGCACCTTGGGGCCGAGCTTCCCGGACCATTTGCAGATGTCATAGGTCTTCAGCAGGCCATAGGTGCCGTCGCGCCGCTGCTTCCAGACCTCGAACTCGGACGTTTCCTTGAAGGAGCGGATATAGACCGGCGCCTTCGGGTCCATGTTCAGCTGCTCCATCTTCGCCTTGAGCTTGGCGGGGAGCGGCTTCAGATGCTTGGGCGTGGCGTCCTGGCACGCGGCGAGGGCAAGCCCCACCGCCAGGAACAGCAAAGCCTTGCGAAGACGAGAAAAGAACGCGGAACCTGGCATGAACACCCCTGCGGAGCCTTCGCAACGCTGCGGCGGAGCGGCTCCATCCCGTCTCTGAACGACCGCGCGAGGCCCCATCATGGGCCGCGCACGGACCGAATCAGATGTTCAATAGACGCGAAGACGGGCGGAATCGTGTCAAAGCGACCGGCCGATCGCAAGAAACTTCTCGCGACGCTGGCGCTTGATGTCGGCTTCCGACTGGCCCTCGAACGAGGCCAGCGCATGTTCGATCGCCTTGCCGGCCGCTTCGATCGCCGCGTCGGGATCGCGATGCGCGCCGCCCATCGGCTCGGGAATGATCTCGTCGATCACGCCGAAGCGGAACAGGTCCTGCGCGGTGATCTTCATGTTGGTCGCCGCATCCTGGGCGCGGCTGCCGTCGCGCCAGAGGATCGAGGCGGCGCCTTCCGGCGAGATCACGCTGTAGATCGAATGCTCGAGCATCAGCACGCGATTCGCGGTGGCGATCGCGATGGCGCCGCCGGAGCCGCCTTCGCCGATGATGACGGAGACGTTCGGCGTGCCGAGGCCCAGCGCCGCCTCGGTCGAGCGCGCGATCGCCTCGGCCTGGCCGCGTTCCTCGGCGTCGATGCCGGGATAGGCGCCGGCGGTGTCGACCAGCGCGATCACCGGCAGCGAGAAGCGCTCGGCCAGTTCCATGATGCGCACGGCCTTGCGATAGCCCTCGGGCCGGGCCATGCCGAAATTGTGCCGCAGGCGGCTTTCGGTGTCATGGCCCTTTTCCTGGCCCATGACCGCGACCGGACGGCCGCGGAAACGGCCGAAGCCGGCCAAAATCGCCTGGTCCTCGGCAAATTTGCGGTCGCCGGCGAGCGGGGTGAAATCGGTGATCAGCCGCTTGGCATATTCGACGAAATGCGGCCGGTCGGGATGGCGCGCCACCTGGGTCTTCTGCCAGGGCGTCAGCTTCGCGTAGATCTCGGCCAAGGCCTGTCCGGCCTTTGCCTCGAGCCGGGTGATCTCGTCGCCGACGGAGACGGCATCGCCCTTCTCTGCCATGGCGCGGAGTTCCTGCACCTTGCCCTGGAGATCGGCGACGGGTTTTTCGAATTCAAGAAAGGTTCGCATCCAGACCTTCAAGCCGTACAAACATGGCTATATGCGGGCGGCCGGATAGACCTCCCTGAAAGTGGCCGCACACTGGCTGTAAGGCCCGGCGGTGTCAAGCTGACGCAAGCGCAGCTCGCGGCGGGGCCGGATCGGCGGCTCCTCACGGCTTCGCCAGCGGATGGTGCTCGGCGACCAGCGCGCGCAGCCGCTCTTCCAGCACATGGGTATAGATCTGCGTCGTCGAAATGTCGGCATGTCCGAGCAATTGCTGGACGATGCGCAGGTCGGCGCCGTTCTGCAGCAGATGGCTGGCGAAGGCGTGGCGCAGCACATGCGGCGAGACGCGCGCTGCCGGGATGCCGGTGGCGACGGCGAGCTCCTTCAGGTCGCGGGCGAAGGCCTGGCGGGTCAGCGTGCCGCTCTCGCCGAAGGAGGGGAACAGCCACTGGCCGCTCGGCGCCTTGCCCTCCAGCTCGCGGCGCAGGGCCACATAGCGGGCGATCGCCTCCCGGGCGCGCTCGGTCAGCGGCACCAGCCGCTCCTTGTTGCCCTTGCCGCGCACGATCAGCGCGCGCAGATCCGCCCGGGCGGCGGAGGCGGGCAGCGCCACCAGCTCGGACACGCGCATGCCCGAGGCATAGAGCGTCTCCAGCAGGGCGGCGAGGCGGGCGGCGCGCAGCTGGGCCGACGGCGTTTTGGCGAGGGCGACGGCGCTCTCCGCCGTCTGCAGCAGCCGGTCGACCTCGGCCTCGGACAGTACCTTGGGGATCGGCACCTTGCGCTTCGGTCCCTCGACGATGCCGGAGGGGTCGTCGCGCCGCACGCCCTCGGCGAACAGGAAGCGGTGCATCTGGCGCAGCGCGGAAAGCCGCCGCGCCGCCGACGACGCGGCGAAGCCGCGCAATTCGAGATCGACCAGATAGGCGCGCACATCGGCCAGCGCCGCGCTTTCGAAATCGAGCCCGCGATCGCCGAGGAATTCCGCATAGTCCTCGATGTCGCGGCGATAGGAGGTGAGCGTATGCGGCGAGGCGCCCCGCTCGGCGCTCATCATCTCGAGAAACGCCTCGAGGTGGTGCATGCCCGCCAGCGTGCGCCGGGTCTTTGCCTTCGCCACGATCATTGTTCCTGCAGCAGTTTGTCGGTCGGGACCCGCACCGTGATCTCGCGCGGGCTTGGCTCGACGAAGTTCGCGAGGGCGAACACGGCGGCATAGCCGGCGAGCGCGAGCAGGATGCAGGCGATGATGAAGCGCGACAGTGTCGGCATGAACCGGCCACGGACCTCGAAATATCTGGAGTGAGGTTATGACCATGCACCGGCATCGATGGCAAGGGCGCGGGTCACACCCTCGCGATTCCAGCGCCGCGAGAGGCGCTGTCCGCATGCGATGCTTCGCGGAACGCTTGACAGTTTCGCCCGGGTCCGGTTCTACCTCGGCTGAGGCTGGACGAGGAGCTGCGGGACCATGATCGAGAGCATCGTGCCAGAACAGGATACCACTGCGTCGGCGGCGGAGCTGATCAGCCGACTGGGGCCGCGCGCCATCGTTCTGGTCGGCCTGATGGGCGCCGGCAAGACGTCGGTCGGCAAGCGGATCGCCGCCAAGCTGCATCTGCCGTTCATCGACGCCGATGCGGAGATCGAGAAGGCGGCCGACGCCACCATCCCCGAGATTTTCGCCCAGCATGGCGAGGCTTATTTCCGCGATGGCGAGAGGCGGGTGATCCGCCGCCTGCTCGACGGCAATCCGAAGGTGCTGGCCACCGGCGGCGGCGCCTTCATGAACGAGGAGACGCGCGCTGCGATCCTCGAGGGCGCCGTATCGATCTGGCTGCGCGCCGAACTCGACGTGCTGATGGCGCGGGTGCGCAAGCGCGCCAACCGGCCGCTGCTGCAGACCGCCGACCCCGAAGCCACCATGCGCCGGCTGATGACCGAGCGCGATCCGATCTATTCGCTTGCCAATGTCCATATCCTGTCGCGCGACGTGACTCACGAGATCGTCGCCGACGAAACCATCGAAGCGCTGCTCGCCTTTCTGGCGGCAGAGAGCCCCGCCCAGGAAAGCCGACCGACCGATGACGACCGCTGAAGCCGCAGCCCCCACCACGGTCCGCGTCGCGCTGGGCGAGCGCGCCTATGACATCCTGATCGGCCGCGGCCTGATCGCCGATGCCGGCCGCGCCATCGCCGAGCGGCTGCCCAAGGTGCGCGCCGCGATCGTCACCGACGAGACGGTGGGCGGCTTCTATCTCTCGGCGCTCACCGCGTCGCTTGCCGCCTCCGGCATCGACAGTGTGCCCGTGGTGGTCGCGCCTGGCGAGGCTTCGAAGAATTTCCAGACGCTCGAAACCGTCACCCGCGCGATTCTCGCGGCCCGGCTGGAGCGTGGCGACATCGTCGTCGCGCTGGGCGGCGGCGTCGTCGGCGACCTCACCGGCTTCGCGGCGGCGATCGCCCGGCGCGGCATGCGCTTCGTCCAGATCCCCACCTCCCTGCTGGCCCAGGTCGACAGTTCCGTTGGCGGCAAGACGGGCATCAATACCGCCGAGGGCAAGAACCTGGTCGGCGCCTTCCACCAGCCTGATCTCGTCATCGCCGATACCGGCGTTCTCGATACGCTCTCCCCTCGTGAATTCCGCGCCGGCTATGCCGAGGTGGCGAAATACGGCCTGATCGACGACCCCGCCTTCTTCGCCTGGCTGGAGCAGAACTGGCGCGGCATCCTTTCCGGCGGCCCGGAGCGCGAACACGCGGTTGCCACCAGCTGCCGCGCCAAGGCCAAGGTCGTCGCCGCCGACGAGCACGAAACCGGCGAGCGCGCGCTGCTCAATCTCGGCCACACCTTCGGCCATGCGCTGGAATCGGCCACCGGCTATTCGCAGCGCCTCGTGCATGGCGAGGGCGTCGCCATTGGCATGGTGCTGGCGCACCAGTTTTCCGCCCGCATGAACCTCTGCTCGCCGGATGACGGCGCCCGCGTCGAGGCGCATCTGAAGGCGGTCGGCCTGCCGACGCGGCTCTCCGACGTGCCCGGCGGCTTGCCCGACGCGCAGGATCTGATGAAGCGGATCGGCCAGGACAAGAAGGTGTCGCGCGGCACGCTGACCTTCATCCTGACGCATGGCGTCGGCAGGGCTTTCATCGCCAAGGACGTGCCGCCGGCCGCCGTCGAAGCCTTCCTCGCCGACAAGCTGGCGGATTGAGATGCGGCCCCGGAAACGGGGTCTCGCTTTTTGCAGCGATGCTTTAGAATGTCGCGGCGAGCGATTGCGGCGGCGTTGAAGCGCCGAATCCTCGCGCGGAGACGGGCTCGTGTTTGACATTCTCGAAACCTTCGGCGGCTGGTACGACCTGCCCGCCCATATCGGTTATGTGCTTTTCGCGGTCTCGCTGTTCCTGACGAACATCTTCTGGCTGCGCGTACTGCTGATCATCTCGCTGGCTTTCCAGATCGTCTATTTCGCCATGTCCGGCGGCTCGCTCTATACCGGCATCGTCTGGAACGTCGTCTTCATCCTGATCAACGCCTATCGCCTGATGGCCCTGGTCCAGGCGCGGCGCGCCCTCGGCCGGGCCACCCGCGGCCAACTGCTGGGCGCCGGCGCCGACGAAGTGGTGATCGACGCCGCGAACAGCCTGGACGATACCCAGATCGGGGAACTAATCCGGCTTGGCGAGGTGTATGACCTGGCGCCCGGCGCGCCGCTGACCACCGAAGGCGAACCCGTCGACTGGTTCTATTTCATCACGGCCGGCCATGCCGTGGTCCTGGCGGGCGGGGTCGAGGTAGCCCGGCTGCATGCGGGCGAATTCGTCGGCGAGGTGTCGTTCCTGACCGGCATCGTCGCGTCGGCAACCGTGCGCGCCTCCGATCGTCTTTCGGTCATCGCGCTCGACCGCGAGAAGCTGTCGCGCGCCTGCGCCGAGGATGCCCGGCTGTCCGCGGCCGTACACCAGGTGATCGGCAACGCGCTGGCCCGCAAGCTGGTCGCCGCCAATCGCCGCGGCATGCCGAGGGTTCCCCAGCCGGCGTGAGGGGGAGACTTCAACGACTTGGCTGTGCCTGAATGCCATCCAGGTCGAGGTCGGTTGGTTCGGAGAGGGGGGCGGGTCGATGTCTGGCACCCGGCAACAGACCCTCACCCCAGCCCTCTCCCGCAGGCGGGAGAGGGAGCCCACCGCGCCCGGTCTTGATGCCGCCACCGCACCGCGCCCGGTCTCGACGTCTCCGCCACACCGGCCAAAAGCCCTCGCCCGCTTGCGGGAGAGGGTGGGGTGAGGGCCTTGCTTGCTGCGCTTCGGCTGAACGGATCCCGGGTCTCGCCCGGGATGACGGCGGTGGGGTGGGCGTCGGGCTCGCGCACGATGACAGCGGCCGGTCGAAGATCTGGCTCCGCTCTCACTCCACCCTCGCCGTCATTCCTGCGAAAGCAGGAATCCATGCGGCCGAGGAACAGGACCTTTCGGGCGCGATTTTCCGGCCAATCGCCCCCCGGGTCCCCGCCCGGAATAATCGCGGGTTGTGCCAGACATAAAAAAGCCCGGCATGTCGCCATGCCGGGCTTCTTCAAGAGTTGGAGCCAGCCTTACGCCAGCTTGCCGTGGCAGTGCTTGAACTTCTTGCCGGAGCCGCAGGGGCAGGGGGCGTTGCGCTGGAGGCGGCTCCAGGTCGACGGGTCGTTCGGGTCGACGCCAAGCGCCGCGAAGCCGGCGGCGCTGTCGGCATTCTCCAGCAGCGGCTGGTCATCGAACTCGTTCTCGCCCGATAGCGGGTCGAGATGCATCGCCTGGAGGCTGTCCATGTCCATGTCGTCGGGCGCCAGCGGCGGCGACTGCATGATCTCGACGCGCATCATCTGCGCCGTGACGGCCTCGCGCAGGTTCTGCAGCATCGCCTCGAACAGTTCGAAGGCCTCGGTCTTGTATTCGTTCAGCGGATCGCGCTGCGCATAGCCGCGGAAGCCGATGACCTGGCGCAGATGGTCCAGCGTGACCAGGTGCTCGCGCCAGAGATGGTCGAGCGTCTGCAGCAGGACGGCCTTTTCGACCTGACGCATGACGGTCGGCGAGAAGCGCTCGGTGCGCGAGGCGGCGGCTTCGTCGCCGGCCTTCTGCACGCGTTCCAGCACTTCCGCGTCGGCGATGCCTTCCTCGGCCGCCCAGGCCTCGATCGGCAGGTCGAGATTGACCGCCGCCAGCAGCGCCTCGTGCAGGCCCTTCGCGTCCCACTGCTCGGGATAGGCCTTTTCCGGGATGTGCTTGGCGACCAGGTTGGCGATCACTTCCTGGCGCATGTCGTCGACGGTGGAGGCGACGTCTTCCTCGGCCATCAGCTCGATGCGCTGGTCGAAGATGACCTTGCGCTGGTCGTTCATGACGTCGTCGTATTTCAGCAGGTTCTTGCGGATGTCGAAGTTGCGCGCCTCGACCTTCTGCTGCGCCTTTTCCAGCGCCCGGTTGATCCACGGATGGACGATCGCCTCGTCTTCCTTGAGCCCCAGCTTCTGCAGCATGCCGTCCATGCGCTCCGAGCCGAAGATGCGCATCAGGTCGTCCTGCAGCGACAGGAAGAAGTGCGAATGGCCGGGGTCGCCCTGGCGGCCGGAACGGCCGCGCAGCTGGTTGTCGATGCGGCGGCTTTCATGCCGCTCGGTGCCGATGACGTAGAGACCGCCGGCGGCCAGCGCCTTGTCCTTGAGGACGGCGATCTCGGCCTTGATCTCCTCGATGCGGCGATCGCGCTCGGCCTCGTCCTGGACGTCGCCCAGTTCACGCTCGATGCGCATTTCGAGGTTGCCGCCGAGTTTGATGTCGGTACCGCGGCCGGCCATGTTGGTGGCGATCGTCACCGCGCCGGGCACGCCGGCCTGGGCGACGATATAGGCTTCCTGCTCGTGGTAGCGGGCGTTCAGCACTTGGTGCGGGACCTTCTCCTTCTTCAGGAGCTCCGACAGCAGTTCCGACTTCTCGATCGAGGTCGTGCCGACGAGGACCGGCTGGCCGCGCTGGCTGCAGTCCTTGATGACGCGGATGATCGCCTTGTACTTCTCGTTGGCGGTCCGGTAGACCTCGTCATCATCGTCGATACGCGAGACGGGGACGTTGGTCGGGATCTCGAGAACCTCGAGACCGTAAATGTCCATGAACTCGGCCGCTTCCGTCTGCGCCGTGCCGGTCATGCCGGCCAGCTTCTCGTACATGCGGAAATAGTTCTGGAAGGTGATCGAGGCCAGCGTCTGGTTTTCCGGCTGGATCTTGACGTGTTCCTTCGCCTCCAGCGCCTGGTGCAGGCCTTCCGAATAGCGGCGGCCCGGCATCATGCGGCCGGTGAACTCGTCGATGATGACGACTTCGTCATCCTTGACGATGTAGTCCTTGTCGCGCTGGAACAAACGGTGGGCGCGCAGGCCCTGGTTGATGTGGTGGACGACGGTGACGTTCTCGACGTCGTAGAGCGACTCGCCCTTCAGCAGGCCCGCTTCGGTCAGCAGCTGCTCGAGCTTCTCGTTGCCGGCCTCGGTGAAGTTGGCGGTGCGCTGCTTCTCGTCAATCTCGTAATCTTCCGGCGCGAGCGCCGGAATGAAGGCGTCGATGGTGGTATAGAGCTCCGAGCGGTCGTCGAGCGGGCCGGAGATGATCAGCGGCGTGCGCGCCTCGTCGATCAGGATCGAGTCGACTTCGTCGACGATCGCATAATGATGCGGGCGCTGGACCATCTGGCCGAGCTCGTACTTCATGTTATCGCGCAGATAATCGAAGCCGTACTCGTTGTTGGTGCCGTAGGTGATGTCGCAGGCGTACGCCGCCCGGCGCTGGTCGTCGTCGAGGCCATGCACGATGACGCCGACCGACAGGCCGAGGAAGCGGTAGAGCCTGCCCATCCATTCGGCGTCGCGCGAGGCGAGGTAGTCGTTGACGGTGACGACGTGCACGCCCTTGCCGGTCAACGCGTTCAGGTAGACCGGAAGCGTCGCGACGAGGGTCTTGCCTTCGCCCGTCTTCATTTCCGAGATGGCGCCGTCGTTCAGCACCATGCCGCCGATCATCTGGACGTCGAAATGACGCATGCCGAGCGCGCGCTTGGCGCCCTCGCGGACCGTGGCAAAGGCCGGCACGAGCAGGTCATTGACCGATTTCCCGCCGGCGATTTCGCGCTTGAACTGTTCGGTGCGGGCGCGGAGCTGGTCGTCTGTCAGCTTCGACAACTCGTCTTCCAGCGCATTGATTTGCGCGACCACCGGCCGGTAGCCCTTGACGCGGCGGTCATTGGCCGAGCCGAAAAATTTGCGCGCAAGCGAACCGAGACCGACCATGGGTCATCCTTGATGTTGGATCCGGGCCGCCCCAGGGAAGACGAGGGGACGCCGGGTTCTTGTTGTCGGCGCGATCGCATCGACTGCGACGAAGGCCGGAAACCATTAGGCGCGCCGTCACCTCACACGTCACAGCGTTCTGGACGCCGAGTTCCGAGAGAGATAAGAGGGGGCACAAGGGTTGTCAACGTGGACGACCGGCGGCGTCATGCCCGCAAAATGCCGGAATTGCAGCAGATCCACGCACTTGATCGTGAGGAACACGCAATGCTCTTCACTTCTCTCTCCGTAAAGGAACAGGACAAGTTCATGATGTCTCGTGTCTCATCTTCCCTTACGGCCTTGCGCGGGCCCGCTCTGGCCGTGCTCGGCCTGATGGCTCTGGCGACGGCGCCGGCCGTCGCGCAGGACGCGCCCGCGCCCGCGGCGGCTCCTGCTGCGGCGCCCGCCGATCCGAAGACCGTTCTGGCGACCGTCAACGGCCAGCCGATCACCGAGGCCGATCTGACGCTGGCCGGTGATGATTTCGCCGAGGAACTCGCCAAGGTTGCCCCCGACCAGCGCCGCAAGGCCATCCTCGACGTGCTGATCGACCTGCGCCTGATGGCGGGTGCTGCCGAAAAGGACGGCCTCGACAAGTCCGAGGAATTCCAGCGCCGTCTCGCCCTGCTGCGCGCCCGCGCGCTGCGCAACGAGTTCTTCCGCGCCAAGGTCGACAACGCGGTCACCGACGAAGCGGTCAAGAAGCGCTACGAGACCGAGATCGCCAAGATCGTGCCGGAAGAGGAAGTCCACGCCCAGCACATCCTGGTCGAGACCGAGGACGAGGCCAAGGCGATCATCGCCGAGCTCGACAAGGGCGGCGATTTCGCCAAGCTCGCGGCCGAGAAGTCGAAGGACCCGGGTTCCGCCAAGATGGGCGGCGATCTCGGCTTCTTCACCAAGGGCAAGATGATCAAGGAATTCGAGGAGGCGGCCTTCGCGCTCGAACCCGGCAAGTACA
>Ga0182738_1002411_pt1 | contig 22210 bp, 15 predicted proteins | sample eDN5th30CBELigMG_FD_128876 | JGI IMG/M metagenome (GOLD analysis project Ga0182738, IMG submission 128876) | Enriched Miracle-Growth compost microbial communities from Emeryville, California, USA - eDNA 5th pass 30_C BE-Lig MG (version 2)... ...
GAAAAGATTAGAGATCTTTTAAGCCCTGAAAAATCGAACCTTAAGGTCAGAGAAGATAAGGCTAGAGGCATCTATATTGAAGATGTCACAGAGACTTACGTGGCGGATGAAAGAGAAGTTTATGATTGTATGAGACTTGGTGCTTCGAACAGAGCTATTAGTGCTACAAACATGAATGAAGGCTCTTCTAGATCACATTCCATCTTTATGATGAGCATTAGTCAGAATAATCTTCATGAACTTTCTTTCAAAACTGGTAAATTGTACCTGGTCGATCTGGCTGGTTCAGAAAAAGTCGGGAAAACTGGTGCAGCAGGCCAGACCCTTGAAGAAGCCAAAATGATTAATAAGAGTCTTTCAGCTCTTGGTAATGTCATCAATGCCTTGACTGAAAGCAAAAGCGGGCAGCATATTCCTTATAGAGACTCCAAATTGACACGTATTTTGCAAGAATCTTTGGGTGGTAACTCAAGAACTACTTTGATTATTACGGCTTCGCCTTCTCCTTTTAACGAACAAGAAACTTTGTCAACTTTCAGATTTGGGCATAGAGCGAAGTCTATCAAGAATACTCCCAAGATTAATAGAGAATATACTGTGCCAGAATTAAAGTTATTGTTGGATAAAGCTGAGAAAACTCTTGAACAAAGAGAAAAAAGAATCAAAGTCTTGGAGAATTATATTGTCAAAAATGGTCTTCCCTTGCCTAAAGATGGCGAACTTGATGATCTCGCTGATGTTCAAACCATCTTATCCACTCGTACTATTCTTTATTTTGCAGTTTATTAATCCCTAACACAGCACCACAATCAGCAGAAGAGACAGAAGCAAATTCAGAAAGCGATTCTGAGGATAGGGACGATTTGAATTTCACAAGTAAAGACATCACTTCTAATATTCAAATGATGACCAGCAACGATGACCAAGCCAGAGTAATCTTCAATATCTTTCAACAACCTAACCCTCAATTATTAGATCCGCTTGCTTGAGAGTGAATTGGAGCAAGAAAGAAACAATGTAAGAACCCAGACAGGAAAAGTGAATATGTTAAGAAAGGAATTCGCAGCACTTGCTTTGAGCCTTGATAACCAAGGAAGAGAAAATGAGGCTCTCATTACCAAGCTCGCCACTCTCAGTGTGACCATCAACGAATTGGAAGAGAGATTCAAAGCCAAAGAAGAAGAATTCAGCTGTTTACAAGAACTTAAAGACACTCTTATGCAAGATAATGAAAGTCTCAGAAAAATCCAAGAAGACCTTATGGAGGAGAGAAATGCCTTGTTACTCAGAGAACCCACCACCCCTGTTGCTGGACAATCTAACAAGGCTGTTATTGAGGACTTCGCTAGCCAAATGATGAGAGAATTAGCCGCTAAATTCAACATCTCCGATGAGAATACCTTGAAAGACTTGACTTCAAACTATTTGACTAGATTCGAAGCCAGTATTAATCAAGGGGAAACATCCACCAATGGTAGTGAGGCAAAGAGAAGTAGAGCGGAGTTGGCCCAAGAATTGATGGCTGAGAAGGAGAAGAACGCTAAATTGGAAAGTGATTATCAGAAGCTGAAGGAGCAATATGAGAAGGCTGGTGTTAATAAAACTCCATTCAAGAATCCAAAGTTCGCTTCAGGAGAAGGAGGAGTCTTGAATGACGAAAAGGAGAAGCTCAAGATACCGGGCTCAAATAACCTTGTGCAAAATCTTGATCAGCTCAGTAATATGTATCAGCAAATCGCTCAAAAATCTCAAGGAAGAGTCGAACAAGTAAGCGTTATAATGACCTGCTTTATAACCTCAATCACCTTTTAGTCGGATAAGAAACCTCAAAGAAAAACTGAACGTATTTTGAACCTTGAAAAACAGCTCCACGAAACTAAAGATCTCGTAATATTCTATTGAAAAACCCTCGCCCTAATCGCACAACCCATAGGTTAACCAATATAAGACAAAGATCGAATCATTGAAATCATTGATTTCCGCAAGTACAAGTGCAAATACAACAGCATCATTTTTGGATAAATCTATGGATATTCAAAAGCAGAAGCAATTGATGAAACAAGAAGTGAAGGATAACGTGTCAAAGGACCAGCATATGGAGGAACTTCATATGAAGTCACAAAATAGAATTGTGAAGCATATTAGAGGAGGAAGCAAATATACAAATATATTAAAACAAGGACAGACTCCAAGCCAAAGTAAAGGAGGACAAGAAGAATTTGAAAGTGCAGAAAAGGGAAATAAAGATTCCAATGAAAAGATTTTGGCTGGTCTTTCTGATCACAAGTGAGAAGGAATCTGAATTGTGAATAAAAACTTTTTTTTTAAATTAACACTTGTTATTTTCAAAAAGAAAAAGAAATGAAAAAACTTGTATATTTAGTTTGCCTATACTGTTGACGTTGTTGTCGTTTTAGTCTTTCTTTTGGTTTTTGAGAATTTGTGTGAATGATATAAATGATTCAAATTGAACAAGCTTTTTACTTTTCAACAAAAATATGATTATAAAACTTGAAAAAAACTCAAAGACTGACAATAAAAATAAAAAAGAAATTTATTTATTCAAAATCAGACGAAATTATTCTCCTTTAGGAAACTAAAAAGTGCACTACGCACTAAATATCCACAGAATTTTTCCACAAGTATTAAGTTTTGTCAAGACTTTTCGAATAATCTCAAATCCTCTCTGTCCAATTCTTCTCAACAATCTACTCTCATCTTCATTCTCTATCAATGTCCCACCAAATTCTCTCACATGGAAACACTCTTGAAGCCCTTCCTCTTCCCGTAAACCTCCTCTTATTTCCCTCCCTTTATATTCTACCAGAGAGAAAATCTCCTTCAGGATTCCACTATAAATCAATCCCAACCTTATGAAAGCATTCGAAGCAGAGTTCTCCTTCAGACTAGTCTCCAATCAGATAAAAATCCATGTAAATTTAATGAGTTATCCTATGGATCTGAAGTTATTTGTGAATAGTAACCAATGAAGAAGAAAAAAACAGAACTTCTTTACATAAAGACCTTTCATCTTCAAGCCCAGATTCTCTTGTTTCTACTGTATAGGAAACTCCCCCCAATATCCTCTTAACCCTTTATAGATCAAGGAATTAAGAATGGAACTTGAAGAAAAGAATAAAGAGATGAGACTTTTGACAGTGGAGATGAACAATTTAGAAATTAGGAACTCAACCTATGTGGCTCAGCTCAGTTTTTCAAAGCGAATAAATACAGCAGTGAACGAGAAATTAAAGAATTTAGAGGCCATAAAAAATGAACTTATGAGAAAATACCAAGCAAAGAAAGCTGAGAATATTAAACTTAAAGAAGAAAATATCAAACTTCTTGAAGAGAACCAAAGCTTAAAAAGAGTGTTAACTCTCAATACCAGACCAACTGAAGAAGACAGTTTCGGAGACGACAATTCCCATCTTCCTGTACTCTTTAGAAACAGCTTAGACTATCCAGATGCTGCAAACGCACACGGTAAGGCCTTAAAAAAGATAATTTTAAATGTGATAGGTTATGCAAGCGGAGAGAATAGTGCTGAAAGAAGTGAAATAAAATCAGGGAGAGAAACTCTCATAGAAGATTTACTACAAGAGAAAGAGAAGCTTTCAAAGCGAAGAAACGAATTGCATAGATATCAGGACGAACATAGCAGAGGAAGTTTAACAAAGACTCCAACAAGGATTAGCAGTACGAGCCGAAGAAGGGTGAGTGAAGCGAGAATATCAGATGAAAAAGAAAGGCCAAGGGGAATAGAGCATGCTAATTACGGATATCAAGTCGATCCTAAAGCACCTATGAGAATAGATGATCAAGTATTTTAATGGAGAATAAGCAAAATTTATCATGATTCTTTAATAGATAATCGAAAGAAAATCGCCTTCAAGAGGAGATCATAGCCTGAAAATCAAAAAAGAATTAGTATTGTTTCCTTTAAAAAAGAGGTCTCATATTACTGTATATAGTTAAAGTATCCAAAGATGAAGAGTGCATCGATAAAGCCAAGACTTCCAGAGAAGGCGGCTGGAGATATGATCGGGGAGCAGGCTGTTGATTTGTCCAAGAGAAATGTGTTGTCAAGACAAGAAGCAAAAGAGAACTTGGCAAAAGGAGCCAAAAACATAATGAGAGTCTAATAGGCTTGATGAGTTTCTTAATGAGTGTCTGTAAAAAATATTTCTGATCTCCCCTCAAACATGTAAACAATGATGAAAAATATCTCAAAAGAAAGCAGATAAGTGTTTATTCGGATATTTTTTATGCATAAAAAAAAAAATAGAAAAGGTTTTTGTTGGTAGGAAATTTTTTTTGTGATGGTTTTCAGTGTGTTTGTGAATATTTATTTTTGTTTTTAATAAATCTTATTTTATTGAGTCTATAATTTTTATAACCCCTTGGATTTTTTTGATTCAAGTAACACCAGAATAATGAAATAAACCTTTTAAAATTTCGTCAGAAATAGTATTCACTTTGGCAAAACACCTCAGTTCGTTTGTTTATTCAAATGGTTTTGGCTGGTCAAAAATCTGACTTTGAGAAATTTAACTCTCAAAACCGCTTGAACTATTCTTCCTTTAAAAAAAAATGTCTAAATGACTGAAACTTGTTTTTCTTTTAATTCGGAATATTTTGAGTTCAAAAATTTCATCATCAGCATCATCTTTGGCAAATTTTTCTAAGCTATTTATTGCTCTCTCACAAAAAGGTCCGTTAAATAGACGGAATTTAAGATGAAAAGACCCTCAACAACTCCTAAACTTACAGAGAAAAATTAATTTTTTTTGGGAGGATTTCTTTTCGAAATTCACCAATCCTTCTCTTTACAATAAGGTTTGTCAAAATGGTGATCGTTTTCGGTCAATATTATGTATTGTTTTATATTTCTCGTATTTCACTCTTGGCAATCATTTATTCATAGAGGATCTTCCAATTATTTGAGGGAAACCGTTTAATTGAGCTAGTATCGGCTAGTTTGCGAAAATACAAATTTTAAAAAAGAGAGTTAATTTTCTATTAACTTCATCAAAATAATGGTCAGCCCGTCCTCCTTTCATGATTCTCTTATTTCGCTAAATAGGATGCCAGAACTCGATTAAGAGATGATATACAAAGAGAAATTCAGAGACACCATCAACAAGGTCAAGGGCTCAATCTTGATTCGAAAATTGATGCTAGTCCCAGATTAAATGACCTCTTTTATCAACTTGGAAGAGTGACACCATCACCTCTATACATTGGGAGCCCTAAATCTGAAGAGTTTCAAAAAAAATGTAAGGGTCATCCCAATCACATTTTCAATCCACAAGCTTATGGAATCGGATCTAATGATACTCCTACAAATCCAGTCGTCTGCTTCATGCAACCAAGTGGATTGAACGAACTCAACTCAAATTTTATTGCTGGATACATTGAGAGTGGAGGAGAAGTATTTTGTCTTGCCTTTTTGGGCGCATATGCTGGCAGAATACGTCGCCTCAAATCCCAAATGGCAATGGCTGCTGAGAGAAGCTTTGGGACCCTTGGGGAGCTTGGAATGTTCTTGCAACATGGGTTGAAGTTAAAATTCTATATTGAAAAGCACCCAGATGATGATGATGTGAAAAAAATTTGTGCATGGATGACAAATAATCAAGCAAAACAAAGAAAAATTAATGAACTAAAAAAATCGATGATTTTTGGAACGAGGTTCATGTTTGAGTGTCCAAATCCTCCTCAGGTTGCAGCAAGAAACTTTTTGGTTAACCGAGATTTACTAAGATTGCTTGAAAGGGAATATTTAGATATGTTCAGCGAACTTCAAAACACAGAGGCTTTTGAGACTCACTTGTGGCATTAAAGGATTTCAAATAATAGCGTCAACATGTAAAGTTATAATTTTTGCCTGAGCTCCTTTTGATTTTTATGTAATTTTGATCTTATGTGCATTATGTCTCAAGAATTGAAGATTATTCTGTATTTCTCAAATTTTATTTCCAAGAGAATGAAAAATTGCAATTGAATGCAATGAAGTCTTTAAAATTCTAGAAACGTCTGCAAAAGACTTGAAAATTTTATTAGATCGAGAAAAGAATGCTTATTTACCCCTTAAAGATTGTGATATCGTCGAATGTCTTCAAGTTTCCAATAGTAGGACCTTTGTGTGATGAGAAAAAGTAAAAGAGAAATGTAGCCATCACCTCCAGTATTTTTTCTTGTTTCATTAAGTACGTTTGAAAATTGTTTTGAAATTTTGGGAACCAATTGGGATTTTTTAAAAAAAAAAATTTCACTCTATTTTCGTTTTCATTCTGAAAATTGGATTTCTTTTAGAATCGTTGAATAATTCACCCCCTTATGTTTAATTAAAGCTTTGAACCTATTGAAATTTGATGATTCAGAGTCTCTTATTTCAAAATGTTCTAAATTAAGAAGTTCGATTAGCTTAATATATCAATGAATTATATGCATAAAATAGAGTTCAAAATTTAAGTTTAAGAACCCTTCAACTTTCTGTGAGAAATGAACATTGAAGAGCAAATTTTCCATCCAGAAACGGACAAAAACTTCTTCAACTCTGACAGACAAAACCTTCAGAAATCCTATTCGCAAGATCATGAAGAACTGATCGATACAGCTGAAATGAAAAGTCTTCTTCTTGGAATGAAAAAGAATAAACAGCGATGTCTTGCAAATTTCTCAGAAAGAATGACGTTTAATGATCATCAGCTCAAGATCCTAGAAAAATGCATGAACGATCTCGATGTCCAAGAGATTGACTTAATTGATCTTCCAGACGAACCAATGACTGATGCAGGTGTCTCTTACTTAGCTCAAATACCTTGGCTGAGAGAACTAAATCTGGGTGATTGTCGAGGTATTACTGACAAAGGAGTGAAAGTAATCGGCGAAAAACTAAAGAACTTAGAGAGTTTAAGCATCTGTTTGAATTTGCGTGTGACTGACATTACTCCATTACAGAACTTGACCAATCTGAAAGTTCTTGATATTGGAAGAACAAGGGTCAAACATGTCGACTTTGGTTGGATTAAGAATTCAGAGCTTGTCTCTTTGGATGTAAGAGATAGTATGATAAGCGAGGATGATCAAATGAAAATAGCTGAAATCCTCCAAAAGAAAAATAAATGTAAATAAAACAGCCTTCAAGTCAAGTGTTTTCTGGAAATCCATTTATTTTGTATCTGTAAATAACGCATTTCAAATCGAAAGTACTCCTGCCTAGCACTTTAAACTTGAGTAATTTGTATATAAATTGAAAATAATCTTCATCTTGCGAAATTGAAAAAGAAGACTCATTTTACCCCAAAAAATATCAGTCGACTTTCATTGAAGACCTTTTCATTGAAAAAAAAATCCATTGAAATTCCAAATTCCCTCTCTCATAAAAAAAATTGAACCAACAAGAAGGATGTAAAAGAGAAATTCTCAAAAAATCTTTCATATCTGATCAAGACGAAAGAGTCTTTATCTATTCATTCATTCATTTATTTATTTAAATATACCGATGAAAAAATCATTAAACAGGTATGATATATTACGACGAAATATAATCATATCTTATAAAAGCAGCCTTGAATTTTTCTTCTTTCTGGCTTTCCAGTTCAAAACAGAACAAACAAAAACTCACATGCTTTTTTCTCAAATGTATATATACACAGCACAGTTCCTTCATATGTTGCATTGTTACTTTTCAAACAAAAATCAACAGCGTAACCAACATTGAAACCATTTCTTAAAGACAAAAGACAAAAAAATTAATTAATGTTCCTGAAGAAATAAAGGCTTTCCACCATCTCTCCTTTAATAAGCAGACTGAGGTTGGTTCAATTCTCTGATCATAAAGACCTTACACCAGATTTCCAACATGGAATTATCATCTTTTTCATTGTCAAAAGAGACACCACCATAGAATCCGCTGAGGTTATTCTTGACGTTATATCTTGTCAAGGTACTTCTTGGAACCAATAACTGTAGATATTCAGCGCTTTCCAAATTTGATGTCCCATTTGTAACGAGCTTTCCATCTTCAGTCATATTAATAGCCTATTATTCAAAATCAATCATCTTCCTTATTAAAATTATTCTTACCACATTCTCTTCACCATCGAAAAATTCCATTCCAGAAGGACAGAACAAGGTTGATGTTCTTGAAGGATCGTTTATTTCTGAGCTCAAAATTGGAAGGTTCTTTGCTGTGATGAGAGGCAAATCTCTTCTCAAATTAGAAGAGTGATATGCGTTGTAATCCATTATTGCGTTTCTATATTCAGGCTCTTCCAATTTAACATAATCTGTGATTATCAAGTCGTCGTGTTCTTGAGGAGTTTGAGCTTGGACTGAATTCAACAAGAAAGACTTTTGCAGGAAAGCTTTAAATGCTAGGTCGTGATTCATATCAAAATGATCTTTCAACGGTCTAATTACAATGAGCTTTTCAATAAAAGGACACCCAGTACTTCATATTTTGGAGGATGAGAGATTTACTATAGTCAAACTCATATTTTGTTGGGAGTTCCATGTCTTTTATCTCACCTAAAAGGAAATATTAGCTTCTCATTATACCCAAATCTTATATACTGATAGCTTCAATTTGGTCGAGCATTCTTCCACTGCTTCCCAATCTATACCCGCTGCCACCAAAATCAGTCTGTCCACCAGTTTGGACACCCATAATCACAACACAAGAGACAACAGCAGCAAAAGCAAAGAATCCCAAAAATCCTTTACCAGAGCTAGCAAATCTTGACAAAGTAGGGCTGGCAAGACCGCTAAATCCTTCTGGACCGCTATCATCTGACGTAAACAACGCAGTCTCCTCGTCATTTTGAGTCGTAGACTCGGCTCCACTTTGGGATCTTCCGCAGCTGGAGCAGACGGAATTGCTTTTGAGGCTTTGGTTTTCTTGGAAAAGGAGATTGTTGCTGTTTTGAAGGCTGTTGAGCTGTTGAATAAGACCGTTTTTTTCTTGAGTCAAAATGTTAATGTCTTTATTAAGCTGCTCATTAATCTCTTCGAGCTGTTGAAGTCTGTTCTTTCTTCGGTCTCTGCTGTTCTGAGCCGAGATACGGTTCCTGACCATCTGAATCATTTTCTTTCTGGTTCTTTCGTCGAGGTTGGGATCATCATAGCCTTCTGGGAGAAATTTCGTATCAATTCCCTCGAAAAAGGCTTTGGCTTCTTGTTTAATCTTTGTACGTTCTTTTGCTTCAGTTCTTTTCTGAATTCGCTTGCTTCTGTTGACCAATTTCTCTTCTGGTGTGGTCCTGTCCTGGATCGGAGTCACTGCGCCTATGATTATTGGATTAATTTCAAGAAGTTTCTGGAAAATTTGTACCAGTTCCTGTGGAGTAATCTTGTGGGGAAGCATAGCTGTTATCGTATTGGTAGGCGTCGGTTTGTTGAGCGTTAATGACATAGAAATCGCCTTGGAGAGGAGGAGAGTGGGTCTGGGCGTAGATTGTGGTTGAGTCTGAGTTTGGAGAGGTAAGAGAGAAGTCATTGTCACCAAATTTGTCAAAGTCGAGAGGAATGTCGTCGTAGTTGAGGAAGTTGTCAGAAAAAGGGTTCATAGTGTATGAAAATGTGAAAAGAAAAAGTTTTTTGTGAGTTGAGAGTTGAGAGAAAGTCTATGTGAGTGTGTGTGAAAAATTTTTGCTTTGAAAGGGCTGTTTTAATAAAAAGTCTGATAAACTAATTTCACATTAATTTCAGCTTTTAAATTAATGGGAATAAGAATATTCACTCCCAATCAAATCGATTTGCTCAGAAATTCAATTCAACTGTCTGACGCGTGTCAATTTCCCAGCTCGCCTAAATCTTCTCTCATTAACCATTGGCCCATACTCTACGTATTAATAGACGGATATCATCCCACTAACCAGCTTTGAACACGATTTCCCTCCCAGTTTACACGAATATTTTTCAGTATCGTGGTTTTTCGTTTTTCGATTGCTCCTCTCTTAATTAATCACTCCTGTGTTTACTGAAAAACTTAAAAATCCTTATCGTTCTTTTTCAAAACAAACGATATCAAAACTTCTTAAAGGGAACATTTACAAGGGGTTTCTGACCTTTCGGTCATTTTCTTTGGTTTTTTGAAGAATAATAAGTGGAGAGGGAAAAATAAGGATGTTAAGAAAAGGTTTGTAGAATAAAAATTTGAATTTGAAGGAATTGGGCGCCTTTGGCTGAATCTATAGAAATAACTATATTAATGAGAAGAGGCAAAAACATCATTTTAATAAAAAGAAATCTAAAGAATTATGATCGTCTTGAAGCTTTTGTATATCAGCTTGGAATTTAAATTAATAAGATTAGTGAGGTATTTTTATTAACTTTTGAGCTTGGGATGAAAAACTAGTGAATATAAAAATCGAAAAAATTCACACATTTTTTTCTCTTTATTTTCGAGATTATCCTCTGTGAAATTTTGTGAATTCTTTCGAAAGAAGAAATTTAATATCAGGAGAGTTTGAAAAGGATTTTTCAAGAAAAACTAATAGAGTAGAAAATAAAAAAGCAGAGAATAGTTTTTTAGAAAGGATAAAAAATAAAGATTCAACAGAGGGATTTCAAAGAAAAATCTAAAATATTTTTGAGCAAGCAAAAGTTAGATTGAAGAATTTCAAAAGAGTTTATTAGTTTAAAAGTAAATATTTATCTCGAAAGAGTTTCAGTTTCTTAATCAGTCAGCAAGTTTCAATGTCTTTCCCAAATTTATGAGATTTTTCCCCTTTTATCGAAAATAAGAAATCTTTGAATCTCCTGAGAAGCTTTTCCAGTGAATAAAAGTTTTCTTCTTTTGGAACAAGAAACTTCTAATTTTTTTCTGTTTTAAAATTCACAAGTAAAAAAAAAACGTTCTGGAAAAGCCCTGGAAGCTTAATGAGTTTGTTCTTTGCCATTCAATCTGCTAAAATTTTTAGTGAAAAATTTCAGAAAAAGTGAAATTTTTTTTTGCATTTTTAGAGAATTTCTCAAAAAATTACTTTCCCTTTAAATCCCTCACAAGCCCAAGAAAATCAATTTTTTGACGATGATGATAATAATCAAAAGAGAAATAACTTTTTGATAAGATGGAAATCAAAAGAGAATTCAAAACCATAAAACTGAAAAATAAAAAACAGAAGCTTTATATATGTTATGCATCGTATCTGAAAGTATCCTCCTCTTCTCTTCTTTTGTTCTTTTTTCATTTCTCTCTTTTATTTATTAATATTAGTAACAAACAAACAATCGAACAAACAACACTCTCAAACATTTCACATTAAAAAAAATATCTTCATAAAAAAGCTCAAATATATCCTTTCTTAATGAATGATTTGATTATTCTTCATAGACATGGTATATTCTTGTCTCAAGTTCATATTAGGGATATGTTCCAAAGCTGGGTCAGTTGACTCCAAATTAAAGATGGCTCTTCCATACAAAGTATCTTCAACAGCATGAAGAATAGGAGGACAGTTTTCTATTTCTCTTTCAAGATTCAATTTATCTCTTTGTAACAATGTAATTTCCTTTTGAAGCTTGAAGTTCTCGTTCTGGTTGGCAACAAAGTCTTCTTTGATAATCGCTGTTAATTTCTCGAATTTCTTTGAAAATTCGTCATTTATATTCTTCACTTCATCCTCAAATTTCTTCTTTATCTCTTCTATTTGCTTCTCCAATACCTTCTTCTCTTGCTTTATCAGCTTTATCTCATTCCTTTGTGTATCACAAAACGACTATTTTTATTCATTAAATCCCATATTATCTCTTTAAAAGCTCTTACCTCAACGTATTTCATATTATTCCAGGTCCCTCCCAGAACATGCGCAGCCAGTGTATTTTCATTTTCCAAGCTTGAAACCACCGGTTGAATCTTAAATCTATAATCATCTCTAATCGTCTGCTCATCCCAGACTTCCATATCTTGGTGCTGGGTCCTTGTACCATAATATTCAGCGTCTCTAAACCCTTGATTATAAATCCTCGTCATAATCATCTCATTTGTATAGTATTCATCCACTCCTTCACAATCCTCAACCTTAAACACTTTCCTATTCTCATCAAACAAAAGCTTAAAATAGTCTTCTTGAGGGCTCAAATTCGCAGTTCTTGTCGCCATCCTTTCTAATTTTGGAGCAAGATGTCTATTTGAATACAAAGTGCTTGTGGTTTGAGGCATAGTTCTCATCGGGCTTCTCATAGTTGGCAACAAATTTGAAGTCTTTTTATTATTAGTATTGTTGGTTTTCGCACTTGAAACTCCAAGACTAAGCTTGTGGAAGGAATAATTCATATGTGGCTTGTAATTTGGAGTTTCTGGCTTTGGTCCGTATGTTGTTGATGCCCTTGTTGGGGAGTTTGTATTTGCTAAAGAAAAATAAGGATTTCTCTTACGGAAAATCTCAAGATTACCTGAGCCTAAAGGACTGAAACCAAATCTGTTCATGGTTGAAAGCATATCTTTACGATATTCGACATCTTGAGGATCTTTGAGGCTCTTTTTGTAAGCAATGGATCGAATAGGGATAAATCCCTTCTTTTCAGTTTTATGGACGGAAGGAAATGTGGTATAAGCAGTGCCGGGACTCTCCATTTTTTTATTGTGAATGTATTAGGGGTTTTAATGTAATACAATAATTAAGGCTGCGAAAGCTTTTGGACTCGGTTTTTTTTTTTTAATTTTTCGCTTTGCTTGAAATTGAAAGTTAATTCAATTAAACCTCTCTAGAGATTTTTTGTTACTGTGCGTGTGCTGTGGGTTTTTCCCCAGATCTCTGTAAACTAGTGAACTCAAGAAACTGTATAAGGTGAAAATTTAAAGGCTCCCATGGTGTTTTAGCAGTGAGTTTGCATGCAAAATCTGAGTTTTATCCCTCCAATATGATGGGATTTAGATAGAAACGCCTTTTTTACTAATTTTGGGTTCAAATTTTATTAGCAAAAATAATACAAAATACAATCATCAACATGAATATTTATATTCCAACTCAATCAAATGAAGGTTTGATGAGTTAATTTACAATGACTTTATCTACTGCTACTAAAATACTACAAAAAACTAGAGAGAGAGGAACTCTCTTTCAATTATTTACTTTCTTCAACAGCCACTTTTTCCGCATTTTTCGGACTGCCGAACAGCAAGAATCTATCGGATAAGCCTTCCTTTTTAACACTCGCATGGGTTCCAGGCTTGGGAAGGGTACTATGATAAGCTAATTCTTTGCTCATTGTGACGTTTGAGCTTTTAATTTCCTGCAATAAATTCTTACAGCTTTGTTCCTTTTCCACACAGCGTCTCACGCTTGCTTCTAAGCTTGTTTCTCTCTTGGATTTCTCATCTAAATTCGTCTTTGATTCTGGATTCGAACCACTTGACCCTTGACTTTGCGCACTCCCTTTCTTTATCAAAACTGGCCTTGGCTTCTTGTACACTTTGCTCACAAATATATTGTTATATTTCACGGTGCTTGGATCAAATCCTTCCAATACAAACGGCTTGATCTTAACCCCCAAAGAATTCCTCACGAAACTCGCAGAATCCGGCTCAAAAAGATATTGTGCTCGCACACTCTTATGCAAATCTGCACTGCTTGTAATGAAATAATTCATGTCTTTTATCGCCTTTGGCGTTTCTTCTTCTGGCTTATTCTCTTTACTTTCTCCTCGTTGCTTTTTCTCTTTGCTCTCACTGCGTTTCTTCTCCAAAACTTCATTATTTTCAGTCAGAGAAACTTGCTCCATCTGAGGCTGCTGCTGAGTATTCACCTGGTGTCTTTTCTTTATTCTCAAAAATCCAGTCGGACTTCCTGTATGTATCGGCGCATGGACCGGGGTCTTAGGATCATCAGTCAAAAAGCTTAAGAATTTCGTGTATTTAGGTGAGTTCACTGGGCTTGTCGCTTCAGCAAAGACTTTCTTCAGGATATCCTTTTTGAGTTTCATCTTCTGTTGACGATTCACATGATCATCAATTCTCTTTAATCTGTCTGTAGAAACATTGTTGTTCCTTGAAGAAGAAGCCAGCGAAATATGACTGGGGCTATTCATTATGCTCAAAGTCTCATTTAAAGCTAATCTGGTCGGACTGTTATTCAGCCTCAGTGCAGCTTTTGGAGGAAAAGCCAGCTCCTTCTTTGATTGACTCTGAATACTCTGAATACTCCGGAGACTCAATGAAGACTCCTGTCTCTTTTCAGTGATCAAAAAGTGCTGAGGAAGCCCAGGGCTGGCCCGACTTCTTGGGTTGATATTGAGGAGATGGCTTTTGGCCATAGGAGTCGGAGTTTTATTGGGATTTACGATAGAACCGCGAGGTAAACCTTGTGTAGAGATCATGAAAGGAGATTTTGAAGGGGGATGTTGGGAGTCTTCATTTGCTATTGGAGTGTTTTCAAAAGACAAAAGGATAGCTTTTGGTGTGGGGACTATTGTAGTGGAGAAAGTAGAGAGATTTAGGAGAGTTGGCTTATTGACGGGAGATCGTTTTGAGGAGGAATGGATGCAGGATTGGTTGGTTGTAAGGATGCGACGAAGATCAGCAGTAGGGGAATCGAGACGTTGGAGGTTGAGCCTGGGTCTTGAACGGGTTTTGTTCATGGGAAGGATGGGAAAGGATGAAAGGACGAAGTCAATTGATTTGATTTATTGACAAACAAATAATGTAAAGGGGAATTGGAAAAGTTATAATCCGGTTTAATTTGGCAGTGTTGGGAAGTAAATACATTCATTTCTTCAATATAATAGTTCTTGGTATCCTGAGGTATTCACAAAAGAAAAGGTTATTTTGAACATTCTCTTTGCCTTTTTCTTTGACTATCTGTTCTTCTCTTGAAAGAAAGTCTCGGGTTTATGAGAGAAAGTAGTGTATACCTCCACAGAATTTACTCTATGAATTTTTTCTTCTTTCATAATTCTTTCATTAAACTAATGAGTTTTTCCTTCCTTCAGCTTAATTTTGCTTCTCTTGCGCCGACATTCATTGAGATCCTTCAAAACTTTGAGAAATTAAACGCAGTTTAAACCCCTTGAAATGGATTGAAACATTTCCTTTCGACACGAAAACTCCCTCAAGAGAACACCAAAGATTCCTTTTCAGAGTCTTTTCCTTGTGAAAGAAGTTTTCCCAACTCTTCTTCTTTCTTCTCAAAAGAAAAAACTCTCGGAGGTCTCTGAGCTCCTTTATAAGACCACAAAGCTCTCAATCTCCTTGGGGTGATCGGTGCAAACACTTATTTTATCAGAAGTTTATTATGAGCCTTTTACAGATGGCAACACATAAAATCCGTTCCAATTACTGAATAAACAACAACAACATGACAAGTTAGTTAATTATTCCAAAGGAGTTCAATATTAAATGAAACAATTTCATCTCCAATAAAAAAATTAAGATTGTTATACTAACAAAAGCAAGCAGATTTTCTCCTAATATAAACAATCAATCTGCTACCTTCCACAATACCCATGGACAAGAAAAAAGAATCCAATCTTAAAATCCGTCCTCTACCATTCTACAACCCTACTAATGATGATCTTCTTCGTAGTTCTCTCTCTGCTGAACGTAAAAGCCAAAAATTCCTTCGTAAAGAACCCCCAAAACGAAATCGTGGCTTCTTTGATCCACCAAATACACAACGCTTTGATGACTCCAACTCAATTTCCAATTACAATACCACACCAGCCTTACGCGAACAAGTTGATTCTGTTGTCGAAACCAAAACTATTATCCTCGACGATTCTCACAAAAGTCCCCTTCGCAAACTAAACACCGCCGCAGGCTTGCCCTGCCTCGCTAGAATTACCACAAAAGAACTGGAAAAATGTCATACATCTCCAATCCTTGACAAAATCAGCCGAAATACTTTGATTGAAAACGTAATGGCAAAGGAGCAAAGATTGGAATTGAGTAGAGTTTACCAAGTTGCCAATGAATTCCAGAATCTCAAGCTAAACGAGACATCTTGTGGTCCAAAGGACACATCCAGGGTTTTCACCACAGTAGACAAGCTTTCTGATGATAAAATTCGCCTTACAGCCTCCAATATTCAATCCCTTCGGCATGATCGTTCACATCTTTTCACGCATAATAAACGTTCAGGCTCCCCTTTAGATAAAAAGACCCTCCCTGATATAAAAAAAGAGTTCAAATCAAAGTTCACCCAGCTGATCCGAGATATAAAAGACGACCGTAATACAAGTCCAACAGGCGACCGATGCTTTACAGCAAACCGACTCAACTCGAATCTCCTTGATAATCACATCAAAACTGAGCGCTTCTTTACCTGCGAAACAGCCCAGCAAGATAAGCATAGCACTTTCTTATCTCTTCACAGTGAAATTCACCGATTAAAGAGTCCGACTCTGGGGCTGGGCCCTAAAAAAGAGCCCTTGCCTACTTCTAATGATAAAAGAGGTACAGAGGAGTCTATGAGCCCAGGGCTGCTCCCAAAAGAAAAAAGCTCTCCATTATTAGGATCAATAACAAGTCATCCCAACCCTAATCCTCATCCTTTATTGGAAAATGAGCAATTAGTTGATAGTGAAATAGTGCAGTCATTGAAGAAAGAATTGCCGAACGTGTTCTCAGCAAATCCCTCCAATAGACAGGAGGTCCTGAATTTGGGCAATTGGCTGATAAGTACTGTGAAAACTGTGCAAGACGATGGTTCCTTAGCCCTCAGAGATAAGTATTATAAAGCGGATGAGGTGTATAATATTTGTTTCAGTGAGCTTGTGAGACAAGTTTCAATCGATTGTTTGGAGAGAGGAGAGCTGATAATGAAGATCTGGAAATCTTATTTACGCCTTGCACATGATATCATTGAAGATTATAAGCAAAAAGATCGTCATATGAAAGCAAAAGCTGCGTTCGAAATCGAAAAGGCCAAGCTGGACTTCGAAGACCGCCTCAAAGAAAAAGATTTAGAAATCGAAAAAGTCAAACAAGAAGTCCTGAAAATGGAGAATAAATATGAAGAAAGAGAGGATACATTGAAAAGATACACAGAAGATAGACGAGAAGCCCTCGAAGAAGCCAAACATGCAAAGGACATGTTTGCCAAAATTCAAAAATTTTACACCAATATGAAGCAAGAGCATAGAGACTTGAACTTCAAGTACGATAAACTCAAGAAAAGATTCGAAGAAAGCGGCCACAAACCCACTGATGGCTCAAATAAAAGTGACTCTTTGGCTGACTTATACGCCAGAAAAATCACTTCTAACTACGATTCAGACTCCTCAGAGGACGTTGGAGCTCGTAAGGCACCTGTGTTCGGTAATCCTACTCAAAAAGTTATTCGAACTGAGGCACGAGGCACTTCAATCAATGATTTATTGGAACGAATTGAGAGCGAGAAGATCAAGCCAGTAGACGCGGAGACTCAGACAAATCTCACCCTTGTGGACCATCGATTTAACTCCATCCTGAAGAATAACAAGGTGCTGGATAATGTTATCCGCGAAGAGGCCGCTAAGCAGAAATTGATAAAAGACGCAGAGTTCTTACAGAATATGAGAGAGAAGCACAAGCTAAAGACAAGTGGATACATCTCGAACCATAACTTCGAAGAGCAAGAAAGTGGCGGATCGAAATCGAAGGTGAGCTCGTTAATTATGAACTCAGCTTCGACTACACAAGAAAACTTCATGAATGGCATGAGATCTCCCAAGCTTCTAGGCCTTCAACAATCAAATCAAATCTCCCCCAAAGCAAACACTGGACTCTTGTACACAATCAGCGTCAACCGTGAAAAATCCGAGCACAGTAGAAATCTCATGTATTTGTTATTCTAAACATTTCCATAGGCGGCTCTTCAAGGTTTATTCAAAGAGGAGATAACAACAACACCAACCCCAATGATGATTCAACAGTTCATATCCAGATTACCAATCACGATCAGTTTGCTTCACAGGAAGAAAGCACATCATTCCACGGTTCAGACAGCGATGACAACATTCTGATGACAGGCGACCGTAGCATCGATCGAAGACTTGCCACGATGGAAGACACACCCAGCACCTACGGCAACAAAAAGCTCAAAGCTGGCAAAAAGGCAGCGCCAAGAAAATCCGCAAGAAACATCGAAGATGAAATCCTTGAGCTTCTTGGGGAAAGTCCAGGAAGATCTGCTGCTAAAAGAAGAAACACTAAAAAAGGCCTCGCTGGTCTTGGTATCAAAGCCAAAAACTCCCCTGCAATTCTCCCTACATCTCCTGGTGGCGCTACCAGTAGATCTAGTCGCAGCAAGAATGATCCTATTTCTATAGTGAAGTCATCCACTGTTCGAGGTATTCCCTTTTATTATCAACAATTTCTCACCTCCCTTCATAGACTTGACATCGAACATTTCTGAGCCAATAGAATCAGACCCAAGACATCAGAGATTTATCTCTGATGAGACGACGAAGTATCCAAAGGAATATACAGAAGGAGGATCACTGGATAACATCAACGAAGAACCAGAAAGTCAACAACATCTCGATGAAAAACAACCAAATTTCAATCAAAGAAATCGCCCAAGACATGGTTCAGTTGGTGTCAAAAATGCCCCTGCTCAAGTTATTACCAGAAAGAAAGGCTCCACATTCTCTCAAAGCAACCCCAAAAAGCCTTCCCGCAGCCGAGCTAGAACTCTTGAATTCAATGAAGGGCAAGTCGCTTCAGCAACAAACAACAAAACCTCAGCAGATAATAAAAGTCCTATCAGAGAAGAAAGCCCAGGAAGCCATCAAGAAGATTCTCCAAACAACGGAAGAAACTCAAAAAAAACCTCTATAGCTACTCCTAAAAAGAGCTCATTGCTTATTTCGAAACTCGGTGCTATGAAAACTAGCAGTCCTATGAGCTCCGCGACAAAAAGCCATATTTTTGCAAGAGACAGCAACTTGGTTCGTGGAGATAGCTTCAATTCGAAGCTGAATACCTCGAATAATTCATCTATGATGGAGTCTCTCAAGGCGATCAGTGTCATGAACATCGTCAACAAGCTTGCAGAAGGCAGCAAAACTGAGAATAAAAAGCAGATGTTGACAGAAATCGAAGAGACTTTGAAGCAAGTCGACCAAGAGAATGAAGAAGCTACCAACTGGATCGAAGCACAAGAAGAGAAAGTCCTCAAGATTCTCAAGATGTACAAGATCGAAAAAATCAAACAAGAAGACCTGCAAAATCTTGCCAGTGAGCTTGAACAACAAGTTTCTCGTGATGGCGCTTTGATCAATACTTTCCGAGACCTCATCGATGAAGTCCAGAAGTTCAACCTCAGCGAAGACCAAAAGCTCAAACTCGAGCAAATCAAAGCATCTGCCAGTGAAAGGGCCACACAGCTGGAAGTTATTGAGCATTACAAGCCGAGATCTGAGGTGACCCTCCCAACAGGTAAGAAAGGACAAGACGGGTCGCCAAGGAAGAAGCTTATGTTGGAAGAAATTGGATCGAGCTTTAAATTCGCTGGAAATATCGCGCATACTTATAAAGGAGATTTTGGCACAGAATTGGTGCTTACGCCTGCTCAGAAACACATGATTATCGATAAGGCGAACCTTACAGGACAAAATATGGTCTCAAAGATTAGAAAGGAGATCCAAGCAAAGAAGGGCAAACTGAAAGCAAGCCTGCCGATAAAGTCAATCCTCAAGCAGCTGACGGCATTTTATACTGAGAGGTTGCATCAAGGGAAAGAGAACCCAATGCTGAAGGAGCAGGATTTGGGAATATTCGTGTATAAACAGTTTATCAATACGTATGGTAACTTGAGATTTGGACTGAAGAAATTCGTCAAATTTGTTGTCAGTGTGAAGTTCTACAGTAATGTGAACAGAATTTTGAACTTCGCAAGGCTGCTAGGAATGTGTGAACCTGAAGATAATTTCAGTTTACAAGAAGTGAAGCAATATTTTAACGTGCTGGAATTCTTGATGTATAATGCTACAGCGGGTGTTCATCATCAGAATGTGGACTATCAAAAGAATCACTTTGTGCCTTTTGTTCGAGTATTGGAATACATCAAACATTTCGGTGAAAAGTACGGAGAAAAAGCCTACGAAGAACTCCAAGAGCTTCGTAAAGAAATCGAAAAGGTCAAGATAGCCGATCATACCAGAGTAAATAGTTCAGGATTGATCGATTTGGATATATTTGCAGAGAAGATGGTGCTGAGGTACAGGAATATTATGAATAAAGTAAAGGACACGTATATGTCAGTTTACCTTGCAGCGGATGTGCTAAAAGAAGATAAAGTGAGATATGGAGGGTTCAATTCAGTGTATAAGGCGATAGAAGGAGAAAGAGGAGATGAGAAAAAGCTTGAAGAAGCGTTTATAAACTATAGTGATTTGATAAAGGAGGATTATATTGCGTTGTCGATGGAACAGTTTTTCGCGTTGTGCTTTGAATTGAATATCTTTTCAGAGAATAAGGTGAATGGATATTTGGGAGCTCCGAACGAAGCGGAGTTTGAAAAGAAGTATGAGGATTTCATGGAGAAATGGCCAGAGATATATGGTAAAATCATGGATATTATCAATCAGAATCAAGGCAATGTGCCAAGTGACATTTCAGCAAGATGGAAGAGTATTTTGAAACAGTTGATTTCAGATAAAGCGCAGAGTGAGATTCCAATGCAAAAGTCAGTGATGGTGAGATATAGAGTTCTTTGGAATGACGTTGAAATGAGTACTAATTATAACAGTTCTGCTCATTAAGTTAATTTTTACTATTGTTTTTTATATCAACAGAAGATTTTTTTGCTTTTGCTCTGTTAGAAAGAAATGTATTTTTAGCTATTGAAGTGTAAATTTATTTATTTATTTGCTTAATATTTTTTGGGTGTCAACTCTCCTGAGCTACTATTTATCATTGAGAATCAGGCTCTAATCGGTTGTTAAGAGAAAGAAATTCCCTGCGAGACTTTACAAAGAATTTAAAGTGCAATCTCTTTTCTTATAGTAAAAGGTAAATTTACCTTTTCTCTCATTAAATTTTATTTATTAAGATTCTTGAAAATTTAGACCAGCTCTCTTCTTCATTTCATCATACTCAGAACGCCACTCTCTCTTCTTTCCCTTTCCTCCTTTTCTGTCGAGATTCTGAGTTGACTTCCGGTCACCTATCAAAAGGATAGCTTTAGAAATTTGCCATTTATCCTTCTTTTCACCCTTCAACTCTTCACCCCTGAAGGTTTCAAACTATTTGAAGCCATTCTCTTGATTCCTTGGTGTAGATTTGGCTCTTGATCACTTTGAGTAAATTCTACTCAGTTTCTTGTGAAAATCATTGCACCTCTGAGAAATTTTCATAAAACATAAACGTTTTCATCTGAAAATCAAGTCTATTTGATAGAATTCTTCATGAGTATCATTGGCTATCATCGTAAGAACCATTTTATAGAGCCCTTTCGAGAGCAAGCAGATCGGAAGTCTCAAATATAGTTTTTATTCCACTTCTTTTTTTTTTCAAGTGCAACTTTTTCTGAGCTTGAAATAATCGACTTATCATTCCTCCAATGAGCTCCCTCATCTTATTTTGAAGATCTCGTAAGGAAATTCTGGACAAGTATCTAGCTCAAAAAATCACCATCAAGTTAGAAACTTAGAACGCCTGAATTGGGTCACACTTATAATCTTCAATGGTATTTCTATGTTGACCCCAAGAATGTTGTCACAAACGGTTTCTTTAATATTCATCAAATCTTTGGAGAAGGCTTTGGTCCTCTTCTTTGTCACGGATTCCAATATGGAAAATTCTATGTCAGTCATTCAGAAGGTGCAGCAAGACCAGAATATCTTGGAAGCACTGATCTGAAGAATATGATGGGGATCTTGGTTAACGAAACAGTTCATTTTGATCAGAAAGGATGGTATCAAGTTACTTTTGCTGATGCTCAAACTGGGCAAACTATTTATTCTGTAAGTTTCTGGCAATTTCCGCAGGTATTCATGATGATATTTAGGTTCCAAGAAAAGAGCGTAATTTCTGGGGCAAGAGTACTTCCATTCACACTAAGTACGGAATTTACAGAAGAAAAGGCGATGTTCATCATACCTTTTGGCCTACTAGTCATGTTGCTTTCAGTGACTTTAAGTTCAATAGAGTCAACTAAATACTTAATATAATCGCTAATTAATAATAAAAAATGAACTCTCAAGAAATTTATCCTTGAAATAAGATCAAGATTCTCCTCAGATTTTTCTTATAATTTAAACAATATTTTGATTGGTA
>Ga0182738_1002412_pt1 | contig 22209 bp, 10 predicted proteins | sample eDN5th30CBELigMG_FD_128876 | JGI IMG/M metagenome (GOLD analysis project Ga0182738, IMG submission 128876) | Enriched Miracle-Growth compost microbial communities from Emeryville, California, USA - eDNA 5th pass 30_C BE-Lig MG (version 2)... ...
CCTCGGCCAAAAAGCGCTCAGGGTGATAGAGCATTTCGCGCTCTTCGCGATCCAGCCGGCGCAAGTCTTCTTCGCGCACATCTTCCTGGCGAACCGGTAGCAACAGCGTAGCCGACACCGTCAAGTATCGCGGCGGCTGTACACCGTAGAAGCGGCAGATCAACCGGTCGGTCAACTGGTCGTACTTGGCGCCACCAATGCCGTGGAGGAACAGATCGCCCAGGCTCAAGCGAGCCCACAGCGTAGTAAGCAGAGCGCGAGTGCGAATCTTGATGCCGCCATCGCTCAGCCCGGCCAAAGCGCCAGCCGCGCGAAAGGCGTCGCCATCGGCCGATAGCGGCAGCGCCACCTGCCAGCCATGCCGATCGGTGATTTGAACTTGAGGGCCGCCGGGACCGGAGACCGCTCGGGCAAAGAGCGGGCGGCGGCGCGGATCGCGATCGCTCCACACCCACAATGGCGCTTCGAGCCAACCGTCATCCTCGGCCAGGTTCGGCACCGGATGCGTGGCGCTGCGTAAACGGTTCTGCTGGCGATACTCGACCAGGGCCGCATTGTAAATCTGCCAGAATCGGGGTAGATGCGCCAGCAAGTGGGCCACGAACCAATGGAACGGTTCGCTGTCGCATACGGCACTTTGCGGCAGTTCTAGCGTGCAGCCGCCCCAGCGGGCTTCCCAAATGTGCCGCGACTGCGACAACGCCTGGCCCAGGTTGCCCGTAGCCTTGAGCCGTTCAACAGCCAGCGGCCAGAATTCCCGCACCATGGGATTAGGCACCAGCGGGGCAAGCCACTCCGCTGCCCGATCGGCAAAGCTGTGGAACAGGTCGGCATCGACCACGCCGCGCTGCTCGTACGGCATCGACGCTTCCCACTCTGACTCTAGTGCCCGGTCGTATTCAATAGTCTGCACGGTGGGAGCCTCGCGCGAGCTACCAGGCACGCGCACGGCATGCTCCTTCACCATGTCGCTATCGATGACCAGGTTCACCGCCGCGCCGCCGTGCCGGTTCGCCAGGTATTGCAGCGTGAAGTTCTTGAACCACACGCCCGGATGAAAGAGTTGCGGCTGATGCCCGGCGAGAAACAGCGGTTGGTCCGCGTGACCGTTTCTGGGATCAGGGACATCGCGGTACTGTCGGGTATAGGCGAGTGCCGACTCCACCAGGTGCTGCCGCGCTTCGGCAGCCAAGTCGGCGAGGGTGCGACCGTTCAGATCGATCTGCGCATGCCGCGTCGCGTGCTGCGCATTGGTTTGCAGCAGTCCGCCCACCTCATCCAGGGGGACGTCCACCACGGCGGTCCGGTCTTGCCGCGGTGCTCTAGGCGACGTGCGTTGCACCAGACACTCGGCCGCGGTCATCCGCCTGCCACTCCCGTCCCGCAACACGAAGCCCCGGGCACCTGGTCGCGGTTGGCAAACGGGTCGCAGCCCAACGACTCTTTGACGGTGGCCAAGCTGTTATCGAGCAGGTCGCGATAGTACCGCAACCGGGTTTCAGAGTCGTCGAGCGATCCGCCGAACGACCGCTCCTCCTCCAGGTAGATCAGCGGTACCGGCAGTTCGATAATCCGCAGGCCTGCCGCGGCCGCCCGCACCCAAACCTCCAGCGGCATCGCGTAGCCGGGCTCGCTGACCTCCAGGTACTTCAAAGCCGGAACGCGATACGCCTTGAAGCCGCAGAAGGCGTCGGTCAGGTTCAGGCCTAGCCGCTGGTTGATTTCGGCGGTGATCAGTTGGTTGATCCGCCGTCGGTCAGCCGGAGGCTCCGAGTCGCCTTCAAACTTTTGCAGGTAGCGACTGCCTGAAACAATGTCGGCATCCAGGGCCGCCTGCACGAACAGCGGGATGCGCTTGGGCTCGTGCTGGCCGTCGCAATCGATCGTCACCAGCACGTCGTAACCGTTCTCACGGGCGTAGCGGAACGCGCTCAGCAGCGCCGCTCCGTAGCCCTGGTTCTTTTCGTGCCGCAACACGTTGATGCCGGGGATGCTCTCCAGCACTTCGCGCGTGCCATCCGTGGAACCGTCGTCGACGGCCAGGATGTCGCTGCTGTAGCGGCGTACTTCTGCCAACACATCGCGGACGTGCCCGACCTCGTTGTAGACCGGCAGTGCCGTCAGGGATCGCAAGGGCATGGGAGTTATGGTTCCGTGTGGCAGGGATACTGGGTGGGTGAAGCGCAGCCGGCGTAACAGCAAGCGGCTTGCTGTCAGCCCCCCGCTTGTCCAAACCCGCCATCATGTCTGCGGATAGCTACGGTAAACAGGGCCAATTGGCCGCGGCAACGGGTTCATTCTAGGAAGCCAGGGGTTGAAGTCAACGAACGCCAATCCGCGTCCCGGGCATCGCAAAACCAGCGGCCAGCGCATCGCACAAAACCGGCAAAGCGGCCGCTACCGCACGGCTTATGCATGATTGGTAGACACCTTTTCCAGGCGGCGGTACCAACCTTTTCATCTGCCTGATCGTGCTGACTTGCCCTACCAAGACTCAGGCCAGCACGCCGCACAGCACCCTCGATCGAGGGGAAGGCATTGCTTAAAATAACGAGCAGCCCCGCCGGTTTATGACGATACGCCTACCCTCGACACACGCGGCAGCTCGATGCTTCCTGAACGCCATCATTCCCAAGCCGCATCGGATAGCTCGGATGATGCATCGATCGATGCGTCAACACGTATTACTCCCCAGCCGTCAAACGGCGACGAGCAAACCGAGCCATTCGCGACAGCGTCGCAATCTCCTAGTGAAGCCCTACCACAAACCGCGTCCTCAGATACGGTGGACGCCAGACAACCACCCCCCAACCAATGGCCGTTGCTGGTAGAGATTGGCGAACGGGTAGCCGGCTACCGCATCATCGCCGTCCTGGGCGCCGGTGCGTTTGCCACCGTGTACCTGGCTGAACAGGAAACCCTGGGCAAGCTGGTTGCTCTGAAAGTCTTTCGCGAAATACGCCAGCCGAGGCTGGTCGAACCCGATGAGCAGGACAATCGTGTCCGCACGGCCAGCAACGAAGCATGCCGTATGGCTGAGATCGAGCACGACTCCATCGTGGCGGTCTTCGCCGAGGAGAAGTTGCCCGAGCGCGGGCTGCGGCTGATCAGCATGCAATATGTGTGGGGAACCACGCTCAAGGTGGTCATAGCCCGCACCGCCGCCGTCCCCGCGTCCAAACGGCGAGGCGAGAACCTGCTGCCTGCCTTGTCCGACGGCAGCGCTCCGTCGTTGACGCTAACACCAGCGATGCAGCAAAAGCGAGAGCAGTTTGCTGCCCTGTCGTATCACGATGCCGTATTCAACATTGCCATTCAGCTAAGTTCGGCCCTGGCGGTCGCGCATGCGAAAGGCATCCTCCACCTCGACATCAAACCGGCGAACATCCTGATTAACCAGGCAGGACGGCCGCTGCTGGCCGACTTCAACCTGGCGATCGATGCCGCATTGCTCCAGCACGCACAAGGCATCGGCGGCACGCTGCTTTACATGGCTCCCGAGCATCTGGATGCCTTCAATCGGCACAATCCCACGCCGCCGCATGCGATCAATGAGCTGAGCGATTGCTACTCGCTGGCGCTGGTCATTTTTGAGTTGGCCGCGTGCCGGTATCCGTTCGACAAACGGTTGGTCGAGAAGAAGTCGCATAGCGCAGCGGCCGCTGCCGCTGCGGCCGAGCGCCGCCAAGGCGCTCCCTCGCTGGCCACGTTCGATCCCGAACTCTCCCGCAGCCTCGACCTGGTGTTGCAACGGGCTCTGGCGCCGCTTCCCGAAAAGCGATTTGAGTCGGCGGACGATTTTTCGAAGGCTTTGAGTGCGGCTAAAAAGTACGACACGATGTGCAGTCGCCTGCCACCGGCGCGGTGGCTGGAGACTTCCAGTCGCCGCTGGCCTCGACTGACGATGGCGCTATTGGCGATGTTGCCGCACATAATCGGCAATGTGCTGATCATCATCTACCCGAGCGTTACGCAGCGGTCGCCCGATGATCCAGCCCGGTATTGGGTGCCGTTTCTTACATTGAATGCCGTGGTGTACGCGGCCACGGTGTGGTCGATGTTCTGCTTTGCCTTCCCATTCATTCGGCGACTACGGGCTATCGAACAAGACGCGCCGGATTCCGCCGACGATGCCGACATATTGCGTCCTACCTACTCGCGCACGCTCTACGCCTTGCTCATCACGGGGCTGTCAGCGTGGGCGGTGATGTCATTCTCAACCATCGGTTGGCTCGACTTGCACATGCTGCTCACCTGGCTGATGGCCGTAACCGTGGTGATGTCGTACTCGTACTTCGGTTCTGAGCTGCTGCTGGTGCGCGGGTTCTATCCGCGGCTGCTGATCATGAACCGTACGCCCATGGTGACCTCGCGGCGTGAATTGCGAGCGGCGTCGACTCGCGTCCGCTGGTTCAAACTGCTGGCCGGCATCACTCCGATGGTGGGCGCGCTGCTGCTGGTGGTGCCTGTCACCAATCCCGAACAACTGTCCACCGTGCGTTTGCTGACGACGGCGCTACTGATCCTTGGCATCGTCGGCTTTATCGTGGCAACCGCCGTGGGCGGGCTGATTCAGCGTACGATCGATGCCCTGTCCGTCGATCGCACTGGTGATGCTCCCTAGCGCGCGGGGATTAAAAGCAGACCGCTACATCTTGTTGAAGATGTCGGTCGTCGTGGTGCTGGTGATTGGCTGCGGCAATTGATCGCTGCCCACGCGAGCTTCGACCATAACCTTGCTGCCGGGCCGCTCAGCCCGTGCACGGACGCGGTAGGTGATGGTCTGGCCGGGCTGCAGTTCCGGGAACGGCGTGAATTGCACCGTTTGGCCGTTAATTTCAAAGTTGCGTGTCTCGCCACCGGTGCCGACGCGGCGTGGTGATAGCTCCGGCGGCAGGAACACGTCGACGGTCACATGCGTGGCCGAGGTTGCGCCGCGATTGGTGATGCGGATCTCAAACGGTACGTCCTGGCCGACCTCAACCGGATCGTACAGGTCCACAACCGAAACTGTAAGCATGCTTTCAGGCGCCCGGATCGCCAGGCAAGCTTGCTCGGCGGCATTGACGCCCCGGTCGGCTCTGACCTCGGCCATCGAGCAAGTGCGGACGGCGGCCGTCTCGCAGCGGCAAACCACCCGCAACTGGACGGACTCGCCCACTGGCAGGCGGTCGACATTCCAGGTGAGGGTGTAGCCAGAACCTTCCTGCAAGCGGTGGTTCTCGGTGGCAAACACGGGGCGCAGTTCAGGCCCGTAGCGATCGGTGATTACCAGGTTGGTAAGTCCGACGTCGCCCGTGTTGCGGACTTCGATGGCGAACTCCGCATCCTGACCGACTTCCTTCATGGGCGGACCCGTCTTGCGAATCTCGACGCGAGGATTGCCTCCCCCGGCGCCGGGCCCCACGTTGACGCACGCGTTGGCCGTGGCGCGCATCGCGCCGTCGGCGGTCACTTCGACGCGCGTGCATTGCCGGCCGGCTTGCACCGTGCGGAACTTCAGCTCAATCGTTCGCGATTGTCCCGGCGGCAGGTCCTCCAGCGGCCGTTCAATGGGACTGGCTGCAACCGCATGCTCAAGCCCTGCGTCAAACGCCGCCCAAATCAGCAGGTTTGTCGCGGCGCGACTGCTGCGGTTGGTGATCACGGCTGTGAACGTGGCATCCTGCCCCAGTTCCACTTGGGCCGGGCCCGTCACCCGCACGTCGAGTTGTTGCCCGATTGGCTGCGGTTGAGGCTGAGGCTGTGGCTCCGGTTGAGGCCGCGTACCTGGCTGCTGCGGCGATGGTACCGTGGTGCTAGCGCACTGCTGGAATTGGGCATCGCCCGAGGCCACCAACGTAGCGCAAAGATCGTATTGCCCTGGTCGCTCAACCTGGAACCGCACGGCAAGCGAGCGGCGATCACCGGCAGCGACTAGCGGGAAGTGCCATTGCAACTGCTGTCCAACCTGCTCCGCCTGCGGATCAGTGCGCACTAGGCGGTAGCCATCCGGCACCGGCAGCGCCACGGCTACGTTGGAGGCCGGCTGGTCCGACGGATTCTGAATCTCCATCACATATTGGACGGTCGAGCCGACTTGGGCTTGCGCAGGACCGGTAATGGTTAGCGCCAGGCTCGACGTCCACGTGTGCTGGACTGATCCGCGGCCGACAACCAATCGCTTGCCGCCCTGGGGATAAATGACGTCGATCCGGATTTCGTTCATGCCCGGCGACGGTGTGTTCTGCATCAACTCGACGGTGGCCTGGCCCAGTTCGTCGGTCGGCACTTCAATCACGCGCGATTGCTGCGGCCCCAGGCCTGCTTCCGGGCCGGAAACGATCTCATACCGGACAAGCCAGCCAGGCACCGGGCTGCCATTGGTTGATCGTGTGACGGTCGTCGTCAGCCGTTGCACGGCACCCAGCGGCTGAATGGACGGCGGCGGGAACGTCCACTGGCCATCCACCCAGTACACGGTAGCCGTCTGAATATTGGCGGAGCCCGGCGGCAGGTCAGGCGTGCAAGCGGAGATGCAACTCACGCCTTCTTGCACCGAGGTCACGGCTACCCAGCTTTGGCCGCGGCGGATACACGGGCCGCCGGGCAACTGCACGTCGGTTTCGGCGGTCGCGGCTACGGCTTGCCGCGGCGTTACCTGTCGCGGCGTGGAAAAGGGGCTGATCAGCCAACTGAAGGGACCGCTCTCGCCAACGTTGACGATCTGGCCCACGCTCTCGGGCGAGAGCGTCCAGTTCACGCGCTGGTTGGCTCGCAGGAAACCGGCGTCGCACACGCTGGCCGTCAGGATGACTTCAGTGCAGACCGGGGCCACCAACTCGGCGGGCGTGATCATCACGCGGCCTGAAGCAACCGCTACCGGCGGCGCAACGGCCGCAGGCGGCATTACCGTTGCCGGCGGTGCAACCGCCGCTCCCAGCGGAGCCGGCGGAACCGTGTAGGTCGGCACGTTGGGAGTGGGATCATATTGCCACGACCGACAGCCCAATAGCAATGCGCAGACCGCGGCCACGAGGCCGAATCTTCGCAATGTTGTTGGCTGGGACATGGCAGCACTCCGCGCGCAGCACGACTCATGTGCGTCAGCAAAAACGTACCACGTGGATTCTTGGCAGCAGTCGCCGTTTTTCAACTTTGCCTGAGGCAAAAGGGCAACAGCGACCGTCGCAGCTTGCATAGGCCGCGTTGCCGGCACGTTAGTAACCGCACAGCTCATCGATCAATTGGGCTATTGCGCCGCAAAGGTGCCCTAACCGCGCCGGGTGGAACCTGCTACGCTCTCGCAGCCAGGCCAGCCTAGACAGCTAGACACATGGGATCAGGAGCAGGCTCCGCGCCAGCAGACCGGTGGCATAAGCCGCACTGCCGGCAAACTTGCCGAGATTTTCAGACTTGAACCGTTTTACGCAGGTTTCCCGTGAACTTCACAGCCGCGTGCTACCGATGCAGTGGCTGCTGCGGTGCGGCTTGTCATGGGAAGCAAGCATCACGCACTTCAGGAAGAGTCCCGCGGCGGAACGCCGGGCAAGGCATCTAGCTTGATCCGGCGCTCCACGTTGCTACCCCACCATGTGCGCCGGCGACCGTACGCCGGGCGCCCCCGCTCTCTCTTCCGACACCACCGCACGAGTTGATGAGCACCGCGAACATTCCCGCCCCGAAACTTTCGGCCCCCGCCCCCAAGCCCCATCTTGATCGCCAACCGCTGCACTTGGTCGTCCAGGGTGAGCACCACCGCGACGATCTTCAGGGCAGTCATCTGGCCGAGCAGATTGCGACCACGCTGGCTCAGCATCCCTACTTCCGCCGCCGGCCGCCCGCGGTCCATGCCGAAGCAGGCTGCGTCACGCTCAAGGGTGTGGTGGCGACCTACTACCACAAGCAGATGGCGCAAGAGATGATTCGCAAGTTCGACGGCGTGGAAGCCATCGACAACTTGCTGCACGTGACGTGGTAGTGCCGAGGCGGCGGGATCGCCTTACCCGGACAGTTGCTCGCCGCGCTTTTCTTCCGCGGCACTGGCCCTGACATAGTTGGGCACCAACTGCCACAGGCTGTCGCGCTGCCCAAGTTGATAACGGCGCCACGCCAGCGACGCTACGCCTGCGGCGCGCGGCAACCACGATTCCGGCGGCAAGGTTCGCACGCCCTCGGGCAAACGTGCGGCTAGCTTCTCAAGTACCGGCCCGGCTACCACCTGGCCCGGTCGCAGCGCCGCCAGCCAACTTTCGATGTCAATGATCTGCGTATCTGTCGCGCGCTGCATGAGACCATGCTCATCGCGGCGGAATGTTGCCGCGAACAGTTGCCGGCGCTGAGCATCCAGCACCGTATGCAGTTCGTTGCAGTCGGCCGGTGCCCCTTCGGCAATCGTGGCCAGCGAATCAACGCCCACCACTTCAGCCTTGGCCGCGTAGGCCAGCACCTTGGCTGTGGTGACACCGCACCGCAGGCCCGTAAAGCTGCCTGGCCCCGTGGCCACGGCCACCAATTCAATCTCACGGGCGTTCCACTCGTGAGCGGCCAACAGCTCGGCAATCGCCGGCGCCAGCGTTTGAGCCATGCGTCGATCGGTCGGCAGAACCTGTTGCGCGACGAGATGCTCGCCTTCGGCCAGGGCGATGCTGCCGGTAAAGCCCACCGTTTCGATTGCCAGGATGCGCGTCATGTTCGGTAGTTTCGGCCGCTAGAGGGCAGCGTACAAGGGGGCCACCGCAGCGAATGCCGCCGTTGTTTTATGGCGTGGCCCAGTGAGAAGCACGACAACCCGCCGCGCCGGCCATACTTTTCTGTCGCACGCTCAAAATCCGCCAGTAACCACAACTGAGCGAAAGGCCGCCTCGTCGCTTGTATCTGGCTGTTACCGCTGCTTTACTGGAATCACACGCAGCTTGCCCTCCGGTGTGGGGGAGCAAGGCATGGGCAGCGTGGATTGCCCCGGTCCTTCGTAACCAAGCCGGGGCCCGGATCAATAAGGCTGGAACAATCAATTGGGGGCACACTGCGCGCGGATTGTGTAGCGAGTGGCCGCCCCGCAATTCCAGCCACCCAACTAGCAGGGCTCAGGATGAGGACGCACCGCATGGCACAGCGCAGCATTACGGCGACCTTGATCGTCGCCCTGCTCGGGGTGTCGTTGCAGGTGCCTTCGGCCAGGGCCGAAGGCGAGTGGGAAATCACGCCCGAAAGTCAGCGGGCTCTTGAACGCGGCCTCGATTGGCTGGCCCGCAACCAGGGCCCGCAAGGCAATTGGGGTTCCAACGATTTGGGGCTGGTCGCACTAGGTGCTTTGGCCTTTTTGGCCGATGGTCACATGCCCGGCCGCGGCCGCTACGGCGAGAACGTCGAACGGGCGCTCGATTACCTGCTACGGCATGCCAAGCCGATCGGTGAACCCGACGCCACCGGCCACCCTCCGCTGTATCTGCTCAACAAATCGGACCCAGGCCGCGACATGTACAACCATGGGTTGGCGACGTTCGTGCTGGGTCAAGCTTACGGCATGACCGATGATCCCCGGCTGAGCCCGGTGCTCGCCCGCTCGCTTCGCCTGATCGCAGCCACGCAATGTAATGATGGCGGCTGGGACTACCACGCGGCCCGCAAGCCGCGTGGCCACGATCTCAGCCTGGCCGTGATGCAAGCCAAAGCCTTGCGCAGCGCGGTCGATAGCGGTCTGGAAGTGCCGCCCGAGGTCATCAACCTGGCCATTCAAAGTGTGCGGGGATACTACCGCGCCCGCGGCGGCAGGCCCGGCATGGACGAAGCTGCCCTCCGCAAGTTGCCCGGCCAGTTCACGTACAACGGTTCCCAGGCCACGTTGGCGATGGCCGCGGCCGGTGTTGTTTGTTTGCAGGAGTTCGGCCAGTACGACGACTGGCGGATCGCCAAGAGCATGGAAGTCATTACGACCGCCGTAAAGAAACTGCCCGATGAACATCGAGCCGAGCAGGTGCCGTTTGGTTCGTATGCGCTGTACTATGTGGGGCAGGCGCTTTACCAGGTGGGCGGGAAAGACTGGCGCGAGTGTTACCCCGTCCTCCGCGATGCCCTGGTGAGGTCGCAGCGGTTCCGAGCCGACCATCCGGAAGATCCCAGCAATGGCCTGTGGCACGACTCGGGCCAGTTCCGCGTTGGCGGCAAGCCTGGCGACTTGTTCGGCACGTCGGTGGCCTGCTTCATCCTGGCGATGCCCAACCGCTACTTGCCGATTCTGCAAGAAGGAAAGATCGAATCGCTCCGTACCGACATGGCGACTAATTGAAGGCTCGCGCCAGGGCTACCATTCGCACCGCTGAAGACCCATCCGCGTCAAGTGTTGTCTGCCTATGTTGCAGTTTTCCGCAGGTGCCTTTGCGATTGCCGGTCTGATCGCCGCAACGGCTCCGATCATCATCCACTTGCTCAACCGGCGGCGATTTCGCGTGCTGTCGTGGGCGGCCATGGACTTTCTGCGCCAGGCCGTACAGCGAAGCACGCGGGTGCTGCAACTGCGCGACCTGCTACTGCTGATCACGCGCGTGCTGGCTGTCGTGCTGTTTGGACTGGCGCTCGCGCGGCCATACTTTGAGCAAGGCGCGCAGACAACCTGGCCGCTGCTCATCGGCGTAACGCTGGGCGCGGTGGCCGCCTTTGCTGCGGCGCTGTGGTCGGTCCTCAGTTCGCGGGCAATTGCCCGCCGCTGGGGCGGTGCAACAGCCATCGCCGCCGCGCTGTTAACTGCCTGGGGTCTGTACGAGTTATCCGCTCGTAACCGTGCTGCCGACGATGGCCTGGCCGCTAACCAGGGCCCCGTGCATGCCATCCTGGTGATCGACAACAGCCTCAGCATGGGCTATGTGCAACTCAACCGCACGCTGCTGGAGTTGGCCAAGAGCCGCGCTGCCGCGCTTATTGATCGTCTTCCTCGCGGCAGTCGAATATCCGTGCTGCCCGCCTGCGGACCGCGTGCCCAGTTCAGCAACGAACCCTATCGCACGCGGCAAGACGCTTTGGAAGCGCTGGCGGCCATCGAAGTGGTTGACCGTCGGGCAGGCATTTCTCAAATGGCGGCCCTGGCGCTCGAGGCCCAACAGGCTGCGCCGGATTTGCCGGCCAAACGCGTTATCTTCTTCGGCGATCAGCAGCAGGTGGACTGGTCGGCGAGCGTAGTGCCGGCGCTGGCCGAACTGCCCGACGTGCAAGTGGTACAGGTGGCTGCCGATGATAGTCCTGTGGCCAACGCCTGGGTGGCCGACGTCCGCTTGCGCGACGGCGTGGCCGACATCGAAAGCAGCAGCACCATCCTGGTCACGATCGCGTACGAAGGCCCCGAACCGCGTCGCGACGTCCAGGTGACGCTGCTGGTCGACGGCATCACCGTGGCCAGCCAAACCATCGACTTGCAGCCAGGCCAACGGCAAGTGCTGGAGTTCTCGCACCGATTTGACCTGGCGGTGGAACCGGGCCGGCCCGCGTGGTCGCAGATTACCGCTTCGCTCTCGCACGATGAACTGCCGGAGGACGATTTTCGCTGCATGGCCGCTCCGGTTCTGGCGGCCCTGCCGGTGGTGTTTGTCGATCAATATGGGGCCGATGGCGAAGATCCCCAGCGCAACCGATTGGGCGAAACCTACGCGCTGCGGCGTCTGCTGGCTCCGGTGCTAAGCCACGAGAGTTCGCAGCGTGAACTGGTGCAAATCCGCCACACCACGCTCGACCGCATCACAAGCGATTCGCGCGGCGGCGATGATCCTTATGCCACGCCGCTACACGACGCCCGGCTGGTGGTCGTGGCCGGCGCTAGCCGCCCCACGCCTGAAGCCGTGGAACAGTTGCGGCAATACGTGATGCAGGGAGGGCAACTGTTGATCGCCGCCGGGGCCGACTTTGACCCGGCCGCTTGGCAAGAGGTTGCCTGGCAGGACGGCGCCGGCATCCTGCCGCTTCCCCTTAGTGGCAAACTGCTGGGGGCCCTGCCGCGTGATACGTCTCGCAATGTTGAGCCGTTTCGATTCGATCTGGAAAGCATCCAGCAAACGCCCTACTTCCAGGTCGAGAACGAATCGACCGAAGCTTTGGAAGACCTGTACCGCTCGGTGATCTTCTTCCAAGCGGCCGAAGTGAATGATCAGCCGGACGTGATCGAGCAACTGCTCGCCCGCGAGACGGCCCGCTTGGCTGCCGAGCAAGAGTTCCTCCGCGAAGAAGAAGTTCGGGCCCGGCACGAAGCCCAAGGCCAACTCTCACCGGCCGAGGCCGCTCTGCGACCCGCCGACCATCAAAAGTTGCAAGAGATTCGCCCCACTTGGCTGCTTTGGGCTGAGCGGCAACCGCCGCCATTGCTCACGCCCCAGGATCAGGCCCAGTTCGAGACGCCGCGCGTGCGGGCACGCTACACCGGCGGCAAGCCGTACCTGGTCGAACGCAACCTGGGCCGCGGCCGCATCGTGTTTGTCAGTTCCGGTGCTTACACCGGCCGCGACTGGACGGGCTGGAACACCATGTCCAACACGTCGGCCATGCTGGTATTCGATCGCCTACTGCGGAGCATGATCGAGAGCACGTTGCCGCCCCGGAACGTGGCAACGACCAACGAAGTGCAGATCCCCATCGAACCGGGGTTGCGGCGTAACCGGTTCGCCATGATCCGGCCTGGCTGGCTCGGCAAGCATGATGCCCCTGCCCCGCGCGACGCTATCTACACCAGCGGCGAAGCGCCCATGCTCGACGGAGCACAAGCAACGCAGTTCGCAGCCGCGCCGCCAAGCAATCCAGAATCGGGACTACCAGCTTCATCGCCGCGTGCGATCGAGGAACCGCTATCGGTTGAGGCCTTTGGCGCCGAACGATTCGGCCTGACAGTGCGAGACCTGACGCGCCGCGGCTTCTATCGCGTAGTTGCCCGGCGGCCGGAAAGTGCCGCTCACGAAGGGCTCGACGTCAACGTGTGGGAAGTGGTGTTGGCGGCGGCGGGCCCTGAAGAAGAATCTTCACCTCAGCGCATCGGCAGTGGCCAGTTCGCCCAATTGGTGGCCACCACGCCCGAAGTCGCATCGCGCGTACGCTGGGTAGGTCCGGACGACACCATTCAGGTTGAAGGCGCTCGCGCTACCGGCCAATCGTGGTGGTGGAAGATCTTGCTGACCGGCGTGCTGGTTTGCTTCTTGCTCGAAATGCTGATCCTGGCTTGGGCCCGGCTATTCGGCCCGCAGCCATCGACCGTTGGCAGCCAGGTTCCGCTGTCCTTCCCCGGCGCAATGCCCACGATGCGGCAGGAGGGCTCAGCATGAGCAACTTCCTGCTGTGGTTGCACGGGTATCAAAACGTCGATTCGGACGATGTGCGCTGGCGGTTAGTCGCGCCCTGGGTCAGCGAGGCGTGGGGGCTGCCGCTGCTGATCGCGGGACTCGTGTTGCTGGCGGCCGTCGTCGTCGGCTTCTACACCTTCTTGCAGCCTGCTGGCCGGCCGCGTGCCAAGGCCGCCCTGGCTGCCACGCGCGTCGTGCTGGCCACGTTGCTGCTGTTGATGCTCGCTGAGCCGGCGCTGGTCTTTCCGGTCGTCACCACGCCCCGGCCGCAGCTTTGGGTCCTGTTCGACGGCACTGACAGCATGGCCATTCAAGACGAACTCAGTTCGCCGGAACGTTCTGCCTTGGCCGATGTCACCGGCCAGGCCGCCACCGTCACTGGCGACGCTCCTAGCCGGGCCGACTATGTGCGGTCGTACATCAACCGTCCCGAAGAGCAGAATCTGCTGCACCGCTTGCACGAGCGCTTCGACGTGCGGACGTTCATCTTTGATAACAGCCTACGCGAACTGCCCGACTTCACCGAGTGGACGGCCAACCGCGAACTAGTCAAACAGAGGCTCACCACCACCGGGCAATACACGGCCCTGGGCGAGGCGTTTCAGGAGCTATCACGAAGGCGGAGCACTTCGAGCCTGGCGGGCGTGGTCGTGTTCAGCGACTTCAACCAGAACTCCGGCCCGTCGGCGGAAACGGCGGCCTCGCGACTCCAGGTGCCGTTCTACACGGTTGGCATTGGTCCGCCGGCAGCCAAGGATATCCGGGTGCGGATGGATGCCCCGTTGTGGATGACCAAGAACGAGCGTTCAACCGTGCAGGTGGTCGTTGAGCATGAAGGGATTGAGCAGCCTTTGGCCAACGTGCGGCTGTACGCACAGCGGCAGGATGAAACCGGCACGCTAGATTCACCGGCCCGGCTCGAGATCGGCGAGCGGCGTGTGGAACTGACATCGTCATCAGTGCCGATCAACTTTGCCTTCACGCCCGAGGTCACCGGCCAGTACACGTTTGTGGCCGAGGTCGATCCGCTGGAAGGCGAAGTGGTCGATCAGAACAACCGGGCTGAGCGCGAGGTAAACATCCGCGACGACTTCTTGCGGCTGATGTATGTCGAACACGAGCCGACCTGGGAGTGGCGGTTCATCAAGGAAGTGTTTCACCGCGACAAGCTCGTCGGCATGCGCGGCTTCCGCACCTTCCTGCGTTCGGCCGATCCCAAGGTGCGGCAGATGAACGAACTGTTTGTGCCCACCATGACGCCGCAGCGCAGCGCGTTCTTTGCTGGCGATGTGATCTTCTTGGGCGATATGCAGGCGTCGTCGCTGAGCACGCGATTTGCCGAGATGACCAAGGAGTTCGTGGGCCGGTTTGGCGGCGGCCTGGTGGTGATTTCCGGCCCGCGGTTTGGGCCGGGCCAGCTCTACGGCACACCGATTGCCGACATGCTGCCGGTGGTGGTCGACCCTGACCTGACGCGTTCCGACGAGGCCTTTGAACTGCAGCTTACGCCCGACGGCGAAGCTACCAGTTTTATGCGGCTTGGCAACAGCGACGCCGAAAACCAAAAGGCCTGGAAGAACCTGGGCAAATTGCCGTGGTATCAGCCTGTGCGGCGTGCCAGTTCGGCCCCCGGCACCAAGGTGCTGGCCGTGCATCCTACCGACCGCTGCGTGGATGGGCAGCCGCAACCGCTGATTGCGATCCGTCAGTACGGCGAAGGCCTGGTGGTGTACCTGGCGTTTAACGAAACCTGGCGTCTGCGGCGGATGTACGGCGAGAAGTACTATCGCCAGTTCTGGGGGCAGATGATCCACCAGCTGGCTTCCCGCCGGGCGCTGGGTACGCAAAAGCGGTTCGTCGTCCAGACCGACCGCCAGCAGTACAAGGTGGATGACAAGGTGATTTTGACCGTCGAAGCGTTCGACGCCGACTACCAACCGTTGTCCGATGACGATCTGCCCCAGCAGCGGCTTACCGCCGAGGTGTTTGTGCCAGGCCGGCAAAGCGACGGCACCCAGCGCATTGAGCAGTACAATGTTGCCCGGCGAAAGGACGCCCAGTTTGAAGCCCGCATCCCGGTCGATACCTCGGGCGAGTACCGCGTGCGCGTGCGTGATCCGGTGACGGGCAAGTATGCCGAGGCCAATTTCCGCGTGGCCGATCTATCGGTCGAACGCCGCAGCGCCGTCCGGAACATGGCCTTGCAGCATGACCTGGCCCGGGTTCATCCCGGGGGCCAGGCAGTGGAACTGGTCGAGGCCGACAAGCTGGCCGAGTTGATCAAGCTACCCCGCCGCGAAGAAACCAGCATTCAGATCGTCCACCTGTGGAGCACCTGGCCTACGTTCTTCCTGGTGATGCTGCTGATGATCGGCGAGTGGCTGGGTCGCAAGTGGATTTCATGGCCATAGCAAGTGAGGTCGATCGCACTAACTGCAACAACCTTTTTCATAGCTCCATCGAGCGTTAACCACACAAGTATCTAGATAGCCTGTAGCTATGTCTCCGCTGATCGAACTGCACCGCCGCTTGGCGAGCCTTCGCCGCCGCCGCTTCTGGCTCAGGGCCGGCAGTGCGCTCAGCGTGTTGTTGCTGGTGGTGCTTTGGTCGCTCGTGGGCTTGTTTGTGCTTGATTGGACGATGCGGCTGTCTGTTGGGCCGCGACTCGTCGCGTTGCTGGTGGTTGCTGCCGCTTGGGCCGCGGTGGCGTGGTGGCTGATTCGTCCTTGGTGGCGGCAGCGTGAAACTGCGATCGACCTGGCGCTGTTCGTTCAGCGGCAAAACAAAATTGATACCGACCTGGTTGCCGCCCTGGAGTTTGACGCCGCGCAGCGAGGCAGCGGCGACCCGCGTTGGGGCTCGCCCACCCTACAACAAGCCGTAATCGACCATGCCGCCAGGCTCGGCCAAGATCTCGACGTTTACCAGGGGCTCACCTATCGGCCGCTGGCCGTGCGGGCCGCCATCCTCGGCGCGTCGCTGTTGGTTATCGGCATATTGGCGGCCGTGTTTGCCCCGTACGCCCAGGCATTCTTCCGCCGCCTCGCACTCAATGACGTGCCATACCCTACGCACACTCAGATCGTGCGACTGGTCATTAACGGCCAGGAGCTTCCGGTGTACTCGTCGCAGGCTGTAGTCATCCGCTGCCCGGAAGGCAGGCCGGTTGAAATCGTAGCTCACTGCACCGGCGACTTGCCGCCTTCCGGCCGGATCGAACTTTGGGAGGCCGGCGGCCAGAACCACAGCTTTGAATCGCTGCGCGCGGACAATGAATCCCAAGACATGCGGCAGTACCGGGCATCCATCCCGCGTCTGCTGCGGAACGTGGGCTTTCAGGTTCATCTGGGCGATGCGTGGACCTCGCCGGGCGAACTGCACGTGGTGGCGCTGCCCAGGGTAGAGGTGACACTGCATACTCGGCCACCGGATTACCTGGCCGGCCGCATCCCGACCACCGAGGGCGAGCCTGGAGCCATGCAAGCCGTGGTGGTCGATGGCTCGCGAGTGATCGTCCACCTGACCAGCACCAAGCCGCTTAAGCCTGAGGGCGGCGCTGTGCTGACCACGGGCGGGCGTACGTTCGCGCTGCGGCGGATTGGGCCGGCCGAGAAAGCTAACGCCGGCGCCAACGACTCTGGCGAGCAATGGGAACTGGATGACGATGCTTCGCCTCTGGCCAATGTCAAAGACACGATTGCGTTCGACATTCAAGTGACCGACCAGGACGGTCTGCAACTTCCGTCGCCTATCCAGGGTTATATCCGCCGCAAGGCCGACCGCCCGCCCAAGGCATCGCTCCAGGTCACCACCCGCAATGTGCTGCCGTCGGCGCAGCCGAGCGTGCTGTTCGGCGCCCTCGACGACTACGGCCTGGCCGAGTTGCGGCTAGAGGTTTCGCGCACCGGGTCCGACGGCAAGCAACAGGTGTTAGCCACGCACACTTTGCCGGTTCCGCAGCGCAGCCAACGGCTAGAGCCGCTGCTGTTTTCAGCGCCCGCCGAGATGGCAACCGCCCTGGACGAAGGCCGCCTGCCGCCGGAAATCGCAGGTCCGCTCCGCGAAGCCGGCTTGCCTGATGGGATTGCCTTGCGTGTGGAAGTGGTGCGGCCGGGCGAGGTCTGGAACTTGATGAGCTCCAAAGATGCCTGGCATTTTGCCATCAAACGTGAGAAAAAGCGCGGAACGCTCCAGGTCTTTCGTCAATTCGTGTTGGACCTGGCACCGCTGAACGCATCGCCCGGCCAGGAGCTCACGGTGGCCGTGCGGGCTATCGACTACCGCGGTGCCCAGCCCGGCGAGGCAACGCTCAGCGAGCCGGTATTGATTTCCGTTACCGGAGAAGCGGCCGTGCTGGCCGACATTTCCGAGCCTGACACCCGCAGCCTGGAAACGCTCAACCGGATCATCCAGCGGCAACTTGGCATTGGAGAAACGCCATGAAGTCGAACCCGGCCTTGTATTGTCGGAGTCGCAACGAGCGCAGCGTTTTCTCGCTAGTGGGGCGTGCCACTTCCCCGGCGGTCCACGCCGCAATCATGCTGCTGGCAATCGGGGCACTGTTGTTGGCCGCTTTGCGTCCATGCGCGGCCGCTGAGCCTGCCGGCTTTAATACCTTGCAAGACAAGCAGCAGTCGCAGCAGCGGGCCCGCACCCTGGCGCGCGAGCTGGTGTCAGGCATCCTCGATGTCCAACTGCAAAAGCTCGAAGAGAACGGCCTGACCGAACGGCAGATTTATCGCGACATTCGCAGCATGCAGCAGAACATCGACGGCCTGATCGAAGCCGAGATGCGGCAAGTGGTCGAACTGCTGCTCCAGGCCCAAACGGCCGATGTGGCCGACCGCGACCGGTTATTCGTCTCCGCCCGCGAAACCATTCGCCAGATCGTGGTTCGCCTGGCGGTGGAGCGGCACAACCTGCAGCGGCGATTGAAGACCGCCGCCCTGGCAGCCCATGTGAAGCAGCTGATTGGCATGCAGGAAGTGATTGTGCGGGTTACGGAGTCGCTGCCGGAACAACCGCAGTTACGCCGCGAAGCCCTCACGCTCAAGACCACGCAGGACGAGCGTGACGTGCGGGCCTTGTACCTGCAACTGGAAGCGATGCTGGGCGAGGTCAGTAGCTGGGGCGGCCGCGTTGGCGCGGGTGCCGCAGATGGCCTGCGCATTCTCAAGGCGGCCGAGGTCAATCAACACCTGGGGCAAGCCATCACCGATCTGGAATCTGCCAATTTCCCCGCCAGCCTGGGCCATCAGCAGGCCGTGCTGCGTGGATTGCGGCTGCTGCTGGAAAAAGTGGAAGAAACCCAAGGCCTGGTGAACAGCGACCGCGAGGCACTGCTGGAACTGGTGCGAGAGTTGACGCGCCGCCAACAAGCGCTCCGCCAGGAAACCACCAAGCTAAACCTACCAGCTGATACCGATCGGGCTGCCGCAACGGTCCGCCCATTGGTCGATGAACAGTTGGCGATTCACAAGAACCTGATGCAGCTTCAAGAGGCGCTGCATACCTCGCCGGCCGTGCAACCGCTGGTTGAGAACGCTCAGCAGGCAGCGTACGACGCCACCGGGCAGTTGTTCGATCAGAAGCCTGAGCCAGCGGCCAAGCAACAGCAAACCGTACTCAGCAACCTGGCCGCCATTGAAGAAGCTTTGCAGACCGCGGCCAACGACGAGAACGCCGACAAGACGGCCGAGGAGTACCGCAAGCTGGTCAAAGACCTGGAAGGAGCCCGCGAAGATTTGCGGCAAGCCCGCCAGTCCCAGGACCAGGCCAACGAGCAAACACAGAAGGGCCAGGCTGAAGAGGCCAAGGCCAGCGAGGAACAAACGGCTGGTAAGGTCGCCAAGGCCGGTGAGCAGCGTAAGCTGCCGGCCATCGTCAACAGTCGCCTGGCAGAAGCCGAAGCGGCCACTACCGAGGCCGCCACGAAACTGGCCGAGACTGAAGCCGCCAAACCGGAACAGCAGGCCGCCGTCGCCGCAGCCGATGAATCGTTGCGGCGGGCTGAGTCTGAAGTCGAGGCCGCACTGGCCGATGCCCAGCGGCGAGCCCTAGCCGTCGAGATTGGCGAACTGGGCCGGGCCATGGAATCGCTGGAACGGGCTGCCGCCACGCAGCGGCAGATTGCTCAAGAAGCTGACGGGCTGGCCAAAGATCATAAAGCGGCGAACAAGCCCGCCGAAGATGAAGCCGACACCGACGAGTCGCCTGAGGCAACAGCCAAACGGCTAGCGGCCGAGCAGGATGACGTTAATCGCGTTGCTCAGAAGGTTGCCGAGGGCGTCAAGTCTACGGCCCCCGAGGCATCACAAACGCTCGCAGCGGCGGCCCCCAGGCGAAAAGAAATCCAAGACAACCTCGAACAGACAGCGGCAACGCCCGACAAACGACAAACGCCCGCGGCCAAGGCGGCCACTCAGGCCAAGGGCCATGCCGAGGAGTTGTCCAAGGCGGCCAACCAAATCCGCCAGAAGCTCCAGCAATCGGCCGAAGAACTGGCCAGGCTGAGCCGCGAGCAACTCGACGAGGTCGAGGCCGTACGCGAAAAGGTCGAGGAAGCCTTGCCGCCTAAACCGGTTCCGCTGGCGGAACGGCTGGCACGCCTGGATGCGGCCCAGCGGCAAGTGGCTCAAGCCGATATTGAGCAGCAACGTGCTGCTGGCAAGCAAGCCGCCGCGGCAGCCAAGGAACTGGCGGAGCAGATCGCCGAGGCCCGCCGCGAGCAACAGATGGCACAACAGGCAGCCGACGACATGGCAGCCGGTCGCACGCCAGCCGCCGATGCTACCGCCCGGCAACAACAAGCGGCCGAGAAAACCGCGGCAGCCGCACAGCAAGCCGCCGCGCGTCCGCAAGCCCGCCAGGCTTTGGCTCAGGGCCGCCGCGATGCACTGGGTGATGCTCTGACTCGTGCCGAACGTGCCGCCGCTGAAGCGGCCAAGGCCACGCTCGATGGCAACCGCACAGCGGCGAATGCCGCACGTGAGGACGCCGCCGAGGCTTTAGCCGAAGCCGAAGGTTTGGCCCAGGCGGAAGCCACCAAGGCCGCCAAGGCTCCGGCCGGCGAGCCTGATGCCCAGGCGCAAGCCCGAGTCACCAAAGCCGCCGATGAAGCCGCCCGACTGGCGCAGGCTGATGCTCCTGAAGCGGCCCAGCAGCTTGCCCAGGCCAAGAATGCTTCAACCAAGGCCGAGCAGGCAGCTCTGCAAAGCGATCGCAAGGCAGCCGGCCAGGCACAACAGACCAGTGAAGAACGTCTAGCCGATGCCCGCCGTCAGATCGAACAAGCCAAGGCCGACATGGCCAAGCAGGCCGCCCAGCAACTGGCGCGCGACGCCCAGGCTGCCGCCCAATTGGCGCAGGCGGCCGCCAAGGTCGATCCGGCCGCGGCCGCGGCCCTGCGGCAAGCCAATCGGGCCGCGCAAAAGGGGAATGCTGGTAAGCCTCAGCAACCGAGCGACCAACCCGCCACGCCCTCGGGCGATGCCGCCGCTCAGGTGGCCCAGGCCGAGCAGCAAGCCATGGATGCGGCCCAAAGGGCAACCGCCAATCTCCACGCGCGTGAACAGCGGATTCGCCAGGATCAGGCCATTGCCGATGCCCTAGCCCAACTCGCTAAGCAACAGCAGCAGGCAGCCCAGCAAATTGACGAGGGCCGCAAGAAACTGGAAGAACTGGCCCAGGCTGTTAACCCTCCTGAGGCGCAAACCCCGCCGGCCAACCAACCGCAGCCCGCCAACAACCAGGCAAACACGGCCAAGCCGATGGGCCAGGCCCAAGCGTCCGCCAAACCGGCAACACCCAACCAGGCAGCCGCTGCCAAGCCCAATCCGGCGGCAGCCCGTGCCGCTGCCAAGGCGCAGCAGCAAGCCGCTCAGCAGTTGGCCCAAGCGGTGCAGCAGTTTTCGCAGAACGTCCGCGCCACCGGCCAAGGTGCCGAGCAGATTTCGGGGCAGCGCGAGGTGGCCAATCGGCCGATTCGCGAAGCGCTCCAGATCGCCAGCCGGCTCAATCCGCTGATGCAGCCAGGGCAGCAACCGCCCGAATATCAGCAAATGGCCCAGGCACCGCCCACCGCCTCGCAACAAGGCCAGCCCATGCCCAATGCTCAACCGCAGCAAGGCACGCCCGGTCAACAGCCCGGCAATGCTCAAGCTCAAGCCGCTACCCCAGGCCAGCAGCCCGGCGGCCAGCAGCCCGGACAAACTCCCGGCGCAGGCCAGGCGCCCGGTGAAGGACAGTCGGCCTCATCGCAGGGCCAACCGGGTCAAACCGGCCAAGAGGGCCAAGGCGGTCAGGCGGGGCAGCCTGGCCCAGGCTCGCAAGCCGCCGGGCAAACTCCGTCGCCCGGTAGTGGCCAGCCCGCGGCGATGGGGTCGCAGTTCGTGCCCGCTTCGCCCCAGGCAACCGCCCACATGATGGCAGGTCCCCAGGCTATGCAGCAGATCGCCGATCTGTTGGCCGCTGCCGGCCAGGGCAGCCAGGGGCAACCGTCGGCTCAAAGCGGCCAGCAGCAATCCGCAGGGCAAGGCCAAACGCCGCAGGGGCCGGCCGGTCAGACGTCGTCGGCGAGCAACGGCGGCAATACGCGCGGCGGTGCCGACCAAGAAAACGCAGACCGGCAGCAGGGCCCTCTGCAAGCTGAAAGCCAGCGTGAGGGCACCGATAACCGCGCCGACGATAGCAGCCAAGGCACCAACGTGGCCGCCCGCGATTACGAACAGCCACCCTGGTTTGCCAAGCTGCCGCCCGAACTGCGCGACGCCATGCAGGTCGAAATGCAGCGGCGTCCGCCCCGGGCCTACGAGGAGCGGCTGCGGCGTTATTTCCAAAGCATCGACTGACCACTTTCGACCAAGCATACTCAACGTGTCCGCGACATCTGCGGCGGCTGGGAGGCCGGGAGCCTCCA
>Ga0182738_1002413_pt1 | contig 22198 bp, 12 predicted proteins | sample eDN5th30CBELigMG_FD_128876 | JGI IMG/M metagenome (GOLD analysis project Ga0182738, IMG submission 128876) | Enriched Miracle-Growth compost microbial communities from Emeryville, California, USA - eDNA 5th pass 30_C BE-Lig MG (version 2)... ...
CTTCTCAAAATTTGAGATCTCAACCTCAGTCTAGCAGAGATCATCAAAACCAAGATTCTCCAAGAGAGAATTCTGACGAAGAAAGAAACTCTCAAGATTCACAAAGATATCAGAGGGAGACTTCATATGCTGATAATATTAGTCGAAAATCTTCTCAAAACTCTTTCTCTCATCACTATCAACCACAATCTGAACCAAGACATCAACATTACTCACGCTCTAGTTCTCAATCACAACTTCAATATCAATTACCTAATCAACCTCTGATTCAATCTCAGTCTCTATCCCAATCTCGTTCCCCTTCCCAACACCAAATGCCAACTCAATCCTCCAGACCGCAATCCCAAGCTCACTCGAGATCCCATTCCCAATCTCAACCTCAGGAGCCTCAATATCAACATCAATCCCGTTCTCGTTCTCCTTCTAAATCTCAGCCAGCTCAAATTCAATCGAAGCCACAATCGAAGCCACAGTCTAAACCACAATCTAAGGCACAATCACAAGCTCATTCTAGATCTCATTCCCAATATCAACAACCTCAAGGAGAAAACTTTTCAAGTGATTTAGAAGCCAAAATCCAACAAAAGTTGGAAAATCATCAAGGCAAATCAGGAAATAAACAAAGTTCTTTGTTCAAGACTGCTCCTCAAAGGAACCCTTACGGAGGAAAAGACAATATTTTCAAAACTGAAGTCAAGTGGAATACCCTTTATCGATTAAGAGAAATTGAGGATCAAGTAAGTTTTCTGCTCAAAAATCTCATACTAATTCTCCTTTCCAGGCTGCAAGAAAAATTCAAGCATTCTATCTTAATAAAGTCAAGAAGCAATCTAAAAGTGCTGTGAGAGTTGCAACTAATGAATTCTTGGTATGACTATTTGTGATTTATTTCTTATTCATCATCATCATCATTTAGAACTTGGTAGAGACCTTGAAGAAACATGAAAAACTGTACCACTCAATTAAAGAATTACTTCCTGGGCAAGGCACAGATGCAGTCAATCTCTCCATTGCTTTCATCAGTGCTTTTTGCAGTTTAAAAGCTGTTCAAAATCCTTAATTTGCTTACCATCAAAATTTTCCACCTCCCCAAACCTAATTTAATCAACCTTTTTTTACCATTTTTGTGTGTGTTTAATTTTTTTGTATTTATCCTACCTATTGTCTGTCCATAATATATCATCACAATTCTTATTCTTCAACTTTATCCTTACTGAAATTTGGCTTTCGGAAAGATTAAAATACAGATTATTTTATTTACATCAAGAAACTCACGAAATTACATCATTAATAACAACCATCAATCTACGTACATCCAAAAAATTCAAATAATATTGATTTCGAAGAGATCGTGTTGTGCACGACCTTTTTCCAAATATTGAAGTCCGAGATTATTTTGAAAAACAACATTTGAGTTTTTTCCGAGCAGCTTTATTCTCACTTGCATAGCTTTTCGAAGGTACCTCTCAGCCCCATGGGTGTCGTTAAAATAGTTCATAATGACACCTAAATTGTAGAAACCACTCGAAATTTGCGGGTGATCTAACCCAAAATTCAGCATATTAATTTTTATTGATTTTTGGTAATTTTTCAGGGCTTCTGCATACTCCTTCTTCATTGTATTTAAATAGCCCAAATGGTCAAAGATAATTGCAATCTGTGGATGCTGCTCACCATACTTTTTTTTGGTGATCGAAAAGGCCTTCATGTAATTCTCGGAAGCCTGGTCATAATCAATTGTTCGCACAAAAATATACCCAATGCTGATCAAAGTGAGAGAGAGATCGGGAAACTCCTCGCCAAAGAAATCTACTTGGATCTGTTTTGATTTCTCCAGATTTGCTAAGGCATCTGTGTATCTGCCCTGCTGTTGGTACACCAGCCCGATGTTTCCATAAGCGAGGGCAGTCGTTGGATGCTGCTCTCCGTAGATTTTCAAAGTGATATCCTGGCTTTTCTTGTAGTTCTCAAATGCCTCTTTATACTTCTTCTGGAGCAGCTGAACGTTCCCAATGTTATTGTATGACTTGGCAACGTCAGGGTGCACATCTCCAAAAAGCTTTTGCCTCATTTTCAGGCCTTGTAGATTGTATTCCAGAGCCTGCTCATATTTTCCTTTCCGCTCAAGTATCATTCCCATCAAGTTCAAATTCATGGCAATATCGGGGTGATCCGAGTCAAAATATTTAGACTGAATTGCGAGGGATTTCTGCACCAACTCTATCGCTTTATCGTACTTGGCTTCTTTATTTATGATCATAGCAATGCTACTATAAGACTTGGCCACGTCAGGATGGTCTTCTGTAAACAACTCAAGTCGCATATCCAACGCTTTCTCGTCAAATATTCGAGCTTCCTGATAGTTTCCTTGGAAGAAATAGATTGCTGCGAAACCGTCATACGACTCTGCAATTTCTTTGTTTTTTTCTCCGTATAAATTCATTCGAATTTTGCACGCCTTTTCCAGGTTTTCAAAAGCCTCTTTGAAATTTGCCAGCTTATTGTCAAGGAGCCCCATGTTATGGAAAAGCTGGGCCACTTTTGGATGATTCATCATATCCTCCCCATCACTCAGGCGAAACGATTCTAGAGATTTCTGATACTCGCTCTGCGCGACATCGTATTTTCCTCTCAAGTAGTAGATATACCCTATATTCAAATATGAAATCGCCACGAAAGGCGAGCTTTTTGCGACTCTTATCTTTAATGCGATTCTGTAATTATTTAGTGCAACCTTAAAGGCTGCTCTTCGTTCAGAAATTTCTCCCAGCTCATCATATGATGCTGCAACATCAAGTGAGTCATTCCCAAAAACCTGAATCTTTAACTTTAAACATTCTTCGTGATGAAAGGTTGCGTCCCTAAATCTTCCCAAGATCGAAAATATCATCCCAATCTGAAAATGAGATTGAATTATTTCGCAGGTCATGTCTCTTGCAAGCTTCCTCTTGACTTCCAGACCTTGTTTAAAGTTTTCAAGAGCCGAAACGTATCGATAGGCTTCCAAATCTTGCTTTGCCTGCAAATCGTAATGTGAAATTAACATTAACAGGTCTTCTTCAGAATTTATTGAAGAGAAAATCGATTCCCCTTGTGAATTATTGGGGAAAAAATTACTGTTTCCCTCTTCTTCAGTTTCTATCGATATTCCTTCTTGTTGTTCACTTAAATCTTCATTCCTTGTGAACATCTCTACTTTACTAAATTTTTTATTTGTGAAGCTTCACAAATCACAAAAGCTCAGGAAAACAGTTGAGGTAAAGATTTTTTTTGAGACAAGAAAGAAAAAGTGAACAATTTTATCAGATTTTTTTGTGTGATTTTTTTTCAGATGGTCATTCATTTTTTAAATAGGACAGGTTTTCTCAATTAATGAATGAAGGAGGCCAAGAAAGAGTGGTTATTTTCATGTGAACAAACAAACACATTTATCATCGATTGTTTAAAAATAAATATGGAGAGTCTTACTAAAAATAAACATACATAATCCCTTTCTCCTTTCTCCTTTCCCCCTTCAACCTCCTCTCTCAAAAACCCAAGTCGCAAGCTTACATGGTGAGGTATTTATCTGGTGCACGATGTCTTCTAACCTTATCGGCAGCAAATCCGTATTTATTCTCGAATTCTTGTAACAACACAAACACTGTATCAGGCATGTCATCTGCCTTTCCAAGCTTTTTCAAAAGATAAGGCTTTGGCTCTTTTTCTATAATGGATTAGTTCCCAATCATAAATATTTCTTACTAGCTTTAATAAAATCTTCGAGGACTTCAACAATCTTGTTTGTGTCTTGAAGTCTCATAGCCATTTCCAAATAGTAATTCATGCAATAAAAACTGGGCTCAACTCCTTCTGATTTCATCACTCCATAAAGCCTATCTATGGTATCCATATCTCTTTGGGCCAAGTACATTTCCATGAGATGTTGATAAGTAAAGGTATCTCTTTTTATTGCGTACTTTTCATAAAGAGGGAGGACTAAACCCTCAATCTTTTCCTTCATATTGGCTTTTGTGTGAACAAAGAGCAAACTATTCAAAAGATTCACATTCATTGGCAAGTTTTGGGTTGTTTGAAGTTGCTTAAATAATTTCCAAGCATCTTGAACATAAAGTTCCTTGATTTCCTCACTGCAATAAGGAACAGCACAAGCTCCAGCATAGGTTCTCAATAAACCATTGTACATGTACACAGATAAAGGAATATTCTGTTGCTTCATTTGCTAAAATCATTTTCATCGAGAAAGTTCAAAATCAATAATCTTACGATTAAAGCGTTATAAGCTGTTTTGACATCTCCAACCATACTGCAAGCTTTAAACAAAGCGACATAAGTATCTGCATCTGGCAAGATATGCCTATTGACCATTTGATGATAGAAATTGATTCCTTCAGCAGCATACTATTTGGTTCCAGGTTAAAATTCACAAATAAAGTTAGTTATTTACGTCTTTTCTGGATCCCAGAGCCTTGATCACAGCATTATAAGGAAGACAGGTTTGCTTGAAATTCATTTCTAATAAATCGCTCAAATATCTCTTGGCCTTTTCAGCATCATGTGTCTAACAAAGATTATTATTCAAAAAAACTCCATTTTATTTTACTCCTGCACAAATTTCAATCATCAGACCCAAAAGATTTTCATCGGGCAATAAACCTTCTTCAAAGAGAGCTAAATCAAAAAGCTCCCAACACTATCACATCAATTATACACGATCATATCAAGAATTCCTCACTTTTTTGAGATTTTTGGCATTTTTAAAAGCGTTGATAACTGTGGTATAGCAGACGATATCGGGTTGGAGACCTTCATTTTTCATTTCTCTGAGGATTTTCATTGCCTCTTCAGGCTCATGTCTTCTTGTGTAGCACAAGATCAATGAGTTGTACATCTGAATGCTCACACCAATTTCTATAAAAAATGAGCGCTTATTCTCTTTGCAAAAAAATGCACCTGGGTTGTTTTTAGCTTCCAAAAACACTTTTTCAGCTTTTTCAGCGTCCTTGCTTTTTGAAATGGCGGTGAGCAGTTGCAAATAAGTCACTTGATTTGGAACGATGCCCATTTGCTAAAAATATTCAATCACTCTCAACTCTTATTCTCAATCAAACCTTCATCTTCTCTAATGCTTTGAGAGCCTCATCGGCTTTTCTCTGCTCAGCCAAAATTTGAAGCAGGAAATTAAAGTTTTTCAAATTATATTTTCTTTGGTAAAAGAATCCTTCAAGTGAGGAATCCATTTGCTTGTAAACATCTTGAACACGAACACTCTATCTCAAATGAGAAAGATCCAAAAATAAATATCTCAATACATCAGGATCAGCGATTGACATTTTATTGAAATTGGTATCGCCAGCATAATTAGCAAGGCCACTCAACATGGCTTCTTTATGCTCTGGAGAAACCTTGGGGTTTCTTACTAAGAAAATATTATAAAATTTTCATTCTCAAAATCTCACATCTCTCAGAGTTCTTTACAAAAATTTGAGACTTGGAAGATGAGGCTGTTCTCAACATTTGATAGCCCAAAGCTTTGCATGATGCAATGTTTCTGAAAAGAGAGGAAGAAAATGTGATCATTTCCCAAAAACTGTCTGCTAAATAAAATTATATCTAAGGCTTGAATGTTTTCGTTGAATCTTACCTTCACAAGAGATTAATTTTTAAAATCCTGAAATATCAGATCTCCTAAACTGATCACATCAACCTTGATTTTCGAAAATTTTTCAAAAATGTCTTGTTGTCTGTCTAGGTGCAAAAGTGTAGAAATTGTGTAATTTTTTCAGTATTTTCAAGAAAAAGAAATCTCGAAAAATAATTTTTTCAAATCATCAACATCAATCATGAAAGGGACATTTTTTTTTTTACTTTCACAAAAAGCAAATCAAAATCTTCAGATCTACTCAAGACATTTTAAAAGAGAAAAATCTTTTTTTCTCAGTTTTGGTTTGAGAAATTTTCACCAGAAATTTTCTTTTGGAATTGATAGTTGGAGAGGTCAAAGACCCCTTGGTCATTTCTCTGTTAGTTCCAAAGAAGTGTTGGAAAATCATTGCCAGCAAACCCTTCCGAACCTTGAGAGTTTGAGAGCTCAAGGCTTTAACCAGTCAGCTTTGAGAGCGCATAGTTATCTGATGTGGAATAAAGCCGTAACTAATTGGGCTTTGAGTCATTTGAGTTGGACTGATCTTGAAATCGAAGCTAAAGGCAAAAATCTTGCAAGCAAGCAATTATATGATTTTTATCATCAAGAAAATCATACTCAAATTGGAAATAATCAAATATCAGATGTATACATTTCAAAAATTATGAACAACAAGGCAAAAATTTATTTTGTATGGACTTTAGCGATTTCTTCGTTCTCTTTGATTCTTTCTTCGATAATCTCAAGCCTTGTGAATATTGATTCCAGGTTTTTATTAATTGCTTCCATGAGGACTTTGATCTATCAAGATGAAATTTCAAAAAGTTTTCTTCTTACTTTTTCCGGAAAAGTATCAATAACTGCAGATTCCGACATGATCAGTTTCTTTATTCTTGGATCAGCCATCATTTCACTCTGTGCCTCTCTAGAAGAGATCATTGATCATGCTTTATCAAAAGAAGTACTTTTTGATTTGTGTGAGTTTTTCCATCTTATCTTCAATTTTTCTCATATCAAAAAAGAATTTTTTCTTCCTTCAAAACAAGATTATTTTTTGAACTCAAAAATTTTTTTAAATTACACTCCCTCAACTTGATACTTTAGACTTGTATATCGATCATTAATGAGTTCCATTTCCTTTTTGAAGTTTTCTAATTCTTCAAGTTGTCTGGATTCTACATGAGAAATTTTTCTCTCAACATGACACCCAAATGATCATATTTTACCTTGTTCTCTGGCATCTTCACTATGAACTCTAATTTTGTTTCTCTCAAATTTGGTTCTGAATTGATCCAATTTCTACCAAATATGGAATAATTATCAAGAATTTTCTCTTACTTCGTCAAATGATTGAAGTTCATACATTATTCTTTGAGTTGTTTTTTTGTTAAAGGTGTCCAAATCATCTATTTCAATGTTGATTTTTCATCATTTCCAGGCTTACGTATATTCAATGATTGTTCAGCTGTATTGTATTTGATTTTCTTTTCAGAGGAAGTGGCTTCTTTTGGAAGATTCTGGAGTTGGGCGTTGATTCTGGCCTGTCTTTTCTCTTGATTTATCAAATCCATTTCTGACCTGAGAATTCCAAATTCCTTGTCATTTGTTTAGTTCATCTGTCTTCAAATTATTTATTACTCGATACAGGTTATCAATATCACGATCGTATTTTTCATTAAAGAAATCAAACTGTTCCTGGAACTTTAAAGAAATAAATTCACTAATATCATCCAAATTTCGTTTCTTGTTATTCTCTTTCGTAAACTCCTCAAAATGATCAGCCTAGGATTTATTCTCAATCATTCGCCAGCTCAAAAACTCTACCTGAACATAAAGGTCTCTGACAGCATCCTCAAACTTTTTAAAAGTCAAATCAATATTTTTGCTCAAGTCATTGAGCGCTCCGTTAAAATCATTTCTTTGTCTCTCCAGACGAAGCTCCATTGCCCGGGAGGAACTTGTTATGGTATCGCTGACTTGGGCCTCTATTGATCGCTGAATGCTTCCGAAATTTGCTTCAATCTCCCTGATCGCATGCTCCTGTCTGTTTACTTGATTAGAAACATCTTTAATGCTTTTCTCCACGAATGTTGTATCGACATGGACAATCTTTGGCATCGCATTTAGCTTCACAGCCGTCCCTTCTACGTTTTGCTGATATGCTCTTGCCAATTGTTCAAGTTTCATTATTCTCTCTTCAGTTTCTTGGTTCTTTTTCGCAATAGCTCTGAGTGCATTTTCGCTCTTTGTTAAAGAAGGAACAAAATCAAGCGCATTCATGAGTGGAAGGAGAGCATCTTGCTGATTACTAATCTTGCTGAGGTTTGCTTCTAAAACATTGATGCGATTTTCTTGGTCCGCATCAATATTTTTGTGAATCTCTTGACCTTGGATTGGATAAGGAATATTTGCAGCCCAATTTGGATTGCTTGCTTTTCGCCCGAGTTCAGTCGGAAACTTTGTTATATTCTTTTTTGGAGGACCAAAGCTCATCTTTTGGTTTGGAGATTGAACCTCGAAAATTTTATTTGTTTTTAAATTTTGAATAACTCTTGAATTTTCAAGTTTTCTCGTAGAATATTTAGAAACGAATAAATATGAAATAATACAAGAACGTTTTTTGAGATGAGAAAGGAAGAAAATGTCAAAGAAAACTGTTTACATATTTCTTTCTGAGAAGTGTCAATCTATCTATCTCTCTCTCAATTTATTTTATTGGTTGGCTTTTTAAAAAAATGTGTGATATAAAATTATCAATTTGAACAACGCCAATTGAGCACAAAACCTTTTTTAAAAAATCACTTCAACTCTCAACATTGATTTTCATCTGTTCAAAGTTTCATATTCTCATTTTCCCATCCAATGGAAAATCAGAAATTTCCCTTATCTGAGAAATAAAATGCTCAAAAATGAAAATTCAGAGAAATACTAACCTTAATCCTTTCACTCTTTTCCCCCTTTAAATGAGAAGATGAAAAAAAAATTATTTCATAAGATAAAGAAAATGTCTATTCTGTCAGCATCGACTAATTTATGTAGAAATCAGTCGGGAATAAAGGAATATTTTGGTTTAATAAATTTTACGATCGTGAATTCATAGAGGAATGCACGATTGAAAATAACTTATATGAAGAAACAACAATCCTTTACTGAATTTATAAACAAAATAATCGATTTTTTTATGGGTTTATTTCTGACTCTTTTTTTTAATTGTCACATTAATTTTTATTTATGCGCAAAATAACAATCATAAAACTTGTAAAGATATGAGTTTTTCACTCCCTTTTTTGGTTATCACTTTGAATCCCATTTGAGCGTCATTCCATTGATTTCTTTTATCTGACTTCCAAAGCAATCGAGTAATAACCATCAGAGTCCACACGTAGACGGAAGAAAAGCAAACTCATCTTCTTTTGAAATATAAATCTTGTCACCCTTGTGAAAAAGTAAAGTTCAAGATTCAAATTAACCTTTTTTGGTTGAAGCCATAACCAAAAAGACTATCAAAATGTCATTTTTGACAAAATGACATTTATTTTGCATCAATCATAATTTCTAATTTTGGATTTTTTTCTCTTCAACCTCAAGGATGGTCTTTTATAGCTAGCTTCATTCAACTCTTTTCTTCCTGACTTGAGCTTTTCTAGGAAAAAAGTTTTTTTTTCTGAGATAAATATGATCAGGAATCTAGTCTTGTCTCACTATGGGAATGATTTCTCCAAAAAAGCGTTCAAGAGCAATTTCAATTCAAGGTTCGATTTTTTTTAATCCTCTCTAAGGTTTCTTAAATTTCCAAAAAAAAAATTGAAAAAAAATTATGACATTGGTGGCACAAAAGTTTTTTCCCACTCAATTTCACTTTATCATAGATGAGAAAAGATAGTGAGAGAAATTCACATTTCTCAAGCACACAAAAACAAGACAGGCTTGTGGTGGTGAGGTGATGATTTATTTTTCGTGCTGAAAGGATGATTTGAGAAAATGACCTGGATAACACATGTCTAAAAAGTTTCATCCCATGCACATGAACCACGGAAGGAAATAAATCACCTTCTCAAATCTCAGATGCCCACTTTTTCAGGACCCTGAATTTCATTTCAATTGAATGAGAAAAGTTTTTTCCCCAAAACTTTTTGGACAAACCTTCGCAATTGGAAATCCTCCTAGATTAAAAAAAACACAAACACATTTTTCTCAAGTTTCTCTCTATCACAAAAAAGAGAGAAAAACTTTAAAAAATTCACCTAGGGAGAAAGTATGATTTTTCCAACCATTCTCAAAAAAATTTCTCAATTTTTATCAAGCAGACTGGTGATGACGAAAATTTTAAATTAAACTTTAAGCACTGTTTTTTTCGAATGAGGTTGGTAAATTTTATATTTTGCAAATAAATCAGAAAATTTACGACTCTTAAAATAAAAGTAGAGATTGTTTATTTCAGCAAAAACACCTATTTATGTCCAAGTCATCCAAAAAACACCCAAAGACTAGTGCGACTTTTGAAGTTCGTAAATACAGTCAACCCAGCGAGGGAGCTCTTGACTTGAATTACTATGTCAAAGGAAAAATGAAGGATGGGAACTTTTATTTGGCCAAAATCATCGACTGTCGTCTAGCCAAAGATCTAGACCCCAAGAAAAAGAAGAATGACTTTTCATACGAATACTACCTCCATTATATGGACTTTGACAGAAGAATGGATGAGTGGGTCCCGAGATCAAGACTCGAGCCAACTCGCGACTTGATTGAAGAAAAGAAAGAAAAGGCCGCGGACAAAGAGCATGAAGGTATGTTGTTTTCTTTCTTAGTTCAAGCGTTTTAAGATGAGAATTTTCTAGAAAAAACTCTCATTCCTCTTTTTCCCTCAAATAATGACTATTCTTAGGTTTGGATCCAAGTTATCTGATTACTCATGAGAGACTGACTCGTTTCAAAACCATAAATTCCATCCAAATGGGAAAATATCAATGCGATACATGGTATTATTCACCCTATCCCCTGGGATACCAGAATGTCGAAACTCTTTATCTCTGCGAATTTTGTTTGAGTTTCTTTGTCACTCCCGATGAGCTAGCAAGGCATAGTCAAAATTGTACTCTGACCCACCCACCTGGCGATGAGATCTACAGACATGGAAGAAACTCTGTTTTTGAGGTAGATGGCTATAAAAACCCCATCTATTGTGAAAATATTGGTTATTTGGCCAAGTTATTCTTGGATCACAAAAATGTCTACGAAGACACATTGCCTTTCCTCTACTATGTGGTGACAGAAAATGATGAACATGGGCAGCATATTGTCGGATATTTTTCCAAAGAAAAAGAGTCCCAGAAAAACTGGAATTTGGCTTGTATCTTGGTGCTTCCATTCCACCAGAGAAAAGGCTACGGAAAGTTCCTCATCAGTTTCTCATATGAGCTCTCCATCATTGAAAAAAAGCCAGGCGGCCCAGAAGTCCCTCTCTCGGATTTAGGAAGAGCAAGTTATATGGCCTGGTGGACTCAGAAGATCATAGATTACATCAGAGAGCACAAAGATGAGTCTTTCTCGATTGCTGATATCACAAAGGAAACCTGTGTCCTCGAAAAAGACATTATCGAAACACTTGTAACAAACTATTTTATTGAGAAAAGTCTTATTTTATCCATAGGAAGAACACAAGCTACTTAAGCAAAGCGAAGGCAAAATGTATATTTGTACTGATTCGAAAATCCTAGATCAGTTATACAAAGCTGCCGGAAAGCCAGGAGTCCCCGTTGCAAGCGAAAAGATACAATGGGCTCCCTTCAAATATAGATATTTCACCACCTAATTTGCATTTTATTTTTTCCTGAGAAACTGAGATTCACAAATTTGTATGTATAAATTCATCTATCTGTGAAAAAGTTTCCACCTCTTTTATGCATTGTAAAATTAATCTTTTTTGATTCCAAGCTAACATGGAGAAATTAATTACCTAAGAATTGTTTCGAGCGAGCTGAGATGTGAAGAAAGAAATTACCAATAATATTATTGGAAAATTTTAAATATCTAATCTTTGAAAAACACTTTTTAGGAATGGGGAAGTTTACAAAAGATAAAAGAGTACTAAAATCATTCTCTTACTCAAAAAGAGTTTTAACCTTGCCTTAAAGTCTTAATTTTCTTTAGGATGTCTACTACAGAAAGGCCAAGGAAGATGGTTTCAGAGCAAGAAGTGCATATAAATTACTCCAAATCGATGAAGAGTTCAATATCTTCCAATCAGCAGAGAGATTCGTCGATCTTTGCGCTGCTCCCGGATCCTGGTCTCAGATCATCTCCCAAAAGTTGACCGAAAGAGGTTTCAAGTACTCTCCTTGCTGCAAACTGATTTTAACAAAATTTTCAATAGGCAGGGTGAATCAGACGAAGTTCGTGGCATCTCTGTTGACCTTCAGGAAATTGCTCCTATCGAAAATATGAAGCATATTCAAGGCGATATCACCAAGAAGTCCACTCTTGATAAAATTTTGGAATTGTTCAAAGGCCAAAAAGCCCAGCTCGTCATTTGTGATGGTGCTCCCGATGTCACTGGTTTCCATGATATTGATCAATACATCCAATCCCAATTGTTGGTCGCTGCCTTGAATATCACCACCTTCATGCTCGAAGAAGGAGGAACCTTTGTTGCCAAGATCTTCCAAGGAAACGATGTGAGATTCTTGTACTCACAATTTAAAGTCTTTTTCAAAAGTGTGGAAATTGTCAAGCCAAAGAGTAGTAGAGCTTCTAGTGTCGAGGCTTTCATTGTCTGCAGATCCTTCGATCCCCCTAAAGGATACAAGGCTAAGCATTTCTCAGCTCTTGAAGGAGGAGACATCCACGAAGAAGAAAAGAGCTTCCAAGATTTGGCAAAATTTGTCACTGCAGGAGACTTGTCTTGCTATGACGAAGAAGATACAACTGAAAGAGGTGGAGACTTCAGCCCCACCAAATTCAAGCCAAGAAGCTCTGAGAAAAAGAAACTCGTAAATAGAGAATATCAAGGCCTCGATGCTAATAGAAAACAATTGAATTTCCAAACTGAGGTCGAAAATCTTCAAAAGGAAGACGTTATTGTCGTGGAAGGAGACGAGTCCAATATGTTCAGAGAACAACTCAACAATATGCTCTCTGGTTTGGACGCCGCTATTGAAAGAGGAGATTTTCACGCTCTCGAACCAAACTCTTTAACTGCTCTTCAAAACAAATAGAGAATTAGAGATGAGATGTGTATGCATGTCAAAAATTTTCTATCCCTATCTCATTGATACATTTGCATAAAAGAAACTTTTGATATTTATTATAGCTCTCAATTCTTAAATAAAATATTTTCTTTCCTTTATAGACATCAAAATTTAACCAGACATACTAACGTTAAGGAAGCCTTTAGCATAAAGAATGTCTTTGAGTTCATTGTAAAGTAACAGCTGATCTCCACTGTCCATCTGACTTGTGATAAATGTTACAACTCCACTGACATAATTGATTCTGCCATAAACAATCTGATGGACATACAAATAAGCAAACATTCCCTTTGAGTGAGAGATGAGAGTTGATTTTTTTTTAAAAAGTATATTTACCATTAAAACTTGACAATCCATTCTGTCTGTGATTCCACCGTGGCCAGGGATAATATCAGCAAAGTCCTAATCATTATTCAATAAATTCAAACCTTCGGAATCAAACCTTGACTTTGATTGCTCTCTTGAAACCAGAAGCAAAGAAGCCTCCGAAAGGAGCAATCAAACTTGCAAAACCGGCAAGGATCAGAGCGTGGATCTGGAATTCAGCAATTTTAATTTTCCAATCATAAATTCCTGAAATTATTGAAAAATTAGACAACAACGGCCATTTTACCTAAATCATATTCATATGGGATAAATACATTTGAGACTTCGCAAGTGGCAAGTTCAAAAGGTGTGAATGAAATTTCATGTTTGGGGCAAACAAGGGCTTGGAACTTGCACAAAGTCACTGAAAACTAAATTATTGAGATTATTATGCTTTTTTATTCTTCTAATATTGTTTTTACGATGAAGGCAAACACGAGGGTGCTCACCAAACCGCCGATAAATCCTTCGACAGTCTTTTTGGGAGAAAGCTCAATTAATTTGGTTTTTCCGAAAAAGAATCCGAAAATATAAGCAAAAGTGTCATTTGCAATAACCATCAAGCATGGAATAATAAACCTGTGATGATGTGTAAAAACATTTTCAAGTTCAAAATCTTACCATATCAATCCTTCGTAAATATTATTCACAATGGCTGCAGTCTGACCGATAATTAAAAAGACTGCAATGTGGAGCCAGGCAAACTGTCTGAATTGGTACTTGTAGAATCCCTTTTTCAATGAGAGAGTAAACATCAGGAATCCAATAATCCAAAGCACAAAGCAAATAAAATTATGAGATAACACAACGTTCTAGGATAAAAATTATGAGTTGCTCTATTTCCCTGAATCGTTTCTTACGTAGATTCCAATGTTTGAGAGTGTGTAAGCTGCGAGTTTATTTGAAAAGAGCTTTCCATAAAAGAAAATGATCGCGACAGTACACCAATACCACGTAACAGTCTGTGAAAATGGCACGTGGGCATCCTTTTCAGAGTCTCTTTTCAGTGCCAGGATTTCCTTGACCATTCCCACACTCAAAATCAAGACAAATACAGAGCAATAAAAATGGCCGGCTAAAATGATTGTGATAAATGCCAAAAGCATGATGATAGTCCAGAGGGTTCTCACAGCAAAGTTCGAGTAGTTTAACTTGATGGGAAGATTTCTGGTGAAAGTTGCCTTTGCTCTCTCCTTTGATGGGGTGGCTTTCTCTTCTTTTTCAATAAACTTTTTTTTGGGTCCCTAATCATAATGTCAAAACGAGGAAAGCTTTTTCGACTACTCTGAATTTAACTTCATTTTTTTTAGAAAGCCCTTCAAGTTGGTCATCCTCGTTTGACTCAGGCTCTTCAGCTATTTCTCGAGATATTTTCCTTTTTATCTGCATTAAATTATAAATGTGTACTTCTTTGTTTAGAGTTCGGAATATTTTTATTATCAACCTTTAGAGAGAAAGTTTTTTGAAAAAAGGTTCCTTGCCATTTTACGTCAAGTCAAATTTACCTTAAATTCTTCTTGAAAATAATATTTTACGAAGCAGAAGAAGTTGTTTTAATTTGCTGAAGCTCACCTAATCTCATCTAATCTAATCTCCTCTAAACTAAGCTAAATCAATTCATTCTATGATGATACTCATTCTAGAGTAATTTTCAGGTTTTAGGTAATGTCAATTCACGAGGTAACGATAGATTTATTGAAAATCTAACGCGTATAAAGTGAATAAGGATGCTTTAGTCATACTTTAGCATTACAAATCAATCGAAGTGACTAATAATGACTCTGATGACATTCGACTTTTAGCTCCACAAATTTCTCGTCAAGATTTGAAGACATTTATTGCCAAAAAATTATGGGAAACACTTTTTATTAAATTGATTAAAATCTAAAATGAGGCCACGATTCCTTCTTGTGGAAACAATGAATTTTTGAGGGAAGAGCGAGGCTCGCCTAAACCAGACGAAAGAGAAACTTTGTCTGACTTTCAGAATTTCCGTTGAAAAAAACTCACAACACTTTCCTTCTTTGTGTTTAAATATTTTTCGAGCATTCTTTCTCATTGGAAATAAACAAAGAAATTCCTAATTTTTATTTGAGATAATTTTTGAGTTTAGAGATGAAAATTGTGAGTGAGTGAATTCGCTATTTATTATTTAAAAACAACAACATGCAAAAGAGCAAACTCTTTTTATTTATTGAAGAGGTGTTAATTTATATTTAATATCTTCGACAGGCTCATACAAAAATCTCAATGTCATTGCCAACTTGTAGTCGGGGCGAAGGTAGAAATCGTATTTCTTCAAGAACAAGCAAAAGATAACTCTAGCTTGAATCATGGCAAAGTGTTGGCCTATGCAATTTCTTGATCCGGCAGAGAAAGGAATGTAAATATAAGGGTCTTTGGATGTTGACTCTTTGGTCTTTGAGGCGGTCAACCATCTATCAGGGTCAAAGGTGTCGACGTTGTCGTGATAATCAGGATTAAAGTTGTTAGCAACGTAGCCAATGTTGACACTGGTGCCTTTCTTAATTTTAAGGTTTCCCAATTTATGATCTTCTCCGGCAATTCTATCGAAAATTGCGCCTGCGGGATGTTGGAAACGAAGGACCTCCTTCATGAAGGCTGTGGCGAGATCGCATTTATACAAGGTTTCCATGGTGATTGTAGAGATGTCGGTAAAGTTCTCTTTGACTTCCTGCATCAATCTTTCTCTATATTGTGGGTTTTGGTGCAAGTAATATGTTGCCAAGGTGATTGTGTGGCCTGTTGTGTCCATACCTGCTGAGAAGAAGGTGACGAACTCTTCCAAAATTTCGTCATTTGAGAGCTGATCATTGGGGTTCTCAGCTCTTTGGGCTAACAAGACGTCAATAATGTTTTTACGGGTTTCCTTGGCGGTCTTGGGGTCAAGGCTGACTTCAGCGAATTTTCTTTCAATGACTTCGGTTGAAAAGTCTCTGAAAAGCTTGGTGTCTGACAGGATACCTCTGTGGGTCTTGGTGAGGCCCAAATCAAGGAATCTGGAACCAAACATCAAAACGGACAAGGAGAAGTTTTCGGCACTCATTCTGGCGATCAAATCGGCCAAGAAATGAGCAACTGGGATTCCTCTAAGCTTATACTTGCTAAACTCTTCTCCGAAGAATAATCTTCCAATAAGTTCGCCAGTAATGGCTTGGAACTCATGCATAATGTTGACATTTTCGAGGCTTTTTGTTTTAAGGTCCTCAAGCATCTTGTCGCAGATCTGGACGACATCAGGAACCATGTCTCTGAGGAATTCGTGGTGGAAAGCACCTGATATTAATCTTCTATGTCTTTTCCATTCTTTGCCTTCGGTCAATAAAAGACCGTGTTCGAAAACCTTCTTCCAAACTGAAGACCACATTTGATTTTTGGTGTAGTACTTGTCGTGATTAATGTAAAATGCCTTGATGATTGCGGGATCGACAAGGGTCACGTGAGCCAAGTTCGCCAAGTTTCCTCCAAAAGCTGGGGCAACTGGTCTTCTTCTGCCAAACTCCTTCCAGGAGTAGTAGAAATCGCCTTTTCTCTTCACATCGAGTAAGTTGGTAGCAAAGTAACCGATTCCAAATCTGTAAGTCATTGGAATACCTTGCTTCTTGTAGAAATGAAGGAGCATCAAAGGCTCGTAGACGAGCTTGTACATAACAGCAGCGAAAATCAGAGCGAACAAGGCGCTCAGAAAGTTTGAGAAAGTCAAATATTCAATCATTTTAAAAAAGATTTGCAAACCAAATCGAGTTGACCCTTAAATATCAGATCAAATTTAAAACTCGCGTGACCCAACACTAAATATAGTGATATAATATAGTATGTATATTACGTTTTAATCTGCTAAACTCGTATCATTTTCAAGTGGAATCTACAATTTAAATTCAAGGACATGACTCTTTAATATAGCAATCAAATAAAAAACCCAAACTCGTCTAGAATTGAATTTCTCAATGATTATGGTGTAGTCACTTTGCGAAGTTGTGACGCTCTCTTCTCCTTATTCAACAAAGAAGCTCTCATTCTGGCTGGTGCCATTTAACTCCAGATTTATCTGAAATAGATTAAGGTTTGATCAGTTTTTTCCTCTCCAGGCTCGAGATTTGAAGTTGGCAGATAATTTTTTTCTGTATTCAAAGGGTCTTGATTCTTTGCAGGAATTGATTAATACGTGATAAAGTCCTGAATATTATGTAAGCTGTCTTAAAATTGGATTAAAATTTCTTGATAAAATTTAAAATAGTTGTTTTTCGACGTCATGAAAACACATCAGAGGAAACCAGGAGAAATTAACGGGCTCCCCTTCATTTATTGAAAGCCAATTAATCTCAAAACAGTTTCATCTTTCTTCTGAACTTTATCATGAGAAGACCATGCCTTTGAAGAAGAGGAAGAAAAGTTGACCAAAATCAATATCTGACATCTGACGCCAAGTTTTCATTTTCAAGTTTCTTTGTCCATGGTAAATAATTAATGTAAGCAAGTGAATATGTTGAATTGAAATCTGCTTGAAATTGTAAGAGAGGAGTATAGATAGATATATACTAAACAGAATTGCGGAAAAAATTCATATTCACAATATCACTGTCTCACAACCAAAACAAAAAAGTTTCAAGGAGAGTCCAAATGCAGAAAAGAACTATTCTAAAGAAGCTCTATGAATTACCAAACCCTCTTTTTTAAAATCTGATTTAACTCTTTTTTTTTAAATTTCACAAAACATTTTTTTTCTTGTTTCGCTTCAAAATCAAGAATTCAAAACTATTTTTTTCTTATGAAATCATCACTCAATTGGACAAAGAGAATGGTTCTTTTCATTGCCTTTCTATAGACCAAAATCGATTTTTTGAATTTCAGAAAAAAAGAGCGGGTGTCATCTCATATCAAGGACAATTTTGAATTTTTATTTTTAAGCTTAAAACCAGGATTTTCAAAAACTCGTTTGTTTGTAAAGATCTCCATCAATTATTCAATTTTCACAAGCCAAACAAACATGAACTGCAACTTTTCAGACTCTGAATCGAATGAAAGTCCACAATCTTTGAAACCCCAGATTCAAGATTTGGCTTTGGAAAATCTGCATGAATTATCCCAGGAATCAATTGTCTTTCCTGAAAAACAGTCACTTGATCCCTGCTCTTTTGATCTCTTTTCGGATGACATCGAACGCAGCCCTGAACCTCGGAGCGAAGTCTTTACTGAAGCACTAGAAGCCTTTAACCGTGGAAAGTATGGCGAGGCATCGCGTCTCTATGCCAAATATATCCAGGAGATGATGCAATCTGGCCAGCAAAACAACCTAGATATCGCCCTGGCTTATAACAATCTCGGATCTTCTCTTGAAAAAATTGGCTTTTATGAAAGAGCATTGAGCTTTTACAAGGAGGCTTTAAAAATGTATCAAAGCTTGGAGAATGAGAATAGCTTTGCTGTTGCTGTTTGTTATGGGAATATCGGTTCTTTGTGGTTCCATTACGGAGACTTTGAGCAATCTCTTTCCAACCACAAAAAATCTCTTGACTTGAGAATTTCGCTCTTTGGACCCGAGCACGAGTCTTTGATAAGCTCCTACAATAATATCGGCAAGGTGCTTTTTGACCTTGGAGAGTTTTGCTCTGCCATTAATCACATGAGAAAAGCCTTGTCTTTGAGTCTCAAGTTCCTGGCGAGAGATCCCGACCAAATCGCTTCTTGCTACAGCAACATTGCCTTTGTCTATTCCCGTCAAGCAAACTATAAAAAAGCGCTGGAAGGTTACGAGAAAGCCCTGGAAATTAGATCAAAGTTCTACGGGTTAAATCACCCAAAAGTTGCAATCAGCTATCAGCATATCGGAATGGTTTTCTTCAACCAAAAAAACTACTCTCATGCTCTTGACTGGATACGTGACTCCTTGGAAATATTCCTCAAGTTCTTCCCCAAATATCACCCAACCCTGGGAACTTGCTACACCAACATCGGCCTCATCTACCAGGAACTCGGAAATTATGAGCTCGCTTACACATACTTCTGTGAAGCTCTCAGTGTTTGCATAAAACTGCAAGGCGAGGAACACTTTGACACCGCCAAACTTTTCAATAATATTGGGCTCAGCCTCTACAACCTTCATGACTACTCAAAAAGTATGGAGTATTTCCAAAAAGCCCTGGAAATATACTCTGAACTCTGCCAAGAGGACCATATCGACATGGCCAACTTTTACACCAATATAGCCTCAATCTACGAAAAAGGAGACAATCTTGACAAAGCTCTCGAATATTACGATGAATGCAGACGAATTCGAGTCAAATATTTAACGCAAGATCACCCTGAAATTGGAACTTCCTTTTATAGTCTTGGGACGATTTACCAGAAGCAGCGGAACTTTGCTGAAGCGCAAACATGCTTTGAAAAGGCACTAGAAATTTGTCAGAAAAATTTCGGAGACTACGATCCCAAGCGAGCAAAGATCTTGGTCCAGGCGGCCCAGGTCTTTTTAGAACAGAAAAAGTACTCCCAAGCTATCGAAAACTTGAAGAAGGCAAAAACCGTCAAAATAATGCTCTTTGGAGAAAAAAGTTCAGTCGTCAAAAAACTCCAGGAAGAAATCTTGCATATTCAAATGAGTTTCAAAGATTTCAATGAACTTTGATTCATAAGTTCATATTTCAAGATATTTTTTATTAAGCTCTCGGTGAGCTGCAAGTATTTTTAACAAGAGTGTTTATTTTATTTTGTTTTTATTCTATTTTATCTCCTTTTCTTGCTTATACTTTGTTTATTGAACACTTATTATGATGTCAATTATACTTCAAAAATTATTTGTTTATCTGTTCGTTCGTTTGTTTGTTTTGGAAGAAGATGCATCATCAATGAATAAAATTATCGTGACAGAAATTTTGGACATTTCTCAGACAAAAATAACATTTTACTCAAACTAAATTATTTTTTTGACAACTCTCTCTCTGTTGAAAAGCTGGAGTCTAAAATCTGTTTAATTTGAGCCGTTTTTTGCATCTTAAAATCAACAACAATTTATTCTCACCTCAATTTTGGAAGTCCAAAGGCGTTAGTTAGTTTGTTATTTTTTTTTTAAAGGAATGCAAAAAAAAAAAGTTAGGTTTGATTTTGGCAGGGTGGAATCGTTAATTTAGCCTTGAGGAGGCAGAAAAACTTTTTAAAATTATAAAATTTGGTCAAAAACTATCAAGGAAATTCTCTCTAATAAATGAATTTCAAGAAGTTTTTCCAAGATTATGGTTGTTGCGGAGGTGATAGAGACGACTTATCTGTTTCATCTTCTGAAAGTAATGAATCAAAAAAACTCAAGACCAAAAAATTTGAAAAGCTGGTCTTCGAGCCCAAACCACCTGAGAGAAAGCCTATCCAGTTCAATGAAGGCAAAAGTGAAGTTTCGAGCACTCATTGGACTGACCTTGATAATACTCGTTTAACAGCACATCCTACTCTAACAACCTATCTCAATACATCTGAACTCGGAGAATCATCATTTGATAGAGAAGATTATACAACACAAGAACCGATTGATTTTGAAAGTACTCACTTGGAAGTGAAATTTAGATGATAATAAATCATGAATAGATTTGAAACGTTCAATTGAGCAGGAAAAGGAAGAGAGCAACAACCACGAACTTGTTGATTCATCCATGCTCAGCAAAAAAAGTAAAAAGATTCAGAAGGAAAGTCAGCAGACGCCAAAATCTACCTTGCCAATTGATCCAAAGTCAAAAAGAAAGCCTTGGCAAGCGCATGAAGACGCTCAAGTTGTTGAGCTTGTCGATAAATATGGAGCAAGATGGGCCAGAATTGCCTCCTTCCTGCCGGGAAGAACAGGCAAGCAAGTGCGAGACAGGTACACAAATAAGCTGAGGCCATCAATAAACAAAGATGAATGGACCAAGGAGGAGGAGAAAATCTTCAACCTTCTTTATAAGCAGATGGGAAACAAGTGGAGCAAAATTGCGTCCTTTTTGCCAGGAAGGACTGAAGGCCAAGTGAAAAATCGTTTCTATGCTCAGTTTCGAAAAAAAGTCCCCAACAAAGAAGGAACTTCAAGCCCAAGAGGAACAATTTTGTCTAATCAGACAGGAGATGCAATTGAAATTGAAGAAATGCCCCGCCTTATTGATGTCGATGACCCGACACACGTTATCTCTTATAATTGCAACTCTCCAGATCGATTGTTCCGAACACCAGAGACGTTGGACTCTTCAGGCCAAACTTCCGCAGTGAAAAAAAGTGCCAATAAATTCAGTGAACCAAAGATTGAAAGAAAGCCAAGTCAAGAGTCCCAACCAAGTTCGAAACCGGATGTTTGCTGCACTTGTAGCAATAAATCGAGCAATGGTCCTTGTTTGAATAATTTAGAAATTTTAAATCACTACCAAAGTCTCTCCAAACGTATTAACTCAATCGAAAATTTGCTCGTCAATATTTTACGGGACATGAAAAGCTTTAAGGATCAACAACAATAAAAAAGCTTTCTTTCATTCTTGGATACTTTTACATTTATTTCTCCAAACTGGCTTAATTGCTTGTTTGGTTTGTTTGATGATGATATTCAATAGAAAAATTGTATAATTGAATAATTTCATGTAATTTAATAAATTTTCATACTCCGCCGCTTTGAGAAGACTCTCGCTCTTTCATCTCAAGAAAAAAAAATCTGTTTTGTTGGGTTTTTTCATAAAATTATTAATTTAGCTGAGAGCTCCAAATTCAGGATAATTCAACCTTATTTTTAAATTCTTGCATTTTTATTTCGCAATAAATGTTAAATCCGGGTTTCGAGGCTCGCATCATGCAGCCTTGCCACAGTACAAATATGGACTTTCATTTCCTCTTAAATAGTCTGAATCATGCAAAGAATGATATTCTCCACCAAGAAATGTTGAGGAAACTATACCATCCCGGTTGTTATTTTTAA
>Ga0182738_1002415_pt1 | contig 22195 bp, 20 predicted proteins | sample eDN5th30CBELigMG_FD_128876 | JGI IMG/M metagenome (GOLD analysis project Ga0182738, IMG submission 128876) | Enriched Miracle-Growth compost microbial communities from Emeryville, California, USA - eDNA 5th pass 30_C BE-Lig MG (version 2)... ...
CAGACCGGATGACGCCGCGCTCACCGTGGCCGCGAAGACGTTGAACCTGAACGACGCGAAGCATCTCATAGCCTCGATCGGTCAGGGCGACGTCCACGTCGCGCAGGCGTTGCGCGCGATCTATCCCGAAGTGGAGGCGACGCCGGAGCAGCCCGCGCGTACGAGTGCCTTCGAGCGGCTTGTGCAACGCATGCGCGGCAGCACGAAGGGAGTTCGCATCCAGGGAGTGGATGGCCTCATGGTGCGCTACTCGCAGTGCTGTCAGCCGGTGCCGGGTGATCCCGTCGTGGGTTACGTGACGCGCGGCCGCGGGGTGAGCATCCACCGGAGCGACTGCCCGAACGTGCTCCTCCTCTCCGCCGAGCCCGAGCGCCGGATGGACATCGATTGGCAGGAGATGGAAGGTGAGATCTTCCTCGTTCGCCTCGCAATCGAAGGGACCGACCGCCGCGGACTGTACATGGACGTCGCGGAGGCAGTGACCAACGCGGGCACCGACATCAAGAGCATGGAGCTGCGAAGCGGCGACGGCGGGGTGTCGGGTTCCATCCTCGTCGAGGTGGAGAATCTCACCCACCTGCGGAAGGTCATCCGCGCCGTGCGGCGCGTGAAGGGCGTAACGGACGTAACGCGAAGAGAGCGTCTCTCGGCAACGGAGTGACACCCCGCTGCGCCTGCGCGCCAGCGTGCAGCCAACCGGTCGCTTCCGGGCCCGAACAGACCCCGACTGCAGTGTTATATTTGGAGCATGGCAGAATTCGACCTTCGCGCGCCCTTCTCCCCTGCGGGCGACCAGCCCGGAGCGATAACCGAGCTCTCGGCCGGCCTCGCTCGCGGCGATCGATTCCAGACGCTCCTGGGCGTGACGGGATCGGGGAAGACGATGACGGTCGCCAACGTCATCAAGGCGCACGGGCGGCCCACGCTCGTGCTGTCGCACAACAAGACGCTGGCCGCGCAGCTCTACGGTGAGCTCAAGGGGTTCTTCCCCAACAACGCCGTGGAGTACTTCATCTCGTACTACGACTACTATCAGCCGGAAGCTTACGTGCCCACCACGGACACGTACATCGAGAAGGACGCTTCGATAAACGAGGACATCGATCGTCTCCGTCTGAGAGCCACGTCGAGTCTGATGGAGCGCGAGGACGTGATCATCGTCGCGACCGTCTCCGCGATCTACGGCCTCGGTGATCCTGTGGAGTATCGCGAGCGGATGGTGCTCATCGAGCGTGGCCAGAAGCGCGCGCGCGACGAGATACTCCGTGCCCTCGTGGGAATCCAGTACTCGCGCAACGACGTCGCGTTCGAGCGCGGCAACTTCCGCGTGCGCGGCGACACCGTCGAGATCTTCCCGGCGTACGAGGAGCAGGGCGTCCGGATCGAGATGTGGGGCGACGAGGTCGAGCGCATCACGAAGATCGACGTCGTCACGGGAGAGGCGATCACGGAGCTGGAACGCACTGCGGTCTATCCCGCGAAGCACTTCGTGACGTCGCGTTCCACGCTCGAGCGCGCGGTGCGGCTCATACGCGCGGAGCTGGGCGAACGACTCGAGGTGCTGCGTGCCGAGGGGAAGCTGCTCGAGGCGCAGCGGCTCGATTCGCGGACGAACTTCGACATCGAGATGATGCTCGAGATCGGCACCTGCGCGGGGATCGAGAACTACTCGCGGCCGCTCTCCGGGCGTCAGGCGGGCGAGCGGCCGGCATGTCTCTTCGACTACTTCCCCGAGGATCTGCTCGTCGTGGTGGACGAGTCCCACGTGACGCTGCCGCAGATCGGCGGCATGTACAACGGCGACAGGGCCAGAAAGCTCACGCTGGTGGACTACGGATTCCGGTTGCCGAGCGCGCTCGACAACCGACCGCTGATGTTCGACGAGTTCCTTTCGCTCACGCCGAAGGCGATCTTCGTTTCAGCCACTCCCGGAGAGCTGGAGCTGAAGCTCTCGGATGGCGTGGTGGTGGAGCAGATCATCCGCCCCACCGGGCTTCTGGATCCCGAGATCGACGTCCGACCGGTTCGCGGGCAGGTGGATGATCTGCTGCACGAGATCAGATTGCGCGAACAGCGCGGCGAGCGCGTGCTCGTCACGACTCTCACCAAGCGGATGTCGGAGGATCTCACGGACTACCTCCAGCAGATGGGCGTCCGCGTGCGCTACATGCACTCCGACATCGATGCGATCGAGCGGATGGAGATCATCCGCGGCCTGAGGCTCGGTGAGTTCGACGTGCTGGTGGGAATCAACCTGCTGCGTGAGGGGCTCGATCTTCCCGAAGTGTCGCTCGTCGCGATTCTCGATGCGGATCAGGAGGGCTTCCTGCGCAGCGACCGCTCGCTGATTCAGACAATCGGCCGCGCCGCGCGAAACTCGGCGGGGCGAGCGATATTCTACGCGGATCGCATCACCGGCTCGATGCAGCGCTGCATGGATGAGACGGCGCGTCGCCGCGCGCTGCAGATGGAGTTCAACGAGAAGCACGGTGTCATTCCCACCACGGTCGTGAAGAGCACCGCCGAAGTTCGCTTCAGCACGCGCGTGGCGGATGCACGCGGGGAGAGGGAGGAGCCGCGCAAGGTGGCAGAGCGAGTCGCCACGTATGCGAGCGAGATGGATGCGGAAGCGTTGATCGAACTGCTGGAACAGCAGATGAAGGAAGCGGCGGCACAACTCGATTTCGAGGCGGCCGCGGCGCTGCGCGACCAGCTTTTCGAGTTGCGCACGAAGGCGGACGGCGATCGCGGTGGGAAGCGCGCCACCGGCCTCGGCCGGATCCGGGCGGCGCGCTAAGGTGAGCTACATGCCGCACCATCTCGTGCCACCGGGTGCCCCGCGCGGCCGCATCGCGCTCACGCGCGAAGAACTCTGCGCGTGGGGCGAGCGCTTCGGAGCGGCGCTCGAGCCGCCGATCGTCGTGGCGCTGTCGGGCGAACTCGGGACTGGCAAGACCACTCTGGTTCAGGCGATCTGTCGTGGCGCGGGAGTGAGCGAATCGGTGACCAGTCCGACCTTCGCACTGGTACACATGTACGAGGGCGCCAGATACGTCATCTATCATCTCGATCTCTATCGCCTCGGGCGCGCGGAGGAGCTGACGAATCTGGGCTGGAATGACATCATCTCCTCGCACTCGATAGTGCTGGTGGAGTGGCCGGATCGGGGCGCGGGGCGAATTCCGCCCGACGCCGTGGCCATCGATCTCGAGTACGATCCGATCGACCCGGATCGTCGACTGCTCCTCGCGGGATGAGCGCGGTGCTCACACTCGCGCTCGACGCGTCGACCTACACCGGGAGTGTCGCCCTTCTCGACGGGGAGCGGATGATCTCGGAACGCGAGGTCGCCATGCGCGGCGAGAAAGAGGAGCGTCTGATGCCTGCGGTCGAAAGCATCATGGCGGAGGCGGGCGTGCGCCCGTCCGAGCTCGGGCGCGTCGCGTGCGGTGGTGGGCCTGGCAGCTTCACCAGCCTCAGAATCGCGGCCGCGATCGGGAAGGGGATCGCGGCGGGTCGTGGGATCCCGCTGTACTCCGTGTCGTCGCTCCTGTTGCTGGTTGCCGGTTCTGTGAGCGCGCTCACGCCCGGACGTTATCTCGCCGTCATGGATGCCTTGCGCGGCGACGCTTACGTCGCGGGCTACGAGTATCGGGAGCCATCGAACGGCGACGGTCGCCGGGTGGAGTTCCTGGAGATGGCGCCGCTCGCGTTGGTGGAGCGCGGCAACGTTTCCGCATTGGCGGACTCGCTCGGAGCGCGATCCATCGGCCCTGGCGAGAAGATCGCTGCCTTGCCGAGGGCATCGGGTTTTGCGCGACTGACGACGCTGCTCGGCGGGTCGGCGCCGGTCGACCTCGCGCTCTGGGAGCCCGACTACGGCAGGCTGGCGGAAGCGCAGGTTCGCTGGGAGCGGGAGCACGGGAAACCGTTGCGGCGATGAACGCGTGGGAACCCGGAGGGAGCGAGACGTCGGGCATGGCCGCGGGAAGCGGCGACGAGCCTGCGGCGAGTCCGGGCCGAAGCGAACCGATCCAGTTCAGCGTCCGCGCCGCGGTCGCCGCGGATGTCGAACGTGTGAGTGAGATCGAACGGGCCGCGTTCACCGACCCGTGGAGCCGATCGTCTTTCGAGCGTTTCGTGGCGGAGCCTGATGCGCGCGTGCTGTTCGACGTCGCATGCCGCCCGGATGGGACGGTGGTTGGCTACCTGGTCGCGTGGTTCATCATGGATGAGGGGGAGATAGCGAACCTCGCTGTGGCCCCGGAGGCGCGCTCCCGTGGGGTCGGGTCGACGTTGCTCGGCACGGCCATCGGCGAGGCACGATCGCGCGCGGTGGCAACGATCTATCTCGAAGTGCGCGAATCGAACGTCGCCGGGCGGACGTTGTATGCCTCGCGGGGGTTCACCGAGATCGGACGGCGGCGCCGCTACTACAGACGCCCGATCGAGGATGCACTGGTGCTGAGGCTGGTGCTGTCGGAAGCATGAGCGGGCATGCCGCAAATCGATGCCCGGAGCGATCGTTCGCTGGTGGTCATGTGGGCGAACGCATTTACATTGTTGCGAGTCGGGCGGACTACTTCGCCATTTGCCAGGAGGAATCGTGAGTCGGAGCTTGAACAAGGTGACGTTGATCGGAAATCTCGGGGCGGACCCCGAGGTGCGTTCTACGTCTGGTGGAAATCGTGTGGCCACATTCTCCCTGGCCACGAGCCGGGCATGGACCGGTACGGCGGGAGACAAGCAGGAAAAAACGGAGTGGCATCGCTGCGTGGTGTGGAACAACAAGAGCTCGCAGCTCGCGGACATCGTGGAACGCTACCTTCGCAAAGGCGACAAGGTGTATGTCGAGGGGCGGATCGAGTACCGCCAGTGGCAGGACAAGGAAAACCAGACGCGCTACACCACCGAGATCAACGTTCGCGAGCTCATAATGCTCTCCGGGCGCGCCGGTGGCGGGCAGGACATGGACGGTGGCGTCGCGGCTGGCGCTCGCAGCGGCGGGGCACGCAACTCCAGGGCGTCCTCGGGCTCTGCTGGCGGGGGAGGAGGCAACGACTTCGATGACTTCCAGGGCACCATGGAAGAAGAGGACGACGACCTGCCGTTCTGACGTTTCCGGGGCGCCTCGCGCCTGGCGGCCGCATGGGAAAGTGACCCGTGCGGCCGCCGTGCGTCTCATCTACGAGAAACAGCGCTTCCCCGCGGGCACGTGATGCCCGGTGGGGCGCTCCGAACCTTCCGGCAACGCGGCAGAGGCGTACGATGCGTCTGTTCAAGCAACACGAGAGATTGGCAACCCGGGTGGCACCGCGCGGGACGCTGCGTGCCGCCTGGACGGCGGCGCTTGCGGTGGGGCTGGCGTCGCCGGCTGCGCTCGGCGCCCAGGACGTAACCAGCACCGCAGCGCCGGACACGTCGGCTCCGGCCCTCCAGACCCAGCCGGGTGACAGCACCGCTGGGCAGACCCACACGGTCAAGAAGGGCGACACCCTCTGGGGGCTCGCGGGCTTCTATCTCAGCGACCCTTTCCTCTGGCCCGAGATCTACCGCGTCAACACCAGCGTCGTCGAAGATCCGCACTGGATCTATCCGGGGGAGATCCTTCGAGTGCCGGGTGGCGCTCGCCTGGTCGCCACCGATGACATGATGCCTCGGATGCAGCCGGAGCAGGTGCGCAGCGTGCTCGGAGCCACGGTATTCACGCTGGGCGTTTCGCAGCGCCGCGCCGAGAGCTCGCGTCTCGCCGAGACGGCGGCCGGCTATCCGCATACCGCAGTTCGGCAGGGCGACTACATCGCAGCGCCGTGGGTAGCGCGCAATGACGCAGCACGCGCCGACGGACGTCTGGTTGGCAGCGCGGAGCTCGCGGGAATCGCGCAGGCGTCCAGCCGTCGGCGAATCTTCCCGCAGGAGCGGGTCTACGTCTCGCTCCCGGCCGGCTCGTCGCTCGCGCCGGGCGAACGTCTCGTGGCACTCTCGGAGGGTCCGAGACTCCCCGGCGGTACGGTCCGGGTGCCCACCGGCGTGCTCGAGGTGGAGCGCGTGGGAAGCGGCGAGGCATCTACCGCGCGGGTCGTGCAGCAGTTCGGCGACATGTACCTCGGGCAGTCCGTAATGCCGCTGCAGCGCCTGTCGATGCCGCAGGACGCGCGTCCGGCGCCGCTCGCTGGCGGAACGGAAGCCAGGGTCGTCTCGGTGCCGTCCGGCGTGGTGCTCCCGACCGTGGGGTACTATGTGATACTCAGCTCCACCGCGAATGACGGCGTGAAAGTGGGCGACCAGTTCACCCTGTACGAGGAGCGCCGGCCAGGTCCGTCGCTCCAGGGTGTCGATCCGGTCACGCTTCCCGAGGAGCCCATTGCCCTCGCCCAGGTGGTGAAGGTGACGGATCTGGGTACCACCGCGATCGTCGTGAGCCAGCGCCATCCGGTGATTCACGAAGGCGTGAGCGCCCGGATGACGGCGAAGATGCCCTGATTGGTACCATGTCGAAGTAAAGCGCGGGTCGCGGTGGATGGGCATGCTCGCTGACGCGTAACTGCACACCCCCGCGATACCGTGCTGCGCCGCCGTGACTGCAGTGGTCGTTCCACCACGCAGTGCGGCGGCGCAAGCTGTTTTCGCCCCGCGCGCCGCCGTAGCCGCTTAGATTACTCGCGACGCATGATCGCGATCGCTCATTCCCTCGCCATTACGCTGTATCTGGCGGCCGTCTGCGTGGCGGCCGTTCCGTTCGCGCGCCCCATCAAGGCGCCCGTGCGCGCGGTCGTGTCGCTGCTCGGGGCCGGCTTTCTGGCGCATATCGTGGCGCTCGGCGAGTTCGTCGTGGTGCACGGTCAGCCGCCGCTGACGGGACTCGGCCCTGCGCTTTCCTTCGCGGCCTTCCTGATCGCCGCCACTCTGCTTCTGGTGGAGATTCTGGCGCGCGAGGTGAGTCTCACCCTCTTCGCGGCGCCGTTCGCCGCACTCCTCACCGTCTTCGCGAACATTGCCGGAATGGTTCCGCTGGCGGAGCCGCCCGGACTGCGCGGCATCTGGCTCGTTTCGCACATCGCGCTCAATTTCCTCGGCATGGCGGCTTTCGCCGCAGCGGCTGGCGCCGGCATCATGTATCTCGTCGAGCGGCGCGAGCTGAAGTCTCGTCGCTTCGGCGCCATCTTCCGCTTCTTCCCGCCGCTGGAGACGCTCGACAGGCTGAACCACATGGCCATAGTGGCGGGGTGGCTGGCCCTCACGCTCGGGACGGCGCTGGCGGCTGCATATTCGCTCGAGTACCACACGGGCGATGCGTCGAAGATCGTCTGGGGACTCACCGCATGGCTCGCGGTCACGGCACTGATCGCAGGTCGCGTATTGGGCGGGTGGCGTGCGCGGCGAGCCGCCATCGTATCGAATGCGCTGTTCGCGGGCGTCGTCGTGCTGTACATCGCCTTTCGCGTGTTCGACGCGAGGTCGGGGCGCTTCCTGTGAGCGGTTACCCGATCGTGCTGAACGGCGACGAGATCATTGCGCTCATCGTGGGCGGCGGACGTGTCGCCGAGCGAAGGACCGGAACGCTGCTCGCCTGTGGAGCGCGCGTGCGCGTCGTTGCTCCGTCCATCTCTCCGCCGCTTCGCGAGCGCGCGGCCGAAAGCGAGAGATGCACGATCCTGGAGCGCGAATATCGCCCGGAAGATGTGAGCGGCGTCACGCTGGTCTTCGCGGCGACCGATCGTGAAGATGTAAACTCCCGCGTAGCTGCCGATGCGCGGCGCGCTGGAATACTGGTGAACGTCCCCGGCGCCCCGGCGAGCGGCGACTTCATCACGCCGGCGCTGCACTCGAGCGGCGATCTGGTGATCGGAGTCACCGCCGGCGGTGTGCCTCGGGCGGCGGCGCGCGTGCGCGACGCTCTCGCGATTCGCTTCGACTCGCGCTACGCGGCCGCGCTCACGCGTCTGAGGGAGTTGCGCTCCTCGCTTCTCGGCGCCGGCATGCGCGACGAGTGGCAACGGGCGAACGCCGCGTTCCTGGACGGCGACTTCTGCGCCCGCGTGGAGTCCGGTGCGCTCGGAAGGGAGCTGGACGAGTGGCGCTGATAGTCGCCGGTGTCAGCTACCGCAGCGCGCCACTCGCAGTTCGGGAGCGCCTCGCGATAGGGAAACACGAGGCCGCAGCGGTGGCGCGCTCGCTCATGGAAGCCGCGTCCGCGCGCGAGATCGTGCTCCTCTCCACGTGCAATCGCACCGAGGTGTATTGTGTGGAGGCGGATGGCCCCGCTCCCCCTGAAGGTGCGACGGGCCAGGCGTCGCTCGATGAGAGCAGCGTGGAAGCCATCTGGGGTGAGCTCTCGAACCGACTCGGCGACGACGTGCGCCAGTACGGCTTCGTGAGGCGCGACCGGGAAGCCGTCGCGCATCTCTACCGGGTGGCGGGCGGCCTCGATTCGATGATAGTCGGCGAATCGCAGATCCAGGGTCAGGTGCGAGACGCCTGGGAGACGAGCCGCTCCTCGTCGAGGGCGATTCTCAATCGGCTCTTCCAGAGTGCCCTTCTGGTGGCCTCGCGCGTCAGGAACGAGACCGCCATCGGCCGCGGTGCGGCATCGGCGTCGTCCGCGGCGGTGCAGCTCGCAGCCAAGATCTTCGGGCGTCTGCAGGGGAGACGTGCGATGGTACTCGGTGCGGGGGAGATGGCCGATCTGGCTCTCCAGTGCCTGGTATCGGAGGGAGTTCGCACGGCCATCGTCGCCAACAGGACGTACGAGCGGGCGGTGGAGCTCGCGGCCCGCCACGGTGCGCAGGCGCTGCACTATGACGAATGCTGGCCTCGGCTTGGCGAGATGGATATTCTTCTCTGCTCCACGTCCGCACCGCATGCGTTGGTGGGACTGGCACAGGTGGAACCCGCGATGCGGTCGCGCGGAGATCGCCCACTATGCATCCTGGATATCGCCCTGCCACGTGATGTAGATCCTTCTGTTGGAGCGCTCGACAACGTATTCCTGTACGATCTCGATGATCTGAAGTCGGCAGCAGCGGCGAATCTGGAGCGTCGGCGCGAGGAGATGCCCAGCGCGGAGCAGGTGATCGCCGCGGAAGTGGAGCAGTACTGGAGCTGGCTGGCGGGTCTCGCAGCCGTTCCCGTCCTCAGGACGTTCCGCTCCCAGATGGACCGCGTGCGTGATGAGGAGCTGCATCGCGCCATGCGCCGTCTCGGTCATCTTTCGCAGAGTGACCGCGAAGCGGTCGAACATTTTTCCCGGGCCTTGATGAACAAGTTCCTACACGAGCCGAGCGTGCGGTTGCGCGCCGCATCCGCCAACGGCCACGGTCTGCAGATCGTGGACGCCCTCCGCTTCCTCTTCGCTCTGGAGCGGGAGCAGTCACCTGCAGATCAGGAGCGCCCGGTATCGATCCCGGGTGACGAACGCTGAGAATGGCGCGGCGTATTCTCGTAACCGGTGGTGCGGGCTTCATCGGCTCGCACGTCGTGGATGCCTTCCTCGCCGATGGCTGCCAGGTCAGCGTCATCGATGACCTCTCGAGCGGCAGGCGCGAGCAGGTGCCGCAGGGCGCCGAGTTCCATCACACCGACATCGGTTCGGCGGATGCCGCGCGCCTAGTGCGCGAGCGGCGATTCGACGTGATCTGCCATCTCGCCGCGCAGATCGACGTTCGAAAGAGCGTGGCCGATCCCGCGGCGGACGCCGGGAAGAACATCCTCGGTTCGCTCAATCTGCTGGAGGCCGTGCGGCAGTCGGGCGCGGAGGATGGAAGCGGCGGGGTGCGCACGCGCTTCATCTTCTCGTCGACCGGCGGCGCCGTGTACGGCGATCTCGTCGAGCCGCCCACAGGCGAAACCGCGTCGAAGGATCCGCAGTCGCCGTACGGGACCGCGAAGCTGAGTGTGGAGTATTACATGGGCTACTACGCGCGCGTGCACGGGCTGGACACCGTGGCGCTGCGCTACGCCAATGTCTACGGCCCGCGCCAGGACCCGTTCGGTGAGGCCGGAGTAGTGGCGATCTTCTGCAATCGACTCATCGACGGCAAACCCCTGACGATCTTCGGCGACGGACTTCAAACGCGCGACTACGTGTTCGCTGGTGATGTGGCACGCGCGAATTTCCTGGCATCGAAGGCCGAGCTGCCGGCACCCGCCGGTGTGGACAGCCGTGCGTTCAACGTAGGCACATCGGTAGAGACGAACGTCGTGGAGCTCGCCGAGCAACTTCGCGAAGTGTCGGGAAAGTCCGCTGCCACGATCGAGCATGCGCCGGCGCGCGCCGGAGAGCAGCGCCGTTCTGGTGTGGATATCTCGAAGTCGGCGCGCGTGCTCGGCTGGGAACCGCGAGTGTCGCTCGCGGAGGGACTCGGTAGAACCTACGAATGGTTCGTCTCGCTGCGCGCGGAGGCCGGAGCATGACCGAAGGAGCGATGCTGCAGATCGGAGGCGCGATCCCGACGTCTCCGATCGACATGATCCTGCACACATCTCTGGTCACGAAGATCGTGCTCGTCATCCTGGCCGTTCTGTCGCTGGTGAGCTGGGCGATCATGCTGGCAAAGTGGCTCGAGCTGGGCCGGGTGGAGCGCGCGGGTCGGGTGTTCACCCACGAGTTCGAGCGTGCGCCGGCGCTCGATTCGGCGGCGGGTCTCGTGCGGCGCTCGCCCGCCAGTCCCTTCACGCGAGTCTTCTCGCGCGCGGTGAACTTCTTCGCCGAGATGAAGCCGGGAGCGCTCCGCGACTCGTCCGTCGGGCAGTTGACCGGCTCGCAGGTAGAGGCACTCCGACTGGTACTCGACGCTGAGACGGCTGACGCGCGCGAGCGCCTGTCGCACTTCATCCCGTGGCTTGCCACGATCGGTTCGGTCAGCCCGCTCATAGGTCTCTTCGGTACTGTGCTCGGCATCATCGATGCCTTCATGGGCATCGCCGAGAAGGGATCGGGCAATCTGGGTGCGGTGGCGCCCGGAGTGGCCGAGGCGTTGATCGCGACTGCCGCCGCGCTGGCGGTGGCGATTCCGGCCGTCTTCGCGTACAACATCTTCGCCAGCCGGATCAACAGACTCGAGAGCTCGCTGGAGGGATTCGGCACCGAGATCATCGCGACGATGGTTCGCGAGGGGCGCATCTAGGTGGCAAGGAGAAATCGCGGGCTGCCGCTCAATTCGGACATCAACGTCGTGAGTCTGATCGACGTGATGATGCTCCTCATGGTGATCTTCATGATCGCCGCGCCGATGATGCAGGGCGGGGTGGACATAGCGCTTCCGCGCGCGGAAGCGCGTCCGCTCGAGGCGAAGAGCAGCCTGGTGGTGTCAGTGAATCGCAGCGGCCAGATCTACGTCGACGACAATCAGCTCACGTACGACGAATTCCGTGCGGGTTTCAAGGCGCTCGCGTCACGTCGCGGACAGCAGGGTATCTATCTGCGTGCCGATCAGGGAGTGCCGTATGGAACGGTCGTCAGGGTTCTCGCGGTCATGCGCTCGGCGGGGGTCGGAGATGTGGGGCTCGTTGCCGAGCCGGAGGACATAACGAAGTGACGCGCGGCGGGTCGAGGAGCGGGAGCCCAGGCGGCACGCGGCTCGGCGCTCCTCTCGGAGCGTCGCTCCTGCTGCACGCCGGTGTGCTCGCGGCGCTGTTCACGTTGAAGCCGTCGGCACCCGCGGCGATGCCCCCGATGTATCGGGTGAACATCGTCGCCGCGCCTCCGGGCCCGCGCGCGGCGGGAGTGGTGCGTCCACGCGAGACGCCGGCACCGCCGCCGGAAGAGGCCGCGCCGCCGCCCAAGCGCGCCGAAACCATCGAGAAGGCGATGCCGCTGCCGGACAAGGCGCCGCCGAAACGAAAGCAGACATCGCAGGCCACGCCGACGCCCGACACGAAGCCGGCCGAGAAGAAGCCCGCTGCCGCGGAACAGCCCGCGACCGCCGGCGGCGGCCCGACCGGCGGACGCGGTACCGACGTCGCCACCGTGCGCACCGAGGGAGTGGATTTCCCGTTCCCCGGCTATCTGGAGAACATCGTTCGGCAGATTGCGCTGCGATTCAAGCCGCCGGAGAACAGCTCCGCGCGGGCCGAAGTCGTGTTCTTCGTACATCGCGATGGCTCGATATCGAACTTTCGCTTCCTCACGCGGTCGGGCAACTTCGCCTTCGACCTCGAGGCGCAGGGCGCGGTCGATCAGGCCGCGCAGGTGAAGGCGTTCGGCCCGCTGCCGAGCGGTTTCAACGATGATGTACTGCCTGTAATCTTCAGCTTCGATCCCCGGGTACTGCGATAGATGTCTTCGAGAAACTGGGCCGCGGCAGCGGTCATGCTCGCGTTCGTGGCGGTTTCCGCGAACGCCCAGGACACGACCGGCCAGCGCGGAGTGCGCATCGGGCTCACCTACTCACCGGGTACGAAACCCGGAGTCGTGGTGCTGCCCGTGAGTGGCGTCGGAGGCGACAGCCTTCAGGCGATCATCGCGCGCGACCTGGACTTCGGCGACCGCATCGAGGTGATCGATGGAAGCCAGGTGCAGCAGCCGGCATCGGGTGCGGCCACGCCGAGCTACGCGATCTGGAAGTCCATGGGCGCGGCGGCGCTCGTGCAGGTAACGCTCACGCCATCGTTCGCACGGGTGGCGGTGCACGATGTCACGGCGAAGAAGGTGGCGCAGTCGCGCGATTTTCCGCTCGCGGCGGACGTGGGAAGCGCGAGCTGGCGGATGGATGTCCACGGCATCTCCGATGAGGTGGAGCGCTGGGTCACGGGTGTTCGTGGTGTCGCCGGCACTCGTATCCTGTACGTGAGAGGCGGACGGGTTTACGTTGTAGACAGTGATGGGTTCGGCGAGCACGCCATCACTTCATCGGGCACCGCGATGGCTCCAGCCTGGCATCCGGATGGACATCACATCGCGTACAGCGTGCTCGGTTCGAACGGCTGGAACATCGAGGTGCTCGATCTCGCCAACCGCGGTTCGAGGGCGGTTACTGCCACATCCGGTGGGCTGAACACGACACCGGCGTTTTCACCTGATGGACAGTGGCTCGTCTATGCACATGGGGGAGAGAACGGGACCGACATCTACGCCGTGCCGGCTTTCACGGGCGGCGCTGCGAGGCGCGTCACGCTGGGGCGAGGGACGGACAACGTTTCACCTACGTTCAGCCCGGACGGCCGCAGGATCGCCTTCACTTCCGGCCGCTCCGGTCACCCCGAGGTGTACACGGCCGACTTCGACGGCGCCAACATGGAGCTTCTCACTCCGTTCAACTTCGGCGATCAGAACTACCGCTCCAATCCGGATTGGTCTCCCGATGGACGTTCGATCGTCTTTCAATCGCAGCTCGATGGTCTCTTTCAGATCATGACCATCAACCTTCGCGACCGGAGCATCAAGCAATTGACGAGCGAAGGCGCGAACGAGGACCCGTCGTGGGCACCTGACGGACGTCACGTGGTGTTCACGTCGAGTCGTACGGGAGTAAAGCAGCTTTTCGTCCTCGATACCGAATCCGGGCGTGCGCGACAGCTCACGCACGGCTCGGGCTCCCGACTCAGTGCATGGTCGCGCTACCTGGATCGTGCACCGTAGCATCGGCAGCACCCATAATCAGCCGGCACTTCCAACCCAACCAACACCGGAGACCGAAATGACAGGCAAGACCCGCGTCGCCCCGGCCCTGCTCCTCGCCATCGCCGCCATGGCGGCTTGCGGCAAGAAGCCAGAGACCGCACCGGCCCCCGAGCCGCCTCCAGTAAACCAGGACAGCATCGATGCAGCCAGAGCACGCGCGGATTCCATCGCACGGGCCGAGGCAGCACGGCGCGACTCGATCGCGCGCGCCCAGGCGGAGGCAGATCGGATTCGCGCCGAGCATCAGGCCGCACTGGCCACGCTCACCGCACCCATCTACTTCGAGTACGACAGCGATGCGCTGAGCTCCGAGGCGAGCGCCTCGCTCGACGCGAAGCTGGGCATCCTCAATGCCAATCCCGACGCCCGGATCCGCATCGCCGGCAACACCGACGAACGCGGCTCGGATGAGTACAACCTGGCGCTTGGCCAGCGTCGTGCCGCGCAGGCGAAGCGCTACCTGACGCAGCGCGGCATCGCCGACTCCCGCATCGACATCATCAGCTACGGCGAGGAGCGCCCGGCTGCCGATGGCCACGATGAGTCGGCGTGGTCGCAGAATCGCCGCGACGAATTCGAGATCTCCGGTGGCGGCCAGCAGCTCAAGGCGGCCAGATGAAGCTTGCGCTTCGGCGCCTCGCTCCGGTCGCGCTGCTGGCGACCGGGGCGTGCTTCGCCACCCGGGAGGATGTGCAGCTCCTGCGCAATGACGTGGCAGGGATGCGCGCCGAGGCGGCGCGCGCCGATACCGCCAGGCAGAAGGAGTTCGACAGCGTGATCGCATCGCTCGGCGTGGTGCAGGATTCGCTGTCGCTCCTCAGCTCGCGCATGATGAAGATGCAGGGCGACATCCGCGGCGACCTTTACGGCATGGGCCAGCAGCTCATCCAGATCCAGGAACTCACCGGCCAGAGCCAGCGCCGCCTGCAGGAGCTGAGGTCGTCGCTCGACCAGCGCGGTCAGAGCATACAGCGCGTGGACAGTGGAATGACCGGGTCCGACACCGCTGGCGCCGCACCCGCCCAGTCCGGCGTGCCCGGCCCCAACGAGATGTTCGAGCTCTCCCTCGACCAGCTCCGGCGCGGGAGCTCCGGCGCTGCCATCAGTGGCTTCCAGGCACTTCTCCAGCAGTATCCTCACGCCGATATTGCCCCGGATGCCCAGTTCTATCTGGGCGAGGCGTATCGTACTGATGGAAGGGCAGCCGAGGCCGACTCGGCGTACGCTCTGGTGGTGGAGAGGTACCCGGACTCGCAGCGCGCTGCTACGGCGCTCTACAAGCGGGCGCTGTACATGGAGCAGCAGGGGAACCTCACCGCTGCCAGAGGGGCACTCAATCAGTTGATTCAGAAGTATCCGAGGTCGGACGAAGCCGGCCTGGCGAAGGACCACCTGCGCTCGATGAGGTAGCGGCAGGCGGTACAAGGGAGGTTCGACTGGCAGATGGTGGAGCACGACAGCAGCGAGATGCCGTTCCTCGATCACCTGGAGGAGCTGCGTTGGCGCATCATCTGGTCGCTTGCCGCGCTCGTGATCGCGGTGGGCGCGGCGTTCGTCGCGCTGATGAAGATCGACGTGATCGGGGTACTGGAGAAGCCGATCGCCCCCTACCTGCAGGGCGGGAAGCTGGTCTTCACACATCCAGCCGATTCGTTCACGATCGTTCTCAACGTGGCGATCGTGCTCGGGGTCGTCATCGCGCTCCCGGTGATCCTCTATCAGATATGGGCGTTCGTATCGCCGGCGCTGCGCCGCAGCGAGAAGCGGGTGGTGATTCCCCTCTTCTTCTTCGCCACCTTCCTGTTCCTGGCGGGCGTGGCGCTCTCGTTCTTCGTGGTGCTGCCGCTGGCGGTGGAGTGGCTGATGGGATTCCAGACGGAAGCGCTGGCGCCCATGATCACCGCGTCGGACTACTTCAGCTTCGCCACCAGCATGACGCTGGCGTTCGGCCTCTGCTTCGAGCTGCCGATCGTCATCCTCGCGCTCGCGCTCCTCGGCATCGTCACTCCGGAGCTGCTCAACAAGTATCGCAGGCATGCGATAGTGATCTGTGCGGTGGTGGGGGCCTTTCTGACGCCGGGTGATCTGATCTGGACCACGATCGCCATGACGGTGCCACTCTATCTGCTCTTCGAGATAAGCGTCGGGCTCACGTACGTCGTGGACCGCAGAAGGAAGAAGAACGCCGCGCGCGAGGCACTCGAGGCGGCCGCACCGGAGAGCGGAGCGAGCGCGTGAGGCTCCGATTCCTCGCGATCGCGGCGCTCGCCCTGCCCGGCGTCGCGCTCGCGCAGGACTCCACCGCGCGCACGCGCGCGCCAGCCGTGCGGGCCGATACGGGGGAGACTAAGCAGCCCGAGCGGCCCGCGCTCGCCATGCCACTTCCCGATGCCAACGCGGCGGACACCGTCCGTGCGGACACGCTGATGCGTGACAGCACCCGAGCGTCCACCGAATTGGTGCAGTGGGCGGAAGAGGATTCCGTGATGCGCGCGCTCCAGGAGCGGCAGGGCTACATCGCTACCCGGTATCAGGGGAAGCGGGCGGTATTCGACGCCGCGAGTCGCGTGCTGGAGCTCTCGGGAAAGAGCGCCGTCAATCGAGAGCAGGTGACTCTCGTCGCAGACACGATCGTATATGACGATCGCACCAAGCTCGTACGCGCTGCGGCGCCGCCGAAGGACACGATCGTGCTCCGCGATCCCAGTCAGGGCGAGGCGGATCTCGTGGCACTCGGCGGGATGGAATACGATCTGATCGCTCGCCGCGGGGTCGTGCGCCAACTGAGTACCTCATCGAGCCAGATGGGCCAGACCTGGTACCTGCACAGCGATCGGGCGGCTGTGGTAGCCGACAGTACGGGCGCCAGGCGGAGCACGTCGTACGCCGAAGATGGCTCGATCACGAGCTGCGACCTTCCGTACCCGCACTACCACTTCCAGGCGAAGGAGATCAAGATGGTCTCCAAGACGCTCCTCGTGGCGCGGCCGGCCGTGCTCTACATATCCGACATTCCGGTGATGTGGCTGCCGTTCATCTTCCAGGACATGCGTTCGGGAAGGCGGAGCGGCATCCTCCCTCCGCGTTTCGGCATAAGCGACATCGTGCGCGCATCGCCGCGCTACAGCCGCTCGATCGAGAACCTCGGTTACTATTTCGCCATCAGCAACTACATGGACGCCACCGTGTCGCTCGACTGGCGTAGCGGCAACGGCAACACCGAGGGCGACCTGGGATGGACGCGGTACAACGGACAGTGGCGCTACCGCTGGCTCGACCGCTTCCTGAGCGGCGACGTGCGAGCGTCGTATTCCACCTTCTCCGCCGGCAACACCGCGTTCAATCTGTCGTGGAGCCACCAGCAGCAGTTCTCGCGCAAGAGCTCTCTCAACTCGAGCATCAACTACTCCAGCAATACGACCGCGATTCAGCGGCAGGCATTCACCGCCGCGCAGACGCTCGCGGCGATCGCCTCGTCGATCGCCTTCCAGCAGGCCATCGGGCCGACCAACATCAGCATCGGCGGCTCGCAGACCCAGCACACGGGGCGGAAGGACGTCAACAGGAATTTCCCGAACCTGAGCGTCACGACGCCACCCGTGAACATCGCGAGCTGGCTCCTTTGGTCGCCGCAACTGTCACTGAACAACGTGCAGAATCTGGACAGGGAAGTGCCGTTCTCGCGTTTCTCGCCGTCGCCGACGAATCCGAGCGGCTACGACAGCACGAGCGTGACCGGCGACGACCGCAACACGACGCTGAGCTTCCAGACGCCGCTGCGGATCTTCGGCTTCAACTGGCAGAACAGCATCCAGGTGACCGATCACGAGCAGAACTACCCGCAGCCGATCCAGCTCGTGGACGTCGTCACCGGCGACTCCATCGGTTCGCGCGTATTCGCGCGCACGTACGAAACGGAGGTGGACTGGACCACCGGAATCAGTCTTCCGGCGTTGATGCAGCGAACGCTCAAGATCACGCCGTCGATTTCCATAGTGAACGCCGACCCTTCGCTGCCGTTCATGGCGCGCACCACGTTCACCGGGAGCCAGTACGTGCATCAGTCGAAGACGCTGCAGTACGGAGTCTCGATGTCGCCCACGTTCTTCGGTTTCTTCCCTGGCTTCGGTCCGTTCTCGCGCCTGCGGCATTCCATCCAGCCGCAGGTCAGTTTCGGCTACTCGCCGGCCACCAGCTCGAGCAGCGAGATGTTGCGGGCGTTCAACCGCTCCAACGCAGGGAACAACGCGAACATGGCGCACAGCACGGTGACGCTGCGGCTCAACCAGGTGCTGGAGGCGAAGGTTCGAAGCAGTGCGGATACCGCGCCCGGGGGAGGCGAAAAGATCAAGCTGCTGACGATCAACTTCAGTCCGATCACCTACGACTTCGAGCGCGCGAAGGCGGGACTCAACGGGATGACGAGTACGGCCTTCACGTACCGACTTTCGTCGGATCTGCTTCCCGGGTTCGACTTCAGCGTGAACTATTCGCTGTACCAGGGGAACGTGTACAGCGACTCCGCTGTCTTCAAACCGTATCGGACCGGCATCTCGGCGTCCATGACGCTCGGACGTGACAACAACCCGCTCGCGGTCATCTCGCGCATATTCGGGAAGCCGAAGGCGAAGGCCGATTCGGTGGTCGACAGCGCCTCGACCGCGGGCCAGCTCAGAGATCGCCAGGGACTCGCAGGCGGGCTGAACGAGCGCCCCAACATCGCCGGTCCATCATCTTCGCGAGAACCGATGGGGATCGACGCGGCTGCCGGCTGGACGGGGACGCTGCAGTTCTCCTCCACGCGCAGCAGACCGATACCGGGCGCCACGGTCTTCGATCCGCGCTCCTACTGCCAGCAGTACGTGAACTATCCGGCGACGTACAACCAGTGCATCAATTCGCCGATTCCAGTCGACACGCTTCCGAACAAGTACGGCGGCAGTCAGGCGGTGATACTTCCCACGCTGGCGACGCTGCGCGGCAATCTCTCGTTCAACCTCACGCCGAAGTGGGCGATGCGCTGGACCACCGGCTACGACTTCCAGCGTCACGAGTTCTCCGATCAGGAGCTGGTACTGCAGCGCGATATGCACGACTGGCGCGCCAACCTCGCGTTCTCGCGTGCGCCCACGGGGAACTTCATGTTCAGCTTCTACATCTCGCTGAAGGCCGAGCCGGATCTCAAGTTCGACTTCCGCCGAAGCACGAGCCGATGCAGCGGCGCGGACTGCGGTGTGTTCCTGCCGCTCCAGTCGCCGTAGTCCGAGCGCTGGCCTCTCTCCGCCATCCCCGCGCAAGCCGCCGTCTAACTGTCATCCCCGCGTTCGCGGCGATGACGATGTTACTTGTACAGCAGATGAGCCGTGATTCGTCCACTCGCGTGGACGCCGCCGGCATGGAAGCAGACCGCAAGTCGTTGTGGCGCGTGCGCTTGTACGTTCCGCCCCCGGAGGCCTGCGCCGTGCATTGGAATGCTGGTGCCACCCAAGCACGGAGACACGGATGCGCCGCCTCGCACTACTCATGGCAGCCACCGCTGCGCTGGCAGCGTGCGGCAGCTCGGATGACATCATCGGCAGCACCGGCGGCCTCGCCGAGCCGCAGAATCTCACCTACCAGCTCATCCCGAGCGGCGACCCCGCATATCCGGAAGGGATCACGCTGCGGTGGGACGCCGTTGACGATTCCCGTGTGACGAACTACGTGGTCTACTCGCGCGGCTCTTCCAGCGAACAGTGGAGCCGGCGTGCGGAAACGACTTCGGCTTCGTTCAACGACCTCGGCGTACCCGATTTCCAGTACCAGGTGGCCAGCATGGCCGGCGACGGCAGCGAGAGCGCGCCGTCCAATACCGTAACCGTGGATGCGTCGAACTCGCTGATCGCGCCGGGATCGCTGTCGTCGATTTCGCTGAACCAGGCAGTCCAGCTCTCGTGGACGCCCGATGCGCGCAACGATGCGCCGGCGCTGTTCGATTACTACCGCGTCTACTCGACCACCTACGATCTCGATGCGAATCTGTGCGATGCGAACTGGGCGCTCGAGGGAACCACGGTTTCCGAGGACTTCATCGCCTCGGGGCTTCCCAACGGCGAGCCGCGCTGCTTCGCGGTCAGCGCCATCAGTCGCGATGGACACGAGAGCGACTGGACCGCACCGCGCTCCGACACGCCGAGGCCGGACGCGCGCAACGTTCTGCTCTTCGCCTCGGAGGTGGACGACACGCAGAGTGGCTTCTCGTTCTACGTTCCGTCCAGCGGCGAGCTCGGAGTAGTACTCTCCGGCAACCGCAGCGACATCGACTTCCGGGTCGAGCGCGATCCTGACCGTTCGATGTGGCTCGTTCCGATTCGCAGCGGCACCGTGCTGGCGCTGTACTCGAGCGATCCGCTCGCGGACCTGACCTCGATCGACATCGCCCCGCCCGATGACGAGTTCTCCGACGGCGCGATAGAGGCCGTGCCCGGCTACGGCTACGTCTTCCGTACGCTCCTCGACGGCCAGTACCACTACGCAGGGCTTCGCGTGACGAACGTCTCGAAGGACTACATCATCGTCGACTGGTCATACCAGCGCGATCCGGGCAACCCTGAGCTGTCGGTGGGAGGGGGGAGATAGGAAGCAGAGAGCAGGAGGCAGAAAGCAGCGAGCGACGGGGTCAGGCACCTCAAGTAGAGGTCCAGACAGCATTGCTGTCTGGACCTCTACTTGAGGTGCCTGACCCCGTCGCTCTCGCGTGCGCGTACAGTCCCTGCTTTCTGCTTCCTGCCCTCTGCTTTCTCCAGTAACTTCCCCGCATGACTCGCGAACTCCTGCTGGATGGGCAATCGCTCACGATAGGGGATGTGCATGCGGTGGCGGTTGGTGAGCTGACGGTACGACTCGCGGGCAGCGCCAGGGAGCGAATAGCTCGAGCGCGAGAGATCGTGGAGGGGGTGGTGGAGCGGGGTGATGCCGTGTACGGCATCACCACCGGATTCGGGAAGCTGTCGGAGGTGGCGATTCCTCCGGACCGGCTCGCCGAGTTGCAGGTGAATCTCGTGAGGAGCCACGCGGCAGGCGTGGGCCCGCTCCTCGCTGAACGGGAAGTGCGCGCGATGATGCTGCTCAGAGCGAACGTCATCGCGAAGGGATACTCCGGCGCGCGCGCCGAGCTCGTGGATCTGTTGCTGGGGATGCTCGACGCCGGCCTCTATCCGCCGGTGCCGGAGCAGGGAAGCGTTGGTGCCAGCGGCGACCTGGCGCCGCTCGCGCACCTCGCGCTGGCCATGATCGGCGAGGGTGAGCTGCTCGGCAAGGGGCGCAGCGGAAGTGCGCGACAGCGTCTCGAGGAGGCCGGCCTCGCGCCGATCACGCTCGCGCCGAAAGAAGGGCTCACCCTCATCAACGGCACGCAGGCGCACACCGGTATCGCCGCACTCGCGCTCGTCGACGCGATGCGGCTCTGGCGTGCGGCGCACGTGGCGGGCGCCATGTCGCTCGAAGGGCTGATGGGCACTCCGGCCGCGTTCGATGAGCGCATCCACGACGCGCGCGGCCAGGTCGGCCAGCGCGAGTCCGCTGCGATGCTCCGCGAGCTGCTCGCTGACAGCGAGATCCGGGAGTCGCATCGCACCGGCGATCCACGCGTTCAGGATGCGTATTCGCTGCGCTGCATGCCTCAGGTGCACGGTCCGGTGCTGGATGCGCTTCGCTTTGCGGAGTCGCTGGTCGGCCGTGAGATAAACGCCGGCACCGACAATCCGCTCGTATTCGACGACGGTACGATCGTGAGCGGAGGAAACTTCCACGGACAGGCGGTAGCGCTCGCGCTCGACGTTCTGGCCATAGCTCTCACGAACCTCGCCGTGATCGCGGAGCGGCGCATCGATCGGCTCGTGAATCCCGATCTCAACCAGGGACTTCCTCCGTTTCTCACGAGGGACGCCGGTGTGAGCTCCGGCTTCATGATCGCGCAGGTGACCGCGGCCGCCGTTACCAGCGAGTGCAAGGTGCTCGCTCATCCATCGAGCGTGGACTCCATTCCGACTGACGGGAACAAGGAGGATGTGGTACCGATGGCGATGGGAGCGGCCTGGAAGCTGCGTCGCGTTCTCGATAACGTCAGACAGGTACTCGCCATCGAGCTCATGTGCGCTGCGCAGGCGATCGAACTCCGGGCGCCGCTGCATCCCGCAGTGCGCGTGAGACGTGCGCTCGCGGTCGTGAGGTCGCGCGTGGCACCGCTCGTGGAGGACCGCGTGCTCTCGGGAGACATGAGTGCGCTCGCCGCCGCCATTGCCGCCGGCGACTTCGACGACATCATCCCGGATCAGCTATTGCCATGACCGCTTCCAGCCGTACCGCTTCGCCATCGAGCGCGGGCCATCCCGGTCACGTATCCGGCCCGCGCACCGTGCGTGCGCCGCGTGGGAACGAACTCTCGTGCCGTGGCTGGCAGCAGGAAGCCGCGTTGCGGATGCTGATGAACAACCTCGACCCGGATGTCGCGGAACGTCCGGACGACCTCGTGGTGTACGGCGGCACCGGCCGCGCGGCGCGAAGCTGGGAGTGCTTCGACGCGATCGTCGCCAC
>Ga0182738_1002416_pt1 | contig 22188 bp, 10 predicted proteins | sample eDN5th30CBELigMG_FD_128876 | JGI IMG/M metagenome (GOLD analysis project Ga0182738, IMG submission 128876) | Enriched Miracle-Growth compost microbial communities from Emeryville, California, USA - eDNA 5th pass 30_C BE-Lig MG (version 2)... ...
ATCTGTCCGGTAATTTCGAATACAAGCGAATTACAAATTACAAAATTAATCCGCAGGGGGAGTCGAACCCTGGCCCTAATGCACGAAGATTCACTCCGTCCCACTGAGCCACTCGGACTCCCGCCTTCTCTGATTCCATTCTGGATTTTTCAAAAACATTTCAGTCAATGCATTTTTCACTCTCTTTTCTGAAAATGCTTCTTTATATTTTTTTTTTCGTCAAATGTAATATGTAATTTCTTATTTAATTAAAGTTCAATTTTTTCTTTTGCTTTAAATTCTGTATTATGATCAGCACTAATTTGTCTAAACATCTATTTTTGTATCCACACGTGCTTATTTTAATTTTCAAATAGTTTGGAAATTCTGAAATGGGAAATTTTTTTCAACACAAAAGATTTTATGAAGATTTCAACAGAATATCTTTCTCAGGCTTTCTGGGAAAAAATCCCGCGGATAATCGAGCGTCAGTAATTTAGCGTTCATTCTTGATCTGTTTGAAAACGTACTTCCGAACCCAAAATCGTTTTCCCCCAGAACTTTCAAGAATGGTTATTTAATTTCTATTATCGAGAGACTCTCGAGGTTCGATTATTATTCATTATTTACTTCGAAAAATACAGAGCTGAATGATGATTTCCCAGACTATCAAAACTTTTCTTGGCTTCAGATGGTTTGCTGTTCAATAAATACGTCTTAATTTTAAAGAAAGAAAAAACTTCTTAATTAATGTAATTAATCAATCTTCCCTCCACAAGCAAATTAAAACTCGCTTTGGAGGGAAACCATCGCCTGGTTGCCCTCTTGTGTTCAATGAATTTGATTTCAGAAGCATCGAAGGCCTTCTCTCATGTAGCTATGAAAATGACAAGGTTTCAATGATGTTAATTGGGATGAATTCTGCCCTCTCATATTTTAGAATTCAAATTTAGTATTTGAGGCCTATTTTATAATTTTACCAAAATTTATTTCGAATTTTAAAGATTCATATTTGATGATCATTCCTTCACAAAACATCATACAAGTTTTCTTTGGTTAGCATTTCAATCAATCTCTTTGAACTTATCATTCTTCTTATGAATCAAACCCAAGCTCAATCGAGGAATCTCATGCTATCAATAGTAAAAAGCTAAATAACCCTAATTTCTTCAATATTATTCCAGAGGATATGGTTTCAGAGACTTATCTCTCTCTTTCAAACTGTTTATCTAAGTTTAAATAATTCCTTTGTCTACAAACTAACCTATCAAAGTTCCACATATTCTCGAATTCTCTTATTTCCTTGATGGTTATTTCGGATAAAATTGGTCCTCTTATTTCAGACTTCAACCAGAAATTCTTTTCGTGGTATCGCTCAAAACCTTCTCTACATGTCTTTTTCGGAACATTCTGCAGCTTCCTTGATTCAAGATCAAGTTTCTCTCATTAGACAAACAAAATAGAAAATTTTAAGGGCAAAAAGTAGGCGAATTCACTAAATAAATTTGTTTGAAATAAAAGCGTTGCAATGATCCTCAACCAAAGGAAGCATCGCTTTTTTCACCCAAAATCGCAATTTGCCACTCCATTTTTTTAAAATCAGGAAGAATTGACAGCGACAGAGAATTCACACTATTTCAAAAGAGAAAACAACTTTCATATCAAGACTTCGCTCTTTATGTCGAAGAGATGTTTTTATGTCCCAATTTTCCATGGAAAACTTGTTTGCTGGCCTGAAACAAAAGAATTATTTGTACTCAAGGACTCGATCGAAACGAGTGAGACATTTTAGACCTTTGAATTGTGATCCTTAATTTGAATTCCAATAAAAGTAAATAAGCATTTCTCAAAGAAATAATTAAAGAGAAATTACCCGAAAGGCTAAACAAATAAATTTGTCCTTGACTTATATTGTATTTTCATAATCCCAAAGCACCTTCCCCAACTCTTCATCTTCATTGTATCTCAATAAATACCAAATATACACGATTGATACAGACTCCTCAGCCTGGTTTTATCATTTCTCACTTGATGAGAATCATCTGTTCAAAATAATTAAAGCTCAAAGCTAATTTAGATAGATTAGTATATCAGCTTTCTTTCCACTTTTATCGCAACTTAATCCTGTCTAACCCTTCTCTTCTCTTTCATAATTGAAAGCTCAAAGTCAGTTCTCTCTCCCGAAAAAGAGTTTAAAAATCTCCTTCTCACCTGATTTTATGATCTCGCTTTGGAACAGACAAAATACATCATTTGAATTCTGAATTAAACTGAAATTTCTATTGGAAAAATTAAAAATTAAACATCAAAAGAGCCAAATAAAATAATTTTCACTTTCTAGAAAATAATACTGATCATCCCAAAGGCATCTATTTTTAGAGAAATCAGAAGTTTCTTTACATAAATATCAATCATCTCTAAGAGAAAAACAATAAATTTAGACTGGATCCAGATTTATAACGCAACTTAAACCATGAATTTTTATGAACGAGTACGACTCTCACTTATTATTTTCAGTCAAATCATTAAAATTGGTCTGAATTTATAACTCACCACTTCAAAGATTTTTAATAAATAATCACAAAAAATGGAATCAACCCAAGACAAATTTACCAAGCTTGAAAATTTCAACACAAGCCCTGACCAATTCTATGAGGAGCTTATTATCGGCCCCAAGCGAGTCTTCAACTGTCTTTTCCCTGGTTGTGGCAAATCTTTCAAATTTCGCTCTGAAATCAAGCGTCATCTGACAATCCACTCCACCAAAAGATTTTATCATTGTTCTTTTCCAGGATGTACCAAAGCCTTCAAAAGAGCTGACGCTCTAGCCAGCCACGCCAAAGTCCACTCCACCACCTCATTATTTGACTGTTATTTCAAGGACTGTGATGCAAAATTCACTACAAAATCCGCACTAAATTATCACTTGCTTAAACATGGCGAAAAAAATTTTGTGTGTAGTTTTTCAGGCTGTAACAAGGCATTCAGAACCTACTCACAAGTTAAGCAGCACGAAAAGACCTACGTTCACCATAAACAGAGCCAGAATCTGGTTCCAGATTTGGATCTGAATTTCTTCACAAATAACGAGCCTGTTCATTATTTTTGGGAGCCAAATTCATTTAATCAAGAAGTCCAGATTCCACCTTTGAACTTGGAATACCACCAACACGAACCTTTTCCATTCACTCACAAAGATCAAGAAATCATAACAAATGACTCTTCACAATATTCACCTACAAGTAATACTTCAAAACCTCGGCAACTCTCAGTCCTTATGGACTTTGTTATCGAAGAAAATGAAACACTTAAAAAGAAGCTAAAGAGTGCTTTCAGTATGCTGGAAAACATGAACCACCATCAAAAGGAAGAAATTAGCGTTGACGAATTTTTCAAGTCTTCACAAGAAACTGAAAATGATTATCCGAAGGAGAAACGCTTATGTTCTAATAATCAAATAAGAGCTTAATCATCCCAATTTTACATTAACAAATCCGTCTACTACTCTTCATTACTTTATGTTTTTTCTATGTGTGTAATTTATATTTGAATATTTTAACTTATACCAGGCTTCTTTGACGAAAAAGTTGGCTCTTCTTTATTTAATCGACTTTTCTTCCAATTTAAACTTGAAAGAGATAAAACTTTCGAAATTAAAAGGAACCTTCTTTTCTGTTTTAATGAGAAGAAATCATGGTTTTTTAATTCAAATTTGAGTTTTATCTCCTCTAATTTATTGTATACAAAGCGTCCAATGTTAAATCAGAATTTTCCATTTTTCCTTCAAATAATAATGTTGACTGAAAATATATTTTCATGTTAATCTCCATATTAAAAGGGTCCAAGAAGGTTGCGTTTCTACAGAACCTTCCATCATTCTCGATTTCTCTTTTTCTTTACGATTTCCTCTCTATACTCAGGATCAAAAGAGAGTTTCTAAACTTATAGAAGTGATGCCTTGGTTGTTTTCAAAAGCTCCAAGAGCTCTTGCCAGGTTATTCTCTCATGAAGATGAGATTCTTTTCCATCAAATTACTTGACCTATAATTAGAGGAATTCGAAATTATCAATTTGGACTCGGTCTAATTTTAGCAGGATAACGGCCGAGAATATGAATTCCTTGAAATAAAGAAAGTTCCACTGAGTAATCTCAAGTGCCTGAGGTTTCAAAGTCACTTCCAGCTTTCAGCTATTTTCTTTGAAAAAGTCAACTAGAAAAAAAAACTTGCTCAGTTTCATGCTACAAAAGAAAAAAATCAATCAAAACGGCGCTTTATCGAATTAGAGTCAAACAGCCTGAAAGCTTGCTTTGATTTTTCGTCAATAGAACAGAGAGAATGCTGTTCGGAGCTAAGTCTCAAAGAAAGGCAAAGTAGATTTTCAATAAACAAAAGTTTTCAAGCTAAACTTTCTATTTAGCGAGGCTCTTCTCTTTGAATGTTATTTTACCAAATTCTAATTCTGCTAAAAGAATTCTAAAAAGTCTGGATTGCTCTTTAGAAAATCGAAAACAGTTCATCTGACTCGGACATTTTATTCATGGTGTCCAGAGAAAGGAACAAAAAATTTCATTCCAAGAGAAAAATCCTTATAAAAATGAAAGTGCTCGAGTCTCAGTGTTTGTGTGAATGGAAAATCTTCAAGGCTTTGGAGGGAATTTTTGAGACACTTATTATAGAAAAATGGCTTCAGAACTGAGGACCCTAAATATTAGTAAATTTGAGTTAAATTTGGCTCGTTTTATTTAAAATCAACTCCTATTCGGAACAAAATCAAAACGAAAGAAAAAGTTTTTTCTTCATGCGCTCATTATGTTACGTATTTCCCTTTTCACGCTGGAAGAAATAGAAAAAAAAAACTTTTTTCAATGTTTATTCTCTTTTTTATCAATCATACATTTCTTCTTCATTTTTGGTTCTCGTAATAGATCTTTAAAAAAATTATTTCTAAAAGCTCATGATTTCTCAACGAAATTTGAAAAATCTAATTCCAACTTCAGGTTATATTTCAAACAAAATGCTTTACTCATTTTTCTCATTCTGAGACTTGAAAGAACTTTTCTGAGACTCTCTGTTTAAAAAATTTTCGATTTTTAGGCAAAGATGATCTGGGATAATTTAAATTTCAATGTTCTTTTTATTTATCTTTTTTAAAATACATGGAAATAACCTCTAATCCTGAACAGAAAATCACTCTAGTCGAGATTATAATGTGATAGCTTCGGGAAAAAACCCAAAAAGCCTATGTTTATTGTCAAAAGCTCTTTAGTTTTTCTTCTGAAAAAAAGTCTTTTAGCCTCTTCAGATGATTTTCAAAAGTCAAAATCAAGCTTCCCTCTGAGTTTCTGCAAAACTTATTTTCCAGGCAAATTTGATTGATCTTAGTTTTCTTCGATTCGATTCGAAAACTCTAAATTCCAACTTTTGATCCATTTGAGATTCCCTGCCTTTTCGAAAAAATATCTTCTGGAATCTTAGGTCTTGAGACTCGAGGGGTCAAAAATAGTGGGAGATCGCCATACAAGAGCAAAATAGTCTTCGAATCAATTTCTTCATTTCGAAGGAATGAATTGTTCAAAATCAAAATTTCTTTCTCTAAAATAAAAGTTTGGACAAACTCAATTTATCTTTTTTCAGCAGTAGCTATTAATTTTCATTTTTTTAAATTTCGAGAATGATTTATGAAATGAATTCAAAGCTTGATGCTTTAAATGTCAACCAATTTTCACTCTTTGGAATTTTACTTCGCAACGCAAACAGATAAAAATGGGAATCCAAAAGGAGTCAACGACGGTCACAAGTTCCGAAAAAATTGGGGTAATTTTAAAAGCTCGTCCCATTATAAAGTTCTTAATCGTCCTAAAACTGGTTTTAAAATTTCAATAAATTTTATTCAATTCCAACTGAGCGGAAAATAATACCCTTAATAAAAATCCTCTGAACTCCAGATCCTCCTAGAAAGCCTTGCAGGAAAATCATTTCTAGTGCTTGTTAAGCACCAAACATTGTCGATAGAATTGTCTTGTCTCTTAGTTTAAAAGTTAGAGTTTTCTTTTTAAATTCGTTATAAACTTTGAAGAAAAAAAAAAAGAATAATTTCAGCTTTTTCTGATCTCTGGTTTCTGGAAACTGCAAAACTTTCTCTTTTCGATTTTTACAAAATATTTTCTTTTATTTTATTCACTCTTTCATCCTATTAAAATTGTCTCATGAAAATTTTAAAAAGGAAATTCCACAAAGACAAAATTTTTAATTTCTCCTCAAGATACATCATTCCAAGGATCATGATGTCATTTGCAACATTTAGTGAAAAGTCAAGTCTTAAAAAATTTCTTCCTCAAAATCCTCTTTTAAAAAATCTACTTGAATTTGTGGTCATCATCTTTCCCAATAAATTAAATTTTTCAAAAGAAAAAGCGAAACATTCAGAAATCAACATTGTTAGTGGGCTCCAATTTCATCATAATGAAGTCATCAAATACACTGACCAAAGTAAAAATAATTAATTAACCTGAGAGTTAGCCAAACAAGTTCAACTTCAGCTTCCCGCCAGAGGAAAACATTTCAACTATGCTTGATTTGAGCTATTTGCGTAGCAGAAAAAACCGAAATTACTTGCCTAAAACTATCACAAAACCAACAGTTAAGACATTGAGAAATTTCCAATTGATTCAAAATTTTATTTGAACTCTGATTTCTCGATTAACGAAATATTTATTTCTAACCAACAATTATTAATCACCGCTTGGTAACCAATTTAAGAGCCTCAGATTTCCAGATGCTTCTGTAAAAGAGAAAAATCTCAATATTCTCTCACCTCCTAAGCTTTATTTTGTCAGAATCATCTTTGAAGTGCCTCAGGAAAACAGAAAAAGTCCACTCTTACCCATCCCAAACTCATTTTTCATAACAGTTTGTCTGTCTCTCTCAACGGCAGTTTCAAAGCTTTAAATTTCATTTTTCTTGTCTTTTTCCAGCCTTATTGAGACAAAGTATCGAGATCGCTCTTAATCTTTGAGTATATCCGGATCTGGTGAGCTGCAGAGGGGTTGAACAACAAAGAATTTATGAAAGAACATTCTTTTTTAATTAAAATTAAAAACAAAAAGCCGTCACTCAAATCCCCTCTCTCTCCAAATTTCTTCAGAGCATCTTCTCGAAACCGTTTCCTCATTTCATTTTCCTGAGCTTCCTCTGGATCTCAAGATCCATGGAAAACTTCATATTCTCATCAGAGGTTTTTTTCTCATAAAAAAGTCCTAAAAATAATTTTTCTCTGACTGACGTCAATTCGAAATTTAACAAACTACTAATTTTTATTTTTTTCTCTAAACGTTCGAAATTACCTTTATAGGGCTGATTCTAAAACCAAATAAATAAATTTTTCATTTTTAAAAAAGATGCAAGGAAATCAAGCTGATTGTTTCAGATCAAAACTTGAAAACAGCTTTGAAGAGTCAAATCAGAACTTTGAAGAGGCTTTTATTGGTTCAAAACGCATGTTCCGCTGCCTTTACCCTGACTGCGGCAAAATCTTCAGGTTCCGTTCAGAAATGATGCGACATCTCACTACTCACTCTGATGCAAGATTATACTTTTGCACTTACCCAAGCTGCGGAAAATCATTCAAAAGAATCGATGCTTTGAACAACCATTACAAAATTCATACTGAAACCACAGCTTACCAATGTAATTACCCCAATTGCAAGTCCAGATTCAATTCAAAGGCATCGTTAAATTATCATGTTTTGAAACATGGAGAAAAAAATTTTGTTTGCAGTTTTCCAGGATGTGATCGAGCTTTCGCTACCTATACCCAAGTAAAGCAGCATGAAAAGGCTTTCTTGTATCATCAAAGGAACATTTTGAAGGACTCTTCACTTGATTCTCTCAAAGATAATCAAATTTATTGCTTGGGTGAAATTTTACCCAATTTTAATAAGACGGATGCTGTCAAATCTCAGTCAAAAAACCTCGACAATACGACAAATATCAATGATACAGTAGTTCCAGCTGTTGAACAAGAAGATAAGAGCCACTTAGTGGTGGAAGTTGAAAATTTGAGCCAAAATACTTCGACTCCTGACCAAACTCAAAATTCATCAAATGACAAAACTGAGCAAAATAATTTTAATGAGCAATCTCTCATGACCTTGATCAAGAAGGCCTTTCGAGAAAATAAAGAGTTACAAAAGCAGCTTCAGGAAACTGAAGCAAAGATTTTGCAGATACACGAAAAAGAAGAAGTGGCGGTTGATGCGTTTTTCAATTTATCCCCGGCATTCTCACAAAACAAGAATGAAAATCAACTAGAAACACCCCTTGATTATTCACTCAACTTGGGTGATTGGGACTTTCTTAGACGAGAAGCCAAATTATAGGCAAAAATGCCTTCCATACTTTCATATGTAGATTAGAAAAAACGGTTTGGATGTTTATTTAAGTTGTGCATTATTTTATTCAAATTTCTTTCTTTGTGCATTCGTGTGATTCGAAAAGTGGTTTTTCACAAGTCTCCAAACTATTTGCCATGTCTTTCACCAAAAATATCATCACTAATTTTGTTGAAAATATCGAAAATAAATTTCTTCTAAAAATATAACAAATTCTTGGAGGAAGGAGAGCTGTTGTATTTTTTCAGATTTTTCATTTGTCTATCTGACTCTATTCTTTAAAGTATGAGTTCTCTTCGATACGTAGATCAGAATTCTCTCAAGGAGAGCCAGATAAATGCAAAATACTCTAAAAAATTTAAACAACTCATAATAGTAATTTTTTTAAATGGCTTTAAAATGAATTCGAAAAGAACTGTTTCTTCGCCAACTCAAATTTCTTCAAATAGCCTTCTCCTTTCTTTTCGATTGTTTCTCGAACTGTAAAATTAAGCGAAACTTGATTCACAAATCTTGATTGATTGCAAACATGTTGAAGAGTTGAAATTGAAAAAAATTCTAGAAGAAAAATCAAACCAACTTTAACAAGTTTATCATTCGAAATCCACTTTGCCTTTGTCAATATTCAGCTTCAAGTAGTAGCTTTCCTCAAGAATTTACTATCTTGACTTCTGAGACAAATTGGGGTGATACGTTTGGCCATTTGGGAACTTTTGAAAACTCAGAGGTCAGCACATGCAATACTATAATTGATTGGCAAAATTAGAGTCCTCGTACGATTTGTAAAAAATTTAATACAAGTCATCTTAAAATTCGCCATCAAATAATTTGTCTTAACGATAATTAATCAGATTTTTAATACAATAGAGCCAAGATGTAAGCAGGAAAAATCATCCCTTTTCATCATCTCGCATGCCTTAGATCCTTCTGAAGATCTTTGGATTTCTTCAATTAAACTTGCAGGTGATGATCCTCTCGGGTCTTTCCCGTCTTTCTTCAAAATGATATTGCTTTAGTTAAAAGATTATTTGAATAACTGTCAAATAATATGGAATTATTTTGAGAGCCAAGAAAGAATTAAGCAAGAAAGCAGTTTTGGTTGAGCCTCATGATGTTCACAAGAATTTTATTTGAAATCTGGCACGTCCTGTCATGACCATTCAATCTTCCAAGATCTTTCAAGAAGGGTCAAAGCCTCAAGCAAAAACCCACCCTAACCCCTCGAATTTGATTCACCCTGAGGCTTTGGATTGCTCAAGACCTTTATGCTTTAGACTTTAATTCGAAAAAAAAAATTGGTCTGACTCGGCTTGTAGATTCATTCATAAATTTCCCAAAAGTTTCCTGTAAAACAAGCTTTTCACTGAAAAGAGTACCCTTCCAGCCAAATCTTTTCACAGAAAACGTTTTCTTGAGTCTCTCACCTCATTTCTACATTTAAAGAGATTTTATAACTTTCTGGCAAAAATGCCTAGTTCTGATCAAATAAATTTTCTCAAAGAAGACAAATTAGTTTTTTTTGTTCACAATATTTCTCATGCCACATAAAGCAACTCTGTCACTCCTTCTCCATGGGGTTAGCCAAGATGACATCAAATTTAAGGCCATATTCTCCTGATTTTTCTCCTTCACTTACTCAGGTCTATGAGAAAAAAATTCAAGAGGGATTTTTCAAGTTTCTTGCCATCATTTTTTGACTTGATTTTTCTCCTTAGAATTTAAATATTCACCTCATTTTACCTTCGGTGCATTGAATTAAGAGACATTTTTCCAAAAAGAAAAATTCTCGTATTTGCATTATAATAATTTTATCAGAAAATTGCTAGCTTTTTTCTGATTCTTTTCAGATATCCTTTTCAAATTTTCTCTTTTAGAAACTTCAATTCGGCTTCTTGAGCGAAGATTCTCTGATTTGACATTGATAAATTTGTCAGATCTTCGCTTTCTCACAGGGTTCGGAATTCTAAACTTTGAAAATCCGGATAACTCCGAAAGAGCTTTTTGAAAATCCATTTATTTTTTTTTCGAATGTTGTGTGAACTTTTCTCTTCATTTGAACTTTGTGATTTCTGGAGAGACATTAAAAATTTCTTTCAAGGGCATAGGGATTTTTTTTGCAAATTTTTTGTGAAAAACCTCTAAACAAATCATTTTTTTTCTGAAACTCCAAATAAAATCTTTCGTATTTTCCCCCTCTCATTATTTCAAAAGAGTTTTTCATAACACTTGGACAGAAGGAGCACGAAAATATTTTTTCGTGAAAAATGGAATTTCTTATCAATTTTTTGATTTAACTTTATTTTTCAAATTCAGCTCAAAAAATAAATTGAGTATTCCGCTCAAAATTCTACTGAGGGGGAAAGAAAGAAGTCGAGATTTTCAAAATGTTTCAAATGCCAAAATCAATCCCCGAAAAGCTCTTCAGAACCTTTTTCCACCATCAGAATTTACATTTTACTTCTTGGTCTTTCAAGAAAAAGTTTTACCATATGAAGCAACATTCAACTTCAAAAAAATAAGTCACATCGAAAGAGTTATTCTTTTGACTGAAAATTTACTTTTTAAAATATTGCTCCCAGAGAAAATTCAAAATTTTATTTTCAGAAAAAATGATTTTCAATTTTTGATTCCAAAAAAAAAAATCCTAAACAATATTTTCTAACCCTGAAAATCAAGATTTGAAACACTTTTCCAATTTGAACAATTTCGTTGATTTTTCTCAATCATAATAAATTTTATCAACACTTTTCATCAAAGCATCTTGGACTTTTTTCCCATATCTTCAGAGATTTTATTCAAAAAAAGTTTTATGGCCTGGAAATCATGAAACTCAAAGCAAAAGTAAATGTAGCAAACCATGGAAAGATTTTTCAGCTTTCCTGAACTCATTTTTTCTTTGAAACATTTTGGATTTTTTTGTATCATTTGACTCTTCTTTTCTTCTTGCAATTTCAGATATCTCTTTTAAAAAACAAAAAGACGAAGTCAAGAAGGTAAGAGGATTTGCTTTAGGCTCATGCTGTTGAACGTTGCTCTCAAAAACTCAAAAAGTTTTTTTAAAGGCCCAATTAGATCTGATCGTTTTTCTTTCAACAGTGCCATGTTTGGAGAGGAAAAAAAAAGAATAAAAAATAGGAGAAATTCGGACTTCTCTAAAATGCAAATTCTTCAAAAATTTGAGGACCTCTCATTTTTTATTGAGACCCTGGATTTAATTATTTCAAAAAATATTTTGATGAGAACACTTTTTTTTCCTCAGAAAAAGAGAATGAAACACAATGGAAATTAAATCTCATGGGAATGAGATTAGGCGAAAAAAAAATTTTCTATTTTATTTTTTCCCATTCAAGCAGAAGTTGAAATAATTCGTTCAAGCTTTAACAAATCCTGCCACTTTGTATGCATGGTTCAAAAAAAATTGTCCAAGCAGCTTTTTGTCTCTCTCAAACTTTTTTATATTTTCAAACAGAATACATGAAAAAATTCATGAGTGAAAAAAAATTTTGTGCTTATAGCAATTCAAAACTTTCCAACAAACTATGGTTATCTTAAATCAAAAGAATATTGATCCAGATTAAACAGAAATTTGATTTCACAGGAAAATCATTTTTTACTAATTCCCTGTCTCATGTGAAACCAATTTGATAAGATAAAGCTTTTTGAATAAAATTATCAATAAAGAAAACTCGCCATGTCCAAAAAACTCAAAATTTCTTTCATAGTAATTTCCTTCGAGGAATTTTAAGCCTCTGGCTTTTGAGAATAGCGCATAGGCCGCCACTGGCTTGAACCTTTGAAGGTTTAGTAACTAACTTTGGAAGATACATTCACATTATCAAAAATGTCAGATGAAGCCCAAAATGCTTTATTTTGTCAAACATTCTGAATGAAGCTTCTTTATTCATTCTTATTCTTCTTATCTATTGAGCGCTAGAGTCTGCTCTCTCATTTAGTTTACTATGTTCTTTCTTTATTTCAATATTCAAATATTCTTGTTTAAGCTTTCGCTTATTTATTTAGAGATAAGGTGAGCTCTTTCCTCCATTTGAAAATCACAAGGTTTGCCTTTTTGATCGATTTACAGATCGATATTCTCGAAAATTTCCTTTCATTCCAGAGAATGACTGTATTCTATTCTAATTCTTATCTCAGAACAAGACTGTTGAAATTTTTAACAAACTATGGAGAATTGACCTAGGAATGGGAAATAGGCTCCCCTAAACAAGGAATATGGGGGAAAACTTGATAACAAGATTCTTTAAACTGGTGTTTTTCAGGTCTTTTGGGCTTTCCCGTTTTATCTGAAATTGTGATTTTCTCTTGTATACAAATTAAACCTGATTTGCCCGCAAGTTCTCATTTTTTCTCGAATTAATAAACCCTTCAAAAATAGCCTAAATTAATTATATTCAGGTTTAACAGAGCAAAAACCAACTGATTTAGAACATCTCTAGGCAAGGATCCTGTCTAGTTTGTTAATAGATATTTCTGTCAGTCTTGCTGGTTTCAGTCTATGTCTTTTTAGGAGAGAAGTTTTTCCATGAGTTTTCTCTCCTTGCCCTCTCGTCTTATCATTTTCAAGTACGGTTTCGAAGAATGCTATGACATTTAGGTCATGAATTCAAAAATAAAAAGGCTCAAGTCTGGCCTCAACGATAACTTTGTTACATAAATCTCTGTTTGCATGTTAATCCGATGGTTTTAGAGGGTCATAACAAAACCAGCTTTGTTTAGTTTTCTAAGATTTTTCAAACCTTTATCAAAACAAAAGTGGGCTTGAGATGATCTTCCAACACAGCTTTCCACGTAATACAAAGAAAAATTTATTGATTTTAAAACTTGTTTGGCTCGCCTGATGTAAAGCTTTCTCTTGGTTCTCAATAAAGAATCATTTGGTTGCTACTAACATCCTTCTAATCCTCATTCTATTTTTTACCTCCACAATTACATTTTATTATCCCAAAATACAAATTAGCCTGTGATAACTCACAATTAAAATTAAATCTGACTTCTCATAACTTGTGAAAATCATCCCAAATCAGAGATAAATGGCAAATCACTTGCCAGCTTATCCTTGCCATAATGGTCAAAGATCTTATTTTATGAAAAACTTGGAAAGGTTGTTTTCCTTAATACCCCAATTAAAGTGTTTTGAGACGAGTTTTGAGAAGAAAACACTTCTTTTCTGTGTTTTGACTCTCTCTATAAATCAGATCATAAGACCTGAAAAAAAAAAAACTCATTGTGCTTGCTTAGGATAAAAGTGTTCCATTTTCTTTTTCTTCCTCGATTTCAAATGGGTTTTGTTTGGAGAAAAGATGCATTTCTCTTGAAAGAACAGAGTTTTTTTTAGAAGAAGAAACCAAGTTCATGAGGAAAAGATTTAAAAGCAAAATAAAAGCCCAAAGAGAAAATTAATTAATTTTGCACACACTTTTCTTAAAATAATAAATTGAGGAGAATATTAGAGTGCAAATAACAATTAAAATTGAGGTTAATAAATTCCCGAATCACTAAATTTCCATCAGAATTTAATTCCACATGTCGCACGAATTGCAAAATTGATCCATTTTCAAACCGTATAAATACCGCCCCATTCGACGTCGATATCATTTAATTCATTAATTTACAAGTTTCAGAGACTCAATCTTCCAAACCCCCCAAACCAAATGGAAATCATCAACAACTTCCTTCCCACCCCTGAAAACCCTGAAATGGGCGTCGAACAATACTACCAAGAGGCCGGCATGGGCCCCAAAAGAATCTTCAACTGCCTTTATCCTGACTGTGGCAAGACCTTCAGATTTTATTCTGAAATAAGAAGACACCTCACAGTTCACTCAAGCAAAAGACATTATCATTGCTCATTCCCAGGCTGTAAAAAGTCATTCAAAAGAGCTGATGCCCTCACAAATCACAACAGAGTTCACTTGGGTGACTCTGCTTTCACTTGCTTCTTCAAAGACTGTAACGCCAAGTTTAGCAACAAGTCTTCTTTTAACCAACATTTGCTAAAACATGGCCAGAAAAACTTTGTTTGCACCTTTGAAGGCTGTAATAAAGCTTTTGAAACTTACGAACAAGTTAAAAAACACGAAGAAACATACTTTTTACACTTTGGAAAAAACAATAAAAGAGCTGCCGAATTCGAATTAAATTCGGCCAAAAATGAACAATTCGAAGCCTGGGATGCTTCCATCCAATACGAAGATTCTCCCAAGGCTTCAACTTGCGAGTCTGACTTGGACAGCTTCCGCGAAAGATTGACAAAAAAGCTCAAGACTTACGATTCAAGCCCAAGTCCCACTCAAGAAGAGCAAAGATCAGTCAAATCTCCTTCAGGATCAAATATGAGCACTGACTGCTTGATTGACATGTTAGAGAATTTTATAAAAGAAAATGAGGAGCTCAAAGTGAAACTCAGACAAACTTTCGATTTATTGGAAGCTATGGATTAATTTTACCTTAATTAATTCATAAATTAATGTTTCACTTTATAAATTAGCCTTGTAACTTTTTAATCTATATATTAGACATCAGCTTTGTTTATGATATACGTTAATACTTTTTGAGAGTCTTATCATGTTTCTTTATGATTTTCCTCATTTTCCCAGCCTTTTCAAAACCGTCTCAAACAAAATACACGTATTTATTATAAATCTGCTAATTAAAACATTATTATTATTATTATGTTTTTTTGAAATTAAAATTATTCTAAAACTTTTGAGAAGCTTCACAATGTCCTTAAACGAAATTGATTTTTAAAACTTACTCATCATTTTCTCTCTTAGACTAAACGACATGAATCAAGGAACTTCATTCGTTCATAAACTAGTTTTAGACAATATTCGCCATAAAATTGTTCATTCAATTATTAAAATGAAATCTCAAAGGTTTGCAATTGTTTAATTGATTTCGGGTGCTTTCTTATTCAAATTTTGAATGCAAACGAGATTCGTTGGGATCTTCAATTGTCTCTTCAAAATACAGACAAATCAACTCCCATTCTCTTTTGATCCCCAAATTTATATGAATTTAAAGTAAATCTCCATAGAAATTCGAGGAACTCTCAATCCAAACTCTTTTACAAATAAAAATCCTAACATTGAAAAAACCTTCATACAGTCTATGAAAATAAATTATTTCTCTAAATATGATCCCAAGACTGAAAATAAGAAAATTATGCCAATAAACAATACAAAAATACTCAATTAACCATCTATTCCTTTAAGCACTAAGAAAAATACCTCTTTTAAAATGTCAATTTCTTACATCCAGGGACTCGCCTGTTGAGTTTTTCACAACTTTGCTTTGATTGTTTTCTCATTTATTTTGCATTGTGAAACAGACAGAATGCATGAACAATATTTGATTGAGTGAGAAATTTTGTTGGCTTTCTTTGAAATCTTCAAAATAAAAATTATCTATTCGAAAACCTTGAAGAAATAGAATCAAATTTCAAATCTCAAACAAAGTTGAAACAACCTCTCAAGAGTCAGTTTTTAATTTTGCAATCAATGGGCTGAAATTATTGAGATTCGATATCAAGGTTATTTTTGCTCAGTTCGTATCGAAACTTCAAGCTTGCACAGAATAAACTCCAAAAAACTTTTAGAAACGAAAGTCACAGCCTCAGAAAAAAAAAAGTTGTATTTATAAAGAAGGAATCCAAGTTTATTTATCAGAAAAAAAATTCGAAGGCAAAAATACTTGAATTTTATCTTTTTCCCCTCGTGATTGAGACCTCTTCCCTTGACACACAAATCAGTTCAAAAGGTCCCAACTCTCACTTTCAAGCCGTCGAATTGCAATAAGGACGAATGGATATTAGAAAATCGCCTTCAAACTTGAAACCTCTCTCGCTTATAATTTGCCTTTTTTGCCCATAAACCCACTTGCCTAAAAACGGACTAAAAAAATTTTCCAATGGTTTCTAAAATTCTCTTCTCAAGACAATTTGCCCAAATCCTTTGACACATCTCTTCTGAATCGAATTTGTTCACCATGAAATATTTTCCTTCTTTTATTTCTCGCTTTCCCTGAAAACAAATAACCTTTTACACACGAAAAATTTCTCGATTTTTCTTTCATCGCTTGAAATAAGTCAAGAAAATTCAAGAGGTACAGGTTTTCAATTTGAACCTAATCTCAAGAAAATGAGATTTTCTCGAAATATTACTGTCCACCAATATAAATTCAGTTGTTATTTTATCCAATAAAAGTAGTTCTCTCTAATTTACATCCATGCAAGCTGACATCACTAACAATAATAAAAAAAATGAACAACATTAAAACTGAAGACTTGAACACAAAAATAGAAATCGCTCAGGAGACTCAAAGCTGTAGTCATCAAGAGCAAACCACAACCAAGACAGAGTCAAGTTTTTGCTGCCCTTATCCTGGCTGTAGCAGAGCTTTCAGATTTTACTGCGATATAAAACGTCATCTTTGCGCTCATTCTAATCAACGACCCTATACTTGCACTTATCCAGGCTGTTCAAAAGCTTTCAAAAGGCCAGACACTTTAAAAATTCATTATAAATCTCATACCGCAGCTCCTTCTCATATCTGTCCTTTTCCAGACTGTAACGTCCGATACAACACGAAAGCAGCCTTAAAGTCTCATTTGCGAAATCACAGGAAGAAAAATGAAACTTGCTGTCCTGAAGGATGTGACAAAAAATTTTTTAAAAACCATAACAGTTCAGATTTGGACAATGTGAATAAAGGCGACAATAATCTGTCCTCTTGTGAGGAAAGTTGTAAAAAAATCAAAATTGAAGAAAACACTCAAGCTGAAAATTCAAGTGTATTAAATAAAGCTCCGCTTGAATCAGTCTGGGATCAAGAGGATCAAATTCGATTTCTCAAGTGTTTGAATGCCATCCAAAATAATCAAAGATGTGAATCAGTAATAAACTGTCAACAGAACTGGTTGCCAGGAAGTAGAATTTCAAATAGGCTTGCTCTGATTGATTTGCTTAAAACTCTCACTCAAGAAAATAGAACTCTAGAAAATCAAATCAAGAACATTGAGAGTCGACTCAAAAAATAAATGAAAAATATTATAATTATTTGAATTCTCAAAAATCTTGATTTATTATCGCCAGTTTTTGAGAATTTTTTCGGATTAAATCAGAAATTGTATTTTCTTGCAAAGCAAACATTCTTCCTGGTTTAAAAAGATAATTTTATCGCTATTGTTTATATTATTTATTAAATTTTGTCTTCATAATTAATTTCTTCAAAAAGAAAATACTTTCAGCTTCAATATGATAGAAAAAAAAGTCCAAAGAGGAAGAATAACAAGCAGCTTTCGAATTAAAACTCGTTTTTTTTTTAATTTGAAAGAGAAATTTCTAAGAGCTATATGGATAAAGAAATTGGACTCAACTCATAAAATTTTTGTGAAAAACTGGGAAAAAAAAAGTTTGATGAACAGAAAAAATTGAATCAAACTAGATCTTTCAACAAATCTTTTCTGACAAAGAGAAAAATTCTGAATTGAAAGCAATTCTCTCTTGTCGAAATTATCAGATCTATATTCATAAGAATTTTACCTTATTCCAAATAAAAAGAATTATTTATCATAATTTATGATCGCAACCCTCTCGTACTCATCATTCCCACAATAACTCTTTTATGGTACATATTTTTAATGCATTAATTTCAATATATTCAGACCTATCTCAGCATAATTCTTTGGACATTAACTTTGAAAATTTTTTTCTCATAAACTCAATAATTTACATTTCTAATTTATTTTTCTAAGAAATATATTATTATTAATCATACTGTATAGTTCATAATAAACAATATTGCAGGTAATTCGCCATTACGCTCATCTCAATATATTGGTATGCAAAGCACAGTAAATATAGTTAAACAACATAACAACATCTTAAACAACTAGCAATCGATCATTTTTTGATTTTTAAGCAAAGTGACTTGTTTCAAAATTTGGTTGGAGTTTCTTCCAAGAAGAAATGATTTTAACTTGTTCATTTTCGAGAGGCTTTGAGCCACACTCTCTTTTATTTCTTCTGTGGAATCATCCAAACACCTACATTCCACTGCCAATTGATCTAAATTTTCCAGATTTGAAACACTTTTAAAAAAGCTCTTCAAATTATCAATCAAAAATACATCATCAAGTCTAACCCTCAAATGATGGGCATCAACAAATTTATTTAAAGGCATCTCAAATGAGACTCCCTCCTTATTATTACGAGGACTTCCACAGCCTGAAGCATACAAAGTCAAATCAAGCGATCTTAATCCATCCAGTTCATGCAATAACTCTTCAACATGTCTCAAAGACTTTGCTTCTTGAAGATTTAAACAAAGCTCTAAATACTCCAGAGCTTCCAAATTCATCAGACTTCTTGTTAATCTGTCCATCATCTCAGCAGAAACTGCTTGTAATGGTTGCTTTCGGCTTGATCTTGGAGATCTGAATCCATAGGGACTGGCCAACACCAAAGAGTACTCTTTCGTCACCACTGATGATAAGCTTTTGTGAATTTCGAGAAGCTGTTCGAAACAGTCTTCCAAAAGATGATTGAGTGCAAGGTCAAACTTTGCCAACTGACATCCTACAAGACCTTTGGCCAAATATGACATCAAGTCATAAGTTCTTGAGTCATCAGGATATCGAATGTCAACTTTCAAAGCTTTAAGATTCTGACTCATCAATGAATCGTTAGAAATCACAAGCTTTTGAGCTCCATCCTGAATTTCCAATTCTTTTAATGAATGACTATATGAGATAATGTTTGAAATATCAGTTTCTGTTGTCTTTGGGAAATGTAAGCTCAGACTCTTTTGACCCTTTGTTGCTAACTTGGGATAGTTCAATGACTCTCCCAAGCACAAAGAAAGCTTGTCAAGCTGTCCAAGAAGTTTCTTGGTCTGTTCATCATTTTCAATTTCTTCACAGTTGCTCACAAACATCTTGATGTCAAACTCTGTGAGCTCACTTTCTCCCAATAATCCAAACAAACTGCACAGAAACTGTGCGTCTTTTGTCATCAAACAGTCGTCAACCATCATCTTCAAACTCTTCAAGCTCTTTAACCCAAACAAATCTCTCATAAATCTCCACACATATCTCATATCTCCTCCTGATGATGATGAGGAACTCGTTCCTCTCAGTATCATGATATTCGCCTCTTGTAAAGAGGTCAACCCGGTAAACAGGTTGTAGATGCTGGAGATTTGAGTTTCACTAATCACAAAGCGGATATATTGGAGATTTCGGAGTTTCTTGGCAGATTTCAAATATGACAAGAGGAAAGTCTCAGGAACTACAAGACTCTCAAGATGTTTGCAGGAACCAAGAAACTTTGCAGGAGCTTTTTGCTTTGGTTCAATGTTCTTTACTGTACCTTGTTGAGAATACCTAATCAGGGATAAATGATCAAGAAACATCATATTCTTACCGGGTAAAAGCGAGTTTCTTGAGTCCATTGCGGAGATGAGGAGCATAATAAGAGAAAACATGAGGTTTGAATTCCATTTGAGTGACTTTTTTGCCAGAGTGTTTCCTGAGAATTCTGCGAACGACATTATTGCTGATTCCGAGCTTCACCATATTGAAAGAGGGGTCTTGACCATCAAGGGCAAGAGTTTTACTGTACTTGAAAGCTCGGGAATCAGAAGTGTGAGTGGGTTTCAGACTGAGATCGTCTAATCTGTAGTTAGGAGGAACGTACATAATTCGTAATTAGGTCTGCGGAAAAACCAGTTTGCCCCTAAGTAATTTAAAAAATTATTAGGTTTATACAGTAAAGGTCAGCAAACGGGTATTTAAATTTGATCGATCTTTTTGTGTTTTAATTTCTCTAAACTGATCACTCAGAACAAAGTAGTAGCTATTATTTTCAATCAATCATTAGCTCTTATTTTTTGGACCTTTTATTTTATAGGAAAATCATCAATTTTCTGACTTTAAACTTCATCATTGAAAGATGAGGTTGTCCTGAAAAATTTTTTGGATAAAAAGTCATTCAAAGAGGAACTGAAAATGGAGGGGATAAGGTTAGAGATCTGGTGTCCACGATTTTTGCGCGAGCATATTTTTCTATTTTAGGGCTCAATTGCTATTTTATTGAAATCCAATAAATAAATTTAAACTTGTTCAAGAGATGATTTATTTTTTCCATAATGCTTTACGATTTAAGTGAAAATGGTTGTTATGAGTAGTTAAAAATAAATAGATAGAAGGTGAGTTTTCAAAAGGGAGATTGTGGAAGGAAATAAAATACAAGGAAAAGTCAAAAATTTTTTATTGAGTTCGGTTATTTTCTATCTCAAATTTTGATTGATATGGAGTTTCTGAATAGATTAACCCAAGAAAAACTGAGCCGAATTCATGTTTCCTTCTAATCATGCTTATACACATCTTTTTGTTGTATTTGAGGTCTAAGATTATACCCAAGGCATTTCTTTGTCATTTTTCATGAAATTTTTTGAGGAGGGTCTCTAAATTTGTGCCTATTGAGAAAACTTATCACCTGAGAACTTTCCTAATGGAAATAATTTTCAGGAGAATTGGTTTCGAATATTTTGTCAATGCTCGCTCAAAGGTCCACCTTTGCCTTTTCTATAGCCAAATTTTTATTCTCTACAGCCAAAGTAAAGTTCTTGAACAAAAATGATCTCTTCAATCATCCATAATTCCATCTAATCTCCTAGCTTTAGAACCTTTTTTAATACTATCTGATGACCCATTTGAGGATTTGGAGAGCAGACTGGATAGCGACTTTCGTATTACGTGTCAAATTGATTCTCATTCCTATCAAAAGATTAAGCCTGGGGAATTTCCGCGCTTACTCAATTTATGATATCATTAATTCATATATGACGTCTTTTCAATAAAAATTTGGTTTGAGCTCAGATTATTGGAGATTTGGATCATACGTCACTAAATAAATTCAACCCTTTTCGAACAATTCTACGAAATACAAAAGCACTCATTTCTTCTTTTCCTTCTGTATTGTTGAAAGACAAAACACAGAAACCGGAATCTGAAAGTGAATAATATTTTTTCAGAGACTCGCGAGAATCAATGATTTTATCAATTTAGGTTTATTCAAGAAAAAATGAAGTTTCGCTTCACTCTTTTTCAAAAGAGAAATTTTGAACATAATTTTTTCGAAAATAAGGAAAAATAATTGAAAAGCACCCACCCACATTTCAACTCAAGAGAATAGATTTCTACTGCTAAAATCCTAATTTTCCTTCCTTTGAATTAAAACAAGGCGAGAAATTCTGGAGGACTATTCTCAACAGTTTAAGAAACTATTTGGAGGAAAAAGGAAGTCTCATTTTTGTGGATTTAGCTTTCAAGAAAAAAACTGATTTTTAATGAGTTTAAAAAATGAGGAAAAAACACGTAAGTCAGTCAGAAACTCACTTTTTTCAACATAATTCTATGCAAACTTTTCAAGCTTGAGAGACCTAGAGAACCACAACACTTGAATTTCAACTCTCAAACTCATCATATCAAAGCTATTATTTCGAGAAATCTAGGTCTTTTTCCCAACATTATTATTTTTATTAACAAACTTAAAAACCCTGATTATTCTTGATCAAATAATCTTCGAAAATTGTTTGTTCCTCCTTAACCTTCTCTATAGTATTGAAAACAAAAAGGCTCCAGTAAAAATTGTCAGATTGGGCACCCTCAGACGTTGGGCACCCGACTAGGTTGGGCGAAACTTTCTGGTCCCAACGGAAATTATAAGACGGATTAAAGATTTTGCCTTCAGATGTTGGGCACCTGCCCATTTTATGATTTGGGCACATTTTGAAAA
>Ga0182738_1002418_pt1 | contig 22171 bp, 17 predicted proteins | sample eDN5th30CBELigMG_FD_128876 | JGI IMG/M metagenome (GOLD analysis project Ga0182738, IMG submission 128876) | Enriched Miracle-Growth compost microbial communities from Emeryville, California, USA - eDNA 5th pass 30_C BE-Lig MG (version 2)... ...
TTGTTCTCGAACAATAAAGTTCTGAGATCGAAAGCTAAAATTGGATAGAAGCTCATTGGTCCAGTAAGATGGAGGCAATTCAAATATGCAAGACTTGTTTTCTAACGAGGTTATTGAAGTTTAGGAATGGGGGCTAAAATAAATGATCTGGACGGCCAAAAAAATTTAATTTGGGTCTTTAATAATTTCAATTTCTAGAAATTACAAACCCAGTTTCTCTCATAAGAGATCCTTTAAAGTATTGCAAGCTCATCTTTGCATGAGCCATTTTCCAGCAAAATGAATTGTACTGAGCAATTTAATTTGAGCAAGAAGAGGGAGAGAATGAGATTAGCTCATTGTTAAGAGGAAAGAGAATTCTAGTAAGAAACGATTCTAAAATTAATTTGTCTGAAAAAAGAAAGGGCAAACCAAAACTATTAAAATTGGATGATGAGAAAAATAAGCCTTAGATTCTATAAAATTTATTCTTTTAGTTTTATCCCGCCCAACCGGTTAACTTTCCCAAAGTCTTATTGTTCCGGAATCGATAACTCATCTTAACGAAATAATAATTTTAGATCGTAAAGAAATTCCAAGCAAAGCTGTCATCATGTGAAAACAAAAAATGAAAAATACCTAAAGAAATTCAACAGCATAATTTAATTTAAAACTAGAACAATAAAGTTCAGCCATATTTGCCCGAATAACCTCAAAAGAAACACCCTTTTATCACAAAATACAAAAAAGATCTTCAGAGTGACCTTTTATTTTTGCTGATTTAAACTTGGCTCGGATTTTGTTTATTTTTCAGTTAGTTTTCGTCTATTCCTCAAATTGCCACATATTGTTTCTCAAACCCTAATTCACGCGGTCTAAATTTGATTCCTTTGAGAATTTACTGGTTGACTGACATCTTTATTAAGGGTTAAAATTGTCTTTTCTCTCAACGATCCTCCCTTGTTTTGTTTTCCCAAACAAAGGCTTGGTTCAATAGGATAAAATCTCGAAGGAAATTTTTTTTCTTTTTAAGATTATTCAGAAAAAGGAGATGGATAATTATCGAAATTTCTGAAAGTACAAAAATTCATTGAAAGATTGAAGGCTGACCCGGTATTTATTAACTGTCTGTTTTATAATTTTATGAAGCCAAAGCCAAAAATTCTAATTTTATCCTTTCTAGACATTGGTTTATGATATTATAAATACAAACTTCTTTTTGACAAATTATAATTAAACGACAAACGACAAAAAATTTAAATACAACACTATTCATTATGCAACAAAATCTTGGACAACAAGGCGGCCATCAACACTCCGACATCAGCAAGGAGATTCAAAAGGCTGCTGACAGTTTAAAGAGTCAAATTGAAAGCAAAATCAACCTCAAGTTTAATCAGTGGGATGTTTCTTATTTCGAAAGATACCCTTCTGATTCTCACCATCAAGCCTATTTCATCAAAGTTAACACTGACAACAACGGTCACGTTCGTTTCAAGGCAAGCCAATTAGAAAAACTATCAAGCTGGAACCTTGAGGAGATCGAAGAGTTTGATAGAGGCAATGTAAGCATTCCAGAGAATGCTTACCAGACCCAATCGAAAGGATCCCTCCAACAAGGCCAAGGCCTCTCCCAACACCACGCTGACATCAGCAAAGAGATTCAAAGTGCTGCTGACAGTTTAAAGAGTCAAATTGAAAGCAAAATCAACCTCAAGTTTAAGGAGTGGGATGTTTCGTATTTCGAAAGATATCCTTCTGATCTTCATCACCAAGCCTATTTCATCAAAGTTAACACTGACAACAACGGTCATGTTCGTTTCAAGATGAGCCAAACAGACAAGTTATCAAGTTGGAACCTTGAGGAAATCGAAGAGTTTGATAGAGGCAATGTAAACATTCCAGACAATGCCTATCAGGTCAGAACGAAGGAGTCGCTTCAACAAGGCCAAGGCCTCAAGTCGGGACAAATGAATGTGGAACCAGCTAATCCTTAAGGGATTTTAAGAAGATTGACGAAAGAGAACTGAAATTTATTGTTTAAATACTACGGTATGTAAGTTCTCTTTATCTTTATAAATATGATTTGATTACAATGAAAATTTATCAAGCAAGACGTATGTTGATAGATTAAATAGTATGATATTTAAAAAGTAAAATATTTGACTTGATTAAATACATCTAAAAAAACAATTCTCATTTACTTTTGATTAGTTCTCGTTCATTATAACATTGGAATTAAATTAAATATTTCCTTTGAAAGTATTTTTCTCTGAGAATGATGGAATGAGAAGAAAGAGAATAATTCAAAAAATACAAATTAAGAAGGAAATTTTCAGAATGAAATGATCTTTGTTTTCCATTGTGATAAAAGAGAGAGAGAAAGAGAGAAAGAGAGAAAGAGAAAGAGAGAGAGAGAGAGAGATTATTAGGATCAGTCAGAAGTTGAGATTAAATAAACGAGTTTATTTGAATAAACATATGGTTGCTTGTATATTGATTGAAATACAAGTGATATTTAACATTGAATATTTACGAACAATAGTTTTTCTTGAAAATAAAGTATGTATGCCTTAGTCATCGAGGACAACATTCCATTCTTCGAATGGATTTTTCTTATTCTCCTCAGGTTTAGATTTATCTTCAGATTTATGGTGTTGGAAGACATGAAGGACATCCTTCATACCTTGTTTCAAGTCATCCTTGAAAGTGTGACCTGGTTTGTGGACCTCCATTTCAAGAGATTCTTTAGTGGTGTTTTCTTTGTTATCAGACATAGTGAAGATTTTGAGAGTGATTTTTGATGTTGTGATTGGAAAATTTATTATTATATTGAATGAGTGAGCTGGTCTTATATTACGTGTCAGATCTGGACTAACGACTTTTTTTATACCTTTTTGTATCTGACGTAATGAGGCAACTGGAAACAGTAAAATATATTGAAAGGAGAGTAATTTTTAATTAGGGTCAAAATAATAATTTGAATTGCAGAGATAAAAAGGATCATTGTGATAAGGAGAGAAGAAACTTTTTGGAGGATTTAGACAAGGAATAATGGTGAGGATTGCACTGGAGACAGTTTCTGAAAGGCGGATGCATTTGGAAGGGTCTATTTTTGTCTGAATTGAATTCTGATAATCGCAAATGAAGAGAGTTTTTATTCAAATTTTTTCTCGCAATTTCTAATCCAGAAAAACTATGGAGGGAAAAATGTATTCTTCTTGTCTCTATACAAACGCCATGAGGCCCTATTGCTCTCATACGAGTCCTATATAGCATCGAGACTCGGAATGAGATGGCTGAGGAGTGAGCTTTTTTGAAGAAATTGAATTTGAGAGAAAACTCAAAAAACTCACTTTATAAAAAAAGACCATAGCAAAAACCCTTTCAAAAATTGTTCTAGAATGTCTGAAGAAATTTATAATTAACCCTTCTCTCAAAACGATTGAAGTTCAACCACGAGGCGGCATTTTCATTTGTTTTTATTGGCAGAGAGAAGATTCTATCCGCTTTCTTCTGGAAAAGTCTCTGGAGCTTTTTTTGCCTTGGAGGAAGGCCTCCTCTTTTGTAAGGGAAGAAACTCGACAAACACTTCTCATTTCTTGATCTCATGGTGAGCAAATTTCTGGATGTATTTTAGTTCAATTTCCCTCTTTTTACTGACAATATTTATTTGATTTCAAAGCTCGTATTGTTTCAACTTTCTTCAACAAGAAGCGATATGACTAATTTATTTGAGAAATAAGATAATAAGGAGGATCCTGAATGAGTGTATTGTTTGAAAATAGGAGATTTTTATTGTTTTAGTTTTTACTGACGAGGCAAAAAATTTTTAGATTGAAATTCGAGAAAACCTTGACATGAAAGCTGAAATTAGTTTTGGTACTGAGAAAAATTATATTGAGAAAATCAAAAAATAAATGTGAGTCCAAAATATTTTTAGTTGGCTTAATTTAACCGTCAAGTACGAGAAAAAATTTTTACTGGTACTGGCTCAAAAAGGTTAAAGGTATAATTTTGAACCAAATTATTCATGTTTTACAATTTTAACCAATTCAAAAAAATTTTTTTGAAAAGAAACATGGCTTGACCCTAAATTTTTCTCAGCTTTTTTCTTATCAAGCTTCCTTGTTATCTTTGGAGAGATGCTTGGATTTGTCGAGTTTGATTTATGAAAAAAGAAGAAGAAAAGAAACAGAATTTTTCAAAGTATTTGAAAAAGATTGGTGTGATGATATTTTATGTGAGAAAAATCCAGAACAATTTTTTTTTTTTGTGTATCATAAAAAAATTTTTTCCTCTATTTTCTTTCCAATTCAATGTTCACAAAATGAATCGATCCGATTTTTCCTCTCTAGTGTCTTGGAAATTTCTCCAAAAGCACATTTGTCTTTTCAATGAAGTTCAAATACTAAAAAATATAACAAGCACGTTGAAGTTTCTGAAAGTGATGGTATTTATTGATATAATTAACAGATAATCCGTATTGTAAAGATTAAATTCAAGCTCTCAAACTGCTAAATTTAATAGCTAAATTCGAGTGAATCTGTACCACTCATGACAATATTTTCACTTTGTCAACCAAGCGCTAAAAAACTGCCTGTAACCTTAACCGAACATACCTTCCTTGGCAAAGGTAATTTCTTTGAAGAAACAACCAGAGAGAGGATTCTCCTTTTCAGATGTGTTAGGATGAGCGAAAATAATGTGACAAATTCGAGTTAATTGTGCGAGAATTAGATTTGAAAATTCCAATTAATGGAAGTGAAAAATCTTGGTATCATGAAAGCGCGGGAAGATGATTACGTGAGACATGAATCACTGATAATTCTTTATAAAATTAAAAGAAATACGAGTTTCTGTGGCTCCACGCATTAAAATATATTCACTACGGTAAAATTTTTGACCGAGCCATGGTGAGCTTTGAACTGGCTCATCATTAAAAAAGTGTCCAATTCCCTTTTTCTCAAGGCCATTTTACTCCAAAGCAAGGACTGTTTTTGAGATTCTGGGCGCTGGTAAAATAGTTAGGATGCTCTTATTTTAAGGAGAAAATCTTGTTGGGACTCGAATCTCGAATTCAACTGAGGACGCTTGCGAATTAATTAATTAGTCTAAAATTCAACGGTTTTATTGATTTTCGCATTCAACTACTGTAAAAAATAAAGGCTGTGAATAAATCGTCTTATTAGATTCAGTAAACCCCCAAATCTTTACAAATCGATTTTTTCCTCATTCAGATCTCGAGTTTCCTTCGTGTTTTAATGACGTCCACAAATCAACTTCCTACGAAATCAGGACTTGGATTTTTTTACTTGTCTTTTCATAAAACTGTCTCAGACAAGCCTCTTGTACTCAAAAATTCAAACTCCTGAAAGTTAACTGTCTTTGATATCTTGTAAGGTTTCCTCAACAGAAATTGTATTTTCAGAAGATTATGCCTGGCTTATTGAGTTAATACAAATTTTTGGCTGATTTTTTGCGGTTTTCCTTGACGTGAAAAAATCTTTTGTAACGAGACTTCTAAAGAATATATTTGTGTGTTGTTAATCTTCGTCTTCGACCATTTGACTTGTAATAACTCGAGTTTTAGCATAGTTAAAATGTCCAATAGAGACTCCAAGGAGATATCGGGTCAAGAGGCTGACGTGAGAAAGGCTTTGAGAGTTGAAATGAGAGTGGTTGGTGCGGAAAGTACAACTCTTGAAGGGCTTGTAATTTAATAGCTGAAGTTCTAAATTAGGAAGGAGTTAATTGGATTGAATTTGAGGATGTTTTGCCATTTTTAGTAAAGTCATATCCAGGAAAATTTTTCATCTTTATCTGCCCACGTTTTTGAGGGAATAGATGAATTGTAAGATCTGAAGAGTTGTTGAAAAACATCTTGATGAAGAAAGCCAGTGTGTGCTGTCGAAGAGAAATAAATATTCCAGGTCGAAAAATTTATCTTTGAAGGTTGAGAAATGAGCGGCAGATTGTGATGACTGGGAGGGCTGGGAGGACCAAAGAATTTTTCCTCGGCATTTGAGATATTTTAATGGAGAGAATATGAGAATATGAGAACATCTGGAGGAGTATTATTTTCTTAATGATGAAGAGAAGAATTTTTTTAGTTTGTGGTGGGAAACTAGACTAGAGACAAGTCCAAATAAGAAAATTCTTGTCTGTAAAGGAATAGTAATTTTTAGTTTAGTTTACTTGAAAAACATGATTCTGATTGAACTTTGACAAGGCAAGCCAAAAGGCTACCTTAAAATGAAATTAAAGGCCTGTCTCCTCAATCATTTCTCTGTAAAATCATTTAGCTCTGTTTTCCTAACGAAACACGTGTCTTGAACTTATACTGAGGCCAGTAAAGAAAAATACAAGTCGTTTGGGTACGGAATTGTATCGTGACATGCCTACAGAATTCCTTGGGCGAAGCCCCAGACGTATTATGCCGGAAGTGAGTAAGTTCTAAAATTAGTCAAAATTCAATTAATTTTAATTTCAGTCGTTTATCGAAACCTCTAGAATCTGTCATTTTTTCACTTCAACAATTTTTTATTTTCACAGCGAAAATAACTGAAATAATAACTGAAGATAATGAGACCTGACGTCAGCAATATTTAGGCTGTTTCTTTTTTGATTTTTTATCAGCATAAAAAATTTTATTTAAAAAATTGTTTTGATGGGGCAGAAAAATTATCTCTCTTTTTTTTATCATCATTCAATTCAATTTGTCAAAAACAATCATTCTAAAAGGTCTTTTGCTTTATCGTTGAAAATGCATTTTTGTTGGCAAAGTATTTTGTTGAAAGAAAGGAAGAGCTGTGTCGGATGAATAAAGCATCATCTAAATAATACTTTGTTTGAGAACATTTTTTATTGCTTTGTCATTAGTTATCAGGTGCAAGGCTAACGGAGATTCTGTGGTCATTTCCCTCGAATTCAAATTGAAGTTTTCAATCAAAGAAATATTTATATACAAAGCGAGTGTGTGATAAAACATCAAAAGAAATTTTTTCTTAAAGTTATTTTCAGGGGGAAAAAGTCATTTTGAAAAGAAGATGAAAGATGTCTACCATAGTAAGACATTATTTTCCTTGAGAAAAGGTGCAAAGAAATGTAGAGAAGATGAGTACGTTCATGAAAATCACAAATAGATTTCATTGAACTTTCGCGATCTCATTGTTTGGTTGGAGATTAATTGATCTTGTATTATTTATAGACAAGTTTGATAACCGTCAGAGTTTAGCATCTGACGAATAGAATGCAGTTTAAAGAGTTCTGAGACGGACGAGAGCATTGAGGGCTCGTATTTACAGTAGAAAATTCTGACAGAAGACGAATTAGCCCCCTCAAAGGCATTTTTGCTTTAAATTAGTGATTTTATCAAGGCCTTTTCATATGAGATGAAAATCGAATATTTTGATAATCTTTGAGGATTATGAAGGAGGTAGCTGGATTTTAGATTGGGTTAGAAGAAAACATGAGGAGATAAAGGAAATGATGAAACAGTTGAATGCAAAGGAGAGATTAAAAAAGTAGTAAGCAAAGATTAAAATTTTATTTGCATGTTAGATTTAGATGTTTCCAGATTTTCTTTCGAAATCCTCTATTGTTTCATCCGCTAATCTTATTCAAAATCAGTTGAGGACTAGAGAGCCTGTGGTAAACCACGAGATATCTGACATAAAAAGGTAGGAAGTACAAATTTTTTCCGTTATAATTGTGTTTGTTATTTGACTTTGATTTGAGATTTTAATGAAGATTGGCATTAATTTAATGGAAGAAAGGCTTGGGCGGTTCATGTTTGAAGAGACGTTGACAAATAAAAGATCGATACCAGCACAGATCAGGTGGTATGAGATAATTTTATTAGGAAACTATTAATTTTTTCTCATTTATATTGTACTGATTTGACATTTACTTTATTAATCTTATAAAATAAAAATAAATATTTACTCGAAATCCAAACCACTCAAACCCAGCCGACCCCATGTCCCGCCTCAAACACAAAATTGCAAATGCACGCAAATACTATCAGCAACAACGGTCTACAAAGGCAAACGAAGACATTTCAGCCCAATCCGAGCCAATTTTGGTGATTCCAAACAGAATCCAACTCAGAAGTCGTGAAAAGAAGATTCCAGAAGAGTCTCCGAAAAATGACAAGTACAAAAAGCCAACAAGCAGTAATATAATGAAGAACTACGCGAGGGCGATGGTGAACTTTGCAATTTCCCCATTAGCGACTCCTTATCTGGAAGAATTTCTTGACGGAAAATTGTTAACGGCCGAAGCTTTCAAAGAATGTTTGGACTCAAAGAAGCTAACAACGAATTGTATATCGAACTTTAGAGAATTGTTGTTGATAAAAGAGGGAGATTCACAGGAAACCCGTGAATTCAAGTCGGTCTTTGGGGCGATCTGTGATCTATTTCTCCGACGTTATAGCATAAATTGGATTTATCATAGCAAAATTAGCGATAAGAAAGGGCACCTGAAGTGTAGAGGCAAGATATTGAGAAGAGTGCAACAACCAGAGTATTTCACTTATTTAGTCCCATTTGTACAAAAGAAGCCTAAAAAAAGGTCAATTGAGAATAAGGACTAACACAAAAAAGAAAAAGTTGGAAATAGCTTCTTTAATAGCTTTTATTTTTAAATCAAAAACACTTTTGTCTCAAAGCTGTTTTGTTGTTCTCCTCCTCTCATAAAAGAAGTCTGCTTTTTCCTTCTATTTCCACTTTGTGATTGTTATCATTTCTTAATCTATATAGTAACTACATAACTGGGTAGTGTTATTTTTGAAAGAATCTAACAATTTGCCCCATTTCCCCATTTAAATATCTAACTAGAAGAAAAACGTGAAGTTTGTTTTCTTTTAGATGAATAAAATTCGAAGAAATCGATTTATCTTTAGTAAAAACTTTATGAATTTTCAAGATTCTTGTTTGTGGTCTAAAAATTGCCTTTTCCTTGTCTAAAACGAAGATGTGGTTTTTCCTGTTTTTTGGACATTTCTAGAAAAGAGAATTTCTTTGCTATAATTAGATCTTTAGTGTGTTAAAAAAAATAAGTGGCTCTAAGTTTCTAGAAGTAAAATCTTCGAAAACTAATTTGCAGGGTCTGAAATTATTAATTTTGGTATGGAAATGATGAAATTTTATGAGGTGAAAATCCGTTGGAACATTAATATGGAGGTAAGGCTTGAAGAGAAATTTCTTTAATGAAATTAGCGAATTTTGGTGGCTTTTGACAAGTTTTTTTAATTGAAAGAACTTAGTATATTAAATCCAGATTAAAAGGACCACGAGAGAGCGAAATCAAAATGAAATTTTTTGTTAATTAATCAAACTGCCGACCAACCTTTTAATTTCGTTTTTCTCAAAAAGTGGCCATTTAAGCCACCTTTGCCCTGATTAGGCTTTTAAATGAGTCTAAACACAATTTTTGTGAAAAATAATACAAAGTTCATCTCACCACGTGCACTGAAATGATAAATTATTTCCACTATATGTTAATTTTTAATTCTCTGTACTTTTAAATTTTATTGCTTCAAGAAATTATGGTGCGGGATAAACTTGGAAATTTCCACCCTTTTCTCTTTCAACAGACCCAAAATCTTTACAAATTCCTTAATAATCCTATTTTTGTATTTTGTCTGCGAATTTTCAGCCCTTGACTCGCACTCAAATCTCGCCTTGAAAAGGATCTCTTTTTCACTCCCAAGGTCACTTTTTCTTTGAAGAATTTCTTATTACTTGGGGCCTCTGGAATCCAAAGGCCCCATAGAACAGACCTCTCTGGTCAATGTCCCAATAGAATATTTATTTAGGGTCATTTTCTTTGTTATAAAGAAATACTGGGGTTTTTATGGATTTGGGGTATGTTTAAGGGGAAAAGTCACCGAATTTATGATAAAGAGGGTCTAAAATTGATGGTGAAGAGGTTTTTGGCAAGCAAAGAGAGCAGAGAGGGAGAATTTGGAGTGTTTTGTATAAAAAGGAGAATATGGTTATTTTTAGCTTGTTTTTGATTAAGAGATCAGAAAATTAAGATTAATGGAGAATTTTGAAATGATTAAGAGCCGAAAAAGGAATAATAAGGCTTTAGAAGATGAAATCCCCAAAGAGTCCGAAAAAAAGTTGAAAAAAGGTATTAGTTAAGAAGAAGAAAAAGGTTTCTCGAAGGTTCTGTGGAGATCTACTAAAATTAGTAAAAGATTGGAAAAAATCCTTTAAAATTTAAATAACGAAGAGATTTACGGGATACTGGTTGAGCTGGAAGTTGAGAATTCGAGTGAGATCATGATGAAATTTTTGAGTACGAAAGGATTAGAGAATTTATATTGATGAAAACTTTATCTGGGGATTGATTTTTGGCAACAAAACCATTAAATCTAAGCCAAATAATCAGTTGAACCATTAATCAATCAATCATTTTTATCCTTTAAAAATGAAATTTTAAGATTCCTTAATACCGCGAAAACACGAATTTGAAATAAAATCAAAAGAGCTTTTGTTTTCCGCCGCTGGTTTGCTCAAATCCTTGTTTGAGGGCAACAGTCTTTCAAAAGGGTCTCGTTCGATTTGAAATAATCTTAGGATCATGTATTTGCTGTTTTCTCCTTAGGATTTATTATTGTCAGTCTAAAATATTGGAATTTCTTGACTACCATCAATTTATTTTTTAATTTGTTATTCTCATCATATACATACAGTATTGTACAAGGCTCACTCTCTCCTTCTCCCTTTTCAAAAATAGTGAACCCTCTGACCCTAACGACCCTAAAAATGGCTTTCTGACCCCATGACCTTATCCCCTATGATAACCTGCAATTCATTCGATCAAATTCTAGAACAAAGCCCATGTGTTATAGTGGGACCTACCAGGAAGCAACAGAGTCCTAAAAATACGTTATTTACATCACTTTCGGGTTGAGTTTGTCGCCATTCGGCTTTTTAGAGTGTTTGTTTCAACCAGTTCGTATATTTCAAGACGAAACCTTGCCGCAGCCGAAGTGGGGTTTCTGGTGCCGATATTGAGTGTACAACTGCTCCATTAAATAGAAGACCCTCAATGGACAAGGTTTATGCAAAAAAATGGGAGAGGTTGAACCTCCTGGGACCACACCGGACCGAAAAGTATTTTTATTGTAAAAAATCGCGTGTGATAACACAATGTACTGTTATCCTTTATAAAACCACAAAAACCCTATATTTGGATTTTTCACACTTCAAAGATCAGGGATTGACTCAAAGAGATGAGAAAATGGGTATAGAGAGGGCGGAGGAGAGGAGTGATTCATGGGAGAGGTTTTGGAAGGATTGAAAAAAAGCGTTGACGTCATGAGATTTTAAGTGTCGTAATGATGATATCAAATTTCGGTTAAAAGAATTCGAGGAATGAATGGTGAAAATGAAATTAAATTTACTGAATTCGAGAGAAATAATTTTTAATAACCATAAAATTAAGAGAGCAAGTTATAATTTTGAAAGGAAGTTTCAATATTGGGATTCAATAAATTGGGTTTTTTGAATAGAGAAAAAAACAAAGTAAATTTGGGGATATGAAATGACAACGAATTATATAAATAAAACTTGCTGATTTCGAAGGGGTAATGGCTAAATTTATAACCTTCAGAGTCAGAAAGCTTAGATATTTGTTATATCTTGGTGGGATCAGAGAATAAAGGGTGTTATTTACAGAACAGGAAGGAATAGGAAGGGCTATAGTACAATGATGATTTTACTATAATCCTGACAATTCATTAAAGTTTAATACTTTAGGTTTTAAGGTACAATACTCTTTTATTTTATACACATTTAGAAGAGTGTTTGTGTTCTCTCTAAAGTCTTTTTTTGTTTGATTTAGGTTTTTTCTCAACAAAAGACTTTAAGAAAGTGAAGTATTCAGGATGCTGAATTCTTCTAAGGATCTTTCCTCTATACTCAAGGTACTTTATTCTCTCGGTAAGCTTACCGTTGTAGATCCAATTCACGCTGAAATATTTGATAAATATTTTGCAGGCAACTTGGAACAAAGTTTTAAAGGCTTGTATTTCTCCGCTATCACTTTTTTCAATAAGCAAGACTTCTCTAAGACTCTTGATGCAGTTGATCTTGGTCTTTTGGGAGCTGAGCATCTGTCTAAAGTGTTCCAGGCCCAAGAATTGGCTTTCACTTTCTCTCAACAGATAAAAGTCTGCCAAAGGAGAAAGAGCGAAGCTGATCATGGCTTGGCAGTAGTTTTTCATGATATTATTTCCCTTTGACCTTTTGTATTGAGAAGGACTGCTCTTTCCGTCTTCAACCTTGACGGCAGGAGCCTTGTGAGCTTCTCTTTTGGGTTGGCTCTTGACTGGAGCAGGCTCTTTGACGGGTTGAACCTTAGCAGGGTGGCTGTAGGTGAGGCCGCTGTTGGCGCTGTTCTTGCAGAGAGCAGCTCTGGCGATTTTAAGCTTGAGGAATCTCATGATGTTGTGAAGTTGTGTTGTGAAATTATGAAGGTTTTAAATAAATTTATGATTAAAGGAAAAATTGCTGGCTTAATATAGCATGAAATTTAGGCGTGAGACGGTTAGTGATTAGAAATAAAATGGTTGATAAAGGATTATTTGGTTAATATAAATTTATAAATTTGCGTAAAAATCAATTTGAACCAATTATTTTAGGTTGATTGTTTTTCGAAAGAACCATTGTTTAATTCGATTTTTATCTTAGTTACCTACTGACGTCTAATCTATAAACTTATTAACACACGTATTACGGATAATTTATTATGGGAATTTATTTTGAAATTTCTTTGAAAATGATGTTTGGGAAGTACCAAGTCATCTTCCAGAGGAAAGTTGAATGTTTAATCAAGATAATTTTAGGAGGCTTCTTTCCGAGCCCAAAATAAGGCTAGAGTTTATTTTCGATAAAACTGTTAAGTGAGAGGCTTGATTTATATATTTAATGGAATTTAATTATCTTGTCTGAAAATAAATTCCAGTACTTTTTCAGAGCCTCCAAAAATCCTTAGTTAATAACGAAATTCAAAACCCCAAATAATGATGTCATCAAATTCAGTAAAACCCAGTAAAATCCAGTCATTACTCTCTGTACGAATCAACTATCACTAAATCTGGAAGGACTCGTTGTTTATTTCAATTATTAATCCTTATCCAATCCATGTATTTCGAAATTGAACGTCTGTCTGTTGCACATTTTTTCTGGAAAGAATGTTCTGTTCATGAAGAACATGACTTTGGAATGTGAAATTTGAGGGATTCTTCTCTTTCTCGTCCAACGAAAGAGCTTTCTTTTTCAATGTTGGAAGAACAAACTGCCATATATATTATAAAGGAAAAAATAAGAAATCTTGTTAGTTCAAAATTTACACTTCTTAAGGGCAGAGACTCATCACGAAAGCATGTTAGAGTAAAGTATCCTACATAATATCTCTGGATAATCAAATCTGTTTGCCATTTAGAGATGAATGGCAAATAATGGCGAGCTCAACAATCCGGCGAGTAAAAATTTCTTTTCTTTTGATTTTTTATCATTTCATGTTGGGTTAACCTTCAGAATGAGAAGGGAGCAACATTGAGCGTAAAAGGAGGAACAATGGAGAAGATATGCGGTTTCAAGGACTGTATGGCCAGATTTTACTTTATACCCCGATACTGAACTTGTACTCAAATTAAGAATTTTTTTAATGCGAGGGCTTTTTTTGGGAGGTCATTTGAAATTCTATAACTTTGCCTTGCGTGGATTTTTTTAAATTGTCGGGATTTTAATTCAAGCCATCAATATTAAGAGGACCTTTTCTTTCTCCTATCTTGTTGGATGACTATGAGAGATCTCTCTTTTGCTTCTTGTTGAAGTGTTAATAGAGTTAGCTTCCACCTGAACCAAAAAATTTGAAATTTCGTTTCATAAATAATAGTGAGTAGGAATGATGGAATATGATAAGAAATTCGGAGGATTAGAGAATAAATTTTTAAGGAGTCATGTAGACGGCGATTTGAAGGCTTGAATTAGGCGAAAATTGGAAAGGAATGGAATGGATTGGGATATAAGACGAATTTTTTCTTCTTGATGCATTGAAATAAATGAAATAAAGATTGATTGATCCAAATTGACTCTTTTTGATACTTTTTTGAGTGCGAGCCTTGGACAAAGGTTTCGATAATTTAAGTTCAGAAATTTAAAATATGAGAGAAATCCTGAAGATATTGAGCAATAAGAAAAAGATATTCGCAACATCGTGAAGAAAATTGTGGATTTATCAGAGAAATGAAAAATTGAATATGGTGAGAATCAGATAAAAGCATAGAGAATAACGTTCCAATTAGAAGAAAATCAGAAGGAGTTGTGTTTATTTAGGGGGATTGCTAACTGCAAAACAAATCTTTATCAAAATTCTAACATCAGAGAGTCAGAAAGTTTATGCATTTTGTTGAAACACTTGAATCTGAAAGGAGAATAATGAAGTCAAGGTTTGAATGGAGACAAGGAGGACGAGGAAAAATTCCTTTGGGTTTTGATTTGTGATTGTTTTTAAGTTTCAGTTTTAATGACGAATTAACTCTGAATCCACAGAAAAGACCTTATTAAAAATAAGATTTTCCTTCAACTAAAACCGTTAAATCACCTGCTAAGTTTTTTCTTTCATTATAAATTCGAACGTGGCACTTTTTTCCAATAGGGTTTTTTCAAAGAAATTCAACCTTTAGGAACAGAGTTTTTTTTTGCTTTATCATTATAATAAATTTATAGTTAAATCATCACTGCTTAAGACACTTGTAAGCTCAGAGATACAGTGAAAAAAATTTTTGTGAAACAGCTTGAAACGAACTAAAACCTACCTTCCAGACTTCTTCCTCTCTCCTTCTGAACCTAAATATTAGGGATCTGGCTCTCAGAAAACATAATCTCGAGAAAGAAAAAGAGTGTGCTATATCAATGGATTTCTCGTCCTTTTGAAATTTTTTCTGTGATTTTTTTGAAAAATTTTGAAGTGAAGTGTTTACAAGAAGTGATTTTTGGAGGTTTTCTTTGTGAGTATTGACTACAATTGACGAGAATGGTTTGGTTTCTAAACAAAAATAACTGAGTTTTAGCAGTTATATTTAAGCAATAAAAATTTAAAAACTCAACATTTATATTATTCCAAGTTCCTGGATTTTTTAGTTTTATTGATCTAACGTTAGATCAAAAAATAAAAGTGACAGTATTAATATGTAAACAACGATAGAATGTTTTTGGTTCCGAACGTCTTTCGGCTCTTTTTTCTTAAAAAAGTTTTTGTTTGGCTTTTGGCTTTCAGAAAGCTGGAAAGAAGTTTATAGGCTCTTCATATCCTATGGTATGGGAGGTAACGAAAGGTTTTTCTTGCTTTTCTGTGGAAAAATAAGAACAAACAAAAAAACAAATTTGCTTAGATTGATAAAAGTTTTATTATTTTCATCTTTTGCACAAGTGATTGCTTAGATCCCAGATCTTTTTGAATTTTGGTATGGGCGTTTGGAAGCCAATCTCGAGAACAAAGGCAAAAAAAGGCGTCCTTGCCTGAAAATATAAGTTTTAATCAATGAGAAAAATCCTTTATAAAAGTTCAAGGCTTGGAAAGTATCAACTTTAAAACTAGAATTTTTATGAGACAACCTCTATTCTCGAACTAGAGATCATCAGGACCTTTATCTTCTTTGCTGAAACCTCCAGTTCAAGCCTTCTGCGAGCTTCTTATTTGCCAGCTTTTTTTTTAATGGAGTCTAAATTTATTTTTGGAGAGGCTGAATTAATTTATCTCTCACAAAAGTCCTTTAAAATTTTGCTCCTTTTGAAATCTAAGTTGGCAGATTTTATGACCATTGGGACTATGACTACAATCTCCGCTCAGGGACTCCTTACAATTTCAACTTTTTGCTTTGAAAAAATTTCGAATGAGGAAAATTTAAAGCATACAAGCTCTAGAAAGATCTAGAACCATAGAGAAAGGCCCTTAAAGAATCTCGATTCATCTAATAAAAATTGCCAAAAGATACCCGTTCAGAAGTCCTCTTCTCCTGATAAAATGTCCTCCTGGACCTTTTTCGCTCATATCCTCAAACTTGCGGTAAGAGCAAAAGGCTGGATTCTAGAAGCTTCTCAATGAGAAGACACTTTAGAAAATTTGTCCAGAAAATTTAATTCAATCGAGAAACTTCAGAATACGTTCGAATTTGAAATTCGAAAGATTCTGGACAAGAGTTTAAATTCTCGAAAAGGAAAGTGTTTCTTGGGAGTGCAAGGTCCAGATTTTCCTTGAACAAGAAACAAGATCAATAGAATAAGCTTGAAGGGGAAAAATGTAGGCCAAAAAAGAATTATTATGGGGATATATGTTAAATATAGCAATGTGGAAGATGGACCAAATAAAAAATTTAGGGAAGTCAAACTTGAAGAACTTTTTCTTGAGCAAAAAAGAAAGCCTGACATCTGAAAAAAAGAAAGTTCTTGCAACGAAAAGGATTTTTTGGCCCTTTTCAAGAGTGAAAATTAAAAAATTTTCTTCAGAAAAAATTGACAATTTTTTTTTTTTGTGATTTTTTCTAGAGATTTTCAAGGTGCTGTGAAGTCCAGTCAAGTTCGAGAAAAATTGGACCAAAAACTATTTTTCTGGACTGTTCAGACATTTTATGTGCCTTCAATCACTCTGCTAAAAATTAAGAACAAAATAGAAATCAGAGGCAGAGAGGAGGCCAATAAAGAGAGAAGTTGAAAATTAATGCAAAAAAAAAGAGAGGAAGTTTCACAAAAAGTTTATTGTCATCAAACCTCTCTATATTGACAAATTACAAAAAAATTTCAAATTCCTTGAAGTTGCAAAATATAACAAAAATTTGTAAACAACTAAAAACAAGGACCGAAATTTTTTGTAGTTTGCAAAAAATAGCGAATTGTAAAAATACAGAGGTTTGATGATAGTTGGAAAAGTATGTGTGGAGGAAGTAAATTGTAACAGAAATTTTTTCACGGCAAGAGATATGAATAAAAGTCCAAAAAAATAGACATAATAAATAATGGTAAAGAGATCCGCACAGCATAACTTTTTAAAGAAAATGAATATCTGACGAAATCAGGGTTTATAATTTTGAATTGAAAAAATCCAGGCCCTTTTCGAAATTTATTGGAAGCCATTTTTAAAAATTTCTGAAGGGCGGGATACATTTTTGGGCTATTTCACTCACATTTTTTCATAATTTTCGAGTTTTCAAGTCCTCAGATGAAATCCTCAGGAAAAAATGTATAGAGCATTTCGAGTAAGGGTAGTTGTTGAATGCATTTTCTTTTTGATCAAGTTCATTGTTTTCGAGGGGACAGCCTTTTGGTCGATCAAAGGTCTCAAAAAAGAGAAATGCTAGACTAGATTGTTTTGTCTCCAGGGTGTCAAAACTGACCCGAGAAAAATCTTGCATTTTTCGAAAATCAAAACCAAAATAGATTTTTGCAATCAAATGTTTTCTTCTCAAAAACAAAAAAAATCAAACATATTTTTCCCAAAAATTTTCAACGATACTTGAAATCTTTGCCAAATTCAACCAGTGAAATTCTCGCTTCCTCAAAGATTTTTGGTTGAGTTTTGAGAAGATGGTTGAATCTTCAGAAAATAACTTTTGAAAACTTTTTTTTTGTGGTTGAATTTAGCAAAGGTTTAGAGGATATTTCTTCAAATAAAATTGATAGTTTTCTTTTTGGCTGAAGATGATCCATAAAAAAGGGCCATCTTTCAAAAAAATTGGTCAAATTCAGCCATGATCTCTTTTTTTAAGGAGGTTCAAATTCTCTGATCAGGTTGCCTTTACATTGAGTAAATTTCATTTTGGAGACCCAGTTTGAATATTTGACGGAATTTTTGTTCAGAAATTTGTCTTTAAAAAAAAAAGAAAATGGCAGATTAAAAAAACATCAGAGAGGAAAGAAAAACGAAAAAATCCGAGATTCCGGAAATCCAGAATAAATCCAGACGACTTTTTAAAAATCTGAAGGGTCTGTGGAATTCTAAATGGTTTCGAAACCTGGGCTAAATTTTGCAGGACTTGGATGTCCAAAAAAAAAAGATTTTTAGAAAGATCTAAAGCTCAATAAGAAAGAAAATTTCTTATGTTACTTTTCATTCTCTCAAATCGATGACTTGATATGAATGAGAGGAGAGGGAATTTTTTTTTTTTTTAATTTTATTTTTTGAAGTTGCGAATAAAGAGAAATATAAATAAAGTTCAAATAAGATGTCCTAACAATAATGTAATAATATTCAATGACAAATAAATAAATGAATGAGAAAATAATTTTAATGTTGATCATAACAAATAATCCTATTATTGTACCATGTCCAAGAATCTCATGAAGTTTCCAATTAATCCATTCTTCTTCCATAAATGTCTTTTTTTGAAGATTTCTTTTCCACAAAACTTTCCAAATAAGTAAAATATTCAGGGTTCTGAACTCTTCTGAGCATCTTTCCTCTATAATGTAAATACTTTGATTTTTCCAACATTTTCCCGTGGTAGATCCAATTCACACTGAAATACTTCATGAAAATAACACACAGTTCTTGGAAGATACGCTTAAATGTCTTCATTTCTTCTGTATCTTGATCAGATATCAGCAATATTCCTCTCAAATGTTTAATGCAATTCACTTTCTTCTTGTAGCCAAGCAAGGTAACTTTAAATTTCCCAGCATCCATCAAATATTTTCCTTTCATTTTTTCGAGATAAGGATCGGCTAATGCTGAAAGAGCAAAGTTTACCATGGCTCTTGCATAGTTTTTCATCACATTATTGCCTTTAGACCTCTTGCTATCACCACTGTATTCAGAAGGAGAAGAGACTTCATAAGTTTGTCTAGTCTTTTCTCTTGCTTCAAGGCGGAGCTGGCGAGAGCTTTGGGTTGGCAATGGGGAGCTAGGTAAAGCTTCACTTTTAAGGGAGGGAAGCAATGCGAGTTCTCTGGCCTTTCTGGATTCTTGAGCTCTAGCGATCTTGAGTTTAAGAATTCTCATAGGGATTGATGATGTAATGTTTTATATTGAATAAGTTTTGTTTTGTAATTAATTATAATCAAGAAAAAGGGTATGGTTAATAAAGGGAAAAGGTCTTGTCTGAAAACTGGTTTGCAGACAAATAATCATTATTCTATTCTACTTTACGCTGAGAAAATTTTATTGAGAGATTGTTGTCCAAGAGTAAATTTATTGGATTAATGACGGTTTCTGATTAATTCTTTTATTGGAATTTCTTCTGGAAGGAGGAGTACAAATCAATTCCCCTCACAAAAAGAGGTTCAAGAGCCATCCCTTCGATTTAGCTTCTGGCTTTTTATACTGCTAAGTAAACATTCATTCAATGTCAATAATTAAATTATCACAGAGGGGTTTTAATAAGAAATTTAAGAGGAAAAAACTTTGTTATTTTACGTAGAAAATGATGTCTGATTTTAAAATAAAGGATGCGTAATGATCATCACGAGGTACTGTCCTCAGTAAGAGATCAAAGGATTCAGTTTTATAAGGTTTAAAAGGGAAATTGAAGTAAAATTTAAGGGCGTTTCAAGCCTACTGAAATTCAACTTCTAAAATTAGAACAATTTTTGAATTTTTATTCTCAAAATAAAAGATGAAATTCGAAGTCGAATGGAAATCCTCCTGATTAATATGCAAATATCCTTTCCATACTCTGAGGAGAGCCGAATATAACGTCCTAACACTCATTTTGGGCTGTAAAACCTCTTGCTGGATCGAGCTCAGATTTTCTAGAAGCATTAAATTTATTCTTGGCCGATAGGATTGTAACTATCGTTTACTGATATTGGAGAAGGCTTAAGATGAGCCTTCAGTTTGTCTAGTTTATGAGGGGTGTCTATCAGATTAGCCTATTTCTTTTATAGAGAGGGGAATAAGAGTTTCAATGTGTTCGATTTAAAGAGGTTTCTTTAGGTGGTTACAATTACTTTGTTCGATAGGAAAAAAATAGTCTTTTGCAAAATAAAGAGTATTCTATGTTTCCCTATCGTGGGAGGCAAGGCCATTTGGCTGTCCAAGGCCCTTATAAACATGATGTGGAGGCGCCCCAATTGCCTTCAGAGCGTAAGGCCGAGAAATAATTTGTCGAATATCTTGAAGAAGTTTCGTAAGTATTCCTTGACTGGAGGCGACAAAACGCTCTGAAATGGGTAAATATTGAAGCAATATTTTGATCTCTACTTGTAAAGTTGGAACCCCATAAAGAATTTTGCAATGAAAAGAGGCTTTTTTCAATAAAGGAAAAGTCGAAGAAAAAGATGGATTTCTAGATTCTTCGAAAAGTAGAAGTCAAACAAAAGGGGTTTTCTTGGAGAAATGTTAGAAGATTATGAATGATACATGTGAGTGAGAACGGGTTTAGGGTCGTCAGATCAAAGATATTGAATCGGTGGGGAACCAGAGCCTCTTTTCTAGATGGATGTTTCTAGAAGCCTTTCGATTTTTCCAATTAATTTTGGCCCATTAGACCATCCAGTGAATTCTGAAGAGTATAAAAGGTTACTTTTAAGTGAATATTTCAACTAGTTCTTGGAACGAGGCCAAGTAAATTGGGACTGCTGAGTGAGCTCTCATGGATAACATTGGAAATGTTAGATTTTGAAGAATCAGTCTGGTTGATGATTTCTTTGAAATAAAATTTCTTATGTTCAATGTGTAATCATTTCAATAAAAAAGGGGGTGTTTGCGCTTGAGGGAGCAGGTTTGGCCTGAAGTTATTTGAACAAAGTGTTAGAATTACGAAGAATAAACACATAAAATTTTATGGAATGTAAATTATTGAAAAGTGAATCTCTCGAATGGGATGATAAATTATAAATACTGATGTGCATCAACTGTAACATAATGTATAATGGTATAAAATACGAAATAAATAGGAAAGGAATCATAGTGAGGGAGTCCCTGGTGATTAAAGTTTTTTGTAATAATTATCCTTTGGACTCTTATTCTTTTCTACAAAGCTTTCCAAATATGTGAAATATTCAGGATTCTGCACTCTTCTGAGCATCTTTCCTCGATATTGCAAATACTTGTTTCTTTCAAACATCTTTCCGTGATAAATCCAATTCACACTGAAATATTTCACGAATACAATGCATAGTTCCTGGAAGACTCTCTTGAATGTCTTCATTTCTTCACTGTCGTCATCAACTACTAACAAGACCTGTCTCAAATGTTTAATACAATTCACCTTAGCCTTGTATCCACGAAGAGTCTTTTTAAATTCCCCAGAATTCAGGACATACTTTTCTTTCATCCTTTCGAGATAAGGATCAGCTAATGCTGAAAGAGAAAAGTTTACCATGGCTCTTGCATAATTCTTCATCACATTATTGCCTCTAGATCTTCTGCCGCTCCCACTCTCATCTGTTAAAGGAGAATCTTCATAGATATGTTTTGTCTTTTCTCGAGCTTCAAGGCGGAGTTGGCGAGGGGTCTGGTCTGCTAATGAGACTTCAATTGTGAGGGTTTCATTACGAAGTTGGTTGAGTCTCGCTAATCTTCTGGCCTTTCTACATTGAAGGGCCTTTGCAATCTTAAGTTTCAGAATTCTCATAGGGTATTGATTGAATTATTTATTAGTTTTTTGAAAAGTAAATGATTATAAAAAATGAAACTTTGGAATGTTAATGTAGGGGAAGGGCCTTGCCTATAGATCAGTAAGCTGGGCGAATGTCAGCATTTTTTCTCAAGAATTCCTCTCGAAATTAATAAAGAAACCGACGTAAAAAAATTAAGTCAATCGAGAAAGCCGAATTAATTTAAACCTGTGGTCTGATTAATTCTTTTTAGAATCTTTCTGGAAGGTTGAAAACTCAAATTTCACACAATATTACTCCTCAATATCAAGTTCCAGTCACTTTTCCTGTCATTCTTAGAATATTCCTTGAGACTTTTGACACTAACGGAAGCTCACTAAAACTAAAAAATAAGCTGTAATTTTCAAGAAAGGGAGTTTCTCTTAGATGCCCTTTGATGTCTCAAAACCTTTGCATTTATCGGAAGGCTTGAAGAGAAAGAGGATGCTAGAACGGCTCCTTTCAAAGGGAACCCCGTCAAGCCTTTTCAGCATTTCGGTTTGGCCTAGGCGAAAAGGCTCAAACTAATATTTGGCTGCGTTTTGAGCTTACTTACTGATGATCTCCCTCCTAAA
>Ga0182738_1002421_pt1 | contig 22138 bp, 24 predicted proteins | sample eDN5th30CBELigMG_FD_128876 | JGI IMG/M metagenome (GOLD analysis project Ga0182738, IMG submission 128876) | Enriched Miracle-Growth compost microbial communities from Emeryville, California, USA - eDNA 5th pass 30_C BE-Lig MG (version 2)... ...
GAATTTTTGGGTTAATTTCTTGCATGAAAAGCCTCTAACCTAAATTTGATTTAATCTGGCAAATTTAATCGAAAAAATAAATTTATTTCAGGACAAAAAAGAAAAAGTCTATTTTGATGTTTGGTTCAAATTTGAGGTCTAAATTTGAAAAAGAACATTTTTTGAATTTGAATCTCCATTGCTCTTCTTCTCTTTAAAAAACAAGCAGCCTCAGAGACAATATTCATTCATCATATGCTGTGAGAAGAGTTTTCAAAAAATCCAATTCAGAGATATCTTTTTGAAATATAAAAGAAAACAATCACAAATAAAATTTACTGTAAAATGCAATCCCATAAACATGATAAATCAATACATATGTGAGGAGATTTCCATACTCAAAAATGGAGGGTATTTACGAAATTCCCAAAGGGGTTTGAATTACACACATCAAACAAAAGAATCATTTAAACATTCAGGTTTAATATCATGATGCTTTCTAAATCTCCTCTGTTTGAGACTTATCATCACCAGATTCACTGGGACCCATTGCTTCTAACAGCAGGTCTTCATAAATAAACTTTTTGGATTTGTACTTCTTGAAAGCGATAAGACTGAGTGTTAGATAGACTAATTTGACACTGTGGAAGACAATGAGGGGAGCCCATCCGCCAGTAGCACAGAAAATCAAAATAGTTCCAACAATATAGCTTATTGCGAAAGCAAAGATGATAAAGAGGATAAAACGAGATAAAATCTTTTCAAGACGGCCTTTTTCTGCAAGTAGTTCACAGTCCATTTTCGAAATATTATGTCTCAAAAGGATCACAACCAAGCCAAGATAGATTGTCAAAGCACAACAGTCGAGGATGATATTTGTTGTATAATTGTAGAACAGCATATCTTGCATCTTTACGAGCACGTCTGAAACTTCTAGGATCGCCTTTGGGGACACTGAGTGGACTTTATAATTCATAAGCAAGAGTGTGGCCCAAAGGTGAAACAAGAAATAGAGAAAGCTGAAAATAGCAAGCCATAGGGTGAAAATCTTCCATCTGCTGGTGGACATCTTGAGAGACATCAAAGGACTCTCATATCTACTGCTTATCATTTTTTCGGGGACTGTTGGAAGGAAAGTTTTGAGTTCTATAAACTCTTCCTTTCTCTTGGTGGTTTGAATATGCTCTTCACTGTAAAGATGCATGTTCATTTCGAATTGTTTTTGAAGATTACGAGCTGAAGTCTTGAGCTCTGATTCAGTTGCTGTTTGTCTCTTGGTGTCACTTTGTAGGTTGAAGTGAGTTTGAGTTGAGACTTTTTGTGAACCTTCCAACGTCTTTTCAGATTGCATACTTTTTAACCGTGTAAAAAATTCAATATTAAATAACTATAGTAAAGCTGAAGGAAATCTATTTATCAATGACAACACAGTAATTCAAGAAACTTCTATATTTAACCAAACAAAAAGATTTTTGTCAATTACTGATCCAGGCCCCTTTTAATTTGCCTTGTATACAAATTTAAAAAACTGGTTTATTTTCCCCCTTTTCCTTTGCTGACTATTTCAATCTCACTGACTGTGTTTAATACTCTCCTAAGATGATCATTGATAAACTGAAGGTTTCGTAAGATAAGGAAATTCAAAATTCAATTTAAGGGCCAAGGTTTAAAAAACATTTGTCTTTACGTGGTTTTTCAAATGGTACAAGTGGATCATTGACAGTTTTATTGATAAAAAAGCAGCCTCTATTTAAATGCTTATCGAATAAACACCACTGAAATCTAATCATCGATAAGTAGCAGTTTATCGGATGGAATTCTTAAAGAAAAACCAACACTAGTTTTTTCTCTTCCCTCTTGACAGGATCTCGAATTCAGGTTGTATTGAGAGAGCTTGGTTGAATGAGGCATAAGATCTTCAGTAGTTTGTTTGAAAAAGACTCAGATTGATTAAACCAATTTAAATTTGAAATTTTTGAATTGAAAGATTAGGCCAAATGCAGATTAGCAAATAATTATTTTTATTTTATGCGAGAAGTAAGAAATAGTGTTGGTGTAATTGGAGTTGGTAAGAGAAAGGAGATTTCATTTTCATCACATAAAGTGATGAATTTTCAAAATATGGGTATTTCAGATAGAAAAAAGAACTCAAAGTTAATTAAAAAAATTTCTGAATTTAAAAAGAATGAATAAAATATCAAAAATAAAGAATTAATTAGATTTCTGTTTTCATAAAAAAAGATTAATTTGAAAGAGCATATTCTTTTACAATTGCAATCATTTTCAAATTTTTTTTAATTAAATAAAATCCAAAAGATGATTAATCAAAATCTTCGCGAAGAACTATCTCTGAATAATTTCACAATCCTTTAAATGGCGCAATAAAATAAATTTCAGAGATTCCAGAGATGTCTCTGACTTTTCTCTTGAGCTTTCAGAAAAATCAAAAAGATCCCAAGATTCTCATCTGAATAAAATAAAAATTCTCTTCGACAAAGGAGTAAAGAAATCTCAAAATTCTGAGCTTCCATGACCTCTCTTTTGTTTCATAAAATTTAAACTAAAAATAATTTAACTATGCTTTCAATCTCTGCATATCTTTCATCAGATCCTCCCAAAACCCCTCCCCAATCGATCAACTACCTCTCCATTTTGAACTCATTTAATCCAAGTCCCCGAGAACGTTTTTATTTTCATACAACCATCCCGATTCTAGCTTCGTTTAGAATAATAATTTAGTCATAATTAGTCTTATTTGATTCTAAAATCACATATTACCTAAATTTTATCTTAAGAAATGGGCTGTCAAAATTGCACTCCTTCCAAATCCAATGATGGTTCTAACCTCGTAAAAAACGCAAGCATCCAGCGCCAAAGCAACCACTACAATCCCGATTTTCTCCACAGAAAATCTTCCTTGGTCGCCATGCCTTTAAGTCGTGAAAGCCTAGATAAATTATACAAAAAAATTCTTCAGCCTTACCAGTCAAAAGTCATCCCATTCTCAACACAAGAAAACTCAATTTCAGAATCCTCAAGGCAGGAGCCAAGCATTCACTCAATGGACACCTCCTTGAATCTCCAAACAGAATTAAAATTAGCGTCAGAACATCTTCCTCTCACCCTTGGAACCTCTATTTTTGTCTTTCCTAATGAGCTCGACTCATCAATGCTCAAAGTCTTTCTCGCTGGAACCTCCTATACACCTTATGCTCATGGATTATTTGAATTTGATGTATTTTTCCAAGATGGTCCAGGCGTGCCACCAAAAATTCGCTTCTGTACGACTGGAAATAATAGTGTGAGCTTTAGCGCTCATTTACCAGCTTCTGGAATAGTTGATACATCAAGTCTTCAATCTGCTTCATTCAGCTCTCAAAATAGCACATCTGGCTTCAATATATCACAATTGATTATTTCTATGCAATGTCTGTTAAGATCAAGCAGCATACTTGGGATAGGCGGAGAAAACACCAATTTTTCGCTTGAAACGGAAGAAGGAATGAGAGAATATAAAGCGTATTGCAATACAATAAAATTCGCTACGATAAAATATGCAATGCTTCAATATTTAGAATGCCCTCCACCTGGGCTGAAGGACTTTATTCAGACTTACTTCTGTTTGAAAAAGGACATTATCATCCAAGAGTGCAATAAATGGCTCGCGGAAGCTCAGATCGACAACGGCTTTTATGATAATATTGTGGCTTCATGTAACCCTGAACTGGCCTTTGACTTGAGAAATGGTGCGTATTTTGTGAGGCTGAATCGGCTTTTACAGAAATTAGAAAAGAGAATGTCAGGTATTATTATCAATGAGGATAGTGGAACGATGGAAAGTTTTAGAAGAGAAAATAAAGCTTTATTAAAAGATGGAACAATATCAATCATTACTCTCTAAAACTTGGTCCGAATATCCTTAGAATATGAATTCATGTTTTGTATTTTAACAAATAGTTGTTGTTGCTATTTCTTTTGTTAACTTATGATCTTTAACATCATATTTATGTTTCTAAGTTTTCAAAAAGAAAACAATCCATTTCTTTCTCATATATTATGGTAAAAAATATTATTAAACCCTTGAAAATTGTTCAAATTTAGACTTTCACCTTTGATCAGAATTTTTGTGAAAGAATTTTTAAATAAACATTTTTCTCTGAAAAGAATGAGCTGGTCATTCAATCTTCTTTATTCAAAGAGTCTCCTTCGTCAATTGCTTTTTCCTCGGAAAAACATACCATCAATTGAGGTCCAGAAACATCAGCAAATAGGTCCTATTAATTCTGATTTGCATTATTTAGTATTAAAATCAAGGTGAGTCGCGTTTTTAGTTTAGTGGACCCAAATTGATTTCAGCAAACCCTTATTAATTTCTTTACAAATCAAAAGGGTCCAATGCATTGCACCTTTATTTTTGATTGTTCTCAGAACTTTTTGGCTAATGCTGCTAGTCAGGACAGACCCAATAGGGGAGTGGGCAACAGGATTATAACATGTCTTATTTTGACCGAATTTCTCGATTGAAAATCAAAGGCAAATAATTCAGTATCACCCTCACAATGATGATTTTCACACACAAAAAAACGAGAGAGTTTTTGTTTAAATTAAAGTTCAGTTGCATTAATGCTTTTTTCATCTATAATTATCTGATTGATGAAAAATTTCGCAACCCCAAGAGGAGAAGTACGTTCACTTCATCTCAATCTAGAATTCACCCATTTAGGTTCCTCACAAGATCAAAGAAACAAAGGTCATTATCAGAGGAACTGATGTCGAAGTATTTGTTTTTCCGAGCCGAAATCTCATTTTTAATAGGGAAGATCTACAGTAAATCAATACACCTTGGTCAAGAAGCTAGGAGAAGGAACCTACGGAAAAGTCAAATTAGCCTTGAAAGGGGAAAAGGAAGAGAAGTTTGCCCTGAAAGTTATCAAGAAAAAAGCACTCAAGAAAAAAAGAGAAGTTGTTCGAGATGAAAACGGAAGTACCTCAAAAGTTTTCCGCCTTGTGTTTACCTTACTTGCTCACTAGAAATCAAATATAAAGATGCCTTTGAGAATGTCGTGAGAGAGCTCAACATTATGAAGAAGCTCAATCATCCAAATCTGATCAAGCTCCATGAAATTATTGATAGTCCAGATTCAGACAAGATGTATATGGGTAAGGACCTCATCAAAGGGATTCGCAAGTGAATTATTTCTAGTGATTGATTTCGCCGAAAATGGCCAAATTATTGAGTGGGATGAAGATAATTCTCGATTTTACCATCTCCGCCAAAATGCATATATTGAAGAGGACGAACTTCGAAAAATGTTTAGACAAATCATCCTCGGTGTCGAAGACTGTAAACCTTATGAGATGAATCCCATTAACCCCTTCGTTTGATAGTGCATAGACAAGGAATAATTCATAGAGATATCAAGCCACAGAATATCCTTGAAGATAAAGATGGAAGAATTATTGTTGCAGATTTGGGAGTGTCAACAGAAATTGCTGATGGAAATGACATCCAGACTAAAACAGAAGGAACATACCATTTTATGTGTCCAGAATCTTTGAATAAGAATGGGAATAGTGTCGGTTATTCTGGCAGAGCAGCCGACGTCTGGGCTTTGGGAATTTCTTTTTATGCGTTTGCTTTCTATAAAGTTCCATTCAATAGTGAAAATCTCATGGAACTATTCGAACTCATAGAAAAAGCACCGTAAGTGAATCACCCTGAGATGTGTATTCAGATAAATTTTCCCCTAGTCTTGAATTCCCAGAAGATAGACCTATATCAAGTGGCTTAAAGGACGTTTTAAATCGTATGCTTGAAAAAAATCCAAGATGGAGAGTCAAATTAGAGTAATTTATTTTCCCATAATTCCCCAATTGAACTCCTTAGTGACTTGAAAAATCATGAATGGCTTCAAATCGGACACCAGAATGCTGGCGTATCGCTTCTTTAAAATTTAATGAGTGGCTTAATCAACATTTTAGGCAAGGGAACCTGAACCAAGAGGCTAATAAGAATACTAATAATAGTAATAATTATCAATACATTATCAAAGGATATTTCAGATTTCACATTCTTTTTAACGAAAAGTCTGCTAACATCTTAATGTATATATAAGATAAGTGATTGAGGTTTGAAAATAACCTTTGCAATATATATTTGAAATGTTGAAATTTCTCATGGTAAATAAAGAGATGAATTTTAATTGATAAAACCTTGGTATTTATGTATTGTAACCCCACCTTCATATACCTTTTATTGTATAGGTTATTTTACAAACTCCAATTTTTTAAAGTTATCATTACCTCTGATTCCAATAAACCCTCTCTCAAATATATTTCGAATATGCAATTTCTTAACTGTAAAAGTTTTATTTGAAATTCAAAGTTGATCAAATGACGACTCATTTACAGATTTCAGCAAAAGAACTCTTGGGATCTTTACTCAAGAATATCATTCAAAACCAATTTACCGATCTTGGCTGTAAATTATTCCTTTTCTCAATTATTCCTAACTCTCCCCAGCATCACAATCGCTCCTATTGAATATCATATTTGATGGTTTGAGAGATCCTGAAACCTTATCATCAGAATTTATCTTCTGGGTGAATAATGCAGCAAAATCTTGGCCTTCTACTGACCCTGAAGCAAAATTGAGTAATAAGTCCCAGCTCTTCTTCTTGACCTTTGAAAACATCTTGTTCAATCTTTACTCCAAATTGAAAACTTCAGAAACCGTCAAAATTCAAGACTCCCTTTATCACACTCAGGCTTCCATTTCTTTCAGTATTCTCGACCTTGAGAGCTCTCATCAAGATATAAACCACGCAAAGTTTTCTATCTTTGTAGAAAATCTCTTAAATAGCTCTGCTCTTTTTGAAGACCTTTTAAAATTAATCCCCAAAAATACCAAACCTGATCTCGCTCAGCTCGTCTGTCTTCAAGTATAGTTCTCATATTTCTATTGATATTGACTTTCTCAGGTGAAAAATTTGATATCAACCTTTGATTATATCAGAGACAGAGAGAATTTATTTTCGGATAATTATACCGAAAAACGAAGAAAATTCATTCAGTATATTGGTATAGCGCCTCCAAAGGCTCCTATCAAGGAGAGTATCAAGAATATAAACAAGAGTATTTTTACGGGAGATACCAATCAAATTATCAAGCTCATCTCAAGCCAAGAAAACCGTCAAGCTTTTGAAATCAGTCTTTTGAGGGTTTATCACTATTATCGTCGTAATGTCACCAACCCAAAATATTTCGAATCAAGAGCTATCAATGGACAAGATTCTGTGAACAAAATCATTCAAAGCTACATTAAGTCTAAAGCAACAAATAATAAAGATACCTTATTCAGACTCGAAAACATCAAGTAGCCATTTCTTCGAGAAAATATTTACCTTTTCAATCATAGCACTGAGCCTTTATTGAGTTTTATTCTTGCTTACATGACCTTTTACTTCTTGCCAATTCAAAGAAGTTTTGAAAGTTTCATTCAAGAAAATGTCAGCCAATACGCCAAACTCGATGCCACAAATTTCTACAGCATGTTTGTTGACAGAGGCTTGACTCAAGCTGTTGAGTTTATCGAAAGTTTACCATTGGAATTCAAGGACTTTATCAGAAGAATATATGCTATGATCAATGAAGCAGGCTTTAAAGATAAATCACCATCTGCTGGCCCAATCAAGACTTTGGTCATCAATTTATTCTTTACAAATCCTCAAATCCATGAATACAACAGCAAGATTATTGTGAATAACAATGCTAGCGCTAGTTCTTTGAAAAAATCAGACAGTAGCAAAGATCTTCAAGTTCCAAATTACTTCAAAGATCTCTTCTTTGAAGCATCTCTCAAAAAGCACTCCTATATTCCTGAGTTCAAAACTTGTTACGACAAACTAAACGGTCTCTTTGATGCTGTAAAATTCCTTTTGAATTACCCTTTATCTTACAATTTCCTATTAGATCTTGGAGAAACGTCGAGCATTTAAATCAGAAATTCAGATCCCAAATTACTTGAAATTCTACATCACAAAACCCTTGTTAAGATATGATTACACCATCATTAACAAAGCCTTGGAGAATCCTTATGAAGATTCTGATGATGATTTTGGTGATGTTGAACAATCAAAACCTGTGACTTCAGAACTCAAGATGCCTCCTAAAACTTCCACTCCCCAGAAGAGCATCAAAAAGATTCTTGATGATGATTATGACGATGATTTTGAAGAGGAATTCGAAACTGGCGGTCAAATTTATTATAAAGAAGAACCACCCGCTAAGGTTGAGCCAGTCAAAGTTGTTGAACAAAAGCAGCCACAATGGGAACCTCAAACCCAAACTCGTGGTGGCCCAGAAATTATTTCAATTACTTCAAATAAACCAGATACTAAGAAGCCAAGCGTTTTAAGAGAAGAAGAGGAAGATGAGTTGTTAAGTGAAGAAGAAGACCAATATATGAGAGGAGGACAAAATAGAAATCAAGGAAGCCAGCCAAAGCCAATTCTTGCGCAACCAGAAATACAAAAGACAGTTTCTGTTTATCCAGCTCACGTTGAACAAATACCAGAAGAAGATCGTTTTCGAGATACTTCAAATTATGAGAGAGAAAGAGGAAGGGACAGAGAATTACTTGAGAAGTTTGAAAGAGAAACTGAGTCGAAAATTCAAATGCTTCAGAAAGAGCACTACAACGAAAAGAGAATCTTGCAGAATAGATTGGAAGTCTTGGAAGAAAAATACGCAATGTATGTCGATATGGTGCACCCAAATCAAGAAAATGTTCGCTCTGAAAATCTTGAGAAGACCCAATCTTACAAATCAAGAGAAGACTTGCAAAATGCTGAAGAAGAACCCAGAAGAGAGAGAAAGAAGAGAGTTAGCAAAGAAGATGATGAGTTTTATAAGCTTCATCAGCAAATCCTGCAAGAAAGAGAAAAGGTTCTCCAAGCTGAAGTTGACTATAAAATGCATAGTAGGGTCAATCTTTTAGGTGGAAACTATAAAAAATAACACCTTTATATAATAAAATTTTTTCCTTGTTGTAATTTTTCATTTCTTTCTATTCATTCTTCAAAGAAACTTGATGCGAAATTCTCAAAGAAAATTGTTTATTGGTTTTTCTCTTTCAGCTGCCTCTTCTTTTGAAATAAATCATCCAATTTCTCTCTCAACAAATCTTCACAAGTGAATTTAGAATATTGTTATCATTAAACAAAATTAATAAATAAAACTGTTTCTGATTTTAAAAAGCCTTCATATTTGTTAAGCAATGTTGAAAAAGGATAATCCCACTGCTCCCACAAGTACAACTAATAAAGATAAGAACGCTCCAAACCTTGCTCAATCTGACCCAAAACAAGGAGGAAAGGTTAAGCCTGGTAAGAATTTCTCATTTAGATTATCAATATTAATATCACTCTTTTAAAGAACATGTTTTATCTCAGTCTGGATTACTCGGGGCATATGAATGTAAATCATTGAGATTCCAAGTTTATTGAAAACAACAATAGATATTCAAAGACAATACATAAAGCATGGTTTTCCAACTGGAAATGTTTTTGAGCATGCTGCAGAGTTGGTCCAAAAATACGAAAAGAAAGTTAAACAAAGTGAAAATAAAAGACTTGAAGCCTTGAGAGCTTCTAAAGAATTGGTATTACTTTGATATTTCTGAAGAAAAATGGCTGATATATGAATAGCAAGCAAGTCCTGAAAAGAAGGAGAAAGCAGATGAAGTGAAAAAACCAGGTACGAGGGATAATAAAAATGAATTCTAAAGAGTTTTTAGAACCACCAAAGAAAGATGAGCCAAAGAAAAAAGATGATAAAGGTTCTGTTGACCCAAAGAAAGCTCCTCCTAAAAAAGATGAAGCCCCCAAGAAAGATGCTCCTAAAGGTTTGTTTTATATTATGCTTTCACTCACTTGAGTTAGGAAAATAAATGAAGCATTTGCAAGAAAGTATAGTGAATCCAAACTTTAGAAAAAGCCATATATAATGATTTTTTATCTTTTCTTAAGTCGTGTTGATCGATATGCTTATTCTATATCTCAAAATCCCCATATAAAGAACTTTATCAATCACACCATAAAAACTTGTTTCCAAAAGAAGTTGACAATTCAACTTTTTCTTATGATTTTTTTTAAAGAGAATTAAGACTGAATAAGAGAATTACAAAAGAAGTCTTACTCTCTTGAGTTTATTCTTCGTTTCTTTTATTTATCCAGTAACTCTTTGACCTCTCAAAATACCACGAGCGGCAAAGTTTAAGCCTTCATTTTTTTTCTCTATTTCATTCTCAAAACAAGAGAAAGTTTTTGAGAGGAGAGAGAAAAACTCTTATTCTTAAAAGAAATATTTCCGATAGGATCCATTTTTTCCAAAAAGATCAATTTTCGCTGACTTGCTCAATTTTCTAGATAAAGCAGAAATTGATCGTTAATAATTTCGAAAATCTAAATCAATATTTTTGATATGGAACCAAATTTATAAGTATTCATTTCATAAAACAAAATAAACTGTTACTCCTCCAAAAAGTATGAAGCTCATTTTAGCCTTAACCACTGTTTTGTTCTTCTTTCATGCCCTTGCTCAGCCATATCCTCAAGGAGACATAGACTTTTCCAAGCTAAAGGGAACTTGGTTCCAAATTGCCTCAATAAAACAAGATTGGGAGCAAAATTGCACTTGTACGACCTTTAACTTTGGAACTCCTTTTCATGATCTCTTGAATGTGACTGCTTCTTGCAAAACTCCAGAGAAACAGCTTGATGTCAAAGGGTACTTGGGATTTTTAGAAACGCCATTGGGAAAATTACCAGGACAATATCAATTTATCTTCAATGGCAAAAGAACAATAGAGTTTTATATCAAGGTTGATCCAGATTACAACTTTATTGTATTAGGACAACCTCCAGCTTATGCTTTCACCATTTTGAGCAGGACTCCTCAATTCAATGAAAAAGTGTATTCAAAGTTAATCAGGATGCTTCAAAAAGATTTCAAGTTTGATGTTGCGAAAATTGAGAGAACATATCAGCAAAATGATTGTCAATACACTTTAATAGATGTATAAATTCATGCATTTTGCTTTCTGTATCATAAATAAATCAATACAAAAATTTGATTTCCTCAACATGAAAAGATTGTATGTACCTTAGTCGATCAGAATATCATTGACTATGAGAATCACTTGATTTTCTCCATTTCAGGTTTACATAAAAAATTTAATACAGTACTCAATCATTTTTAAGCCATAAAAATTATTCTCGAGGTGCACAATTTTAATTAATGTCTGCCATAGACTCTTAGTAATCAATTCTGGACTAGAGTCAAAATAGCACTCAAGGTTGGATTTATCAGTCAAATTTCCAGAATAACCAGCTTTCCTCTCAACAAGAACTTCTCTTTGAAGCATATAATCTCAACGCCAAACTCTCGGTATGTCAACATATTTGAAAAATTTTAATCCTTCGTATTAAACCCATTATTTATAAATTCAAAGCTTCAAAATTACAGGCTAATTAATGACAAATGAACTTTTCTCCGCCTAAACATCGCTCTCCTTCAGTTAATCCAAGAAAACCCAACCCTCGAGCCAAGTACATCACCTATTTTCGCACTTTAGAAGACGATAGCAGAGCTTTTTATACAACCGATAAATGGCAAGAAACAGTCAAAACATCAAGTCAACCATCTGACAAGCTTCCCATCGAAAGAAGCCATGAAAATGCCATTATGGCTGGGATGACGAAAGGCCCTGAGGTTTGGAGAAATCATTCAAGCGTTACAGTACCAACTGTTGAGAGTACAGAAGGCAGTCCAGATGTAAATCAATATCTACTGGAATTAAAAGAAGGAAGCAAGGGAATCACACTTTTTAATCCAAAGCGAAAGTTGCTTGAGGAAGGGATTCATCGAGCAACGTATAAACTGAAGAAAGGAAAAGAAGAAATTGAAAACCAAGTGAAGAACCTCTCGAGATTTGAATTGAATTTAATGGAGAACAAACTCCCTTTGACCCAAAAAGATATAGGTCCTGGTCTCTTGCGCAAGGATCGAATGAATAAAGCAAAAAGGCTATTCCTACTTCGGGAAAAAGAAGCTGCCAAACAATATTTGCAGCCTCCTCTCAATATCTATGCAAAGGGCTCTTCTGTTATGAATCATCCTTCTATGCAAAATCGTATAAAGCACTCTTTGTCAACTTTTGATGACTCCCTAACGAGACCTCCAACAACTGCCAGTTTTTATCATGAGATGAGTAAGAGAATTATGACTGCTGTCTCAGATTTATCAGAAACGGATCATGTTCTTGGGCTTCAAACAACAGTTGGGGAGACAACAATTGACTCAGAAATCTTCTTTGATGAGAAATATAAAACTGGAGCATATTTTGGACTTACAAATAACCTCAGTTTTACTTCAGAGAAAAAGCCGAATTTCCCGAGAGGATATAATAATTTATCAACGCCAGAAAGGAATAGTCGTCACCAAAGAAACAATATGCGCTTAACCACGGGCGGATTAGGATCTTCAAAGTTCATTAGAAAGGACGCAAACTCTCTTGACTCAAAAAAGAGACCGATTATTATCCACTCAGGGCTTGAAAGGCAAAAGATTCTTTCAGGTAAAAATGTGATCAGTCAGCCAGCAACGAGCAATAGAGCAATGTGTTATGGAAAACTCCAAGAATGGTTTGAATCCCTCAAAGTTAATGGAAAAAATAATAATGCTGGTTTCAAGACAGCCTACGGCCTGAGTGAGCAAAAATCAAGAATGAATAGTAAGCGGGACGCAGATGAAGAAAGTTGTCTCAGCATCGATCGCTCTTCTGTCACAGAAGGGAACGAGATTAGTAAAAGAGAATTTAAAAACTGGAATCAAGTGAAAAATCAAGATAAGCCCCCGAGCATGCAGACTCCAAAGCTGTCAATCACTTGGGATCTTGGAGGAAATGAATCGCTGAAAACAGATGTGACTTCAAGGGGCAAAAAGTATGCCTTTAAATATGGAAAAATGATTGATGTGGAACTGCAAGTCAGGAAAAAGATATTCTCGCAAAGGTTCTCAAGAAAGAAAGACCGGCCAGTTGCTTTGAGAACAGAACAGTCTCCTACTGACACAGATATAGGTGGATGGAGTATGTCTCACACAATGGATTGCAATCGAAAAGAAAGCTTGTTTTAACTAAAAGTCAGTCATCTTACTTCTTATATAATGAGAAATATAATACTTTAGCAAAATGTTTCTGGTCTCTCTCTCTAAATTTTTGTCTTTATAAAATCTCTGTATGTTTCAAAAGTATTTTTTTTACCTGTTTTTTTTAAATGCGTAAGTAGTTCGATATAAAAAGTACCAAATAAATGTTTAAAATTTTTTTCCTTTTTTGATAAAATTAACTCTTCAAACCAAGTCAAACCATCTTTTCCCAACGTTTTTTTGGGTCTATTGGTTCTGAAATCGCAAGTCAGATCTGTAACCTCCCAATCACACAACTCAGTTGAGTTGTATGGGGTGCATACAACAATACTGGCAAATTTTTATGTTTTAAACTTCCGCGCGCCACATTATTATAATTTTAATTTAAGGATTGAGGAGGAAAATATTGCATTCTAAATGCTTAGTACGAAACGATAAAATATACATTCCTCGGAGTATCACGATCCTAAAAGCAGAGATTCAAGGATTTCATCATCCTAGAGAAGACCAGAAATAATAGTAGAAGACTTTTTCCAAATGAAAGTTCGGTTTAAACGCACAGACAATTTGTAGCAACCATTGAATTTTGAATTCAGCTATTAGTGAGGGAACTGAGCTTAATCTGATTTTTTCTGTGTTTTGCGGACAAATTCCCAACGTATAGCCTTCTTCTGATACAAACTACCGTGAATATTTACTGAATGAGCGTTTTCCTCGTACGTTTACCTGGTTTAAAATGGCTTTAATTCAGAAATAAGGAAGCTCTCTGAGCATTCAGATTATTTCAAAATGTTGAGATATAACGAGTCATAATTTGTGGAAATTAAACAATTGAGTTAGAGTATTTTTTGACGAGGTCAATCAATCATTGATTTAATCTCTCTTATAAAAATTTCAAGGTACGAAAATCCTTTAATAAATTTATATTAGACTGGTTCACATCATGATTTTGAAAAAATCAAAAGATACAGATACAAGACAGTTAAAGGGTTTAAACACAGAGACTAAGCTAAAAGAGCTGTTCAAAGTTTTAGATAAATACTTATATTAAATGTAGCCATTAACCTTTCAGATAGGTAAAAAATTCTGGGTTTCTTAACCTTCGCAGCATTTTGAATCGGTACTTCAGATAGGTTAATTTATGAACGATTTTTGTATTGTAGATCCAGTTCGCACTGAAATTTTTAATAAACACTTCTCCTATATGCTGGAAAACTTTTTTACACGCCACTTCCTTCTCAGAATCTTGATCTTTTATCAGCAGCACATTTCTAAATGAGTCAATATTTTCGATTGCCTTCTTGGCGGTTGTCGCATAGCTGATGAAATCATTGAGAGAGATTCCCTGCTCTTGGAGATGCTCATCCAAGTAGGGTTCAGCAAGATTTGAACAGGCGAAAGTGGCGATTGCTTTTCCGTAGTTTTTGACAATATTTTTCGCGCACCTGATTTTTTCAGGAGTAATTGCGGATCCGGAGCCTTTTCTCCTTTTGTTTGAGACAGCTTTGGCCTTCCGCTCCCGAGACGGAGCCTCGAGAGTAGGTTGTTCGATGATTTCGACTTTCGGAGCTTGAAGCTTTTTGCCTTGAAGCTCTTGAACTAAGCGGACTTTCTTTTTAAGAATGCTCATTTAATCGGGAAATTATTAGTTTATAATTATGATTAGATTTTGAGATGATTTGTAGCTCTCAAAGAGAGAGTTTTTCTAAATTTATCTTGTTCAAGCATTAAAATTTTAAAACTTTTATGTGTGATTTTGCCAAACGAATTCAAATTACTGGCTAAATTAAAAGTTATAAAACTAGGTTTGCGATGAAGATTGCAACGTCAATCAAATAATAGTTTTATTTCGTTAAAATAGAGAAATGTGATTAGTGTTCACAAAGGCGGTTTAAAAAAATGACAAACACCAAAGAAAGCAACCTCACTAATTAAATAAATTTTAAAGGCATAAATAACTGTTTCATTAGAGAAAGTTTCTACTGACCTTGAGTTGGCTATTCATCTTCTCAAAAAGCCTTTTCCTCAAACTCGTACCCTGAAAAGAAAGGTCTACTAACATTTCTCCTATTTTCGCAGAAAAAGAGGCTGATTTTGAGAATAAAGCCATTTTCCTAAATCTCTAACAGCTTTTTAAAAATCTCCGGTAGGAAAACTACCAACCGAGATTGAGTCTCTTTATTTTACTTGAACTCCTGAAGGTCTCAAAATAAGGTTGACTCAAGTTGTTCTGTTGATATTTCACGAAAAGATGACTGAAACAAATCAAAACGATGATGGTTTTTTTGTAAAGTAAAACTCATTTCTGGAGGTAAAAAGCCATGGTTATTTTTCATAAACCTTGATAAAAGGTCAATTTTCCGCCTGATGATTCGACGAAAACTAAGAAGTTATTGGGGAAAACTGAATTCGAAGAATCCTTCGAAAAATTTAATTGATTTTTTTTTGAAAATGCGAAATCACTATTTTAAAAAAAAAAATTAAAAATAGGCGAATTAAAAAAATTAGTAAACCTACTTTCACAACACCATTTGATTCTTACTGGAAAAATTTTAGGCTGGAGCGCTTCCGCTAAAACCTGCGCAACCATATGTCCTTTCTTGAAGATTATGTTGCTTCAGAGAAAACAACTTCTTGAGAAGGATGTGTTAGCTTTTATAGGTTTAAACTTGTTTTTCTTGTCTGCAAATAAATTAAACGAAAAAGAGCCATACATAGAGATCTCCCATCCTTTATTCGTTCACTCATTTAAAAAAAGTTTTCAAAGAAAAATTTAAATTGTGAGAATCCCAAGGAGTCCTCAAGAGAAACTTGAAGTTGCAAGCTGGAGTCAAGTTTTGAAGCCACACTGAATGCTCATTCAACCACAAAATATTTCGTAATGGCTTGTTTTATTTCCCCTTACAACTATTAAATTGAAAATTTATGGATTACGAGACCTTTTAACAATTAGTTTTACAATTTCACGCTTTCATCTTTATATACATATTCTCGTTTGACTTATTCACAAATTGAATTTTCGCAATTTTTACTTGCATAACTTTGTAGCTTCAGACAAAAGAAAAGAAGTAGGAAAGACAGTTTAATTTTCTCCTGTCCCAAAATAGTTATTTTTTTAACAAGAAGTTTAACCAAATATTTTGACGCGATAAACTCGGTTAACAAAGAGTAAGTTTTTGCATTTTCTTATTCAATTCGATTTATAAGAGAGGTTTGCAAAGGCACACTGAGATCTAAAATCTCAGGAAGTACTTATTGTCTCTGAGGAACAAAATTATCCCACTTTTCTATGAACAAAAGATGTTTTAAAAACTTGATTCAATTCAATTCAGTTATGGAAGGATTACCAAAGATATATAACTGTTTCTCAATTTCTCAAATGCCAGTTTAGATTCAGTTGCTGACTTCATCCAAGTTAAATATTTTTCTTGATTAATATATGTTGAAATCTGCAAGCAAACAGAGCTCTGGAACAGACTTGAGAGTTTCTGAGAGTGCGACGCAAGTCGGTCGAGTGATCTTTGGGCATCTAACAAAATCATTTTAGAAGGGAGAAATTTAATAGTTTGGTCAATTAATCATTGGAATAATTAATTTTTAAGCTTACTGAGTGACATTCAAAATAAGTTTCTCCAATTTTTTTAAATATGACGATATGCCAAATTCGATATTTTCAACACTTTCATCACTTAGTCCTTCACAGCTGCAAAACAGATGATTTTCCCTTCCACATTCAACCCATACCTTGAGAAATAAAGTGAAAGTTCTTGTAGATTGGGGAGATGTTCAAAGAGTTTCATTCCAAGAGCACTAATACCATAGTCCGTTAGAGTGCGACAACTAAAATGATTATTATAACGAGATTATCAAAAAAATAATTTTACCTGCTAAAGTCAAGAGATAAAAATTTCAAATGATCCAGATTATTCTGAATTTGGTCTGCAAACAAAACAATGCCGTCATCTGTAATATTCTTGCACCTTATTTGAAAAATTAGACTTCTTGAATCCCGATTCTAACTTACTCGCTTAAATCAATTTTGAAGCTTTCTAATCCAGGCAAGTGCGTGCTGATCTCAAATCCAATGATTTTGAAACAATCGTCATTTATAAGTCTGCACCTGTAATTTTTATTTTTTTGCTTGAAAGATCAAGAAAGCTACCAATTCAAATATAAGGCCAAGTGTTTCAAGGTCCCCAAATCTTTCACCAGTTCGTGAAGAAATTCTTTCAAGCCCCTTTCCGAGATGTCATCACAGCTTTTAAAAATCAACTTAGGACATTAAAAATAAATTTGGCCTAAATTATTTTCAAATAAAGAGTTTTGATTGGATCTCTTTCAAAAATATATTTTTTGCAAACGGACAAAAGAGCCTGCTCAAAAATATAAAGTACCTGCTGAAATCAAAGGACAAGGTCTCTATGCTTTTCAAGTTTTCACCAAGGACACGCCCAGTAACAGGTAAAACTTGGTCACCAATCCTTCGACACCTACCGGAACTTTTAACGAAATCTCTGGAAAAAATTTGTACCAGCTGAAATTAAGGTCCAACTTTTTTAATCGAGAAAGTGGAACTGAGATTTGATTTAGAAAGTTTTCCAGTCCGTACCCAGTAATATAGCTGCACCTAAATTACAGTCAAGTATATGCAAACTGCATAACAATAAATACCTTCCTAATTCAAGCGAGAGTTTCTCAAGAGATTTTAAGTAGTGTGAAATTATAACTCCGAGAAACCTGAGTCCTTCATCATCCACATCTGAGCACTCGTAAAGATTGAGAGCAAGTGACTGCAGATTGCTAAAGTGCTGAAGCCAGTTCAAGGCCAGACTCTCAATACCTGAATTTGTGACTGCGCTACATCTATTTAGAAATCACTAAATTTTTCTGTTAAAATTTTGAAATGTACAGTTTGAGGCTCAATCGTAGTTGTTTTAAAGCATAGCTCTGGTTATTGTCCAATCTTGTTAAGGTCAAGGCTTTCAGCCCTTCATTTGTAATACTTTGACAGCTATTCATTTATGTTTGAAATTGGTTTTCCGAAACGAAGGTTACCAATCAAGTGCAAGGTCAAATGTCTCTAGACCTGCTGCAAAAAGGGGGCTAAAATTTCTCCAAAAACCTTGAAGACCAGTATCTCCAACCTGGAAACACCTTGAATAAAGGAGGGTTCATAATATTGTTTGGGATATGTAAGAAATACGTGTTTAAATTGAGAGATAAGCTTTTGAGTGGGATCAAATGCTGAACAATTGCAGCCCCAAACTCTTTCAATCCCTCTGATGTAATCAGATGACAACTTTTCGAAATTTATGTAAGAATTCAAATACTTATTCTTTTACAAGCTCAGATCAATTGCGAGGGACTGAAGCTTTACTAAACGGGTTGAAACGACCTTTCCTATTTTTGCCAATCCACTATCTGAAATCTTTGAACTATCAAGGGATGGAGTTTTTTCTTAGATCAAGAGTCCTGAATTACCAGCCAAATTTCATACTTAGACACCTGAGGTTTCTGAGATTTTTGCCAATATGAGAAATCAAGGCATTTGAGCCTTTTTCGGTGATGAAGACACAACTAAAGAATTGAAAGAGAAGCTGAAGAATTTGATTACCCAAAGAAATTGAGTTCAATCTTGAGGAGTTTTCTCAACTTTTTGACTAAAAAGTGACCAAATAAATCTAAACCTGCATCGGTGATTTCTTCACAGCTAAAGGGTAAACCAACAATTTTCATAAGAGTAAAATCTTACTAACTGAAATCCAAGGATATTTCTTCAAGATTAACAAATAAATTTCCAAGCATTTTTGGAATATCAGCAAGCACCTGATCATTTATTTCATCACATCTATTTTAGAATTGAGAATTAAAAATATGGATAATGAAATATGCCTTCTGAAATTGATCGCAAGCCTTTTGAAGTTTCTAAAGTTATGTATTTTGCTGTTTCTAAACAACTCGACCTGAAAATGTTCGATTGAATCATGAGTAATCAAGCTAAAAATTTATCAAAGTCATTTAAAAGTTCATTCATAAATCGATTCTTAAAATTGATCAAAAAGATAACATTTTTTGTGAGCTTAAAAGATGCTTACTCTGTATTTTTTGGAGTGATCTTATTTCCATGTATGCGAAAGTAGCCATTATGTTTTGTATCACTTTGCTTCAGAGCTATTAACAGGAGGTATGATGAGAAATCATTTGATTCTTTGAATTCAACCTGTATCCAGAGTTATTGTGTGAAGCTTCGTTTGCTCTGGTGTTCCTTCTTGCATAGATGAATTTTCTGAAAAGGAATCTAAAAGGAATAAAATTTTATTTTAACAATAGAATTAAATTTATATTTTGGAAATTTGATTTATTTTTTCTGAACTCTGAACTCCTTTTTTCCCCCATGAGTTGTTGAAATCACATCGCCAACTCTCACTTCCGAAGAGAAGTCTCTGTTAGAGCTTGAACTTTGTTTTACTTCTGACTTGGCTTTTTACAAAAAATTCTTTAAATATTTTTCAATCAGATTTCTCTTGGTTTAGGAGGACTTTACATGACTCATAATTTTCCAAAATAGTTGAGACAAACTATTTCGACCAGAGAAAACTAAATTACAAATGAATTTACTTGATCAATCAATTTTTGATTCCTTAAAAAGATCATCAGTTTCTATCTTTCATAAACCAAATGAAAAAGAGAAGGGTTCACAAAACCTTAAGGAATTTTCCTTTTTCCCCAAATTTCAAGAGAAGATTTTTCAAAATTATAATTATTGAAAGCTTCATATGTAGATTTTAAAATCATGGGACTTCCTTTATAAAGTCTTACAGGAACAGGAACCGGGAAATAATTTTTGAGCTCATAAAAGATAAAAATATAATATTCTTGCAACCTTTTTCTTTTCATAAAATATATTTCATATTAAATACACTAGAAAATTCGTAACAAATGATCGAGCAGTAGAGTTTCAAGTAGAAAGCTTAATGATGGTAATTTGTAGTAATAATAAGATTTTATTAGTCGGCTTGTTAACCAATATCAAGTGTCATTCAACTTTTTTGTTGACATTTGTGTTTGTCCAGACGTTCCATTCATGTTGAATATTTATAAGATTCGCTCTGATTTCATTTAAAGATTTAAAATCCAATCTGATTTTTTGCTTTTCCAAAGCTTGTTTGCTTCTCTTGATAAAACTCTCGAGCTGTGGATGTGTTTGCTCTAAAAATGTAATGAGAATTTTTGGGAACAAATTCCTCACCTTTAAAATCAGGATTATCAGATTTCATTCCATATGAATTCATACCATCTCCTCCCATATCTAAAAAAATTTCATTCATCTTTTATTCTAGGTCAAAACAAAGGTACCTTTCATTTCGAAATCAAATCTTCCATTGTGGAGGTGATTCGCTGGGAGATCTAATCAAAAGGTTATGAACAGTCAATCGAAAAGAAAAAGAGAAGTATTCTAATGGAAAGCATTATACAGCGTCAATAACACCCCAAAAAGATCAGCCTTCCATCGAATAAAAAATTCTCAAATTAAAAAATAAAAGAACACTGTATAATACTTACCATCCCCAAGCATGTATTCAGAAAAATCTAGAGGATTTGGGTGGGGGTTTGTACTTCCTTCAAAAACAAATTAAACAAAGTCAGAGCCCAAAAATGAACCAGTTGACAGTTTCGCAGAATCTGTTGAATCTCTTGAATTAGTAGAATAATTACCTCCAAAGTCGGAGTCTTGACTAAATTGATGCCTTAACGGTCTCTCTTCATCTTCATTTGCCCTTAGACTATCTATATCTTCTTCTCTTTGAATGCTCTCGTTGTGCCCAGACTGCGAAGGATATCCCAATAAAGAGTCAACTGTGGGCGAAAGGGTCAAGAAAGCGCCATCTTCAATATTGAAATCTGAGAGTTTTGCGAGTTTATTATCAAGGTTTATTAATCCATTGTGTTTATTTTTGTAAATGAGAGTGGCTTTATTTAAAGGGAAATTATAGCGAGCGCATAAAGCGCTGATTAAATCTTCAACTGTGATTGTCCGGGAAATGTATCGTGTTTCTGCGGAGGCGAAATCGTGATTTTTTGTTACATAGACTTTGATCAAGTCAAGGTTGATGATAAGACTTTCGTCCAAGGTAAATTCTTCATCTGAAGTGATGATATTTAATGGATAATCACATACGTTGTCTGGTTTTGCTTCTGGAATGAACTCGATCTCGGGACCTACATGAAGAAATTAGCAAAGATGATAAAGTTTTTTTGAAACCTCCTCCAAAGCGCTCCTTGAGGAACTTCCACATCGGGCCAGAAATTATTACAAAATCAGATTTATATTTTAAATCTGATCTCAGAGTCATATGGTCCCAATCGTTCATTTTATCAAGTACAGACGCCTCCAGTGAGTTTATATAACCTCCATTTGAATGAACCAACTCTTGATACACATTATTTATGTTGCTATTCAAATAATCTGTAAAATATCTCAGAAAACTCATACACTAGAGAAAGGTTATTGATTGGGCCAGGGCTTCCCATCATTGTGTCAACTTCCATATTTGCAATTTCAATCAAGCATTCCAAGTTAAGCCACCTAGAATCAAACGGTAAATGATTGGGAAAATGAGGGGGACGGAGAATACCATTCATTGGAAACAGCATAACATGGAGCATGGGGCTTAATAAGCTTTGAAGTCGAATCATATTTTTGTAAAAAGTTCCATCTTTCAGCAAGAGAATCAGTCGCCGAGGGATTTTGATCCATTTATAACTAAATTTTGATTGTGAGCTGAACTTGTAAAAAGTTAATAAAACTTTATTATTATGACCAGAACTCCTCTGATAGTTTCTAATTTGAACAGATTAGAAGAATAGGAGTCGTTAAGGCGTTTTAGCAGTTTAAGGAGAGCTTGATGGGCCCAAAACTCACCAAGGACAAAACTCAAAAGCAGGTCCA
>Ga0182738_1002423_pt1 | contig 22123 bp, 14 predicted proteins | sample eDN5th30CBELigMG_FD_128876 | JGI IMG/M metagenome (GOLD analysis project Ga0182738, IMG submission 128876) | Enriched Miracle-Growth compost microbial communities from Emeryville, California, USA - eDNA 5th pass 30_C BE-Lig MG (version 2)... ...
AAAAAAAAGACCGGGATAAAAAAAGCAAACATGTGACAAAAAAAAATCTCTTGGAATTTCCGTATGAAATTCTCTTTCTTGACATTGAAAATTTCTCAAAAAAATTTTTTCTCGAAAATATCCCTCCCTTCCCAGATTTTTCAAAAATTCCGCTTATTGAAAAAATAATCCACATATTATTGAAGATGAAATTTTCAAAACCCATCAAGGCTCAATAATCACCAAAAAAGAGGAGATAACTTCATGTTTCATATGTCCTAGAAATGATGAAATCAGAGTTCAGAATTTGAGCCGATGCAAAATCAGGACAAACAGATAGTGAAATCAGGAATTCGCATGCTCAAAAATCCGGACAAATCCTTCAAGTATTTTTATCGATATGTTTAACGAATAAGGAGGGTTTTCTGATAGTTTTATGATTGATTATGATCCAATACTCAATTGAGAAGTTTTGGTTTGAGAGGTTTCAACCAAAAAAAAATTCTTTTTGTTTCGCTTTGGAAAAAAGTTTTTTAAAGGAAAAATAGAAATGAAGGGGGAAAAAGGCTTTTTGAAAACCTTGCAGGAAGAAATAGGAAAATCTGGACAAGTCTGAAACCTGGATTAAATTCATCAGGCTGTATGAGAGGAAACGAAAAGTTATAAATTCCTTGAATTCCAGAAGAAAAATTTTGAACTGAAATTTTTTAGGTAAAAGATTTTTAAATTGACACTAGAGTCTGATCCTGAAAAGGACCCTCATCTGCTTCCATATTTGCCAAGATAATCCATTTTTTTACAATTTCATTTTTATTGAAACTCTCTGTGAGATTTTTTTTTGAATTCACCGGCAACTTTCTCCGGTCAAAAAAAAAACTCTCAAAAAGTTGAAGGACAAAATCCTTCTCCAAGTTTGCTTCATGAGAACAATCTTAACGCAGATCTGAGCAAACATGAAAAAAAATTTCTAGCATCTTGGGAACAAGTTTAAAGGAGAGGGAATTTGAGTGAGTGATTGCTATTGTCAGAGCGTTATATTTCGTGTAAGAATTGAATTCACATTTTCTGGAAAAAAATTTAAATAAATTTACTTTAACGTAAAAATGTGTACATTTGTATAAAGTTTCTTAAAAGACATTCAATATAAATATACATTTAAATCTGCTGATTTTTGCCACTGAACTTCTTTTGATACCATGAGATAATTACATTTGAAAGATCATCAACAGACGTTGGCTTCTTTAGGAAAAAGTCTGCATTTTTAGAGCCAGTAATTTTACTGGGGTTAAGACACTCTGAGACTTCAGATTCAGAGCAATTTCCGCTCACCATGATAATTAGAGAAGGATTGAGATTGTGCTCAGATTCATGGTTTCGAATCAGCTCGACAGCCTTCTTTCCATCCATCACAGGCATTTCTACATCCATCGTTATGATATCAAAAGATGTTTTAGTTTCCAGATTCACACTATTTTGGAAGATTTCCAAGGCTTCTTGCCCATTCTTTGCTTCAGCGGGTGTGGCTGTAATTTTGAGGTTCTTGAGATAGTTCTTCAAGATCATTCTGTTGAATTGCATATCATCAACAATCAAAACCTTGAGGTTCGAAGATTCAACAAAAGTTTTTACCTCTTCTTTTGATATAGCCTTCACCCAATTTTCTTCAGCTACTTCGAGTGGTAGGCATAATATGAAGGTAGCGCCTTGATAGAGCTGGCTGTACGCCTTTATCTCTCCATTCATTTTTTCAACTAAGCATTTGGTCACATATAAACTTGATCGGATTCCAAGCCTCTTTGTATCACCATTGTAAGTGTTCTCATCAGCCTTTTTGAAAACATGTGGGAGCTTTTCTGGATGAATTCCGCATCCATGATCTCTAACAATTATTTTGAGAACACCTTTCTTTGCATTGGAGCAATTTTCAATTTTTTTCTTATCAATGGTGATCTGTTGAGGATTTAAAACAATTTGGTTCTTCATTAAAAAGCTAATGGATTCATTCTTTTCAAATAAGCCTTCATCAGTTTGATCATAAGGGATCGGCTCAAAGTGCTCGGGTAATACAGAGTCAGCGGTTTCAATCCATTGAACATCGACAGTAACATTCCCTTTTTCGGTGAATTTGGCTGCATTCATGACCAGATTGATGATCATTTGCATCAGTCGGTAATGATCAATTTTTAGCATTTGAGGTATTTTATTGTGCAGTCTCATGTATCCTTCTAATTGCCTGTTTTTGATAAGTTGAACAGAAACATTCCAGATCTTTTCAAAAGTATCATAAATAACTGTTGATGTAGGATTGACCTCTAGCTCCCCAACTTCAGCTTTCCCAACATCCAGAGCATTGTTGATGAGATTTAGCAAGAGACCTCCAAATAACTCACAGCTGTTCAGTAAATCCTTTACTTTTCCAGATGGCTTCTCAATCAAAGCAAATTGAATGTTTCCAAGTAAGGAGTTTGTGATATTGCGCAGTTCATGTGAAAAGCCAAGCAAAAAGGCTTTTTGGCGTTCGAGTTCATTTTGTTTCATCTTGTGGACAGTAACCTCTTGATTGGCCTTTTGGAGAGCTGAGACAGAAATTGAAACTATTATAAGGTTTGTGAGAATTCCTCCAATTGTCACATTGATCATTTCTTCGGCAAATGAAACTGGATTTGAATGAATAATGAGGTTTGTGACAAAAGGTTTGTAAAGGAATTCTGAAAAGATAATTTGCAGAAACATTTGAGCAATGTAAGCAGAAAAGCCGTTTACATAAAGAAGATAAGATGGAAGGACATGGACGCTGATCCAGCTCAGAGCAAAAGCGTCTTTCAGGACAAGTGCTGAAGATGGTCCTGCTAATGTGACCGTCATGAAGTAAAATATCTTGAGGGCAAAAGGATATGAGCGGCAGAGTAAGAGAAACACCAAAAATCCAAACACAGTGATCATGAGGAAGTAAAATCCGAGACTGATCTGTTTGAGATTGCTGAGCTTGAGGAATGTGAGAGCGATTAGAATTGTCAGGATGTGTAAAAGGAACAACACTTTGTTCTTTCTATATAAAGCATCTTGCTCTTCTGGTGTTTTGTAGGTTTTAGGACTTGGTTGACATATTTGATTGATTACTTTCTTGAGAGGTGTCATTTTTTCTTGAGTGTTCATTTTTATTTCTATTTGAATGAACAAATTAATTCACTCACCCAAAAAGATGAATTTTGGCTCTTGATTGTTGCCATTCAAATTAAGTAATTTATGAAGGCGAATTTCGATCAAAACTAATCACAGATAAAATATTTATTGGAATTTGAAATCTTAAGAATTGGACGGCACCTTTGAGAGGGAAAACAGCCATAAAGTTTTGTCTTGAGGCTTTTGAAATCCAAATCTAAAATATTTGTACTTTTTTGTTTGTCTTGTGCCTCTTTTTTTGCCTGAAATCAGGAGATTACTTTTGGTAAAATAAATTAATGAGAAATCATTCAGAAGCTCAGGGGTCAGTAATTAATGAGAACCGATTAAGATAATTTTTAATGAAAAGTGAGAGAAAATGGTGGAGTGACTTGAAGTGACTTGGAAAGACTTTTGAATTTACTTTTGAGCTTAAAAAATTGCCTTTGAGGATGATGAATAAATTAAATGTGAGTTCAGAATTTTGTGATCAAATTTTGAAAGGCCTTTTCAAACGGGGAAGCTGGAAAGAACACGCGTTTGTTGTGAGAAATGAGAAGGGAATTCATTATTGAAAAAAGCCCATTTGAAATGTTGATCAAAATATTTTTTTAAAAAGATTTTCCATGAAAGAGAAACTCCATAGTTTTTAATTGAATTCTTGAGTTGCAAATATGATTGTACATACCATAATTATTTAATATGAGATTAATTCTTCGATAATATATAGGATTATTTATAAACTTAATTTCTTTTGGTACCATGAAGTAATTACATTTGAAAGATCGTCAATTGAAATCGGCTTCTTCAAGAAAAAGTCTGCATTCTTAAGGCCAGTCACTCGACTAGGATTCAGGCATTCAGATATTTCTGACTCTGAGCAATTTCCACTGACCATAATGATCAGGCAAGGATTCAATTTATACTCATGCTCATAGTTTCTAATCAGCTCAACAGCCTTCTTCCCGTCCAAAACAGGCATCTCGACATCCATTGTGATAATATTGAAGGACTGTTTATTTCGTATATTCACACTGCCTTTGAAAATATCAAATGCCTCCTGTCCATTTCTTGCTTCAGTTGCAGGTGTTCTAACTCCTAAGTTCTTCAAATAGTTACTCAGAATCACTCTATTAAACTGTATATCATCAACAACAAGCACTTGAAGATTTGAGGTTGTGATAATATCCTTTATTTCATGCTCTTTCAAAGGCTTTTTGATTTTGTTCTCCTCAGCAACTTCAATTGGAAGACATAGGATAAAAGTCGTCCCCTTATTTATTCGTGTATATGCTTTGATTTCGCCATTCATTCTCTCCACTAAACACTTTGTAATGTAGAGACTCAGCCTTGTTCCCAATCTTCTGGAAGGATCATGTAAAACATGCTCACTTGTTCGATTAAAGATCCCAGGCAGTTTTTCTTCAGGAATTCCACATCCAGTGTCACGAACAATAATCTTCAGAATTCCTTTTTTTGCTGTAACACTGTCTTGAATTTTGTTCTTATCTATATTCTTCTGCTGAAGATTTGCAAAGATTTGATTGTCAGCCAAATGACTAAATGATTGATTCTTCTCAAATATTCCTTCTTCATCATATGGCGCTGGTTCAAAATTTTTCTTGTCAACAGAACCACTCCCTTCAATCCACTGAACATCCATCGACACACTTCCTCTTTCTGTAAATTTCGTCGCGTTGCTTATCAAGTTGATGATTATCTGCATCAATCTATACTGATCAATCTTCAACATTCTTGGTAATTGGTTTTGAACCCGTAAATGTCCTTCAATCTGTCGGTTTTTTATCAGCTGAACAGAGAGATTCCATATTTTCTCAAGGGTGTCATAAATAGCTGTAGACGTGGGATTTATCTCAAGTTCTCCCACCTCTGCTTTCCCAATATCCAAAGCATTATTTATAAGATGGAGCAAGAGTCCTCCAAAGATCTCGCAGCTATTCAGCAACTCCTTCACCTTGTCAGAGATTTGTTCCAGTAAAGCAAGCTGGACATTCCCAAGGAGTGAGTTTGTGATATTGCGCAGTTCATGTGAGAATCCTAATAAGAATGCCTTTTGACGTTCTAAGTCAGCTTGTTTTATTTTATGGACAAGGATCTCGTGATTAGCCTTTTTGAGAGCGTAACTTGTGATGGCCATAATTAGAGTATTTGACAAGACTCCAATGACACAAACATCAACCATATGCTCAGCAAATACAACAGGATTTGAATGAATGACCAAGCTCGTCAAATAGGATTTATACAGAAACTTCAAATAGAATATCTGCAAAATAACTTGCAGGATATATGCTGAAGGTCCATTTGTATAAAGAAGGAATGTTGGAAAGACATGAATGCTAATCCAAGCCAGAGAAAATGCTTCATGAATAGAAGATATTGCATAGGGCCCAATTAAGGAGAGCAGAATGAAGTAAAAGGCCTTTAAAGCAAAAGGGTGTGAGCGGCAAAGGGCAAGAAATGTGATGATTTCAATGGTAATAAGTGTAAAGTGTAAGCTCCATGGCTCGTATTCTCTTCCATTTGTTGTTCCATAGAAGAGGAGAACGATTAGAAGTGATACAATGTGTAGAATGAGCAAGACGCGATTTCTTTTGAGCAAGAATTTGGCATCTTGTTCGTTCTTGGCAGTTTTGGGGTTTGGTCTGCAGATTCTATCTGTGAGATTAAATAGGAACTCCATTTTTTTTAAATCAACGAAGGATTTTAATTAATTAGATGAAAGTTTAAAAGCTTGATCAGTAGTAAGTGAGCGAAGAGTGATTCCATCATTTTAGATGCATAAAAAACTTCGATCGAGAGAGAGGTTAGAGGGAAAGTTTCGTGAAAAAGGTTATTTCAGCCATTAAATACGAGTTTTCTCAGAACTTTTGCAGGTGGCTAATAAGGCTCAATACATCAGTTGTTTGGTCGCTTTTTATTTTCATAATGAAAGATGATTTTATAAGCAAGCAAAAGTTAGACTGAAGAGAATTTTTTTCAAAAGAGGGGAAGAAGAGAGATAAAAGGAGAATTGGATAAGGCTCGAAGTATCTCAATGAAAGAAATAGTTCTAGTTTTTCGCATAAAGAGAAAAGGGGAATCAAATCAAATGATGGATTAAAAGATTTTAGATTTCGAATTCGAATATATAGGAGAAAAAATTAATTAAATCAAAGCAATTAAAAGGATTTTCTTCCTGAGGGATTTGTTTGATGAATTAATTTGACTTACCAATATATATTTTACAAATCATATCATATCACATAATACTATAATTAATTATATCTCTCTTTAGAGATGTTGTAGACTTAGAGTTTTCTGGTACCATCCAGTAATTACGTTTGAAAGCTCATCTATTGAGGCCGGTTTCTTGAGGAAGAAATCTGCGTTTTTATAGCCCGTAAGCTTACTGGGATTGAGACATTCTGAAATTTCAGACTCTGAGCAATTTCCACTGACCATAATGATCAAGCAAGGCTTGAGGTTATATTGATGCTCATAATTTCTAATCAATTCAACCGCCTTCTTTCCATCTAAAACAGGCATTTCTACATCCATTGTTATCACATCAAATGATTGTTTTGTCTCATGATCCACATTCCTTTTGAAAATCTCAAATGCTTCTTGTCCATTTCTCGCTTCTGTTGTATTTGTAATCTTTACACTTTTGAGATAATTTGCGAGAATCATGCGATTAAATTGCATGTCATCAACAAGCAAAGCACGAAGATTTGAAGTCTCAATGAATTTTTTGACCTCTTCTTTTGGGAATATCTTTACTCGATTCTCTTCAGCTACTTCAAGCGGCAGACACAAAATGAAAGTTGTGCCCTTGCCGACTCGACTGTAAGCTCTGATGTCGCCGTTCATTCTTTGAACCAAGCATTTTGTGACGAATAAACTCAATCTTGTTCCAAGTCTTTTGACTGTTTCATCATCAGCATTGTCATTAGCTCTATTGAAAATATTTGGCAGCTTTTCTTTATAAATTCCGCAGCCAGTGTCCTTTACAATAATTTTGATGACTCCCTTTGTGATGTCTATGTTATTTTCAATTTTTCTTCGGTCAATGTTTGTTTGCTGAAGATTTAGGAAGATCTGATCATCGTTCAAAATACTCAAGGAGTCATTTTTCTCAAATAACCCTTCATCTGTTTCATCATAAGGAGCTGGTTCAAAATATTGAGGCAAAACGCGATCAGCTCCTTCGATCCATTGTACATCCATTGAGACAATCCCTTTTTCAGTGAATTTGGTCGCATTGCTCACCAAGTTGGTGATGATCTGCATCAGTCTATACTGATCAATTTTGAGAATCCTTGGGAGCTTATTTTGGACTTTGAGATAGCCTTGGAGTTGTCTATTCTTCACAAGCTGGATACAAATGTTCCAGATCTTTTCAAGGGTATCATAGATTGGTGTAGAAGTTGGGTTGATTTCAAGTTCTCCAACCTCCACTTTTCCAACGTCAAGTGCATTATTAATCAAATGTAACAGCAGTCCTCCAAAAATTTGACAGCTGTTTAAAAGACATTTGACTTTGACTGACAAATCTTCAAGTAAAGCAAGCTGAATATTGCCAAGCAATGAGTTGGTAATATTGCGTAATTCATGTGAGAACCCAAGCAAGAACGCTTTTTGTCTCTCCAGTTCATTTTGCTTCATCTTATGGATAATAATCTCGCTACTGGCCTTCTTGAGAGCAGAGCTGGTTATTGAGATAATCAACACATTGGTGACGATTCCTGCCACACTAATATTGACTATTTGTTCGGCAAACAAAACAGGATTTGAATGGATGATCAAATCTGTCACGAATGGCTTATAAATGAAAGCCAAGTAGCCAATTTGAAGGATAATTTGAAAGATATAAGCTGGAAGCCCATTTACATAAAGAACGTAAGTGGGAAAGACATGTACGCTGATCCAAGTAAGAGGGAAAGCTTCTTGGCATGCATAAACAGAATAAGGTCCGACAACTGAGACGAGAGTGAAGTAAAAGATCTTGAGGGCTAATGGATAAGAACGGCAAAGAAGCAGAAAGGTAGCCAATTCAAAGATACAGATAGAGGAATATGAATTGAGAAGCGTGAATTTGTTGGTAGTGGTCAGTTTGTAAAAGACCATCATCATGATAATTGCCAGTAGGTGTAGGAAGAGCAAGACTTTGTTTCTTCGAAGCAAGGATTGTCCATCATCGGTGTTTTTGATGATTTTTGGGTTTGGCTGGCAGATTTGGTCGATGATGTGGTTGAGAAGTTTGAGTTTTGGTTGAATGATGTTTTCCATTTGTCTAATGAATTGAGAGTTAAATTTTTGTTAAAGTAAGGACACTTTAATATGAAATCAGATATTGGTGGGTTGATTTCGTAGATAATATGATTGGATTTAATAGAAAAAATAAAGTAAAGTTTTCACTTTGAAACTAACTATGTCGTTGGAATCAAGGAGAATGGAAGATTCCTTGAAAAAAAAAAGGGAAGTATACTTGCCTTGTATCTTATAGAAAAGGGTATATGATTTGAAATCATTGAGTTAAACAATAAATTTATGCAAAAGCTCTGGTCTCATCAATCAATAGATCATTCAAAAAATAATGCTTTATAGAGAGAAACAGTATTTTAGTTGGCAAATAAAATTTTATTCTGCAAAGGAAGCCTGAATAGTTTGGTTTTAATAATTTCAGATGGTTTATGCTTGTAAAAGGGAAGGATGGCAGAAAAGGAAGAATTTTTGCACTGATAAGAGTTATTGTAGTAAAATTTATGTTCAGGGTTTTTGAAAGAGAAAGAGAGACCGCCATAAAAAGTGAGAAGTCAGATGATTTTTAATTAGAGATGTGATTACAATTGTGAAATAAAGTTTGAATTAACGATAAAATTAATCTAAATTTGAAATTTTAGTTCGACAAATGCAGGCGAGTTAAAAATTTAAGTTATTGGGAATAAATCAAGCTCATAATTGCAGCGTCATCTCATTATAAAAGCTATTTTTATTTCTGATGAAAATAACAGACTATTGAGTTGGTGGTTCATGGCGGAGGTAAAAAACTGTTGCTTCTAAAGGAAAAAGAAGGGGAGAGAGATCTCAGGTTTGTAGAGGAGAAACAGTGGAGTCTGGGGCATTTTAAAGATTTTCAAAGGATGATGGGACTCTTTGAGTGGAATATTTTCCTTTGGATTGATCTAGATTTTTGATCGTATTTAATTGTTTCAATTCAGAAATCAACTATTTTTTTATATTTTTAATCCCATTTTTCAGTTTCAAAAATTTTGAGAAATTATTTTTTAGGAGAAATTTTGCGAAAGAAAAATTTTGAAAATCTGTTTCAGAAAAATAGCTGCAACATATTCTCTTTTTTGAAGAGAAAGTGATAAAATCACAATTTTGCCATAAAGCTCGTTAGATTAAGACAAATATCAAAAATAGAAGAAATTGATAATGCCTTTTTTTTTATAAAGTTTTTTTATGATTTACCACGGCGTTTGAATTTTCGCCTAGAAAAACGGGGGAAAATTTTTCGGATAATTGTTTTGTCAAAAAACCTGCCAGTTTATCAAAAATACAAAATTGTTCACCAAAACTGAAATTTTATATCTTTCTTACTTCATTCGAATATCATCAAAATCTGTTGAAAAGTCAACTCCAAGAATCCTTCAGTTTTTTGTAGTCCTGTATGAGTATTTTTGTGAAAAAATCTGGGAAGGACCTCACTCTATCTCTGATAAATTTATATTATTGGAGCATTCAATCTTGAAAACGGAGATTGTCCCCATAAAAATAACAATTTTCATTGTATTCCCTTGGATTTTCGTGGAAGCGTAAAAGATATTATCGATATTTTGAAAATCGATGGTCTATGCCTCAGATACTTGGAAGTTTGTCATGCTTCGTAAAAAAAAATAAATTCCCCTGAATATCTCGGAATAAAATAGCATCCATGAAATTTTTTACTGGAAGAAATAAAATTGGAATTGTGAGTTTGAAAAAGGAGAGGAAATAGATTGATGAGAATTTTGACATCATTTTTCTGTTAACAACGAATTTCCGATACCATCTTTGTGTTTTCTTTTTGGAGAATGGAGATCTGAATATCCTTTGGAAATTGTTATTGAAAGAAGAGGAGCTTGGAAATTGATGAAGAGAATTTTTTTTCTCAGAAATTTTTTTGAGGAAAATTTTGTGTGAAATATTGTTAGAAACTCTAACCTATATTTTTGCACTACTTTTTTGAAAAAAGGTTGTGATGGTTTGGTTTTCTTGTTTCAAAGTCAAATCTCAAGTTTGAGAAAAATCTTGAATTTCACAATTCGGTGAACAAGAGGAAAGCTTATCTCTTGTTTCATAATTTTGAGCAAAGAACTTGAATATTAAAAGGGAAGATAAAGAGATTTGTGAGGTCATGAGGCATTTGAAAAGTTCTTTGTTTCCTTCATGTTTATAAAGATTGGCATGAAAAGATCACCTTCCTCCATCAAGCAATAAACTTTACCTTGATAAAATCATCGAGAAAGACTCTCTAATTTTTTTTTCCCCTTGAAAATCCATCTTCTCATATTTTCTTTCAAACACAATTTTCTCAATCTCCTCATAAACCAGAAATCTGCAGCCCCGATATGGCTAAAGAGACCAAGTAATAAACCGTTAGATCAGTTCCTACTTTAAAAAGCGATTCAATTTTTACAAAGACAGAAAACTTCATTGATCTTGCTTATTTTAAAGTTTCTGAAAGATCAACCACTATTCTTGCCTGGCCTCAGTTCGAATAAGATCACCGGGTTTCTGACTTTCAAGATCGTTTCTCAACCAAAACGAAAAATTTTTAATGAGAAGAAATGTTCATTTTTTTGTTGTCAAAAGAGTTTGAAAAAATTGATGAAAATTTTTTTTGGAATAAATATGATGATTATTTCAAAATTTCTTTTACTTTAAACTATGAAATAAATAAAAAAAGGGCCTCAGACTCACAAATTAAATATCAAAGATTAACTCTCAAAGCCATTATAAATTTGGAATGTCTTAAACTCCTTCCAGTTTATTGGTAATAATTAGCTTGATAAGTTTGATGAGTCTTGGCATATTCTTGTTGGGCAGCGTCGTTAAGGGTGGGAGCATGATAAATGTTATTGTCAGTAGGTTGATGCATATGAGGGGGTTGATAGATGGCAGTATTGTGTCCTCCATAAGTATTAGCACCATAAGTGTTGGCAATGTTGGGTTGTCCAATTTGGATTGCAGTTTGGCCATTTTGATAGTCTTTCCACAACTCGACCCAGCTTGGGAAAGAAGCAGGAATATGCCATCTTAATCCTCGAGAAGCAAAGATAGGGTTATATTTATCAATGACAGCCTTAGCCTTGAGGTTTCTGGAGGAGTTGGCTCCTGTGATACCATTAATAAGGTAGTAAACTGCGAAGCAGACTATGCCGATGATACCAATAATGAAGAGAGGAAGCATCCACAAATATTTAGAGATTAAGGTAACCATGAGCATAACGAAGACAAAGACACCAAAGAAGATGATCATGATGTAGCAGAAGATGGTTGTGCAGATCTGCTTGCCAAGATCTCCACGGCATTCGTAGAGTTCTCTGAGGACAGCTTCAATTTCAGCATTGTTGGCCCTTCCTTCAGTTAAGTTTGGGGAATAGAAGGCAGAGTCAAAGCAGCCAAGGGGTTCGTTTTCTGTGAATACGATTTTGAAAGTGTCGGTAGATGGAGCAGCGACGATGCTAGTTTGAGTGTTAACAAGCCAGAGAGCCATTGGTGAAAAGGGTCTTTAAATTATTTAATTATACTTTGTTTGTGAGACGAAATCGTAATATGTAAGATGGTTTAAAAATTTAATCGAGATATGATTAGCTTATAGTGGTGCATTTTTTGTTGAATTCAAAGTTTAATTTTACTATATGCCCTTATAAATTCACAAAAAACTTATGGGGAAGGTGGATTTGAGTCTCCCCTCGAGACTAGGTGAAGTATGATGAATTATGGCGAGAATGAGGATTAATGATAGAAATTTTGTGGGAGTTTGGGCTTGATTTTAAGTTTCTGGGGATTGAGAAGATTGTAAAGAAAAAATGTGATTTCACTCAGAATCTCGTTGAAGAGAGACTGATAAGAGGTTGGTTTTGGTTTCAGAAAACATTATCTCCAAGGTGACGAGGAGACTTTTGGTTGAAGACCCATATTTTTTGTTGATTCGAAATAGTTATGCTAATTTTTCTTTATGTGTACAATAAAAATTGGCTGAAATAAACTTGAAATGTTCTATAATTTCAACCATTTGAAGAGCTTTTCTCTGGTTGAGGATGGACTAGATCTTCTGATTCAAGAAGAAACAGAAGGTTCTGTAAGAAGTAGAAAAAACAGTTGGAACAGACCATTCTTTTCTATTTTATAGCGTCTGAGTCAGTTTTAATGTATAATTAATTAGAAACAAAATTTTTGAGGCCGAGAATCGCGCTAAACCAAGATTTAAAACATACTCAGAATAGTTTTCTAATCCGATTCAAATCATCGAGTGTTTTGGGCTTCGAGGTCAGGTTTATGAAAGAAAAAGAGAAGACGTCGCTCTCTTGAAGAAATAAAGGGAAATTGAAAAACTTGAGAATTTTACGAGATAAAAGAAGGGAGAGTGTTGAGACTGAGACATCGAGAAAAATCTCTCATAGCATTGTTTGTTGAGATTTTGATGAGAATATACTAAAGACTTTCATCAGAGAAAAGGAAATTCCAGGAAAATCAAACAGTTTTCGACGAGACTTTGACCAACGAATAAATGAAAGAGCTTCTCGTTTGGATTCTTCCCGATTAAAATCTTTGTTTCACTTTTGTATTGTGCTAAAGAATTTTTTTAGAAAATCTTTCTCTCAGTTTTTCTTTAATCAAAAGCTATCTTCAAGTGAGGTTTCAGACTCGACAAAGACAAAAGGAATTTTATGACTAAGATTCTTTGAAAAAAAAATGTGTACGGGCTGTCTAGAATATTCGAAAAAATAATCCCAAAAAACCTTTTGATTAAAAATAGAAATCTTGGTCTTTTGAATTTCTCCCAATTTGAATTAATCTGTATTTCTCACTTTTCGTGATCAAAAGACTTCTTTCTCAAAAAGTTTTTCACTGATTTTCTTCTTCAAACTGAAGCAAAAAAAGTCCGAAAAATTGTTATTTGAAGTGGATCAAAAGAAGTTTCTCTTCTCTCGAAGATGATGAACCTCTCTTTTTTTTGGAGTCTTGGAGGCCTTATTCTTGAGGCTGAACAAAAATCCTTTTCCATATGATAATTCAATTTCTGAGATATGATGTGTAAAACTCATGTATCATAATTATTCATTTGATTTATTAAATTGACTCAATATTATTATTGATTATGAAATAAAAATTGATAAATCTTAGAGAGAAAGAGCAAATTTTCTCTTTCTCTTCTTTCTAAATAAAACAAAGTAAAATAAATAGTTTATCCTTTATCCGTATTTTTTGAGGACTTCAGCGAGTGTTGGAGTTTCATTTCCACTATTTAAATGAGAGATCGCCCTCGATCTACGTTTTAGATCATATTCATTTCTTGAAATAGGAACTGTGCCTGGGAACTGAAGCTCGACAGGACTGTGAATAAAATTGGAAGCACCAGCCATTTCTTGTTCATTTTCTCTCGGATAATTTTCTTCAGGATCTTCTAGAATAATTTCTTCATGAACTTGTAAAGAAGGTTGAGCTCCTCTTCTTGTCATCTTGAACCTATCAGCACTCCTATTCGATGTTCTTCTGCTTAATTCTAATGGAGATCCGATCTTTAAAGGTTCAAAACTAGGAGCATAATTTTGTGGAGCCAAATCTGTTTCTTTGTCTTCTTCTTCTCTGACAATATCGAACTCTGGAAGGATCTCTTTTGGTGCTGGGAAGACCCTTCTTGAATTTCTGTGCTCCATAGCTTTAGCTTTTTCAACAGTGAGTGATTGCCTCTCTTTGGCTAACACTGCAGGGAGAGTATCAATGGTGTTTGATTCAAGCATTTCTTCAAATCCAAAGGCTGGTTGTTGGAGCAAGATGACAAGAAGTCGAACCCAAGGAGCTTTCTCAGTGCTGTATTGTCCTTTATAATGGATATAGAGATCTCGAACTTCAAGGCAGACTTTAAGAACCAAGAAAACGACGGCAGTAACATTCAGAAAGACATTTCCAATGATGATGAGATCTCCAATGAACGTTCTCACATGAGAATTGCCCATTGTTCCTGAAGGTTTGATGACAGTAAGGAGCAAAGCACAAAGGGCGATAATAAATGTGCAAATTTCGTAGCATAGAAGTTGAACATGGTTGATTGTTCTTTTCAGAGGTTGTTTCCAGATGATAAAGGCGAGAATCAAAACGCTGACAACGACTTCGAAGATGGTTTGCGCCAAAGGAACTCTGCTTGTGACGACAATAAAAAGACTCGGGATGGCCGTTCTCAGGACGTAAATCATGTAGAATAATTGCTGAGGCCAGCTATCATCTCTAAATTCTCGGTAAAACACAAGGCAGCTTTGCCATTTGTCATGGAATTCGGCATACTTCTCTTCTGCGTGGGGATTAGCGATGATATATTGTCTCAGTTTGCGATATTGATAGACAACATAGACGTTGAGCCCCAAAACTAAAACAAGCATCAAAAGGAAGGCTATGCTCACGAATAAACTGACAGTTGCAGTTGTCGATTCAAGGTTCATGGAGATGAGATCTAAACAAGTGTAGAGGATGATGCTGTCGCCATAATAGCCAATAAGGACAAAGCAGAAATTAAACATGAAGATTGTTTTAAGTTTTCCAAGGGCGGGAGCTAATTGAGTCCATTCGAAAATCTCAGCTGCTTTTTCGAGGATTTTTAACAAGCAAGCAGCAACAAAAATACTGCCAAAGAATATAATTTCACTCCACATGTTCACAAGGAAACTGGATGGCATTCCATGTCTTTCAAATGCAGGAGGGAGAGTTCGTTTCGTGACTTCTATACTATCAGGAATACCGAAGCCAAGGTCCCAAGAAATGATGGTTTTTCCTTGGCTATAAACGAAAACTTCAAGTCTTGTTGGCACATCAATATCCACGTAACGAATATATTGAGAAAGTTTGTGGAAAGAAATGAATGAAGGGTCTCCAGGAGAAGCAGAAGCTGTGAGGAGCAAATCCATGAACCCTTGAGGAGGTGTGTAAACAACAGGCAGACATGCGAGGAAGGATGTATCTTCAATTGCAGCGTCAGAGGAACAAGAAGAAACACAAGTTTTAGTGGTGTAATCGTAGTATTTAAGGGGATCAGAGCATGGAGGCAAGCAATATCTTTCACCATAAGATCCAGTGGAGAGATACATGGGAGAGTCGCATGAATAAAGGCAGGATCCGTTTTGATAGAGATACTGGGTCGTCAGGCAAGGATAGTCGCAATAGTTCATTTCAGCTTGATATCTTGGGGAGTATGGGAGAGGACAATTGACTTTGCAAGAGCCATCGTAGTAGAGGAACTCTTTGAAACCACAAGGGAAATGGCAGAGACTTTGAGAATGAACGGTGGTTGTGGTATAATCAGGCCCACAGTAGGTTAGACATGAGCTATTCCAATAGAGATATTCGCCAAGATTGCATCTGCCAAAGTTACAATAATATCTCGGGTAAGTCCCTCCAACAACTGACTGGATTAATGGAGCAGGACAAGAAGTATCACAAACGTAATCCCAATACAAGAATTGAGCTGGGTCGCAAGGATAGTCACAAAATAGAGCGCCAGGTTCAGCTCTAGTCCAAAGACCGTTGGTACATTCAGCAACAGGCAAGCATGTAGCGTTCCAGAAGAGAATTTCTCCTGAAGCACAGGGGTAAACACAGAAGTTCCTGCTCTTGTAGACAACAGTTGTGAGAGGGAAAGGACATGAAGAGAGATATGAGGCATTCCAAAATAGATAGTCAGTGGTAAGACCAATATAATGGCAGAATTGTCTTGGTTTGAGAGTTCCTTGGATTTCTATTGTGAGGGGATAAGGACCGCAAGTGATTTCACAAGATCCATCCCAGTATAAGTATTCTGTGGGCAAGCATCCATAATCACAGTATTGTCTGCCATCTGCGATTCTTGTAGTTAATGGGAAAGGACAAGTTGAATGACAGGAGCCATTCCAATAGAGATAATCAGCTTCATCACAGATATAAACGCAGAATTGTCTTCCGTGGCTTGTCTGGATTTGATGAGGGAACAAGCATTCAGTGGAGCAAGTACCATTCCAGTACAAATATTGAGTGAGTGGGCAGGTGTAATAGCAGAAAAACTTGCTGAGATAAGTTCCTTGAAGGAGAGGCTCTTTGCAGGTCGCTGAGCAGCTGCCGTCCCAAAGCAAAAATTCATCATCAGCGCAAGGGAAAGTGCAGGTTTTGACGAATTTGATGAGGGTATTTTGTTGCAAAGGAGCAATGCAGGAAGCATTGCAGCTTTGATCCCAATAGAGGAAATCTGTGGAAGCGCAACCTGTTGGCATTGCGCAGTAACTAATAACTCCTGTAGTGTCTGTGCTGTTGACTAAAGGATAATTGCATGGATATACACAAGAGTTGCCGTTATAAAGGAAGTATCCATTTAAGCAAGCATCACAATCCGTTTCAGTGGTTCCATGACAGACTGAACATCCAGTTGAGCAGGCAGTACAGTAATTATTGATATTGGAAGCTCCTGGAGCACATTGATAACATTGGTTTGCTCCAGCTCCAAAACATGAGGCACATAAAGAATTGCAAGATGCACAAGCAGACCCAGTCCAGTATTTTCCTTCTTTGCAGGTGCATGCTGATGCGGAAGGAGTGATATCTGAGACAACACAGGCAGTATTGCCAGGAGGAGAGGTTGGATTGTTCATCAAAAGGAGGTTGACTTCTCTAACAGCGACAGATGCAGTAGAAGTAGCTTGACTGAGTTGATCAACGACTCTGATTCTGAGACTTCCTGCTGAGTGAGCAACTGTTCCAAAAACTCTTATATTAACCATATCGTTATATAAAGAGCTGCCGCAGTAGCTTTTGTAGAAGCTATACACAGAGTATGAAGGTCCTGTCCATGAATAAGAGTCAAATTGGATTTGGAAATAATTTGGAGAGACCCATGAATCAATTGCATAGATTGTCATTGTGTAGTAAATATAAGTGTGACTAGTTGAAATGGTGAAGTCTTTATAGTAATAGTCACCACTTGCCGAAGTTCCACCACTCCCAAGGGTGAGGTAGCCTCCAACTACAACAAGCCCATTACAGCTTGTGTAAACTGGAGTGTTCCATGGATCTGAGGCGGACCATGTAGCAGCTTCAGCGGCACCCTTCGCAGCATTCGTTGAATATAAATCTCGAATTTCATATGCTATAGGAGATGAGGAGGGTTAGAGAAAGTAAAGTACCTGTTTGAACAGAGTATAGGGCGGAGTGAATTTGAAGTATGAAAAGGGAGAAGATGGTGAAATAGAAAAGGAGTGATGAGTTTTTCATAGAGATGATGGGACAGTGAGTGAAAAAACTGTTGTTCAACTAGATTAAATTAAAATTTTCAATTGAAGGAATTCAAGGGATTCTTTTATTATGATTTGGATTTACGTTAATAATGAGATAATGGTACTTTTTAAAAATTAACTTCGTGTTCAGTTGTAATTCAATTAATTAGTATTTCTTTATTTAATAATTATCCTTAAAGGAATTCTTCTATTTATAAAGAGAGAACTTTTTTTGAAAATGATGATTTTAAAGATTAATGTATAATAATAATGATGTCAAGTATATTGATAAAATATAAAATAATTGACCCCTATTCGTCCCATTCTTTATCAAATCCAAGTCCATTCATGCTCCAGCCATACCTCTCATATCCTTCAACAGTCAATTGGGCAATTTTAATATAAAGGTTATCATCTCTTGGACCCCATTCTTGTTCTGCTTTTAATAATGATCTAACCACTTTAATAACATGAGGTTCAGCGTCTTCAAGAAGAGCGATTTTTAGGATATCAAGCCAGGGGTTTGGTTCACTCTTAAGTTGTTGAGGTTTATAATTTTTGAGCATATCAACATGAAGCTTGGGCCGTCCTCTTGCAACAAAATAAACCAATGCAGCTGCGAATTCAGCTATAATCTTTTAGGAGGGAGGGACATTAGAATAAAGGAAATTTTACATTTGAGCATTTTTATTTTTGTTTCAAGATTCACATGAGGAAGGACAATGTAAACAAATAACATTGATGTCACTCCATGCATCCTTTTTTGAAAATATGAGAAACAGGGAGAAGAGTCCTAGAATTACAGGAAGAAATCGAGACGGATAGTCTTTTTATCAGGCCGAATAGCGGTAGCTCCATAAGCGAGGATAAGAGAGTCAAAGAGTTCATGAGCAGCTTCTTTGACGCCTTCTTCAGTTTCCTCGATTTTCCATTGAGCAGCATAATTCCTGACAGCATCGACTTTCTTTTCCAAAGTGACTTGGAACTTGTTATCCTCATCATGAGTCAAGAAACCCCCAAATTCGGCATCATCCTTGATGACATCATTGATAATATCTATAATTTTTTTATCTCCACTTTTGTTATTAAAATATTCATCATTAAATAGATGAGCCAAACGATGTTTCGATACAGCAGTTTCAGCCAAACCTTGTTTAGGTGATGAGTTAAAAATCTCCTCAGAAAAGTTTTACCTTCAGCAAAGACGAGAGGAATCTGGAATTCTACGCCATAGCCCACATGAATGATGGGATGGAAGGCACCTCCAAAGAGCCTTGGGAACATGTCTTTATGCAGGCCATATTCTTCGAATGTCTTTTGCATTCCTTTATCATGAATCTCTTGTTCGAAAAACTCGAGGTAATCAGTAAACATACTAAAGAGGGATTAATAAGAAAAGATGCTTTCATATGAATTGATATTTACTCCATTTTCCCCAAGTGTTCAGTCCAGTTTTCTTTAGTAATTTTGACCTTTGAGGGAAGTCTAGGTCTCAGGTACTCTTCAAACTTTTTATAAATGGCTTCGAGAAGTTGGGGAGATGCTCCTAAGGAATAGGCAGCAAGTAAATGATGAACACAGTGGTTATGAAAGCCTTTGTCGTTGAAGAAAATATCGAATTTCTTGTCATTTTGGTCGAGTAATTTCACAACAGCTCTTTGACTGTCGCCTGTGATACCTGGGAGTTCAACACCTCGTTCATTTTTAAAGGCAGTTTCTAAGGAACCAAGGGTGAGCTGAGGAAATTCTTCAGCAGCGTGTGTGTGATTCATTTTTGCAGAAAGGGTTTTTATGATTTTTATGAGTTAATTATAAAAGAGAAATAAGAAAGTAAATTTATACTCGAGCAGAGCTAAAATATTAATTTTGATTAATTATTCGAAAGTGGCCTGAATATTTTTAGAGGGCGGTTTTCTAGAATTTCGAGTAATTTTATTGATGCCTTGATGATTAGCTTGTTCAAAATTGGTGACCTCTCCTTCCAATTGAAAACTTGAGGTTTTTTTTTGGGATATCTGAGAAGAAAAAATTGAAATCATGGTTGTTCTTGTCTGTTTATTTGTTTTTCGCCAAAATCTCCCGCGGAAAAAAAGAGTAATCTTTATTATTTGTCTACTTTGTACGATTTTTTGTCATTCGCCTGAAGTGAAAATAATAACAGGAAAATCTAACTGTAAAAATGTTCCTTTTTTTCTAAAGAAATTATTTGGGTTTCTGTATGAAATAATCAAAAGCAAGATAAATTTAGCTTTTTATTTATTTGAAAGACTTGGTACTATCATCAAAGGAGGGATAAAAATGATAAAATTAATTCGTTCACTATGAGAGTCTAAAACATAATGGTGTCCTTGAGGATTATTTTGTTGGGTTTGGATTTTACAATTTATTGTCGGTATTTTTATTTTCCAACAAAACAATACTTCAGACGAGTTTTCAGGCAAATTTCTAAGGATTAAATTTTTTGCTGAAAAATCTTCGTTTATTTTTTTTATTTGAAGAATAAAGTAGAGTACATTTTTGTGCATACCCTCAAACACGAATTTTTTTCTAGAACTATTCAAATCAAAAGAAACCTTTGTCTTTCAAATTGGTAATTTTAGCAGCAGAAATAATGGCAAATTATTTTTGTAGAGGAAAATTGAGTTTGAAAATGAAAAAAAAATTCATTTAGAGTCAGATAATTTCTCCGCAAAATTTTTGCGGTCAAAAGAACTTTTATAATCTTATGTAAGAATTCGAAATTGGAGTCAATAATTTGAAGTCATCATATTCAGGCAAAAAATTGAAGAAATTGAAGCTCTAATGTTTTTGGAATAATTATTTGAACTTTCATTGAGGATATGACTTCCCTCAGAACTTTTTCGTTAAAGAGAAAAATTTTCATTGATTTTTTTTTTCGTTCCAGAATTTTGTTTATTTTTTTATCTAGTACATGATATCTTCAACTGAGTATCCAGTATATGAGACATTTGTGAATAGCAAAGCCTTACAAAAAAAAAATTCTAGCATTTCAAACTCTCCAAAATTATTTGAAGAGATTGTGAATCAAGCCTTACTTTTTCTTTCATTTTTTCCCATTCGATGAAAGAAATATAGGGCTGATTACGAATAAATTTCAACAGCAACAAGCATTTTCTTTATGATTTCTTTCTCACTCCTGAATAACAAACCCAATAAGACCAAACAAAAACCTAATGGAGTTTTTTGCTTCTCTGAATCGAACAATCTTTTAATAATCTCATATCAAACAAATTTTATAATAAAAAGAAATTATCCAAAGATAGCTAAAATTATTAACTTTGGTATTCAAAAATGAAAGTGTTCCCAATTCGACTTTTCTCTGACAATTATTCCTATTTCCTCTTTGGAAAAAATCCTCGCAAGTCTCTTCTTGTCGATCCAGCCGACCACACCGTCATCATCCCATTCCTCAAACAATGGCCTGAACACCAAGTTTCCCATGTCCTCCTGACTCATCGCCATTGGGATCATGTCGGAAACCTTCCAGCTCTTCTGAAAGATCTCAAGGACTTGTATCATTGTGATGTGGAAGTTGTTTCTGGAGCTATTGATAATATTAAAGGGACAACAAAGGCCATCAAAGAAGATGGGTCTTTTGATATTGAAGATATGAAGATTACGACGATTCTTTCTCCTTGTCATACAAAAGGAGCAGTGTTATTTTACATAGAAGATAAGAACAACTTGACAAAGGAGAATGAAGAATCGTTTGTGAAGGATGATCATGTGAAGTTTTACAGAGGAGTTTTTACTGGTGATACACATTTTGTTGGAGGATGTGGAAAATTTTTTGAAGGAACTGCCGAACAAATGCTTAGAAATATGGATAATCTTGCTGCTTTGCCAAAGGACACCTTTGTATTTCCAGGCCATGAATATACAAAGAGCAATTTAGAATGGGCAATGGGTATTGAATGGGAAAATATGGCTTATGGAAAAAAGTTAAAGTGGGTGCAAGACAGATTGCATAAAGGATCATTTGGCATTCCCTCAACAATCAAGGAAGAATTTGATATTAACATTTTCTGGAGAACCAGAAACCCCTTGGTTCAGAAAAGAGTTGGAAAGACCGATCCTGTTGATGTTATGGCTGCTCTAAGAGAAATGAAAGACAATAAAGTCAATCTCAAGAAAAGCCAGTTATAATGAATATTAAGAGTACTGTACGTTGTTGATATTTGTTTTCTCTGTTTGTCGAGATAATTATTATTGTTGTTGCTGTTAAATATCAAGATAAAACGTTGATTTTCATGTCTCTCTGTCTCATACTATGAATTTATATTGAAGACTAGATTGGACTTGAAAAAGAACTTTCTTTCTATTATAAATTTTTTCAATAGATAAAGAGTTTTTCTATTTTGAGAAAAAAATAATTTGATAAAGAAAAAAAGAGTTACGAACGAATAAATAAATGATGGTTTAATGGTTTACTTCTTGATAAAAAATTTTTATAACCT
>Ga0182738_1002424_pt1 | contig 22121 bp, 5 predicted proteins | sample eDN5th30CBELigMG_FD_128876 | JGI IMG/M metagenome (GOLD analysis project Ga0182738, IMG submission 128876) | Enriched Miracle-Growth compost microbial communities from Emeryville, California, USA - eDNA 5th pass 30_C BE-Lig MG (version 2)... ...
CCTGCAAATATTTTCCGTTTTAGTTCGAAGTTGATTAAAAGAATCTCAATGCTTTGAGATGCCAGTTTTTTTCATTCAAAAAAAATTTCAGAGAAGGAATGAGAACTTTTTTTTTGAATGAAGGAAGTTGTATTAAAAAAAGGGCTCACAAGGCTTCCCAAAGTGCCTATTTTATCCAACTTTGTCGGGTTTCCAAACTCGTTTGTTGGATCTTTTGGCAAATGAATCCAACAGATTTGTCAGATCTGACTATTTTTCTGAGAAATCAATCAAAAAGAAAAATCGTCAAAAAATATTTTTCAAGAATTTTGTTGAGAATTTTTCGGGGAGAAGTTTTCAACAATTTTTTTTTCTCGCTGTTTTCATCATTTGAGAGATTTAAAAAAAATTAATTCTGTCTGGATTATATCATTTTATGGTTCAATCTTTTCAGATCTCTGGATCGTAATAAAAATATTGAGGTTTCATCAACTGTCCCCATAAAATAAGTTGTGTTGGATTTTTTGAAAAGACATTTGACAAAGTCTGGAGTTTTTGAAGAAAGATTGGGAGGCCCTGGATTCTTAGGGAAAACTATTAAAATAACTAAAATTTTTTTCGTGAGATAAAGCAGAAGAATAAATTTGTGGCTTCACAACCAGAAATCTCAGCATTCCTTGATATCTATTTAGATATGGTTCACAATTCGATACTCAATTTAAAAGCTTTTGTTCCGACCTTCTGAAAAAAGCCTTGAAAATAAATCAATAAACATGAGAAACAAAATTTTGAACTCTGCAAAAATTTAGCAATACAGTCATTCATTCTTCTCAATGCATAATATGCATAATTAAAACAATTTACCTATGAATTATTTCGTATCAAATATCAAGAGTCTATATCCTTTAGATAGAAACTCTTTCCTAATACACCATATTAATCAAACAATAACGATAAAATTATTCAAACATAAATTTTTCGACCAATATGCTCAATATTTTTCAGGCTTCTTCTTTTCACTCAACAACGCCTCCACTCCACCCCACTAGACATCATTTTTGATGGAATCGAGAGCACCATTGGAAGTAAAAATCAAGAAAGTTTTTAACGAGTAATTCGTCAAGATCAGTTCTCCAGGAAAGACTCTCAAGACATTTTTAAACTCGTTCACACCTTCTCTTAGTCTCACCAAGACCCATCTCCACAATAGAGCACACACAAAAATCACCAAGAAAATAAACACCACAAGCTGTATTTTCCTAGTCTTATCCCACCTCTGAATCTCTTCTTCAAATCCTTCATTTATCGTATCTGCTAATTCTTCAGCCACCAACGTCCCCAGAATATAAACAATTGAGATCATATAGAAATTCTCTTCCTTTATCACTCTTAAAGAAGCTTCAGACTTGTCCGAACTCCGATATTTCGCAAGCTTATCCGCCATATAATCCTCCAGATAATTCAACAAATACACAAGCCCTGACTTCTTTGCCTCAGAGGTCAAAATCTCGCAATAGTACACGAAGTTTTGGTCGATATATTGACAAGCATCTCCTCTTAAAAGATCCTCAACTTTTGCTCTTTGGTTTTCATCAATTTCTTCATCATCAGTCAACAAATTATAAGCTTGAGTTTTGAGATCCTCCATCTCTTGTATCATGAGTTCAAGCTCATCCTCCGCCTTACGATCTTGCACTAACGCTAAATTATTCGTGGAGATCAGCTCACGAGATGTCACAATAGCTAAACTAATCCTTGCGTCCGCTCGATCAGAAAAATAAATCTGCTTTTGTCTTGTTTGTAAAGTGTCAGCAAGACCATTGCCGATAACAGCCGTTATTACAATAAATAAAATAATCACAAGAGCCAGAAGGATTAATTTAGCTGAGTGGAAATAATATTTCCTTCGGACTTGAGTCAAAATCGGCGTTTTGGAGTTATCTCTTCTCATATCTTTTTCTTGCTTTGCCGTCATTCCTCTTTGGAAATGAGCAATCGTTCTCGCTTTGTGCATTGAATTCTGAATCAAATCTTCGCTATTAACCAAGTCTCTAAAATTCTCAAAAGTCTTGACCAAAGCCTCTAATTTGACACAATTTATTCGGCTAACAGCCAAAAGATTCTCTGTCTCCTTTCTATACTGTCTATATATCACGATAAAATAAAGCGAAATCAATCCGCCAAAGAGCAAAATCAAGCCAACCCAATACAGCGTAATTCTATTCCGGATATGCTGCGCTTGATCTTTCAAAGACGTCAACAAAACCTCCGAAATTACCTCATTTTTCATGATCAAATCATTCAGCGCATTTCTAAAGAGAAACTCCGCATTTTCAATAGCCTCTGCTGTTGTATTATCCAGCGCCTTCAGAACTCTAAATCCTGTCTCTATTAACCTATCAGTCGCTTGAAAAGTGCTCAGGCTCTCATAGCTCTGCTCTGCTTCATCAAAATACGTGTTAAACACTTTCACATCTTTCGTAAACATTATCCCAGCAATGTTCTGATTTAACAAGCTACTATTCACGAATAAATTCTGATTTGCTGTTCCCATGTTAATCAAATTCGCCTGAGCAATGTACGGATAAATCCAGTAGATCGAACTTAAAGGTCCAAAGGCTGAGAGGCTTAAAGAGTCCGTATTTACGTCCCAAAGGACACGAATCAAACATTCTGCTGTTATCATTTGATAATTTCTATATTGAGCATTACGTAGAATGTCCTTTTTAACTTGGAATCTATTTGTGTTGTAGCCTATATTTATTGTCAAGGCTGATTGGCCGAAGATCAGTGTGCAGAAAATGGTAAAGAAGAGGAAATATAAGCTTTTGACAAAGCGAGGGAAATAAGGCGTATCCAGAGCGTTTTTATAAAGATTTGAGATCTTCTGCTGTTGAGACATTTTAGAGCGATCACTAGGGTGAAGCGAGCCTCCATTAGGCTTGAAATTCAACAAATCTTTCATCTTGAGGTTCTTCGTGTAATTTACATTATTATTTGTTGAAGTTGACATTTGAGGAGAAAGTGGTGAAACATCTTGATTATTAATTTTTATCAAAGGAGTTGGCACTTCTGTTGGTTCATCTGGCACCAAAAGAATTCTTGCTGTTGTGCCAGTATCAGGTTCCCTTTGCGAATCCATCAGCATTGGCCTGTTTGTCATAGAGCCAAGAGGGTTTATTGTTGATGCTGACCTTTTTGGGCTAGAATTGATGGCTTCGAAGTCGATCCAGCCTTCTTTCTTTTCATGTTCAGAGCCGAAAAAGCCTGATGTTTCGAGGTTTTTCGGAGGAGATTTCAAGAAAGGTGATTGCATGTTTTTACTGCTCTCTTGCTTAATGTTGAAAGCAGAAAAAGATCTCTTCACATTGCCGTGCCTTGGGGAATCTTGAAATTCGTTTGTTATCCTTCGTTTATTTTCTCTTGTATTCTCCACCAGGGTCACCAACCTGAATGAAAACCCTCCAAACACGACATCTGAAACCTTAACATTGTACGAATAAAAAGGTATTTCTTCAACTTCCAGCTCTGAACTATAAGCTGGCCTTAATAAAATATCTTTGCCTGTTGTTGAGAAAACAGCATGGAGTTCTTTTGCATACGCAAGTGTCATTCGAAATTTGCTGCTTTTTCTTCGACATCCTAACGATATTTTTGCTGGAGATTGTTCTGTCACATTGCTTTCATCCTCTTCATATTTCTCGGGAGAATTCACCATATTAAAAGCTTCATGGACCAGAGCAAGCTCTTCAGAAATGCTCCTCACGTTGTAAATTGTTGTCTGAGCCCCAGAATGGCACAGGCCTAATTTCTTGCCGATTTCTTTTGTAGCACAATCTATATCACCATTTTCCAATAGATACATATGATCTTTATTCGAAATAATCGGTCTGACCAAAAAGACAATGTAAAAGCCTTGTGTGATTGAAGGATAAACATTTAAAGCAAAGTCAATCTCGACCATATATCCTCCTTCCATTTTATAAGCAAAGCCACGCTTTATATTATTCAAAAGAAGTTGCTCAGTTTTATATGAGAAATTCCTGTAGAAATCAGCATAGACGTGCTGTAAACAAGGCACAGCCAGAGAAGCAATATGTAACCCCCCATACAATCTTGGATCGCCTCCAAAAGTGGCTTCAAGTGATTTAGATCCATAGACAATTTTGCCATTATCACTACCATTTGCCGAAACGATAAAGAAACCAACATCTTCATCATAAATATTCTCATTAATCAGATGATCCTGGTTCAAAACCTTTTGAAGTTTGACCAGCTTTAAAGAGTGGGTCTTCAAATAATTCACATAATCTGCGAAAGAGTGGTTCAATATGAGCTGATATTGTGCACAAAGTAAGAGAGGCTCAGCGTAAGAATCCGCTATACTATTTAGCGTACTTTTCGCCATTCTCAAAACTCCTTTCCGAACTCCAATAAACTCTTGAGAATCATCCCATATTTGGGCTAAATTTGGAGCTTCTTTTCGAATTTCTTGACAAACTTTAATCTGAAGCTTGACTTGCTTCTTCATTTCGTCTTTAAGCTGAGCTACTAACAGCTTATCATTGAAAAATGTCCAAAGGTTTAGTTTGCCTTGATTTGGGGTGATGTTCATATAATATTGTTTTATTATGTCTTGGATTTCTAATAAGACCACAGAAGCGGTCAGACTGGTCTGGGAGAACCCTCCTGTCTGGAGTTTTTGGGCGATTCTGACAGCATCACGATAAGCCCGCAGAGTTCTGACGTAAAACTTCGCCGCAAAGAGTTGGATAAATTTATTATTGGGATTTTCTTCCAACAGTTTGTCTAGATAACTGTGAAATAAAGCATTAGCTGATGCCTCATTATGTATATCAGGAACTAGGTTAGTCACTATTTCCGGATCAGCCCTGAAAACCTTCATTAGATTCGTATTTATGCTGGCGTTTGCCAAAAAAGTCCATGCATATTTCTCATTCCATTCAAAATGAGCTTGAGTCATGTTCCTTAATTCCTTTATTGCCACAATTCTATGCACCAGCAGCTCTGGACACGTTATCTTCGGGCTGTAAATTAGCTCCCAGAGCTTCTTTTCTAGATAACCATGAGTCAGTTTTAATGAAAGAAGTGACACTATTCCCCATAATATCATCAATAAAGCCAAACTGCTTGAATCTTTATCAGCAGTCTTCACAATTGTCATTATGAAAAACGCTTTATGCAATGCGCTTACAAACACCAAGGTAAAGCCTTTGTAAAAGAGCGTATTTAGCCGGTAATAAGGAAGTGTTCGGAAGAAATGTCCATTTCTGGCGAAATCTAGGAGCAAATTTAAAACAGCAAAAACCCACAACTGACTGGCTATATCAGCGTTCATTGTATTTGTGAGGATTCTGAGCAGAAATTTCTGTACAAGAGTGGTGATTTCGACTAGATTATCCTTTGCTGATAAGCGGCTTCTGCTTGGCAAAACATAGTGAAACCTGATATTTAGTGCCAAGGAAAAGAGGAATTCCAAGCTTGAAATTATGACAGCGCCGATAAGAATGTGTTTGTTCTTGAGACTGATGTTATTATTGAGAAAATCTTGCTTTAAAGAAGCGTTAATCCAAAAGGAAGTTACAACACAATAAATCACTCTTCCCTGTGCTTGAAAAAAATGGCTCCAAAGTTTTGTCAGAATTTTATTCCCTTCCGCTCGCCGGTAAGCAATATACACAATATATCCAAACAAGGCGAATTTAGCAAAGATAAATACTGTCACAATTGTCAAAAGAACTGCCTCGAGAAAATCCAATTCGTTGAAAAGAAGCCAAGACCCTGGGTCAATAATTCTTATTATGCAGACCAACAGTGTTGAAAACTGGCTTTCTTTATGGTCATTTCTGAAGCAGAAACTGAAGAAAAGGAGAGGAGAGAGGATTTGGACATATTCGAAAAAGACAATAATTGCTTCGATAATCGGGTGGAGAGGATAACGGAAGGAAATTATTGCGATTTGGGTCGCCAGAGAAGAAGTATCACCATGCAAAAAGTTGAGATGCTGAAGAAAATTTTTCTTTTGCTTTGGTGGCATCAGTTATCGTTATTTCCAAAGTGAATAATCAAATTATAAAATATTAATTAAGACTCACTGATTTTTTCAGTTCAAACTTCGTCCTGTAATTCTCAAGCCTTCATTATTAATCAGTCCGTTGTAGATTTCTACTGAAACTTCAATTAAAATTTTTGTTTAATCAATTAACACATTAATTTTCCCTCTTTGACTTTTCTTTATGAAATTTTTACTGAGACCTACCAAAGGCATTCTTGAATTCCAAAAGTCAATGTCATTCCTGTCAGAGCAGGCTCTTCTAAAATACTTCAATTTCTTTCATAAAAATCCAGTATCAGTTTATTTGAGTTTTTAATTGTTTGATTTATCTAGTTTTAAAAACCTGATTTCAAATCAAAATCAGTTAAATTGCTCACTCGCCTGAATTTAATTCAATGCTACTGAAATTTTTTCTTAATTCGATTTCCTCAAGGAATCTGGTTATTGTTACCCAAACTCCAAAACTCACCTCATAAACCCCTCTTCTCTGCTCTCAAACATCCTCATTCTAGGCTATTTTTACAAGAGAAGATTTCAGTTTAATACCCTTCCCCTCAGTTTCTTTGGGTTTTTTTAGAGTCAAGGATTTAATAATTCAAGTGTTTGAACAATAAACTAGCCCCAACCTCAAAGCCAAACAGAAAGAAACTAATGATTATTCCTTTTAGATCAAAAGAAAAGAAAGCCAACAGTCGGTTCATCGTTGTCATGCAGAGTTCAGTTTGTCTAAAACAAAGAAATCGGTAAGGCAATGCCAAAAATAAATCTTAACAGGCTAAAAATGAATTATTAGAGGCTGGATTTAATTCAAGCCTTAATTCAAATATGTAAAAATTTCATGCGACTGTTTATGAATGGGAGATCAAGCAAGCCTGACTCTGAGAGACTCAATCTTAGCTATCTACTTTCTCATCTTTGGAAAACGATAATGATATGTCTCACACCAACTCGTCTTAACCAATTACTCGAAGTTTTTTTCAATCGTGTCAAATTATCAGCAAAAACTTATTAAAAAAGAAAAGAGATGAGGCCAGAAAGATTTTTACAATGAAACTTATCCATGAATCTCAGCTGATCGATCTTGACAGGTGCGAAGAACGAGAAAGGTTTCGATGCTGTTTTAGAATTTCAAAGGTTGTTAAATAAAAATTTCAGATTAAAGACTTCAAAAGTGTTAGCATTTCAATAGCGTCCATCTAGGGCCTAAATTCGCATATTTATAATATCCTCTTCTTTATTTAAGGCCACTGAAATCTCATATCATCAGGCCAGACAGGGAAGAAAAGTCTGGATCAGAGAGAGTTGAGAAAATCTCAAACCATTTTTTTTTTTTAATTCAACGTGGAGATATCAATCTTTGTCAAAAAATCTTTTTGAAATAATAAAATAAATTAGAGAGAAAGATCTTGAAAATTTCAAATAAAAATCAAAGGAAAAAAATCTGGAAGGGTTCTTGACTCTTTGCCTCGATTTGGTGAGACCCATTCGATTGTATTGTCAACAATAATATAAATTCATTTTATTTTTGGTACTTTTATAACCTTCAAAAAGAGTTCTGAGTTCTGTTAGTGTCAGCTTTCCTCAAGGGAAAAAGTTTTGAAATTTCTCATTCTTCAAAAAGCTTTCAAGAAAAAATTCCTTCAAAAAAATGGTATTTTCTTTTGAAAAGAAATTTGAGTTTCACTCCTATCACACTTTTCGAAAAAATTGAACTTATTTTGGAAGAAGAAAAAAAATTCTTTCTTGAGAGATTGTCAAAAATTTCCAAAGTCAAAGATTTTATTTTATCAATAGAAAAAGGGTGACTCAACCCCTTGACTTTTTTCCACTCAATATTTTTGATTGAGAGTAGACTAAAATGAAAAAGATTTCTTTTTCGTGCAATTCTTTTCTTCAGAATTCTGAATCGTCTGGATTTATATATAATTTTTCACCGAATAACAAATTCTTTTCTTTTTTCTGATTATCATCCTTATATTTACATGTTATGTGCAAATATGGATATAAACTTAAACCTTTATAAGGACGGATCCTATATGGGTCCTATCCCAATACTAATACTATTGTATAATTTTTCCTAAAAAATTTAGCAAAAATTTCTTGTTTATATTTTCTACATCTTTTTCAACTAGAAAAAATTGTTTTCTCAAAAATTCTGGAAAAAAAAATCTCAGGAATTTTCTTCCAAGGATTATATCTACAAAAGATATCTTTCGCACCTTTGATCACTCATAAAGTTCCAAGGAAGAAAAAAATTTCACAGAAAATCAGACAAAATTTGAGAAACATCCCAGAAAAACAAATTGCGCTTTCCAAAAATTTTTTCGGGTTTTTACCGATTTATTCCAACAATGATCCGGATTTCAGAGTTTAGAATTCCGAACCCTGCTTTTCTTTCAAATTTCGAATTTTTTTCGGAAAATTTTACAAGGAAAAAGTTAGTGAATTCTCGAGGAATGTTGAAGAGAAAAAACTGAAGATAAGAGGACAAGAAAAAATTTCTCTTCGAGGAAAAAAAAATAATTTCGAATTTAATTTCCTTGAAATTAACTGATAAAGTGCTGGACAACTGTGACATGGTGAATTTACACATTATCAAAAGAAAATCGAAGGGGATGATGGATTTTTCCACCATGACCATTGATCGAGAAATTCTCTTGATCAAGAGTCTAGGGTCTGCAAAAACTATTTTTTTGCATGAAATCGGCATAGTGGGAAAATCTACCATCTCACAGGAAAAAAAAATGGAAATAGTGGGCTAATTCACCATAATTAAAGTTCGACTTCTCTTCAATTTTTCCTACACCTTTGTCAGTTAAATGAACATTTTTAAAGGCCAATCTGGTTTTTTAGGATTTTGTGTATGTAACTGCTTTATCAAAAAAAATGAACTACTTCTCTAAACAAGCAAAATCTCTTTTTGAGATTCTTTTCTCTCCTTTTACGTTCTTTCCATTTGTTGAGTTCCACAGAAAATACATGATTGATTCTCAATCTGACTTATTTTTCACCTGACGAAGATTTCTCTTCTTTCTATTCATTTCAGACATTTTCAAGCTCAAAATTCAAAACCCATAATTTTCTATCCTCTATCTATGACAAATGATCCGAACTCCTGCTTCCTCTGAAGTCGGAAAGGGAAACCAGAGAGAATTCAACGAGAGGCTTTCTAAAATTTCTGACTCAAAATAAAGTAATTTCTTTGAAAGAAGAACCCAAGGGATCAGCAAGTCTCTTGAAAGAAAAGGGCCATTCAGGATTCTTTAGAGAACATGCAAATTTGAAGAAAGAGGAGCCGAGTTTTTATTGAAAGAAAAATTCAAAGAAAAAAAAAATTAAAAGAAATTTCATTTTGATGGACTCTGTTAAATTTTGGTTGAAGAACAAAAGCTTTTTGTCCTGCTCAATGTGAAAAGATCATGACATGAAGGTTTTCCTGTTCCGATAGAGTTGGGACGTCAAGCTCTTTTTGGGAGATTTTGTTCCCAGTAACAATTTCGAATGGGCAAATAAACATGTTAACATTAGATAGTAGATAATGAGACACGTATTAATAAGCCCTTTTTTTTGAGTCTTACTGACAAAAATAGCGAACAATATAAACCCTAAGAGAAACAATTTCTTATTATTCACAAAATGGCCTCTTGAAAACTCAATTCGAATGTTTCAAATATCAAAAAGAAGTGAGCTGATGACAGAGACTTCCAATAAAAAAAACTAAAGGTTTTCAGCAACAGGTTTATGTTGAGTTGAAGAGACGATTCCTGGCAAGTTTAATCAATTAAATTACATAACGATTTTGTAATGAAAAACTTCTTAAAATAATTCCTTCGCGATCAAAAAAATCCTCGACCAAGACGAAAATCTCCTTCAGTAGAAAACCTCAAGATTGGGCATCATACAATTCTGAAATACTCCTCAAAAACTTCGAATCAAGACAAAATCCTTTCTTTTGAAGTCTTTTGTCAAAGATATACCCGATTCAAACTGAACTCAGTACTCTTCAAATGAATTGATTCAACTGTCTTTAGATGGAAATTCTTCTGAAGGCTCATTTAAAAGAGTCAGATAGAAATCACTCACATGGACTCAAAAGCCAGTTCCTTTTTCATTTTTAAATAGTTGAGACACATTTTAATTAATTTGCTTTCAAACACAAATCCAGCAGTTTTTATCTTCAAACTCCCTGCATTGGCATCCTCAAATTACCCGACTGAGTCCCACCTGAGCTCATCCTTCTCTTAAAAGTGCAGAGGGAAAATCTAAAAAAAAATTTCCCTGAGGTTTCCAACACTAAACCGCTAAAAAATTATTCTTTGCCTGAATTTAATTTTTTTACATAAAAAACCGGTAAAATTAACTTTTTAAGGCTTTCATGGTTAGGCAAGCGTTCTTTTAATTTCTTCAATTTACATTTCTCCCGATTTGTTATCAGATAACAGGCTCGGTTCCTGTCCTGTCATTTTCTCAGTTGAAATTAGATATCGAAAGTTTAATTGGATTCCAAAATACAGGTCTAAGTTAGAGATGCAAATTTTCAAATGGTTAGATTCTTAATAAAAGCTAAAATCGAGCTCAGATTTGCTTGAGATCTGAAACTCTACGATTTTTAGCTTGAAAATTGATAGATATAAGCTTCGAGATTGACCTAGTATTTCTTGAAAAACTGCGAAAAATAAGCTGAAATGTTTAGAAATTCAGGCTGGATGTGATAAAATTACTCGTGAGACTATATATGAGAAAACTTTGAGACAAGAAATTGAAGTTAACTGATGTTTGTCTTAAAATTTTAATTCACACAAAACTAATTTTTTCCAAATCATACGCTTACTTTAAATCTTTTTTGTATTTTTATTATCTTATCTTCGCCCATTCAGTCTTCTTCTCTCCTCGTTGAAGACGAAAATAGCACAATTTCCTATAAAAGGCTTGTATTTTTCTTTCAAAGCTCCCGAAAACGAAGTTTTTCTTTTCCAAAGGAATTAATTAAATCAATTCGAGTTTTAATTCAAGATTGAATTCCAGTACATAATTAAAAAAAATCCTTTGGACTAATCAAGACACAAGCCTTAATTCCACCACTCAAAAAAGGGCTAATCCAAATCGGAAAATCTGGTTTTATAATTTCATTAATTTCAAGGTTAATCAACAAATTATCGCCAGATGTTACCACCGCAGAAGAAAACTTTTTGCCAATATCTCAGCTTTTTGCATGGCGACACCTCCTCTTTAGCTACCCAAATTGCTTTGATTTCCTTCAGATTTCCTATTAACCCAATTTTCGAGGCTTTCGTGGTCTTTTTTGAATACGTTCAAATCCTTTCTCCTCTCTTACTTTTCAGTCTTTGCTTCGAAAGAAGTGGGGAAAACAACTCTGCAAACATGCTGATTTTCATTCTTCGTCTTATCGACCCCAGCAAATGGCTTCTTTTTAATGAATTAGACTTCCTTGAAAATGTTATTTTGGGCTTCAGCACTGCTTTCATTGTTTCTAAATTTCTTTTATTTGGATATGTGGTGTATATCGCTTATCATAGAGCTCAGGGAAATCAGCAATTATTGCAATTATGGAGTTATATATTTCAACTTCAAGGCAGGATTATTTATTATATAGTCAGCTCTTTTTGGGTCAATGCTGCTGTCAATCAAGATTATTATACACATACTGTCACACTTAAAAATCCCGCTCTTACCTCAGTTGCTGCAACCATCTTATTCATCGAATTCTTTTTTGTTTTGGCTTTAAATATTCGCTTTCATTATGTCCTTCCAAACAAAAATCTGACAACCGCAAAGGACAATGTTATTGAAACTATCACTATTGTCCAAAAACTCATCCTCCAAATCCTTACCAATATCTTACAAGCTGATTCTTTCACTCGTTTGTGGACATTTGTTAGTTTAAATATGGTTTTCGATTTAGCAAGAAATGGATATTTCTTAAAAACACTCCCATATTACCGCTTAAAAATGCTCACATATCAGGGGTATATCCTCATGGCCGTCAGCTCCCTTCACGTATCTGTCTTTATAATGGCCATTGTCAGAACTGTCAATGAAGAATCCAGCAGTTTGGTTTATCTCGTGATCTTGTGGGCTATCTTGTCAGTCCTTTCAGGAAAAATTATCAGTAACTATTTACATAAAAGATTCCTCAGTCTTCTTATGAATACTTTTATGAAATCTCCTGAATTACTCGTGCATAGAATCCTTGCTATCAAAGAGCTGAAGAAAATCACCAGAAAACATTTAAAGTTCAACACAAATTATCAGTGGACTTATCTTGTGAACGCGACTATAAACTCACATTTATTGAGAGTTTTAAGGACAGATGAGACTGTCCTTGGCGATATCGTCGCTGATATTAATAATGATAAATCCGCTGATATTCTATTCCACAATTATCTCGAAAAATTATTGGAAGAATATCCAAATAATAAATTTGTCAAACTCTTTGTTGCAAAATTCTATATAAAAACTCCCAAAGTCTATCGTGATGCAGCTAGAATTGTCCTAAGCTTAAAAACAGATACATACTCTCAGATTGGTTTGACGGCCTCCATGCTTCTTCTCGAAATCCAAGAATTGATCAAAAATGAGTATATGTCTGCGACTTCTGACAAAAATAAGCTGAATCTCTGGGTCTTTATGAATGACAAGTATATGGTTGCCCAGCTTAAAGAACAAATGAAGACTCAAGCTAAGCTCCAGATCAAAATATGCCATGAAATTTTAAAAGAAGAACCGAATCTCGCACAAATCTGGGATGATTCACAGCATTTCATGAAAACCAGAAAAAATGTGATTAGAACGTCAAAGAGGACTTTGAGGAGTATTTCAGAGGCATATGTTGAGCCTCTATTGCTCTGCTCAGAATATCACCTCACTTTAAATCACTCTCTTGAAGATTCGTTAAATTATTCAAAGGCTCATTCATTAAAATTAATAAAACTGCAAAAGGGTTTAAATCAAGACTCTCTTGCGAGTGAGAATATGTACCAAGACAAGACTGCCACTTTCATAATGTCAGGAAACAGGGCGGATATTGGCAAAATTTTAAGTGTATCGAAATCGATGGAAACTCTTTTCGGAGGCGACGCAAGGCAATATTCAGGGATACATATTGCTTCTCTGACTCTCCCCGCTTTACAAAATGCCTATCTTGCCTTTTATAAAAGTGTCACATATAGAACTGAACAAATGTTCTTTGGAGCCGTGGCCCGCAGTTTCTGTTATCGACTTGAAGGAGGATATATGTTTGAAGCCGATTTTGTGATAAATCTTTATCCTGTCATAACTCAAGATTTCTATTTATTGGGTGTTGTACGGCCAGTCCTTTCCAATAAAGATCACATTCACATTTTAGAAAATGGCGATATCGATTGTGCCACCAAAGACGCTGGTGAAAAACTTGGGCTTTTGCACTCTAAAAACTCTCCTCAAAAGGCTCTTCCGAATCTCTCTGCTCTTTCTGAAGAACTTGCTATGGCGAATAGAGCTTTTAATATGATGGCTTTCCCAGAGAGGTACCAGAATGAAGAATATGAAGAGCAGCATTTCGATTCATATACAACTACACCAAGAAATTCTCCCAGAAGAAAAACCACAAAATTCAACCTTAGTCCTCAAGCTGCTCAAGAGCTCTATAATACCTATACAACTACCGGAAAAGATGTTTTGCTTCGTCCTATCACTGCTCCGGATGACGAAGAGCCCAAGTTATATTCTTATAACTGTAAAATTTCAACCATTTCTCCAGGAGGAGTCCCCCTTAGATTTATCGTCCTTGAAGAGAATCTAAGAGAGAATAAACAAAGAAGTGATGAGCTTGAAAACACTGCTCATTTCCAGACCAACTATCTGACTAAAGCTCCTCAATTTGAAGACGTTCCTGAAGATGGTATTTCAGAATCTTTTGAATCAGAGCACGAAAAGAAAGATGGATGGATTAATTTTGAGGCCATGACATCCCAAAGAACTATGCTTAATACAGCAGGGGGGACATTTAGCCCCAGAAAACTTCTCCTTCTCAAGACTGATCGAGAACCTGACTCAAGCACCACTCGCTTTCCCCTCATCTCTCCAGCTTTTTCACAGACCTCACGCTTTAATTTTGAGGAAACCACTCAAAACCCTGCCAAAAACAATCAAGATACTTCCGCTCTTTCGCCTCGTCTGCAGGTCTCTAGTAATGAGATAAATCATGATAAAGCTCTGAATGTCAAAGAATTATTCAATCCTCATGGAAAGATCTCGCTTAATCTCAACTCTCAACAACAAAAAGTCGCCAAGCTCTACAAAAAATCTCTTGATACCAACTATTTCCCTCGCTTTGTTAGAGGTCTTTACTGCCTGTTTTATTTCATTTTCATCCTTCTGGTCGGCGGCCAAATCGCCTTGACTATTAACCTTGGCTTTAATACAACAAGGCTCCAAGTTAAAAAGGATATCTTGAGAATTGCCCAATATAGAAATTATCAAATGGTGAGCTCTGAATCCATCATTCGACTCCTTCGAAATGTCAAGACTGGTGCTCTCAACACTTCTGCCCTTGGACCTTTATATGGTGTCATTGCGCTTTATCCTACAATTGCCAAAAATAATTTCGTCAATATCGGCAAAGCCAACCAAAATTTATTTGCTAATACAAGCAAATTGAACGAAAATATCGCCAATATCATTTTCGATCAAGACATTAAAGTGTACAATACCTATTTTGACGCTGCCGAGCAGAGTTACGAGTCCCTCAACACCTTCCAAGCAGTTGACAGACTTATCGAGACAGCTTTTAAAGTCTTAAACTCCCTGGATGATACCTCTGAAGAGGCAGTTGATCTGGCAAATTTTATGTTTAGAAACTCCTTAAATGATCTCGTTGTTAAAAATGAAGCCATATCAACGGCATTACTTTCTTCACTAGAAAGTCAGGGCACAATTATCAAGGGTCGAATCACATTGTATTGGGTTGCTTTGATTCTTGTCTATGGAGGCTTAATGGCTATCTATGGCCTGATTATCTACAGGCAATATAACAAGGAGTCAGAAAATCTTTTGGCAGTTTGTAGAATAAATCCAACGAAGTTAGAAACGACTATGTTGAGTTTTGAGGGATTCAAAGATCTTCTTGAAAGTGATGATGATTTTCAGAGCTCCCTCACAAAGAAAAGATCGATGTACCACCACCTTCAAAAAGCTCAAACAAAGCAAATTCGCTCAAAAAATGAATCTCATAAAAGAGAAAGCTCCAAAAATCCAGTGCTTACTCACCTGAAAAGAAAATACTATTTATTTGGTGCAAAACTGGCCATCCTTGCAATCGGCGTCATTCTCTTTATTGCTATCAACTCTGTCATCACCTGGGAAAGAGTCAAAACCTTGCAAACCAGACAGTCACAAATTTATTTCGCTGACCGGACTCAAGCCCAAATAGTCCTTGCAGTGGTTTCGCAACGTGAGCTTGTCGCTACAAATAACCTTGGACTTGTTGAGAATCAAAGCCCTGAAGAAGAGCTTCAGCAACAAATCACCCGACTTGGAACGATTAGAAAAACTGCATATAATATGATGACAACCAGTGTTGATAAGGCTCAAGAAGCAAAAATTGAAGACTTATTATCAGGAAACGGTTGCCAATATATTTTTGAAAAGATGGGCTTTGCCTGTAATATGCTTGACGCGGCATCGAAAAAATCGGGTTTGATTTATTTATTGACTTACCTGGAAGATTATTTGACCGATCAATTGCAGAAATACCAGGTGTCTGACAAGTCAGAAGCCTCTAGAAAGGCTTTAATGGAGTATAATTTTTATATGATCTCACTGAGTTATATTCTTGGGTCTAATATGAGTGAAGAGTTAGCAAGCACAATCAATGAAAACTTTGAAGATTTGGTGGATGAATCTGATAAGGCGAGGGTTTGGGCGCTGGTCTTTGCGATTTTCTTTGTTAGCATTGTTTGCTTTATGCTGTGGAAATTGGTTCTAGTCAAATTAAAAGGAGGTGTCAATGAGTTCAAGAATGTACTTAGAGTTTTCCCGGGTAATTTAATCCTGGCAAACTTTTCGTTGAAAACATTCTTAATCATGACATCGAAGGGAGTTTTGGATTCTATCAGAAATGATATTTAAATAATGAACCTTTGCAGAGAATTGCTTACTGTTGTTAAAAGACAGATTTTCAAAAATTTCAAATCAAATTATATTCAATCAGGTTTGACTTTTCACTGGAGAAGAGTGACATACCTCAACTTATTGTCATTTATTTTTTTTGTGTATGAAATTTGAGGTTTTTGTGTGTAATCATCAACTTTTATATTGATTTTCTCTGCAGATGGATAATTTATTAATGACCACTAAAAATTCTTTTCGTTGAAAGAGATCCTCTCAACAAAGGAAACTTCACAAAGAAAAACCCAGGCATCTTCTTGTTTTCTGAACAGTGTTGCAGGTTGCCCATAAAACTCCTGACTTGGTGGAAATTGAGAGCAAGTTGCCGGAAACCAAGGAAATCCTTTACGCCCTTTGTCAAAAAATAATGACAACTTTTTCGTCAGTGTTTTTCCGAGGGGCAAAACTCTCACAAACTCCGCCTAAAATTGGCAATTCATTTTTTTTTAAGTTTTGGGCAAAACACTCAACACTATTCTAAGGACATAAGAATTCTGTGAAAATTATAAAGAATCATAAAAAAATTTCCAAACTTTTCTTTTGAAAAGAAATAATGGTTTTTTGTTGCATTGAAAGGTAAAATAGAGAAGAAGGAGTTTAGGTTTGAAATTTCAGAGGATTTTTAATCATTCAAGTTCATCTCTTCATCAAGATCTTCAAAGTAGGGGCTCTAACGAAAAATGAATTTTCTAACACTGTTTTTCGTAATATCCAATTTTTCAAAAAAAAATCAAAAGTTTTTTTCTGAAGAAGTGGGAAAGTCTCGAGATCTTTTCCACAAATCAAATTTCTTTTCGTTAGCACTGTTTCTGAAAATAAAATTTTTAAACCCTTGAAAAAACTTGAAATGGGGACTTTAGGGAGATATAGCTTTTGAAACTTTTCAACAATTGTAATTCAGTTTTTCCAGATCTATCTGTCTCTAAGTTTAGTTCAATTCAAACTAACTTCTCTAAGGTTCAGAAAACAAAACTCCATATGACGTAAGTAGTTTGAATTCGGTCTGTACTCATCATTTTTATTTCTAAAATGTGCCATTTTAATCCTGATTACTGGAAAAGTTCAATCAAACAAAATTAAACATGTTTCATTAACCATCTTCAGATCTCGAAAACTCTCTCCCAATGATCAAGTTTTCAGTCATTGATTGTCTTCTGTATGTATGCTTCAACCTGAATAGATCATCCATTGTGGTTTTGGCTCTAATTATCGCCTCTGAAATTCATCCTTGATTGAGTCTCATTATTTTAATCGTAAAAACTACAATTATTCAGTTCAGTAATTTTTAATCTATCTAACTTGAGATATTCCTTTCAATAAACTGTTCAACTCCTGATAAAATGGCGCTTCTGAGCTTATCCTATTCTAATGCAAAATCTAAACAAAACTGAGCTGTCTAGCTTCCTTATTTGGCACCAAAGTGATCAACAATTGCAGCGCGAGGGTGGAGATACCAAAGACAGATAGACAGCGTCTTTTTAAGAGGATTTAAAACTGGTTTTATGAGTAATTTATCGAAGTTTAATTGAGTGAAATCAAATTTTTTAATGAGACCTTGGGAAAAGACATTTTCATCCTTCAGAAATAAACACACACTCTTCAGCAAGAGAACATCATGATTTCTCAGACGTTCAAGTTTTTTCAATACCTTTTCTTGAAAAATATTTATAGTAAAAATCTCGAAAGATTCCCATTGTGTTATGAGGAAAATTAATTATAACAAAAACTTTTATGCTTTAATAATCTCTGTTTAATTCAAAACTCCTTACTGGCTCAATTTTTTTCAATAAGAATTCTTTCAACCAAATTCGTTTTACAAATTATAATAAAATTTTTCAGTAATTTTTCTTTTCCCTTGATGACTTCTTCCAACCAAAACCAGAACCATAAGAAAACCTTTTTACAGCACCTCGCCTTCTTCCATCATGGAAGTTCCGACTTCCACACAAATTTCGCTCTCCTCACTATGCAGCCTATGCCCAGCTCAACCTTTCAAGTGATTTTACTCGTCGTAGAATATCTCCAAATCCTCTCCCAACTCGTCCTTTTTGTCTTGAACTTCACAGACAACCAAGAAAATCTCCTCGAAAGTGCCTTGAACTATCTCCCCAGGATTGCCAATCCTTGCCATTGGTTCACTTTTACTCACATAAAATCCTTCGAATTCACCCTATTAATCCTCACTTCACTTTTTATGGTCCTAAAATTTACTCTACTGGGCCATATTATTTATATTGCATACCACCACATTGAAGGCTCTTCTCCTATTCTCAAAAAGATCTGGAGATACATATTTCTCCTTCAAGGAAGATTCACATACTGTTTTGTTACATCTTTCTGGATCAACGCAGCCTCACTTTTAGACATGTCGAAGACAGATATAACTTATTCAACTCTCAAGCTGATCAGGAGTGTAGGCATTGCTATCGTTATCATTGAGTTCAGCTTCACTTTTTTCTTGAATATTCGCTTCCAATGTGTGCTCCCAAATAAAAACTTCCTTTCATCAAAGAATAACAATGTTGAAATCCTCACTCTTTTCCAAAAATGCCTTCTACAGATTTTCAGACTAACCCTTAATTCAAACTCTCTTATCCATTGTTGGATCTTTGCTATCACCAATTTCACGCTTGACCTTGCAAGAAACTTGTACTACTTTACAAGTTTGCCTTTGTATAAACTCAATGCTACGATCTTTCAAGGAATCTTGCTCATGTTGGTGAGCTCATTGAATATCGCTCTTTTAGTCATCCTAACAATCAAGACATTTTTTGATGAGAGCAGCCTCAAGCTATTTGTCCTACTATGGATCATGTTGTTCTTATTTTTGATGAAATTAGCCATTGGATATCTCCAAAGAAGCCTTTGGGATTTAATTTGTAATCCAAATATCAAGCGTTCATGGCTTTTGGTTCATAGAATTTGTGCGATCAAAGAGATTCAAAAGAAAGCAAAAGAAGCTTCAGTACTTGGCGAGAAGTATTCTTTGCAAATGTTGATTAATGAGACCTTTAATATGAATATCAACAGAATTTTAAAGATTGAGAAAATCCAATGTGAGAGTATTCCAGATAAAAATGCTCTTTTTAAAGAATACCTTGAAAATCTTTTAATCCAACATCCAAAGGACAAATTTCTTCAGCTTTTTGCTGTTCATTTTTATGCTAGGAAACTCCATCTCTACGGCGACGCTATCCGTCTCCTCAAATGTGTCCAAAAAGATAACTTTTATCGATACAAACTCTCTGCTTCCATGCTCCTTCTTGAAATGCAAAATCTTATTAGAAAAGACTACTCCAACAACCACCAGATTAATCTTTGGCCGTATATCAATGACCAGCTTCTCGTGGCTCAACTAAAAGACCAAATGACTCAACAAGCCCAATTTCAAGTCAAAGTTGCCAAAGAAATTCAAAAGAACTCTCCCAATTTGTTTCATATATTTACTGATTCACAAAAGAGCAATTCCCTTCGAAAGAAAGTTCTCAGGGGAATCAGCACCACTCTTGCCACAATCTCAGAAAATTATACCGAACCAATCCTCCTTATTGCTGAATACCACCTCACGCTCAACCACTCTTTCGAAGATTATCAATATTACTTCAAAAGATTCTCTCAGAAATTCCAAAAAATCCAAAGATTCCTTGGCCGAGAAACCCTCACTAATGAAAATCTCTGCCAAGAAGATGTCGGCTTCTTTATTATATCAGGCAACAAGGCTGACTCAGGAAATATTCTCTTCGGTTCCAAATCTCTGACTGCAATTTCCGGCCGAGATCCTCAGTCTTTTTCAGGAGTCCATTGCTCTGTGACAACAGTCCCATGTCTTCGAGCCGCCAACACATCTTTATTCAAGAACCTCGCCAAAGATCTGAACAACCCACTCATTGGAAATGTCTTTTCGGGCTTTTTCTATCGAGATGAGGGTTACATGGTCCACGTGGACTACTACCTGGGTGTTTATCCAGCACTTACACAAGGACTTTTCTTCACCCTTATGATTCGACCAAAAATCTATGATGGTAGTGAGTTCATTTATATTCTAGAAAATGGCCAAATAGACGCTGCTACCAAAGGCATCAGCGAAAAACTCGGTCTGAAATGCCAGAATACCGCGCGCAATCATGTCTCTGAAATCTCAGAAACACTGGCTCGAATAAATGAAGCTTTTAATATTGTGGCGTTCCCAGAGAAATATCAACAAAAATCAACTCTTAGTGTGCTTGAAGCTTATGAAATTTATGAGACATTCTCAACAAAGGGAAAAGTTATTCCTTTGAGTCCTCTAAAATCATCTCAAGATGCTTGCTTCTTTAATTGCAAAGTCACGAATAAAATAATTGGAGACTCTGTTGTCAAACTTATCACCCTCGAAAAAGAAAAAATCGTCAATAAAATTCTCGACCTCCGAGCCACAGGATCAATCTCTCAGGTTCCTCGAAAAAGTGTCAAGAAGCAATTCATGGCCTCGCCAGAAGTTCCCATTCCTTTAAGGCTCAGTCAAATAACAAATGATGAAAGTAATTCTTTTGAACTTGAAGATGATGATGAAGCAGAAGCAGGATGGATTGATTTTGAGAATCTTCGAAAGAAGAGATCCAAAATGACTGTTTCTCCGTTCAATAAAAAGTCTCCAATCATTCTTGAAAGTCAAGGAACCCAAGAAACCCTCACAATATCCCATCGTCTAGAATCTTCCGCCACCCAAAGACCCTTATTCTCATATGAATCGTTCCAAACTTCACGATCTACAAATGAAGTCCAAGATGGAAGTCATACAATGGCCAAGGAAAAATTTAAATCTAAAAAAAATTTCTCAATTTTTGCCTCTGACCAACCGTCCCAGTCCCATAAAAGAAGAGCAGCAAGCCTTTATAAACGGGCTTTGGATATGCATTATGACCCTCGAGGCGTCAAAATACTCTATATTATCTTTTACCTCATTGTTCTCTTCCTGATTATTAGCCAAATCAGCCTTAAAATTAATCTTGAGTCGAATCTACAACGCCTCAGACTTCATAAAGACATACTGAAATGCGCCCAATATCGCAATTATCAGTTGATCAGCACTGTATCATTCACAAGAGCTATTTGGGATGTTGAAATCGGTATCCTAACCCCTGCTCAATTTGGACGATATGCTTCAACTGTCCCTTATTTGCCCTTTGTTGTCAGAGGATTCATCCTGAATCTCGCTCAAGCAAATAAAAACTTATTGGCTAATACGAGTCTTTTAGGTCAAGAGATATCTGAAATAATCTTCAAGAAAGATATCAAAATCTACCATTCATATTTTAATCCCCTGAGTGCGAAAAAAAAAAAGAATTCTCATTTGATTTTTTTGATGCTCAACTGCGGGACGTCTCAATATTGATCCTCCCAGAAAATCATTTTCATCCCCAAATGTTATGAAGAATTTTCCTCAATAGAAGTCAATCTGCTCTTATTGAAGCATATCGATACAGCCAAGAAATCGAAACTTTTTTTCTCATTCTCTCCCATCTGGTGCTCCTAGTTCCTCAAAGAGCGAGATGAAGGTGAAAACGACAATGATAGATTCACAAATACATCTTCCTTTCTTTGAGAAATTTACAATTTTTTAATCTTGGAAGAGAGAGAGTTGTAGAGAAATTTCTTCAAAACATAATGCAATCAATGAATTAAATTTCTGATGATTTCAATCTCCAAAGTGTCTGTTTCTTTTAAGAAAAATGTTTGATAGCATCAAAAAACTTTTTTCTCGAATGAATCAGTAATCAGCGATTTTCCAAAGTCTAAAAGTCCCTTAGGTTGAGCCAAATATTGTCTAAAACTCAAATTTTCATCAAAATCTGATTAAAGCTTTTTTCCACTTTCAGACAAAATGTCACCAAGATCTTTTTTCCAACAAAAAATTTGA
>Ga0182738_1002427_pt1 | contig 22095 bp, 23 predicted proteins | sample eDN5th30CBELigMG_FD_128876 | JGI IMG/M metagenome (GOLD analysis project Ga0182738, IMG submission 128876) | Enriched Miracle-Growth compost microbial communities from Emeryville, California, USA - eDNA 5th pass 30_C BE-Lig MG (version 2)... ...
GTGGAGAGCGCTGCCCTCGAGGCCGCGGCGGATCGCCTGCGCCAGGACGGGGCGACCGCGATATTCCTCGGTGTCGACGGCAAGGTTGCAGCGGTCTTCGCCATCGCCGATCCGGTGAAGGCCACCACGGCGCAAGCGCTCGAGGAGCTGGCAAAGGAAAAGATCCGCGTCGTCATGCTGACCGGCGACAACCGTACGACAGCCGAGGCCGTCGCGCGGCGCCTGGGGATTACCGAAGTCGAAGCCGAGGTATTGCCTGAGCAGAAAAGCGCGGTGGTCGAGAAATTTCGACGCGAGGGGCGCTTCGTGGCAATGGCGGGCGATGGCGTGAACGATGCGCCGGCCCTCGCGGCGGCGGACGTCGGGATCGCCATGGGAACCGGTACGGACGTGGCAATCGAGAGCGCAGGCGTCACGCTTCTTAAGGGCGATCTGATTGGCATCGTGAAGGCCAAGCGCCTCTCTGAGGCGACCATGCGCAATATCCGCCAAAATCTGTTCTTCGCGTTCGTCTACAACGCCGCCGGCGTCCCGATTGCCGCGGGCATTCTTTACCCGACGTTCGGAATCCTGCTATCTCCCGTCATCGCGGCGGCGGCCATGGCGCTGTCCTCCGTGAGTGTCGTTGGTAATGCACTACGCCTGAGACGGCTCCGTCTGTGAGGGCTGGGCTCAACCGCACGGATCTGATCTGAAACTCGCTCTAGTTCATGGCAACGCCGTAGTAAAAATGCATCGGTCCGGGCAAAAAATGCCGCACAAAGGTCCGCTTGAAAATCGCAGTGCCGGTGGACTCGCCCTCGGCACCCTTTCTTCAAATATAGGCCGCGCTTGCGATAACCCGCTGTTCGAACGTTACGCCCTATCTCCTTCCAACGCTCGTGGCCGGATGACTATAAAAGCAAGTAAGGCGGCTGCCATCAGCGCGGCGATCACCCCAAAGGACAAGCCCCATCCGAGGAGCGACATGCCACCCGACAGATCGAGCGTCCAGCCGATTGCTAGCGGGCCCACAAATCCACCTGCGTAACCCAGCATCGAATGCACTGCGAGCGTGGCCCCGCGGCGCGCCGGATCGGCGGCACCGGCCGCGCCCGCTGTGAGCGACGACGAATCGAGCCAGATGATCATGCCGTACAGCACGATCAATCCGACCGCGATCCAGTAGCCGAATGATCCCGCGAAACCGATCACTGCGGCTACCGCGATCGAGAGCCCCATCGCCGTCGCTACTAGTCGGCGCCGGCCGTACCTGATCGAGGCCTCGTTCCCCAGCACGCTGGTCAGAGTGCCCAGCAGGCCCAGCACAGTGATCACCACCGCGGGGGACAACAGCTGATTTGTGTTGCCGGTGCTCAACGCGACCCAGGCGAGGAAGGCAACGCCCCAGCCACGTAAGGCGTTCATTTCCAGCGTGTGCACACAATAGGCCAGAGAATAGGCGAAGGCCGAGCGGTTGCGCAGCACCGGCCGGAAGTCGAAGAGCGCAGGCGCAGGTCCGGCCGGCATGGCGGGCGGAGGGCGGCTAGGCACAGCCAAGGCGACCGTAAGCCAGGCTATTAGCGCGGTCAGGCCGGCGCTGGAAAAGGCTATGCGCCAGCCGAAGGCTTGCGCGAGCCATTCGCCTACGACGTAGGACGCAGCTCCGGAAATACCGATACTTGCAGCGTGGCCTGTGATGGCGCGCGACATCATCTTGCCGTCCACCTGGTCGGCGAGGAGCTTGAGGCCGGTCATATAGGTGCCCGCCCAGCCGACCCCTGCCAGCCCTCGCAGCACCAGGGCCGACCAAAAGCCATCCGCGAATGCGCCGAACGCAAGATGCGCGATGATCGTGCAGCCCACTCCGAACAGATAAACGCGCTTGGCATCGATACGGTCGGTCAGCGTGACGAGCACCGGAACGCAAACCATGTAGGTGGCGTAAAAGGCAGACGTAATCCAGCCGGCCTCGCTGTTGCTGAGCGACCAGCGTTGCATTAGGTCCGGCATCAGCACGGGCCAATAACCGGCGCCAAGCTGCACGAATACCTGCGCGGCACAGACGAGGGCGACTAGGCGTCCCGCACTGACAATCATCATGAGGCTCTTCAGCTAGGTGTGGCTTGACTGTCGAGGCGTGCACGAGTGCGCGTTCCTTCGTACCAGCGCGACATCAGCTCGATGGCGATCCAGGTCACTAGTGAACTGGCGAGCAAGGCGTATACGGCGCTCTGCCAGCCGATCCAGTCGACGATGAAAGCAAAGATCGTTGGCGACAACGCGTTGACGAACAGGATGGGCGTGGCGATCAACCCGAGCACGGCCCCGTAACCTGTCGCGCCAAACAGCGCGAGTGGGAGTGCACCCCGAACGATCGTTACGACGCCCTGTGACGCGCCCAATAGCACCGTAAAGACAATGAGCTGGACGAGACTGCCCTGCGCCAGCATCAGCAAGATCAGCGCCGCCGGCAGTACGCCGAGCGCGATACGCGCCACGGTCATGGCCTTGAGGTTGCGACCGAAGAAAATTTCCACGACCCGGCCGGCGAACTGACCGTGTCCCTTGAGCGAAGCAACCCACACGGCCGCAGCTGCGGCGAGCCCGGCCGATTCAAGGAGCGGCACCAGTTGCAGGGAGACAACACCGAAGACGAAGCCGTTCAGCGACATGATGAGCGCGAACAGCGCGATACCGACCGTACGCAAGCGGCCCTCGAGCGCAGGCCCTTCCGGCGAGGTGGTCGCAGCCGCTGTTTTCGTAGTGGATTCCGCTTCGCGCCGCGACAGGCCGATCCAGTTGAGGGGAAGGCAGATCGCGAGGTTGATCGCCGCAAAGATCACCAACGTGCCGCGCCAACCGTAAGCCTGGTTGAGATAGTGGCCGACGACCCAGAAGATCGTCGAGGCGTAAGCTCCGTACAGCGTGAGGTAGGAAATCGCTAGTCGGCCACGCGACGGTACGACCTGCACCACAGCAGCGAATGCCGCGTCGTAGAGGGCGCAGCGCATCCCGACACCGAGGATGGCCCAGACCACGAAGTAGCTCAGCTGGTCATGTACCTGGGACAAGGCCAGAAGCCCTGCAGAAATGATGACGGTCCCGGAGGACATCACCAAACGCCCCCCGATGCGATCGATCAACCGGCCTACCCAGGCGGAGATGAAACCCATCACCAGGAGCCCGACGGAGAAGCCGAGAAACACCGTGCTGATCGCCCATCCGGTCTCGGCAACGATCGGTTTGGCCAGAACGCCTAGACAGTAGTAGCTCGTGCCCCACGCTGTGATCTGGGTCAGTCCGAGCGAATTAACGGCTACGATGAGGGGATTATCCCACAGCCGCCGCCCACGTCCCTGTTCATTGGTTAGCATTTGTTCTCGCTCAGAGGACCGCGCCGACGCTGTAGAACTGCAGCATGCGCTCTTGCGTGATGTGGCGATGTGTTTCGATCGGATTGATGGGGGAGGAGACGTTGACCCTCTCCCCCCGCTTAGCGGCGAACAAGCCTGCGAAACCTGCGATCGTGAACAGCGCGCCCGTCGTCGCTGCCCGACCTTCCCCTAATGGGAGCAGAGTGACTTCGGCTCCGCTCATCGCCTGCCTTGGACCATAGCTTCAGCGACACCCCTTCTTGCCTTCCGCCTTGGCCTTGACGTCGGTGACACAACAACCAGACGCAGGCTCCGGTGGCGGACCGCCGCAGCAGCCTGCGCCTGCGCCGGCGGGGGCTTTGACGTTCGACAGGCCCGCTGCCGGCCCTGGTCCTGAGCACACGCCGGTCTCCGGCAACACCAGCTCGACGCGGCTGGCCGCCTCATGGTCTCCCGCGATCTCGGCCACGATCGAGCGCACCTGCTCATACCCGGTGAGCATCAGGAACGTCGGCGCGCGGCCGTAGCTCTTCATGCCGGCGAAGTAGAAGCCCGGTTCGGGCTGCGCAAGTTCGCGTGCGCCGTGCGGACGTACGGTTCCGCAACTATGAACATTGGGATCGATCAGCGGCGCCAGCGCCGGTGGGCATTCAACGGCTGGGTCGAGCGAGAGCCGCACTTCGCGCAGGAAATCGAATTCCGGTCGGAAACCGGTTGCTACCACCAGCTCGTCGACCGCGACGAAGCGGCCGCCGCAAGTCGATCCGGCATTCACGCGCAGCTTGTCGCCGTCTCTGGTGACGTGCGAGACGCGGAAGCCGGTCTCAATGCAGATCTTGCCGTCCATGACTAGCTTGGCGAAGGCAGTGCCTAGCGCGCCGCGTGCCGCGAGCTGGTCGTTGGCGCCGCCACCGAATGCCTTTTCAAGCTTATCACCACGCAGGAGCCAGGTGACTTCAGTTGTCGGCACCTCTTCCTTCAATCGAACGAGATCGATCAAGGTGCCGATAGCCGAATGGCCCGACCCGAGCACGGCGACGGTCCGGCCGGCATAACGTCCGCGCTGGCGGCCCAGCACGTCCGGCATGCCATAGGCGATACGGTCGTGTGCCTCGCGTTCGCCTACCGCCGGCAGGCCGTCGGCGCCGGCCGGGTTAGGTGAGAACCATGTGCCGGTGGCGTCAATCACCGCGTCGGCCTTGAGTTGCTCAGGCCCCTTTCCGTTCTGGTAGCGGATTGTGAAGGGCGCGAAGGCACGGCCGTTGCTCTTCATCTTGTCGAAGCCGGCGCGACCGACGCTGGTCACCATGCTGCTCGTGCGGATGTGGTCCTTGAGTGGCGTGCGAGTGGCCAGCGGTTCGAGATACTGCGCCACCAACTCGCCGCCAGTCGGGTACTGATCGGGCGCCGGTGAGTTCCACCCGCTCGCCGTCAGCAGGCGCTCCGATGCCTTGTCGACGGCGTATTCCCACGGCGAGAACAATGGCACGTGGCTCCACTGGCGTACGGCGTGGCCGACCTGCGGGCCGGCCTCCAGCACGATCGGTTCCATGCCGCGTTCCAGGACGTGCGCGGCGGCGGCGAGGCCGACCGGACCGGCACCCAGGATCGCGACTTTCTTTGGCTTGTTCAGTGAGTCGGGCATGACGTTACTCCAGTTGTCCTAGAATCATCGAAATAGGAAGGCAAAAAAACTTATGCGACCTTCGTCAACCGCCTGACGGCGGACGGCGGGCAGGTACCCTCAGCACAGCATTCCTCGGCCATGTACTCGATCAGGCCGCGCATCATCTTGTAGTTGGTGTGGCAGACTAGAGTGGTTCCCTCACGGGTCTGGGTGACGAGACCGACGGCGACTAGGGCCTTCAGATGATGCGAAAGCGTCGAGGCGGCGATGTCCAACCGCTCCTGCAAGCGGCCGACCGGCATGCCCTCTTCACCTGCCCGAACCAAGATGCGGTAGATCTTGAGTCGGGTCGGGTTGCCCAAAGCTTCCAGGCGGGCAGCGGCATCTTCGAGTTTCATAGAGCTAATCTAGTACGGCTCTTTCCGGTGTCAACCATATTTCCGGAATATTCGAATTAGTCAGCTTCGGCGCGCTACCGCGTTGCCTTCCTCGTACCATCCCTTGCTGGCGTTCGCGATCCGCACCACCGACAGCATAACAGGTACCTCGATCAGCACGCCGACCACGGTGGCGAGTGCGGCTCCTGACGAGAAGCCGAAGATGCTGATGGCTGCGGCCACCGCCAGTTCGAAGAAGTTGCTCGCGCCGATCAGGGCCGACGGCGCCGCGACGCAATGGGCCTCGCCCGTCATTCGATTGAGCACGTAGGCGAGGCCAGCGTTGAAGTAGACTTGGATGAGAATTGGGACCGCGAGCAAGGCGATGGTCAATGGCTGGCCCAGGATCTGCTCACCCTGGAAGCCGAACAAAAGGACCAGCGTGGCGAGCAACGCAACCAGGGACACTGGCTGAAGCCGGCTGAGCAGACCGGCGAGGGCAGAGGCGCCGCCGCGGCGCAACATGGCGGAGCGCACGACCTGTGCCAGGATCACCGGCACGACGATGTAGAGCCCGACCGACAGTAGCAGCGTTTCCCAGGGCACCGTGATCGCCGATAGGCCGAGCAGCAGGCCGACGATCGGAGCGAAGGCAAACACCATGATGGTGTCGTTGACCGCCACTTGAGTCAGAGTGAAGTCGGGTTCGCCGTTGGTTAGGTTGCTCCAAACGAAGACCATCGCCGTGCAGGGGGCGGCAGCGAGCAGGATCAGGCCGGCGATGTAGCTGTCGATCTGTCCCGCCGGGAGATAGGGCCGGAAGAGATAGCCGATGAAGAACCATCCGAGCGCCGCCATAGTGAATGGCTTGACTGCCCAGTTGATGAACAGCGTCACGCCGATGCCGCGCCAATGCCGGCTGACCTGGCCGATCGCCGCGAAATCGACCTTGAGCAGCATCGGAATGATCATAAGCCAGATCAGGACGGCGACCGGAAGATTGACGTGCGCGACCTCGGCGTTGCCGATGGCGTGGAACAGGCTCGGGAAGACGTGCCCCAGCGCAACACCGGCGGCGATGCAGAGAGCGACCCAGAGCGTGAGATAGCGTTCGAACAGGGACATCTTCATCAATCGGCCCTCTCAGTCTTCTTGCTCATGGCCACGTTTGTATGGGGCAGGAAGGTGCCCAAGTAGCCCAGCGCCCTGGACTTCGCGCGGGTTCCAGGCAAAGCGAGGCCGCCAGCGCGGGTGAGACTCGGCGCTTAACGAGACTCCCCGCTCGATTTCGCGCAGGTGCGAAAGCCAGCCAGGACGTCGTTGCGTTCTGGCGTGAAAAAGTTTCGGTAGGCCGGGCGGGCAACGCGGGCGCTGGTCGCCCAGCATCCGCCGCGTAGGACCTTGCGCGTGCCGAACCATGGCTGCGAGTAGTCCTTGTAAGGATCGGCCACGAAGCCCTCGAAGGGCAGGAAGTCGGATGCCGTCCACTCCCAGACATTGCCGATCATCTGCCGGCAGCCGAACGCGCTGTCGCCGCCGGCGAGCGCGCCGACATCGATAGGACCGTCGTACGCGAAATCGAGATTGGCGCGCGCTGTCGTCGGCGGCTGATCTCCCCATGGCCATCGGCGGTGCGCATCATCCAGCCGATCGCCGGCGGCCTCGCCGATAGCGGCCGCCTCCCATTCGGCTTCGCTCGGCAGTCTGCGTCCGGCCCAGCGGCACCAGGCGCTGGCTTCGAACCAGTTTACCCAGACGACGGCGGCGTTGGGGGCGAGCGGCTGCGTTTCGCGATAGCGTCGTGCCAGCCAGACCCCGTCGCGCTTGGCGATCCAGTAAACAGGGTGCCGCGCATCGCGCGCCTCCCGCCACGCCCAACCGGCGTCGCACCAGAATTCGCGTCGACGGTAGCCGTCTTCATCGACGAAGGCTGCGAACTCGGCGTTGGTCACGGCGGCGCGGGCAATGCGGAACGGTGTCAGTTCTACCGGGTGCGCCCACTTCTCGTTGTCGAAGACGAATCCTTCCGCTGCACTCGAACCCAGCAGCCACGAGCCACCCGGCACCGCGGCATCGCCGGGCAGGCCGCCCGCCTGCGATGAGGCGGCTTTGCCCAGCCCCTGTGGCGGTGCATTGGATGAGGTCTGGCGCATGTACGCCTGAGCCTCGACATGCATGTCCTCATGGCGGATCGCCAAATCGTAGAAGTAGCGCGCTTCGTCGTCGATGCCCCGGCCGAGCAAGTCTTCCTGGCGTGTCAGCACCTCGACCATGTACCGCAGAGTGCCCTCGCGGTCCGGCAGGTCGAGATGCCATCGGGTCCTGTGCGCGACATTGCTCGAATCCCAGAGCGAATCGCAGCGCTCGACCAACGGCGTGCGTTGCGCGATGTGGCGCAGCGTCCAAAACTCGTGGAACCAGGCGATGTGGCCGATCTCCCAGAGCACCGGATTGACGATCTCCCGGTAGGGGCCCATCAATTCCGCCGATGAAAGATCTTCCGTCAACCGCTCGGTGCGATGACGGGCCTCGCGCAGTTGCGCAAGAAGTTCGCTGGCGGACGCTCCGCTGGTTGGACGAGGCTCGTGGTTAAGGACCATGAGGATCATCCTTATCACACCGGCCGGGCCGACTTCACGCACAGGCAATAAGGTGGCCGCCTCGCGATGGGCCGGCATCCTTCGGGAACTCGGTCACCGCGTGAGGGTTGCCGAGGGCTATGACGGGCGACGCTACGATATGATGGTCGCAGTTCATGCCTGGCGAAGCGCCGAGGCAATCGAGACGTTCAAGGCGCTGTATCCTGCCTGTCCGGTGGTCCTGCAGCTCAGCGGTACCGACATCTATGAATACCTATGGACTGATCCCACCCGGACCCTGCGTTCCATGGCGCTGTCGGATCGACTGGTCGGCCTCAACGACCTCGTTTCCAAGGTTGTCCCGATGCGGCTTCACGACCGTCTTCGCATCATTCATCAGTCAGCCGCTCAACCACGCAATGGTCGACGTCCCAGCGCCCGTGCCGTTATCGTGTCCGTGATCGGGCATCTGCGCGACGTCAAGGATCCGCTGCGGGCGGCCGAAGCGGCGCGACTGCTTCCGCCAGAAAGCCGAATTCGAATCGAACAAGTGGGCCGTGCGTACACGCCGCAATGGGAAGCGCGAGCCCGCGCCGAAATGGACGTGAACGATCGGTACCGGTGGCGAGGCGATGTGCCACCGGCATCGGTCCGCAGCCTGCTGGCGCGCAGCCACGCAATGGTGATCTCCTCTTTGAGCGAGGGTGGCGCCAACGTGATCTCAGAAGCCGTGGTCGCGGGCGTGCCGGTGCTGGCTTCACGCATGGACGGGAATGTCGGACTGCTTGGTCCGGACTACCCAGGATACTTCCCTGTCAGTGATACGCGCGCGCTTGCGATTCTGCTCGGAAGGCTGGAATGCGATCTGCATTTTGCTGCCACCCTCGCGCAAGCTATCCGCCGGCGGGCGCCACTCTTCCGCCGAGCTCGGGAAGTCGCCGCCTGGCGACGCCTGCTCGGCGGGCTTGCGGTTGTTGCGAAGGGCGGACTTGCGAGTCGGCAATGAACGGAGGAACGATGCCAACATACTACTATGTCTCGCTGGTAACGCTCCTCGCTGTCGCCGTCTATTTCTGGATGGCGACGCGGGTCGCCCGTACGCGGAAGAAGGTGGGCATCCGGGCGCCCACCATGACCGGCGATCCATTGCTGGAGCGTACGATCCGCGCGCATCTCAACACGATGGAATGGTTGCCGATCTTCCTGCCCTCGCTGTGGCTGTTTGCGGTCTATTGGAACGCCAGCATCGCCGCCGCCCTTTGATTGCTCTGGATCGTTGGCCGCGTCGTGTACTTCGTCGGTTATGTCGCGGAGGCCCGCAGGCGCTTCGTTGGTTTTTTCTTCCAGTCGAGCGCGGTGGCCCTGCTTCTGTTGGGTGCCCTCGGCCGCATCGCCTATCTGGTCTCGTTCGCCAATGGACCTTCGTAGGCGGGATAGCGCAGCAGCGGCCGCCGACTCAGTATGTACTGCGGCAAAAGACCGAGTACACGAAGCGCTGCTTCGAACCCGAGGGCGTCATAATGGCCCTCCGTCGAAGAATCAGTCAGGACGAAGCAGGAGCCGAGCAGATCAGCCAATTCCCCCGAGCTGTAGCGGCGCACCGGTAGGCCGGTGCATCGTTGCGGACCATCGGGTGCGAACGTCGCCATGACGACCGAGGCGCCAGGATTAGTCCTAGCCTTGAGGGCAGCGACATAGGCGGCCCGCTCTTCGACTTCTGTAAGGAAGTGGAACACTGCCCGATCGTCCCAAATCTCGAACGATCGCGATGGTATCCAGCGCCTCAAGTCACCGACGATTCAGTTCACCCGGCAGGCCTGCGCGCCTAGTCGCTCGCGAGCCCTATCCAGCGCGGATTCAGCGGCTCGAAGAAGGGTTCCCGGAGTGGAAGGGTGCCGGCCTCGCGACGGAATCGGTTTAAGCTCGGCTAGCTTGGCGAGACCCACGCGTAGTTCACGTCAGGGGCTGGAAGTCCGGCACGTGCAAGAGGTCTTCCTCCCGCTCCAAATACCATGCCCAATAGAGCCGACCGTCGTCGTAGCGGTAGGGATGGGCAACCATGCTGCCGTACATGGCGAATTCACCGTCTATGCCTCCGGGTATGGCCGAAGTCAGCGTGAACTGCACGGCGACGTTGGTGGGGATCGTCTCCTTCGTAAAGCCGGCAAGGCGTGCACCGGGCTCACCCGGTCTGGCGCCGACGAACACAGAGTACCAACCCGACGGGTGCCACACGGGCTGTTCGCCATCCGTCACTACTCGGCCTCGCCGGGCTGCACGTCGCTGAACTTTTTGCGATCCCAGTTTCGCGGCAGCTTTGCATCGGTCAGCACCTTGCTGAAAAGTTCAGCAACAAGCCCGTCGTCCGTAGTCGACGTTGCGTTCTCACGCACAATAGCGTCGGCATCGGCTGAAGCATTGGATTGGAAGATCGCGACGCGAGCGGCCAGCAAAGCCCGAACCATAGGGACCTCCTTTGCGAGGTCGACTTGGTCAGGATCCTTTGTGAGCCGGCGGCACAGCTGGTCGACCAATCGCTCCTGTCGAAGGTCGAGGACGACGCTCGACAACGCCGAGCCAAACGCCGCGCGGTTCCTTTCCATAAAGTCCGTTAGGACCTCGGCGGCTCTGTTGGCGTCTATGCCGGCCATGCCACTAGCCTGGAAGATCTCGAGGCCGAAGGACCAATAGGGTGCCGCTTGCGGTAGAGGCAGCCCTCATCGTTCGTGTCCCCGATATTGAGCGCGCATTCTGTCTGCAATTTGCCGAGTCAGACGAGGCGACCTGCCGATCGCTGGCAGTCCGATGCCACCGCAATCGCGCTGGCCACAGCGGAAGCGACTGCCAATGATTCTTCGCCCCGCGATTCCGCGCTCGCGACCGTCGATCCTCGTGATGTGCCGGCACTTTTGGCAGGTAACGGTAACCTCGAGCCCGAGGCGCGGTAGATCGGCTAAGCAAGTCGATTGGGTGACTGAGCCCATATCTCAAACTAGCGGCTAGGGGACGACATGAAAAGAAAAAAGTGAACAAATATAGAACATGAGCGGTCACCACATTTGGGCTATGCGGTTGGAAAAACCAGCGGCAGCGTGACTTGAAGTGACAGGTTTATTGGCCTATTCGGCCGGCGCGAGGGTTTCCGAGGAGAGTTCCGCGAGAGCCTGACGGACCACCTGCCATGCACCCATCAGGGCCAGTGAAGCCATGATTGCTGCAACGACAAGATCAGGCCATGCGGATCCCGTGCCGAACACTCCCACAGCGGCGAGCATCACAGCGACGTTGCCGATCGCGTCGTTGCGGCTACAAATCCAGACCGAGCGCATGTTGCTGTCGCCGTCTCGGAAGCGATAAAGCATGAAGGCAACAAGCACGTTAGCCGCCAGTGCGAACGCTCCCACGACCCCCATCACAGGAGCATCAGGCACGACACCGACGAGCATGTTGTAGGTCGTCGAACCTATGACCCACAGGCCAAAAGCGGCCATCGTCGCTCCCTTCACCAAGGACGCCCGGGCACGCCAGGTGAGCGCCAGGCCAGCTACACCCAGGCTGATTGCGTAGTTGGCGGCGTCACCCAAAAAGTCGAGTGCATCGGCCTGCAATGAGACCGATCCCGCCGCGGCGCCCGCGACAATCTCAATGAGGAAAAGTCCAGCGTTGATCCCGAGCGCGAGCCAGAGCGCGCGCCGCCAACTCGGGCTATTGGCAGCCCGAGAGCTTGGGCAATCTTCTGAAGCGCAGAGGTGGCCTAGAGAATCTGGACAGTCGGCTAAGTGGAGTTTCTGCCTGAATGCGGCAAGGATGCCGCGGATCGGGAGAGACGAATGGGTAGACGGACGAGGCGGAACCACACAGCGGCGTTCAAGGCGAAGGTGGCGCTGGCGGCGGTGAAGGGCGACAGGACGCTTGCCGAGCTTGCGCAGTTTTTCGACGTGCACCCCAACCAGATCACTGACTGGAAGAGCCGTTTGCTGGCGGGAGCGACGGCGGTGTTCGGTCCGGATGGGGGTCGGCAGGAGCCGACTGTGGACGTGAAGACGCTGCATGCGAAGATCGGCGAGCTGACGCTGGAGAACGATTTTTTAGAAGGCGCGCTCACCAAGGCCGGCATGCTGAGCGCCAAGCGATGATCGACCGCACGCACGCCCTGCCATTGACGCGCCAGGCGGAGGTCTTGAAGCTCAGCCGGAGCAGCCTCTACTACCGGCCTCGGCCGGTGTCGCCGGCCGATTTGGCGATCATGCGCCGGATCGACGAGCTGCATCTGGACTACCCGTTCGCGGGCAGCCGGATGCTCCGGGATCTTTTGAACGACGAGGGCATCGAGATCGGACGTCAGCGTGTCGTCACGATGATGCGGCGGATGGGGATCGAGGCGATCTACCGGCGGCCGAACACCTCGAAAGCCACGCCGGGCAACAAGATCTACCCGTATCTCCTGCGCGGGGTGACAGTCGACCGGCCGAACCAGGTGTGGGCGATGGACATCACCTACATCCCGATGGCACGTGGCTTCGTCTATCTGGCGGCGGTGATCGATTGGTTCAGCCGCCGCGTCCTGTCGTGGCGGGTGTCGATCGACATGGCCGTCGACTTCTGTCTCGAAGTCGTCGAGGAAGCGCTCGCCAGGCACGGCACGCCGGACATCTTCAACACCGACCAGGGATCGCAGTTCACCAGCCTGGCCTTCACCGGCTTGCTGACGGACAACGGCATCGCCATCAGCATGGATGGCAAAGGCGCCTGGCGCGACAACGTCTTCATCGAGCGAGTGTGGCGGTCGGTCAAGTACGAGGAGGTCTATCTGCGGGCCTACGACAGCGTCGGCCAGGCGCGCGCCTCGCTCGGACGCTATCTCGACTTCTACAATTGCAAGCGACCGCACTCGAGCCTTGACGCCTGCACACCAGATCGCGCCTATTTCGGCAACATCATGCCAGTGGCGCGGGCGGCTTGAACTTTTCGCCGCCGTGGTCTGGTCGCCACTCCGCTCGGGCTACGCCCTCGCTGCGTGACGACCAGACCACGGCGATCACAACCGGCGGAGGCTCCACTTATCCAGTGCCGATTCCTGTACAGACAAACCCGGCCACCGCACGCAGCAGGGCATTCACGCACCTTGACGGTAATGGACCGACCCCACAGATACACCTTGTAGTAACTAGAGGGTCAAGTGGTGCCAAAAACGTTCAGCGTCGGTGAACTAGCAAAGGCAACCGCGACGAAGGCGGAAACGGTTCGCTACTATGAGCGCATCGGTCTCATGCCTGATCCGGCGCGCACTGGCGGAAATTACCGCGCCTACACTCGAGGCCACCTCGAGCGGCTGAGCTTCATTCGGCGAGCGCGTGATCTAGGCTTTTCCCTCGACCAGGTGCGCGCGCTGCTGCATTTGGCGGATGATCGGACCCAGTCTTGCGCCGAGGTGGATCGGATTGCCAACTTGCACCTGAAAGAGGTTGACCGCAAAATCGCGGACCTCGTTTCCTTAGGTAGCGAGCTGCGTCAGCTCATCGACAAGTGCCGGCACGGGACAATTGCAGAATGTCGCATCCTCAAGGCTTTGGGGCCAGCACCTACCGATCCAGCTTGCGCTAAGGTTGGATAGCATCGGAGGCCGAAGGCCTCGTACCTGGTCCATGGATGATATCGTTACGATCGTTGGAAAATGGGAAGCCGCTCAATGATCCTCCGATCGACCGTCAAGTGTCCGGAGTGCGGCCACCTCGAGACAGAGACCATGCCAATCGATGCTTGCCAGTACTTCTACGACTGCAAGGGCTGCAAGACCGTGCTCAAGCCCAAGGCTGGCGACTGCTGTGTATTCTGCTCCTACGGCACCGTGAAGTGCCCTCCGATCCAGTCCGGCGATCCTCATTGCTGCTCGAACTGAGCCACCACCGTCGGAGCGGGGGGCCGCTTCCCCGCCTTGCTCAGAGAACGTTGGATTTCAGGTTCGTTTCCTCCGCCAAGCTTTTCAATCGTCGCTATAGGACGTTCAAATAGCTCGATAATCTGGATCGGCTTAGCACCGGGAAGCAGTCGCTACACACTGGTACATGGAGCGGAGTGGCGCTCTCAAACTCGGGCGAACGTTGGGCCTCCGAGATCGAAAGGATGCTCGCCGCGCTACGAATGGAAGTCGCCCTTAAGCGAATTTCTGATTCGCTGGACGACCTAATCACCTCGCACATGAAGCGGCTCGCAAGGCCGGCGATGCGCTGGCGCGCACCGTGACGCGCGAAGCCGCTGACGAGCCCGCCATGGCGATGCCTTCTCTTGCGTACCGTCAGGAGCGCCGCGCGGTCACCGGGCGCGCATCGACCAAGGCAACCTTATATCTTCGAGACGGAATATCTTCGAGGCGGAGCACGTTTCACGCTGGCTGGTCTCGCACAGCCCCGGTGGCGCCGCTTTCTGCTCGCGGGGGAGTGGTGTATCGAGCCGCTCCCGTGCCGGCGGTACGGCGCGCGCCGGTCGCACGGTACTGCCCGCAAAGGTAACCTGCCGGAAGATCGTAATGCGAAATATCGAGGTAACCGCAGTTCTGTCTGGAGACTTTTTGAGCAGGGTGCGACTATCATGATGTTCAGCGCCTCTTCGCACGGACGCTGTGAGGCAAGGTGGGTCGATCGCGGTCGGTGTGACTTGGTGCGGCATTGCAGCGGTCCAGAAAACTTGCCTGGTGCAAGAGCATCTGGCGAAATGAAGGACTGATTCGGGCTCATGCCTCTTCGCTTCACCCTGAGACAACTCGAGTATTTCGTTGCCGTGGGCGAAGCGGGATCCCTTGCCAAGGCTGCCGAGCAGGTGAACGTCTCGCCGCCCGCGATCTCGGCGGCGGTCAGCCATCTGGAAACCGAGTTCGGCATCCAGCTCTTCGTTCGAAAGCATTCACACGCATTGTCCCTGACCGCCGCCGGCCGTGTCTTCGCGAGGGAAGTCGCCCAGCTGATCGCCAATGCCGAGGCTTTGCACGATGTCGCCGCCCATCTCGCTCACAAGGTTCGAGGTCCGCTCGCGGTCGGGTGCCTGCTGACGTTCGCGCCGCTCGTCGTTCCCGGGGTGCGGGCCGGATTCGAGGAGCTCTACCCCGACGTCCGCTTCAGGCAATTCGAGCGCAACCACAGTCAACTGATGGAGATGTTGCAACGCGGGGAGATAGACATCGCCCTGACGTACGACCTGGGCCTCCTGCAGGACATCGTGTTCGAACCGCTGATGGAGCTGCCGCCTTATGTCGTGCTGAGCCCGTCGCACCGGCTTGCGGCCCGGGAGCGCATCTGTCCGGAGGAGCTGGTCGAAGAGCCGCTCATCTTGCTCGACCTGCCTTACAGCCGGGAATACTTCCTGTCGATCTTCACGAACGTGGGATTGCGCCCGAACATCGTCGAACGAACGACGGATATCACCGTCATGCGAGCGATGGTTGCCAACGGGATCGGCTATGGGATTGCCAATATCCGTCCGCTCACCTCGCACTCGGCAGACGGAAAGGCCCTGGTGTACAAGGCGCTGCAGACCAAGACCCGGCCGCTCGTCATGGGAGCCGCGCTGCCGGCGGCGGAGCATCGCACGCTCACCATCCGCGCCCTGATCGATTACTGCCGCAAGTTCGTCGCCGAGCAGGAAGTATTCGGCACGGTGCTGACCGACGTGCCCGAAGCCGGATCGGATCTCCGCGCCGCCTTTTGATCGGCGCGCCTGCGGCAGCGCAAACCTTCTGCCTTTGGGAAATCCGGCTGGAGCGGGTCAGGGATCGCCCGGTACGCCATAGGAAGGCGCCGCCGTCGGATCCAGGCCCCGGGTCACGTAGTCGGTCATCTGAGGCTGCCAAACCGACCACAGTTCGCGCAACCGGACGATCGGGGCATCATCCCAGTCGACCCGCAGGTCGACGAGAGGCCACGACACCTTGTCGACCACGAGCAGGCCGGCGGATCGAACAGAACCGGCCTCGCCGCCAAGCTCCATCGCCCGTTCCAACGCCGCGAGGAGTCGTTCGGCGAGATGGGCATCCGCAATCTCGGCGAACCGTTCGACCATTGCCTGCAGAAGTCCGGCGCTCGACAGCAGGTTTCCTGCCGCTGCCGCGTTCTCGCCGAGATGATGGCCATTGATTCCGAGCGCGTTCGAGCCGGTGAACGCGCAACTGCGTCCCGCCCCGTCGACGCAGGCGAGTTGACGATATTGGGCAGTGTCGCCGGCCTCCGATCGCAACGCGGCAATCGTCTGTTCGGCAGACGATCCGCGGGCGAGATGGTCGAGCCCCGACGGGCCGAGGCGGGGATCCGTGACGTTTTGCGTCGCCACCACGCCGACGCCGGCCCGTGCATGCGCGCATCGGGCGGCGACGGCGGGGCTGGACGACGAGACTGCGATGCCGAACATCCCGGTTCTGCTGCATCGGCCAACGATCGAGAAAGTCATGGTGCGGTCCTCGGAGATCAGGCGGTAAATCGCTGCGCGGGCGAGCGACTCTGGCGAAGCCGCGGGACGAGGCCAAGCAGGAGGTTCGGAACCGCTGGTTCAGCTAAACCGATGCCGGCGGCCCGCAACGCCGAACGCCGCTTCGAAAATCGCGAAGCATTCCTTCGGCAAATACTTGCGACGACGGAGGTGTCGACCACTCCTTTTTGCGCGTGAGGGAAGCTATTCAAGGTCGAGCGGGTTCCCCGGAAACCCCTGCTACGAAGGATTGCATCCATGACCTCGCTCGGCGACGGGCTGCCATGACGGCGCGGCAGATGAAGCTCGGCACTTTCCTGACGACGGGAGGCGAACACAGCGGCGCCTGGCTGCACAAGGACACCCCGAGCCAGAGCCGCGTCAGCTTCCCGCCGTACCTGGAGATCGCGAAGGTCGCGGAAGCGGCGCTGTTCGACCTGATCCTGGTCGGCGATGTCGTTCCGGCGTTCGACACGCCCGTGGAGATACTGAAGCACAACGCTGGCAGCGAGCGGCTCGACCCGTTCATGCTGGTCGCCGCGCTGGCCGTCACGACCAGGCACATCGGCATCGTCCCGACAGGCTCGGCCTCGTTCGAGCAACCGTTTCACATCGCGCGCCGGATCGCCTCTCTCGATCATCTCAGCGAAGGTCGCGCCGGGTGGAACTGCGTGACGACGGCGAACACGTCGATGGCCTGGAACTTCAACCTCGACAGCCATCTGCCGCCCGAGCAGCGCTACGCGCGGGCCGAGGAGTTCGTCGATGTCGTGACCGGGCTTTGGGACTCCTGGGACGACGATGCCTTCGTGCGCGACAAGGCGAGCACCGTCTACTTTCGTCCCGAAGGCCTGCATGTGCTGAACCACCGCGGAACCCACTTCAGGGTGCGCGGCCCGCTGGACCAGATTCGCTCGCCGCAGGGCCGTCCCGTCGTCGTGCAGGCGGGCTCGTCGGAACCCGGCCGGGCGCTCGGCGCGCGTACCGCCGATGTGGTGTTCACCACGCACCAGACCCTGGAGGCGGCGCAGGCCTTCTATCGCGACATCAAGGAGCGTGCGGCGCGCTTCGGCCGCGATCCCGGGCAGGTGCAGATCCTCACGGCCCTCATGCCGGTGATCGGCGCAAGCAGAGCCGAAGCCCATGCCAAGCTCGACGAGCTCGACGATCTCACCCCGTTGCCCGTGGCGATCGCGCGCCTGAGTGCGATCCTCGGCGACATCGACTTGTCTTCCTATGCACCGGACGAGCCGTTGCCGGAGGAATTGCCGTCGGGGCAGGGGATCCTGAGCCGTCGCCAGTCGGTGCTCGACCGTGCCAGACGGGAAGGCCTGACCCTGGCCCAGCTCGCGAGGAAGATCTCCGGCACGCGGGGGCATTGGACGGTAACCGGCACGGCAAGCGACGTCGCCGATGCCATGCAGTCGTGGTTCGACGGTCACGGTACCGACGGCTTCCTCCTGGTGCCGCCGCGCACGCCTTCGTCGCTCGAGGAGTTCAGGACGGGCGTCGTTCCGGAGCTGCAGCGGCGGGGATTGTTCCGTACCACTTACGAAGGCAAGACGCTGCGCGAGCATCTCGGGCTACGCCGCCCGGCGCGCGGGGAAATGTCCGGAGCTGCCTTGAAGCGATAGTCCTTCCTGCAGGAAGCCGGCATCCTGCTCGTTTCATATTCAGTGCAGTTCGATGGACGACGCTTGGTGCCGTATTCGAGCTTCGCATTTTCCAAGCCACTGCTTCCGAAAATCATAATGTCGTTGTGCGCGGGACTGAACCACATAGGGCCTGTCCCATAACATTGCTTGGCGAGCCGCACGCATATGGTCAGATCCAGCGAACTCGAGGGTGATCACGGCACCGCGATCGTACCCACCGTCAACCAGACAACCATGGGTGCGTAGGCGTCATGGCCAGGAAGACCGTCATCGATACCTTGGTCGTGGGTGCCGGACAGGCCGGCATCGCCATGAGCGAACATCTGAGCAAGAACGCCGTGCCGCACCTGGTCCTGGAGCGCGGCCGCATTGCCGAACGCTGGCGCACGGGGCGTTGGGATTCTTTGGTGGCGAACGGCCCCGCCTGGCACGATCGCTTTCCGGGCCTCGAGTTCGAGGGCCTCGATCCCGATGCCTTCCCGGACAAGGAACGCGTCGCCGCGTACTTCGAGACCTATGCGAAGAAATATGCCGTCCCGGTTCGAACCGGAGTGGATGTCCACAAGCTCTGCCGCAACGAGCGTCGTCCGGGATTTACCGCCACGACGTCGGAGGGTCTCTTCGAGGCAGATCGTGTGGTCGTCGCGACCGGCGCTTTCCAGCGTCCGGTCATTCCTCCGATTGCGCCGAAGGACGGCGGGCTGACGCAGCTCCACTCGGCCGATTACCGCAATTTCTCGCACCTGCCGGAGGGAGCCGTCCTGATCGTCGGGGCGGGTTCGTCCGGAGTCCAGATCGCCGAGGAGCTCAATCGGGCAGGCCGGAAGGTGTTCCTGTCGGTCGGTCCCCACGACAGGCCGCCGCGCGCTTATCGGAACCGGGACTATTGCTGGTGGCTGGGCGTGCTGGGCGAATGGGAGGCGGCCACGCCTGCGCCGGGCAGGGAGCATGTCACGATCGCGGTAAGCGGCGCTCGCGGCGGCCACACCATAGACTTCCGCAGGCTCGCGCTCGAAGGCATCACGCTGGTCGGCCGCGCCGAGGCTTTCCGTGAGGGAGTGGCGACGTTCCAGGGCGATCTGGCCGAGAATATCGCGCGCGGCGATGCGAACTACCGCGCGGTGCTCGATCGCGCGGATGCCTACGTCGAACGGAACGGGCTCGATCTTCCGGAAGATCCGCAGGCGCGCCACGCCCATCCGGATCCGGAATGCGTTACCCATCCGATCCGCAGCCTCGGCCTGGCGGAGGCCGGAATCTCGACGATCATCTGGGCAACCGGATATGCGCCCGACTACGGCTGGGTGCAGATCGACGCCTTCGATGCCAACGGCAAGCCGCGTCATCAGCGCGGAGTCTCGGTCGAGTCCGGGCTCTATTTCCTCGGTCTCCCGTATCAGTCGCGCCGTGGCTCCAGCTTCATCTGGGGCGTCTGGCACGACGCCAAGTTCGTGGCCGACCACATCGTGATACAACGGGAATACCAGGCCTATCGTGACGCCTCGCAACGCAAGGCCGCCGAATGAGGCGGGACAGGTAGCGACAGCGAGATCGTTCTTCATCGAACCCGGAAAGCTGCAGGAGTTCCTCGATGCCGACGCATGAACGCATTCGCATGTTCAATACCAAGAACACCTATCCTAACCAGGCGCTGGACAACGACCTCTGCCAGGCCGTTCGTGCCGGCAATACCGTCTACGTCCGCGGCCAGGTGGGAACCGACTTCGAGGGCAACCTCGTGGGGCTGGGCGACGCGCGGGCGCAAGCCGAGCAGGCCATGAAGAACGTCAAGCAGCTGCTCGAGGAAGCCGGCAGCGATCTTTCGCACATCGTGAAGACGACGACCTACATCATCGATCCGCGATATCGCGAGGCGGTCTACCAGGAGGTCGGCATGTGGCTCAAAGGAGTCTACCCGATCTCCACCGGACTGGTCGTCTCGGCGCTCGGGCAGCCGCAGTGGCTCATGGAGATCGACGTGATTGCCGTGATTCCGGATGATTGGAAGGCCGACCGGCGCTGAACCGGAATCCGTTCGCGACCGGGCGCCCGCAGCGACTCACGCAGCCTGCAGCCGGTTGACGAGCCGCTGCATGAACTCCTCGCAGAGCGCGATCTGATCGAGGGTGATCCATTCGTCGGGCTTGTGGGCCTGCTCGATGGAGCCGGGACCGCAGATGACCGTCGGCAGGCCGGCCTCCTGGAAGAGGCCACCTTCGGTCCCGAAGCTGATCTTCCCGGTCGCGTTGGAGCCCGACAGGGACTTCGCGACCGACGTGACCTCGGCTGATTCCTCGGTGCTCAATGCCGGATATTGGGACTTGAACACGAAGTCGATGCGCGCATCGGTCGAAACGCCCGTCATCTCCTTTTCGAGAAGGACAGCCTGCTCCTTCAGAAGCGCCAGGTATTTCAACGGATCGTCGCCGGGAATGTAGCGGAACTCGAATTCGAAGGCGCAATCCTTCGGGACGATGTTCATCGCGGTTCCGCCATGGATCGTCCCGGTGTGGATCGTGGTGTACGGAGGGTCGAAGTCCCGATCGAAAGGTCCGAACTCCGCGCGCTGGCGCGCCATCGTCCGCAATCGGTAGACCAGATCGGCCGCGATCTCGACGGCGTTCACGCCGCGATGCGCCAGGGCCGAATGGCTTTCGTGCCCATGTACTTCGCAGCGATAGCGCTTGTTGCCCTTGTGCGCGGTGATCACCTTCATGTTCGTCGGCTCGCCGATGACGCAGTACCGCGGCCGGGTCGGCAGGCTGGCGATGTGCTCGAGGAGGCTGGGCGCGCCCTGGCAGCCGACTTCCTCGTCGTACGTGAAAGCGAGATTTATCGGCGTGCTCGATGTGGCCGAGGCGAACGCGGGGACCTGGGCGAGCACGACGGCGAGGAACGATTTCATGTCGCTGGTGCCGCGCCCGAAGAGCCGCCCGTCCTTCTCGACCAGCTCGAAAGGATCCGTCGACCAGTTCTGGCCGTCCACGGGAACGACGTCGGTGTGGCCGGAGAGCAGCAGACCGGGGCGATCGGGCGATCCGATCGTGGCGTACAGGTTCGCCTTCTTGCCGGTGGCGTCGAAGATCAGGGTGCTCTCGATCCCGTAGCGCCCGAGATATTCCCGTATCCACTCGATCATCGCGAGGTTCGAGTGACGGCTGATCGTATCGAATTCGATGATTTGCCTGAGGAGATCCAGCGTGGATGACGTGGGACGGCGTGACATGAACCGCGAAATGCCTCTCTACGGAAAGCGGCATTCATCGCCGTAAATGTAAATATGGCAAGAGCGTCGGGCGAATGTGAGATAGACGCAAACGGTGTGCCGCCCGAACCGGCGGCAGCCCTTCGTCGCGGTGGGGCGCCGGGCCGGTCGTCGATGGCTGCAGGGCGGCATGCGGTTGGGCCGTTTTGCCGGGGTTAGGAAAATCCTAAGCAGTGATGCGGAAAACCGTAATTTTCTGGATGCAATCGGAATCCTACGCTCTTGCGACGCTGAGCTTTCGCACGGCCCCGGCAAGGACCCTTCGGTCTGGCCCGGCGGGACGAAGCGGTGGCTGTACGGGGCGAAAAGGGCTTCCTGGTCTCCTGATGCGATGTGACGATGGAGTCCGGTGAAGAAGGGGGCGGTGTGACAGGTACAAGAAAGATGGCCCTCGGCATGCTGATCGGTCAGGCGGCCGGCAACCATGCGGCTGCCTGGCTGCACCCGGAAGCAAATGCGCATGGCGCGACGGACATCGACTATTTCCGCAGCCTTGCGCAGGAAGCCGAGCGTGGCCTGTTCGATCTTTTCTTCATCGCCGACACCCCGGCGGCGCGGATCGACAACCTCCACGCCTGGAGTCGATTCCCGATGTTCATGAACGTGTTCGAGCCGGTGACGCTGCTCACCGCTCTCGCCGGCGCGACCCGGCGAATCGGATTGGGCGGCACGGTCTCGACGAGCTTCTCGGAGCCCTACAACGTGGCTCGCCAGTTCGCCTCGCTCGATCATATCTCGGCCGGCCGCGCGGCATGGAACGTCGTGACGTCGGCCAACGATTA
>Ga0182738_1002428_pt1 | contig 22093 bp, 27 predicted proteins | sample eDN5th30CBELigMG_FD_128876 | JGI IMG/M metagenome (GOLD analysis project Ga0182738, IMG submission 128876) | Enriched Miracle-Growth compost microbial communities from Emeryville, California, USA - eDNA 5th pass 30_C BE-Lig MG (version 2)... ...
CAATTGATAAATTGATGTGTTAAATTATAAATAAGCATAAAATACATAATTACGGAATCGTCTATACTTCTTTAAATAAAATAAAAAAATGAGGGAGTACACTGCCGATTGCTGATAATATTGACTTGGTATTCTCCTCCCCTAAAAGACGATTATCTCCACGAACACAAAAACGCCCAAAACCCTTGCTGTTATTGGGTTTATAGGCGTTCCTCTCAAATTATTAATCTAACTCATGCGGACAAATCAGCTAACCTTTTTCTCTCTTTACTCTTTCTCAATTTATCCTGTTGCTTCCTGTAATCAGATTGACATTTATCGCATCTGATTTGACGTTGTTTAGGTTTAGTTATTAAATCACCACATACCATGCAATCAATCTCATGAAGCAGATTCTTCCTTAAATTCTTGATTATTTCATTACCAAATGACTCAAAAAGTGTTGTTTTAAATTTACTATTCTTAACTTTAAATAAGTATCTTACTAATATGTCAGAAATTTGCTGTGCATCTGGATGAACTTTTAATAACTCTTCACGAATCTTTATGTAGATATATTGTTTCTTATTGTCATTTTCATTAACTTCATCTTCCGCAGGTAAGTATTCCTTTTTATTTCTATCCCATTGAGTATATGTATTAATTATTTTTTTATCGATTCCTTCATTTACTATGTAGTTATCATCTTTTACATTTTGCTTCCACATTAACTTTTTATAATCAAACTTACCAATAACACTTTTAAAATGAATATTCTTATTAATGATAATATCCTCAAGACGGTTAACTGTACTATTATTCTTTTCTAAATACGATTCCTTATTTTTAGCATATTTAAACAGATAAGGAAGTTTCTGTTTATCATAATGATTCCATTCAGCTTTTACATCATCCGGCAATTTCACTTCATCTAAAGTTTTAGCCATATCAATAATATGATTATTATAACTACACATTTTTTTAATAAGAGCGTAATCTTCCACTGGATCAAAATCATCCTTGTTAAATATCTTGGAAATGGTGTTAGAAATAATTCCGATATTAGCTTTAAAGGCGATCTGCAAGCTCTCAAATATTGTATTACTGTTAATTTCCTTCGGTGCAGATACTCCCATTTCATACTCTAAAGGAACAACATCAAGTTTCTCTAAGTTATTCTTCATAATTTTTATAATCGTTTTTGAAGGTGAGACCATAATTTTGTCGCCATCATAGTCCATCATCAAAATTTTTGAGGCAGCAGCATCTTGGGCACTTACATGTACTGCTTTAGTCAGAAACCATTCTTCCATTTCATCTGATTTAGTATTTTCTCTGAGTACATGTTCAAACGATAAGGCTGGCGCTCTCATAAGGTCGACAGTACCTTGATCATATAGATTACAATAAATTTCATTCTCTGTTAACAAACCTTTTGGATTCTTGATTCCCAGAAAAATATTTTCCATTACTGCATACCAGTCGGGTAACACATATGTATACTTACCATTAATATTTAATTTACCTGCTTTAGCTTCCTTCAACATCTTCTTCTTTCTATTCTTAATTGCCATTTTACTATTTTCATCGTTAAGTAATGCTGGATACAGATTGATAGCTTTTTGAAACTCATTCATATCTGGGTTTCCATCCTCAGCACCTAACACCTTTATCATTGTGTCAGCATCAGATCCCATAAGCTGAATCTCATCATTAGTTAATCTTGCTAGTTCCATTAAATCCTCGTTATCTACATATACTAACGATTGAAGATACTGATAATTCAGCTTCGCATCAGGTATGCTATCTTCTTCAGGATTCATATAGGCAGCTTCGCATTCATACTCCTTGAAATTATCCTTATAGACTTGCCATGACTCTTTAGGGTCATCTTTATTTATGTAATGTTTCCACATTTTAAACTGGGATTTGAAGAAAATTATCTGTATGTCATCCTCAATAATATCCCATTCTCTACCATAAACATCAGTTACCTTTGGGTTTTCAGTAAATTTATCGAAGAAAACTGGAGATAAGCAGCCTTTCATAAACGGAAGCCTAAATTGCAGATTCTTATAGACACCTTCACCAAACAATTCTTCACTTACTTTAGGTAGATACATGCCAGCACCATCTGTAATTTCTAAATTTACCGTGTAGTCATATTCTCTTTCTATCTCAAATGTATCTCTGCTAATAAAATCAACTGTTTTATGCTCAAGGGATACTTTTACATCATCTACAACTATACATTTATCAATATCGAAACCTTCCCATTTGGAACTGGCACTGCTTGCTAAAGCTTTGTACGCAAGAAATTTATTAACACTCATTCCTCCATTTTCATTTATTGCTTTAATACTTAACCCTGCTGTAATAATATTCTCAATTTCATTCCAAGATTCTTCAAGTATAAATACTGCTTTCTTATCCCTAATTTGACCACTAGATGAAGACCAATAAACATAGCGATTATCATTGTAGTAGAATCCATAATCCAATAAACTTTTGAATATTTCATAATTGAATATTTCAACCACAATTAACTTATCGGAAAACTGATCCTTTTCCATATTAAGCTTTCTAGTTAATGTGGATTCAAATAATCCAATCTTAAGGGCATCAGTTAGTTTTAGCTTATTAAGTATCCGCCCTACTTCTTTATTGTCTTCTTTATGTAATCGAGTTAATTCATCATTCTCTTTTACAATCGCATCTTTTAAATATTGTTTCAATCCTGCATTAGATATTTTCTTACCTTCAAAATACTTTTTAAATTCCTCATTATAATTTTTCTCATTGAATACTTCTTCATTCAAGTACGTGAGATAATTAAGGCTTCTTTGATGAGATTTAATTTTCTTCTCATATTTTTTAATATCCACTTTTGATTCAGCTTTTTTCATTTTAATTTTCAATTCTGAAATATCATTCTTAATCTCTTGCTCAGCTTTGGTTAACCTACGTTTATCATGTAATCTATCCTTCAAAGTTTTGATTTCCTGTTCTCGCTTAGTAAAAAACACATCTGTTGACACCGAGTAAACATAAACTTGATTAGTTAATAAATTTTCCAATTAGCATTCTCCCTTTATAATTAATTTTCTGACTAAATTTGACCAATAGAATATGTAGAATAAACTTAACCCTTACAACTTACGAATATGTAAAATTTTCATTTTGAGCGCCAGCGAAACCTAAGCAACTTGTTTGCGTCAGGTAGAATATTTCTAACGAAATATTCTTTATACTCTTATTTAATTATTATTTAAACTATTAAATTAACTATTATGTAAACTATTATGTAAACTATTCTAATATTTATTATTATGTTTCTTATTATGACTCTTATAGCGAGGATCAAGAGCCTGATTCCCTTCTGCCCCAAGGGATTGACGAGTTATGTAAAAAACCAATTTCCCTTTATTCAAAAAGAGCTTCCAATTCTTCAACAGTCATTTCCTTTTCGTAATAACTCATTTCCTGTTCAGATAAACCAATTTCTTCTTTTTCAAAACTCATTTCTACTTTTGGATTATCTGTTTCCATATTTTCCGAACTCATTTCCTGTTCACTAAAACTCATTTCCACTTTTGATGAATTCATTTCTTCTTTTGCAGAATCCATTTCCACCAATTTCTTAGGATTGAATATAGGAATATACCTTGAAGACGGCTCTTCCCCTTTGCTTATTTGCATATCATAATTTTTAGGTCTGATTTCTTCTAACAAGGGAACGCTATCTATGTTTAAACTAAGTAATTTTTCAATATGATTATGTACAGTAGTGACTAGCTTATAATTCAAATGTTCAGATATTGTGCTTAATTTCCAATACATTTGATGATTTACATCTACGGATGGTTTATAAGCCTTTAGCAAGAATAAGTATGTAACAAATTCATTTCTAGTTAACTTTTCATTTATCAGAAGTTCAAAATCATCTAGTGTTACTAAGAAAAAATTAATCGGCTTTATTGATTCCCCTGACTTGTTCTTTGTTTCCTTATGATTGGGAATATAGTTCGTATACCAATGCAACGTCTTTTGATTCTTTTTAGTTTTCGGATTGTATGCAGTATGTAATTTTTCAGTAATCAAAGGAACTTCCTTTTCTTCATCAATAACTATTCCATCTGTATGTGTTGAATACCTAGCGTTTGTAACTCCTTTGAAATGTTGAAGCCTTTTCAAGACAACTTTTAATTGCTTCGAACTGCAGCCAATATATTCAGCAAATTGAGTGTAGGTTAACGTAAACTTGTTCATCATCATAAATTGAAGAAAAATAAACACAATAAGCTCTAATTCAGTGAATTTTGTATCCCCTTCAATCCATTGTTTCTTTCCACCAATTTCTTCTTGCACAAGCCCTTTAATGTTATTTTTCGTGTATATATCATCAAATAATCCATTTGGAATGGTTGCATACTTCATGCCTGTTTCTTCAATGATTCTCCTAATTTCTTCTTTCTCTTGACCTATAGCTATTGTTCTTTGCTTTCTTGCCAATTACATCTCTCCCTTGAAACGTATTTCGATATAAGGAGTGAGCGAACTCACCCCAATAAGTTATGTAAAGCTAATATGTATTAATAAAAAAGTTTAAACATATGTAGTCAATTAAAAATTAAACCAATAATTTATCCAAGCTTATTTACACTTGCTAATTTACCTCTTGTTCGATTATGTTTTATAGTTTTAATATCCAATTGGATATTTTTCACAACTTCACTGAGTAAAGATTTTAATTCCCATTTAAATTCTTTTCTATATTCTTGTTCTCTATCTGCAGCGATTTTCAAAACCTTTTCCATTATTTTAATTTTCGATTCTGCAACCGAACGTTTTTTATCTGCACGTCTATTCTTACTAGAACGCTCATAATTTAATCTCGTTTTATTTTCTTCATGAAATTTAATACATTGTTTATACTCATCCATAAAGAACTCTGCTCCAATTTTCTTGAATGTAACATCTAACATATTATAGTTGTATGCTTTCTGTTCTTCGGTAGCTGATTCATGGACATAAACACTATCACGTCTTATCGATGGTAGTACTTCAAAGGCAATAAACTTTTGGAACTCAACTGCTGAATCACTTTCACCTTTCATCGCAAGTAAATAAACATATGATTCAGGAATAAAATCACCTTTGCCCACTGCTGGGTAAGAATAACTTGAAAGATGTTTATTAACTCTATCCCAACGTGTATATGATTTCCCGTTCACTTCACGAACCCATCCTAATCCTGCAGCTACATTACTTGCATCAAACTCAATCGCAGTTCCATTTTCTTTCACTTTTAATTCGAATACTCCATTAGAAAAAATTTGAATATCTTTGCTCATTTATATCTTCTCCCTTGTTTTTATTTTTTTAATCGTTAAATATTATTCTCTCTGCCTTATCTAACAGCCTATTTCTCTCTTCTCTTGTCATGCTAATCAATCCAAATCTCTATATTCATTTTTGATTGTAGCCTTAATATCTTTTGCTGTATGACCACTTTTTTCCATTCCTTGTTGTAGTAATTTTTTAGCTTCTGCTAATGGATTATCGTTTCCAGCACGATAATTTTTAATTAGCTCCTCAGCAATCTGTTTGCGTTCATCATGTGTATAATTTTTTAAAGCTTCATCAATAATTTTTTGAATGCCGTCTAGCGCTTCTTTTAATTCATCATTCACTTTTCTCACCTCCTTACAAATCGGACTACTCTCACTTTGTCCTATTGTCGCTGTTAAGGAAAGTTATTTGTACATACTTTCTTTTAATTTAAATATTCCACTTTTTATTTCTTCTCCATGACTTCCACCATCGTTATCTGGTACATCTAAGAATAAAGTCCAACGTATGTAAGTATCCGTTATATCCCACATACGAATTGTCATCTCATCTTTTCCTTTATTTAAATAAACCCGATCTAAATCCCAATCATTAATTATTACATCCTTTTTTCCTACTACCTTTTCTGCCAAATCAATAATTTGTTGCGGAAATTTAGGAATTGGCTTAGATAAACAATCGTACGAATCTGAAATCTTTTTAAAACTTTCTGTATTTTTATTCCATTTAAATACACCTTGATCTACTACAAATACATCTGTAAATAAATATTCATTTGAAGGATGCATATCTTCTTTAGCGTCCATCGCTATTTCATATAGTTCATTTACTCTAATAACTTTTTGTCCATTTTTTAATTCCTTTGTACCAAAAACACAATCGCCATCTTCAACCATTATCCAATCTGCTATTGTCATTATTCTTTCTCTCCCTTTTAGTTAGTTGGACTACTCTCACTCGTCCGAAATCTCTGTCAAACTATTACTCTCTCTTTATGTATCATGTCGAATAAAACAGCATATATTCGCCTAATTTAAAATTTTATTTAACTCTTGCGTATAATTCATCAATAGCTTCATCTAATGCTTGAATATCACTTTCTACTTCTTCGTTTATGTCATCCTCGTCAATTGCAAAAACTACTCTTTCTGAAAAGGTGCTTATCCAATCTCTAAGTTGAATCGAACTCATTTCTTTTAAAGTTGGTTGAGCAGGTGCTTCATTTGCTGCATTTACAATCCATTCTTGTTTAAAATCCGATGTTGTTACTTTCCATAACTTACTAATATCAGTAGTATATTTTTTACTATCTTGAGCAGTATTTACAATACTTGTCTCACCTTTTCCAATTGCTTCTTTTATGTACTCAACTACACTTTCGGGAGATTCAAAATCTTGCTCATATTCAATAGTTTGAATTAATCTTTCATTATCAATAAGGAATACTGCTTCAGGTGAATTGGGGTAATGGTCGATGATAAATTCTTCTCCATTTTCAGGATTAACCACTTTTTCGACTTTACGTAATTTGATGACAGTTCCATCTTGTAGCTTAGTAAACTCTTCTTCGTCTTCAATATCACTTTGTAGATGACCAAAAATATCTTCTACATAGCTGTGACCCTCCGCATGGACATCAACAGGAAAAATCGTTCCGTCAAAGTAATGAATATGTGCAATTGGTTTATAAGGTTTTAAATGTTCCAATCTGTGACATTGTTCATTCCAAGATTGATAGAACTCCAATCTATCGGCAACAGCTTGAATACTTTCGGATAGTCCCGCTGGTAACTCTAATTGACAAGCTCCTTTTGGTTTAATTTGCGAAATCTGAAACTCTACATCACCAACTAGTTTATTATTTGATTCTGGGTTAACATCTTCAAAATTGAAAATTCTGTATTCTGCCATTATTAAATTCCTCCTATTATTTGGTCTTATAATATTACTATTACTAAAAACTTAAAAAGTTATTTTTTAATCCCTTTCAATTACTTATGTATTCCTAGGAGTAGCAAATTTCCCTTTAATTTATCTCTATTCTTTCAAAAAAATTTCGGCTTGTTCTCTTTTTATGCAACAGAAATAAGAAATGTTTACAATTTGCTATAAAATCCATCATCAAGTGAATATTTCAAATCAAAGATATAGCCTTTTTTTATCATATTTAATAATTCTTCCTTGCTATAGCGCTCAGCTATTTGACTGATTATTGCACATGAATAATTTTCTACTATCGCCTCAGCAGGGATCTGTGGCATTTTCTTTATGCTACTTATCAATGAATCTATATTTTCTTCCACTAGACTCTTTGCTATGTTATCCAGTTTATATAAACTAATTTCTTTAATCTTTCCTTGTCTAACTTTTGCGATATCGACTACTGTATCCATAATTATTCCCCCTTATATAATTATTCGTGTGACTTCAATGAGACTAATTAATTTTAACTTTTCAAACCACCTCCTTAATATGTCAATGGAATTAATTTCCTTTATGACGATAGAATACTCATTCCATCGTTGTTTTTTATTGACACTCGCATCTCGTCCTGTTAATATAGATTTATAGCAAAAGTACCAAAAAACGAAATTTCCATTTTCGGTACTTTTACAAAGATTACCAGCAAATAAAAATGGTATGAAAAAGCAACAAATTTTTACAAACATGCGAACAGTTTGGTAATGGTGCTAGGTTGCACCATTTAGAAAAATCCCCAAAACTCTAAATAGATATAATTTAGTCGTCCAAAATTTAGACAAGCAAATGTTTAGAAATTAAAATTGTATAAAGAATCAAGACATCCCTTTTTTACGGTTAATAGGAATGTCTATTAGTCGTTACGAAAATTATTGCTTGTTTACTAGTATACTACCAATTTTCAAAAGATGGAATATATTTTTTTAGAAATTTATTGGTAATATTAAATTTTCTCTTGAACAGTAGTAGCAAAAAACTCCTCCGTTACATCAGCTTCATATTCATCCGTTGCTTCCCATTTAATTTCTTCCATATCATCTGTTTCAACATTAAAAATGAACTCTTCCCCAGTAACAGAAGTTACAACTAATTTTGCTCCTGCAATTAACTCTGGATGTGTTAAAAACACTGCTCTTTCAGCTTCTTTAGTACCACTTACTAATTTAGATAGAGTTAACTTTACTTTTCCCATTAAAAAATTTACGATCATTATGTATCGCTCCCTTTAATTTAATTTTTCTCACACAGTGAGATATCTTTTATATCGGCAATTCTTTAATCATCTTTAACTAAAATTTACAATTATTTTACTTTTTGTACTGTAGATAAACCCACAAGCAACAAATATTTCATTTTTGGCGATAAACTTTTCCATTCTATCGATGAAATAAACACTTACCATCCCTCCTCTACCAATTTACTCTACATTTAATTTCATCCTGGACAGTCAACGTTTTTCTTTCACCATAATAATATTTTTCTAATTCATAAATTGCATTATTTATTGCTTTGCAACTTGCATACGAAGGACATGAAGATAATTTTTTATACTTTTTAGAAAACCATTCCTCAATTAACTCTTGAATTTCGATTTCATAGTATGGCTTTATTGCATTAATTACGTGATCCATTACCCAACACCGTCCGTTAAAAATAAATCAGCTGATATATCTTGCAGATGCTTATCAAAACTTTCGCTGAGCAAATAATCTGATATGGAAGTAAATTGAATCTTTTTCATGAACGAGTTAATATAGACTCTTTCATCTTCAATATTCTTTGGTGTCTTGCCAAGTAAGACTGGTGAAGTTGTATAATAAATATCCAGTTCAGTCTTATAAAGATTTCTAGCTAACGATAATTCTCCGTCACAAATGTAGAGACATTGATTCTCGTTAAGCATGTATCCTGCCACTAACCACCCCTCTACTTCAATTAATTTTCCTATCGGATTTTCTTGGCTAATATCAACTAAAAATTTGATTACTTCCATTCAATTCCCCTCTTCCGACTACATTTTATTGTCTGTCGATACCTTAATATTACACCGACTACATTTGTTTGTCAACAACATTCTGTAGTCTTTTTTCAATCTTTTTGCTATAATATAACTAAATAAAAAATACGAGGTAATCAGATGACTAAAAGAGTTAAATCAAACTTAAAAAACATATTAGATACAAGAGAAATATCAATAAGACAACTAGAGTCTCTAACACAACGCCCAGAAGACGATCAACCACGAGTTAAATTTGAAACTATTAGAAGGCTTTATAATGACACCACAATGCAATATCAGCGAGATACGATTGGTATAATTTGTGAAGTTTTAGATGTTGAGTTGTCAGAATTACTTGTACTGATTGATAAAGAAGACGCAGAGAATAAATAACTCTGCTTTTTTTATTGTTCAAAAACACAATTAAACAAATTACTAATCTGATACTTTTTAAATACTTTTTTCACAATACCATTAAAATAGCCATTCACAGACTTTACTTTACGTTTCTTAATCTTGGTAATTAATAACTTCAGTGCTTCAGTTGAAACTGTTTCAGTCTCATGTGAGGATAAATTAAACATTTTAGAGTGTATGTAAGATATTCTGTACAACTCTTCAATTTGCTCCACTGGAAAGAAATAAGCAGCATAATCAGCGAATGATTTATTAACAAAATTTGAAATTGCCTTTGGTTCATCGTTACGAACAGGTTCTTCTGTACGTATATTATTTTCTTGAATATTGTTGTTAGTTTGAGAAAGATGGATAGCTTTTGCATGGTTCAATTTTTCGTCTTTGGATGGTTCAACTTGGGAACAAAAACGATTAAACACATAAACATTACTTGATTTACTACCATTTTTTCTTTCCGTTTCATGTACGCTTAATAAACCTAAAGACTTTGCTTTAACTACCATTCGCTTAAAAGTAGAACGTGAAATACCACTATCCAGTTCATGGGTAGCTGCAACGATTGTAGCTATTTTAGCATTAGCTATACCAGGAATTTTTGCACAGAATCTAATTAATCTTTTTAATCCAATTAGCTCAGATTTACTAAACTTTGATTTAATATCAACCATCCATTGTTCTATGTTATTGTTAAAGTCTTGGATATCTCTAAATTTAGACAGTTCTTTAAACTGTTCAATATTTCCTTGTTTCATGCCAAATAGCCCCTATCATATTAGATTAGTGGCTGCACCAAAGAAACGTATGAAATCCTTGATTTTTTTCAGGGAATATCATACAATATAAGTACTTAATAAGTGTTCCTTTGGACACAGCGAGAGATCTGACTATTGCAGTAGTCGGGTCTCTTTTTTATTGAATTTTTTTAGTTATTAAGATGACTGTTTATGAATTGAGATACTTCTTCTACTGTTAAGCCTATCGTTTTAGCTTCATTTATCAAAGTAATCCATTCCTCGTCTAAATGCATCAGATTATCTCCTTTTCATATTCATAAGTGGACTGGATGGCATTGCTTTTTCTATCAATTCAAAATCTTCTAGAGACTGTAAATAGTTCTGCGTAGTGGATAATTCTGAATGTCCGAGCAGTTTGCTGAGAGTATACATGTCCTTTCCACCGGAATTCAGCATAAATTGTACACTGAAGAAGTGGCGAAACGTGTGTGGAGATACCCTTTTTCCTTTTATGCCTGCTCTTTTACCTGCTTCTTTCACGATATTATCCAACCCAACATGAGATATTTCTTTTCCTTGGTAAGAAAGAAAATAATGATTAGTAGTTATCTTATTTTTCCAGTGCTGCTCTTTTATTCGCTCATAACGGATTAAAATACGTTTTAGTGCTGGAGAAATAAAAACCATTCGTTCCCTCCCCCCTTTCCCAAAAAATACAATACTAGTATCTTTTACATCTACTTTTAATAAATTTCTTACCTCCATGCTCCGCAAACCACAATCACTTAATAATGCAATGACAGCCTTATTTCTCGCTTCCAAATAATTCTTATAGCTAAATGCATCAATCATTGCTTGAACATCATCTACAGTGAATCCTTTCAATACTTTTTTAGGTAATTTAGGAGTTTCTACTTTTTTAGCAATGTTTTCTTTTATGTAGCCTTCCGACTCACACCATGAGAAGAAAGCCTTTATCATCTTAAACATGGATACAATACTTTGGGCTTGCAAACCATCCTTTTGTTTAACCCTTACATAAGCTTTTAAATCATGAACAGTAATGCTCTCTAACTCTGTAATACCTCTTTTTTCTTTTAGAAATCGTTTTAGTTGTTTATACTCTTGATTCTTATTTTTAATCGTTTTAGGAGTAAATCCTTTTGCTTGGCAATGATACATGTACTCTTCTAAAATATCTTCCAATAACATAAAAAACCGCCTTTCCTATTGGTTTAGTTTCCAACAGAATAGGCGGTTTTAATTAGTTTGATGAAAGATTAACCGAAATCAAAGTAAAACCTTAAAGAAAGTTACACTCTATCGTTAATAAAAATGATGTTTAAGTCATCAAACAAACAACAGAAAGTGGTTCAAAGCCTTGTGGCTCTAAGAACTTATTTGCCTTGCTGTTTGTTCATCGCTGACATCATTTGATTGATTTTCTTTTGGGATGGTTTCATTCCCATTTGCATCATCATCATTTTCAGCATTTGCTCGTTAATCGGCGGATTTTTCTTAAGGTAATTCATCATGTATTTACGCGCGATGAAAAATCCGATGGCAATCCCTGCAAGTAATGCAACGATTCCTACAATCGTAATCCACATACTTCTTTCCTCCTTCATGTTGTCTACCACTTAGTGTACTAGACCAGATATTATTATACAATATCTGCCGTGCATTTTCTCTTTTTCAGACAAAATTTCTTTGTTTTATTGGTTTAAGCCAGCCATAACGCCCATTTTCTCTATCAATCGCCAAAAAGTTCGGCTCGTATTTATGAAGCAATTCAAAAAATATAAGTTCTGCATCATAATATCCCTCTGCCTCAATTTGCAGACAATCATTTAAAATTGACAATGCCGCATTGCTTGCATGATCATTTTTAATATAATACCCATCGTCTTTCTGTTCAAACCAATTCTTTTTTTGTGATTCTATTAATAAGACTTGCTGTATTTTCCATACGGGAATAGGCCGAGTTATGTAGTCAATCTGTTTTTGCAAAATGGCTTTTAAAGCAGCATCCTTGGTAGTAGTATGCTCCAAAAATAGATTGTAAATTAATTTTTCTTTTCCGTTATAATGTAGAGCTACACTTTCTTCTATTAAATACAATTGATATTTTCTCATACTCGCTCTCCACCTGCCTTAACGTCTTTTTATTATTATAAAAAGGAACGGGTACAAGGTTTGTCTTTAGCTGTAAAAAAAACAGACTAGTTTTGTCGAATCGAGTTTTTTTTGATAAAAATACCATTAATTTTTAAAAATAGACTTAGGAAAAAAGGAGCAGCATCATGCCGCTCCTTTTTTAGATTTTTCAGCTGATTTTATAATTATTTGTCTAATAATGCTTTTACACGGGCTACCACATTATTTACAGTGAAGCCATACTCTTCTAAAATTTTGTTTCCTGGTGCAGATGCTCCAAATGTGTCAATTGCTAATACATCGCCTTCATCTCCAGCATAACGATGCCAGCCTAAAGAGCTTCCCATTTCTAGTGCAAGACGTTTTTTCACTGTTTTCGGCAATACAGAATTTTTATATTCTTGTGATTGCTTTTCAAAACGATCCCATGAAGGCATGCTTACAACAGAAGTGTGAATGCCTTCTGCTTCTAATGCTTTTTGCGCTTGTACTGCTAAACCAACTTCAGATCCTGCTGCAACCAATAATGCATCTGGCGTTTCTTGTGAAGATGGAGAAATAACATATGCTCCTTTTGATACACCATCATATGCATTTTTGTCTGTATCTTTAATTGTCGGCAAGTTTTGTCTTGTCAACACAAGAGCAGTCGGCTGATTTGTTGATTCAACTGCTAATTTCCAAGCAGCAGCCGTTTCATTTCCATCAGCAGGACGGATAACAGAAAGATTTGGCAATGCACGCAATCCTGCCAATTGTTCAACAGGCTCATGTGTTGGACCATCTTCTCCAACCGCAATGCTGTCATGTGTAAATACATATGTTACAGGAAGTCCCATAATTGCTGCAAGACGGATCGCTGGTTTTAAATAATCAGAGAATACGAAGAATGTTCCGCCAAAGATTTTTACTCCGCCATGCAATGCAGCACCGTTTAATGCAGCACCCATCGCAAATTCACGAACACCAAACCAAATATTGCGGCCATCATAATGTTCAGGAGTTAAATCTTTATCTCCTTTAATCATTGTGTTGTTGCTTCCAGCCAAGTCAGCAGATCCGCCGATAAAAGATGGCAGGTTTTTCGCGATTGCATTTAAAACTTCGCCAGATGAAGCGCGGCTAGCTAAGCTTGAACCTTCTTCATATACTGGAATGTCTTGATCCCAGCCTGCTGGAAGCTCTTCTGAAACAGCTAATTTAAATTGTTTTGCCAACTCTGGAAATTCTGCTTCATATTTTGCAAGCATATCTTCCCATTGTTGTTCTGTTGCAGCACCTTTATCTGCAATTGTTTCTTTAAAATGCGCATATACTTCTTCAGGCACATAAAAATCTTCTTCAAATGTCCATTTATACGCTTCTTTTGTTAATTTTAATTCATCTGCACCAAGTGGAGAACCGTGTGAAGCTGATTTTCCTGATTTATTTGGTGAACCGTAGCCAATGATTGTTTTTACTTCAATGATAGTTGGACGGTTTTCATCTTGTTTTGCTTCTTCTAAAGCACTTGTTAATGCAGCAATATCATTGCCGTCTTCTACTCGGATATATTGCCAGCCATATGATTTAAATCTTTGTTCTACGCTTTCAGAAAAGGATTTGTCTAAGTCGCCATCTAATGAGATATCATTAGAATCATACATAACCACTAGTCTGCCAAGCTTTAAATGGCCAGCTAATGAAGCAGCTTCAGCTGAAACCCCTTCCATTAAATCCCCATCTCCACAAATGCTATATGTATAATGGTCTACAACATTGTATGAATCTCTATTATAAGTTTCTGCTAAATGGCGCTCTGCCATAGCCATTCCAACTGCCATTGCAATCCCTTGTCCAAGCGGGCCAGTCGTTGCATCAACACCAGCTGTATGGCCAAACTCTGGATGTCCTGGCGTTTTGCTTCCCCATTGGCGGAATTGTTTTAAATCTTCAATCGATAAATCATAACCTGATAAATGCAGCAAGCTATATAATAATGCAGATCCATGACCTGCAGATAACACAAAACGATCACGGTTAAACCATTTAGGATTTTTTGGATTATGGTTCATAAAGGAAGTCCAAAGCGTATACGCCATTGGAGCTGCTCCCATTGGCATACCAGGATGACCAGAATTTGCTTTTTCGATACTATCAATTGATAAAGTTCTGATCGAATTAATCGATAGATTATCAATATTTGCTGTCATGTAAAACATCCTCTCATATACAATATTTACTACACTATTATATTAAAGCCGATTGCCTCATAAAACAACTAATAGAATCAATAAATATAAAAAAAGTTTTAATATTTATTTTATTTTTTGCCAAAAAGGCAGTAAAAACCCTTTAATAAAAAGGGTTTTTAGCAGAAGTTTATTTTCATTAAATTTCACAAGCAAAAAAAATTTTTTTCGTTCCAGAAAGCGCAAACACTGCTTGCCGCTCCTTTTTTGGCAAAATAAAAAGAAATTGCATTAATGCAATTTCTTTTTATTTTGCATATCCTTTAATTTTTGTGGTGTTACATCGTCCCCATTTGGATCATAGATAGTTACACCTTCTAGCGTATTCAGCATCGTCGAACGGAAGCTCTTTAAATATTCTGCTCGAAGCGCTGTCTGCTCTTTTACTTCAGCTTCTGTTAAACCTCTTTCTTTTTTTTTCTTTGCCAGTTCATTTATGCGTGCTAACTTAGTATCAGAAATCATACAAAACTCCTCTACTCTCTATAGTATTTATCCCTTTAAAACAAAAAGCCTCAGCCAATTGCAAAAGAAATTTGTCATCATTATTTTAAAGTACGATTATACCATAGGAAAAGAAAATGCGCATGTTCTTCACTCTTCATGCTGTTTTTGCTCTTTGTATTCTTGATATCTTCTATGTACAGTAGCTTTTGACACGGAAAAGCCAAACCCTCTCAGCGTTGCCGCAATTTCTGCAAAGGTTAAGCCGCTTTCCTTTAATTTAGCGATTTCCTCAATTGGGACATCCTTACGCAGCCTGCCCGCATTATCACCTTGATTTTTCAGATTTTCCGCTGGGTTATAGCCTTTTTCAATGGCTCTTTTCATGCCCCGTTTAATTTTGATATTATGGATTTTGCGCTGATACTCCTCAACGAGGCCAACAATCTGCAGCACCATCGAGTCTGCATCGGAAAGCGCCAATTCGCCAGAATGGGAAATGCTATAAAGCTTTACATTTTCTCGCAAAATGCAGTGCAAAATCGCAATCTTGGCATTCCCTCTTCCAAGCCTAGTTTCATCCTGGATTAAAATAGCCCCAATATCTTTATCCTTTATTCTTGTCAAAAGCTCCAGCATGCCGTCCCGCTCTAATTCAAAGCCGCTTGCCTGCTCTTTTATTATATCCACCACATGAAAGCCATGCTCTTTTGCAAGCAGAAGCAGCTCTTCTTCCTGCCTTTTTAAAGAGGTTTCCTGCTCCTTTTTATCTGTACTTACTCGACAATAAATAATTGCATTCATGTAAAGCATCACCGCTATCTCTATTTTTCTGTTTATCCAAAAGAAAATTATAAATTATTCGTCCAACAAAATATGTATACTGAATTTTTGATTGGCTGCTGTCACTCGGAAGCCAATTGAATATTTTCATCCTCTGCTTTTACCGGAATGACAATCACTTCCCCTGCTTTCAGCTGATTAGCAGGCAGCTCGTTTTCTGTTGCCACCCATTCAATAAATTGTTTTTGGGACATCCGGTATTTCCCATGATATTTTTCGGAAATCTTCCATAATGAATCCCCTGTTTCGACCTTAATTGTTACATACTGTTTATTGTTATCTGCATTATTATACAGCATAATCATAACACACGCTGCCAAACTGCACACTAATAGAATAATAGAATAAGAATATTTTGCCCAAATTTTTTGCCACATGACATCTCACCTCAGTAGAATATACGTTCGTTTATATCCCATCTTAATACGAACAAATGTTTTATGTCAACAAAAAAATCAGAACTTATGTTTGTATCCATTTGCAATACATGCTATAATTGTCACAAGAAAAATTGACTAGAGGTGCATACCATGCAAAAACTTTCTAAAAGGCAGCTAGATATATTGGATTATATAAAAGATGAAGTGCGTCAAAAAGGATATCCTCCCTCTGTTAGGGAAATTGCTGAAGCAGTTGGCCTTGCGTCAAGCTCGACTGTGCATGGCCATTTAGCGAGATTGGAAAGCAAAGGACTAATCAGAAGAGATCCGACCAAACCTCGCGCTATTGAAATATTAGATTTAGAAGAAAACACTATACCAAAATATAATATTATCAATGTTCCAGTTGTAGGCAAGGTAACAGCAGGCATGCCGATTACTGCGATTGAAAATGTCGAGGAATACTTTCCATTGCCAGAAAGGCTTGCTCCAAGCAATGATGTATTTATGCTTGAAATTATGGGCGAAAGCATGATTGAAGCAGGCATTTTAAATGGGGACTATGTCATCGTGCGCCAGCAAAGTTCTGCGAATAATGGAGATATTGTGGTTGCAATGACAGAAGATGATGAAGCAACGGTAAAGCGCTTTTTTAAAGAAAAGGATTCTATTCGTCTGCAGCCGGAAAACAGCACAATGGAACCGATTATTTTGAAAAATGTAACTATCCTTGGAAAAGTAATTGGAGTATATCGCCATATCCAATAATGCTGTCCGATGCATCCTCCTTAGCAGTGCAAGGAGCACAGATTTTCAGCAAACCTTCTCATTACATCCATGAAGCAAACGGCCATTTCTGGTCGTTTTTTTATTTGCCGCCTCTTTTTCCGTATTGCTCCTCCATTTTGTACATTTTTTCGCCTATCGGGAGTATAGAAAGTTATGCCGCATCATTTTTTCTGAATATTTGGTATTATAAAAAAAGAACATCTACTAGAATGACATCCTATTCACTTTCTGCAACTAAATAAAAGAAAGGAAGGAAAACTATGCACAGCACCGGAATTGTTAGAAGGCTAGATAAAATTGGAAGAGTCGTTATCCCAAAAGAGCTAAGAAAAAGCCTAGAAATAAAGCAGAATGACTTATTGGAGATTTTTACAGACGAGGAGAAAATTGTGCTAGAAAAATATCATCATGATTGCTACTGCATGGTAACAGGAGAAGCGACTACTACGCCAATCCTATTGGCAGACGGAAAAATCACCGTAAGCGAAAAAGGACTTCAGCTGTTAAAAAAAGAGCTTCCTTCGATATTGGCAAATGAGCAGGAATAAAGTTGCCGCAAGCTGTTTTTTATAAAGCCTGGCTGCTCTTTTTTTTGCTGCATAAAAAATGGAACGAAGAGAATAGACCATTCACTTCGTCCCATTTGCATGCAGCATCTCGCGAAACAGCTCGTCAAGCGCTAGCGTCAGGTCTCTTTCGTTTTCTGGACCACCTGGAATAGAACTTGCACTTTGTTCGATTGTTTGCAGCTGCTGCTCAATAAACTTGTTTATTGTAGAATTTTCCTGATAAAGGCTGACACCGCTCCTTTTGGCTGCCATTAGGTCTGTCAGCTTTTGTGTCAGCTCCTCTTTCTCCACTAGTTCCCCCACTAGCAGCGAAAAATGATTGGGCGGAAATGTTTGTTTTTGTTTAATCCATTGGCAGGCCAGTAAAGGACGCAAAATATGGAGGACCATTTTAGTTGTTTTTGCTTCCATCGAGCTGCTTTTTTGTGCATTTTTTTTAGCCATTTGCATGTAATGGTAATAGCAGGCGCGGGGATTAAAAGCTTGCTGCTGAATTTCCCTCAGCCTTGCTGTAAAATAACCCTGTTGCTGATAGACCTTTTCTGCCTGCAGCCATTCTAACAGCGATGGATTGGATTTACGCAAAAGCCTTAATGCCTTTGTCAGCTCCCAGCCGCTTATTTCTATATTATCTGTAGCGGGAAGTTCGATGACATCCCTGTTTGTATCCAATGATAAATACCATTCTTTTGGGTGCAGATAAATAAAACGAATGTCAAAGTCGCTATCCGGTGAAGCAAGTCCATAGGCGCGGCTTCCTGCTTCACACGCATAAAGGATGTGGATATTCCGCTCTCGTTCTAGTTTGGCCAGCTTTTGCTGCATCTCTATGCTCATTCGCTTTCCCAGCCTTTGCAGACATCCACCCAGCCTTTTGCATTTCCAAGCGAATATAATTCTTCCATTGTTACTTCAATCGCGGAATTGCTGCTTCCACACGCCGGAAAAACGGTAGAAAACCGTTTTAAAGATTCATCCAAATAAACCTCTAAATCTTCTTTGAGCCCAAAAGGACAAACCCCGCCGACTGCGTGTCCTGTTTTTTCCAATACTTCTTCTGCTGCAAGCATTCGCGCCTTTTCGAAAAACACGGCTTTAAATTTTTTATTATCCACTTTGCCGTCGCCTGCTGCAACAATCAATAGCGCATCTTCGCCTTTGCGGAAGGATAGCGTTTTGGCAATCCTTTCAGGCTGTACACCTAATGCATCCGCTGCTTCTAGCACAGTGGCGCTCGATTGCGAAAATTCTTGAATTTCCATATCTTTATTCCATTTTTTCAAATATGCTCTTACTTGTTCAATTGCCATATTATGTAACACCTCTAAATATTTTTACTATTTTAACAATATACCACTTGCCTGGCTTTATCTCAAACAGTACTTTTAATCCATAAGAAAAAAGACAGATGCAAGCAGTCTGTCTTTAAAATGTATTATAAACATTTCCACATTCTTGTGCAGTCGGTTCATAAAAGCAATGGAGCTTGTATCTTCCCACATGAGGCTGATTGTACCAGGTTGGCGGACAGTCGCCTGGCGGACGAAAATACCACAAACTATACTTGGATGGCCAAAGTCTTTCCCCATTTATTGCGCGTCTTGCCAAACGTTTTTCGCTTTCTCTGGCTCGCTGATAAAAGTATCCTTTTGTGGTTGCTTCAAAGGCATGGGGCTGATACACCATATCTGGAATCGTCCGCAGCCCTTTAAAATCAGAACAATTGGCTCGCAAGCGATTAATTCCTACATTTCCAACCATCATCATGCCTTGTTCTCCTTCTCCTTCTGCTTCCGCCCGAAGAAGCCTTGCCAATAAATCAATATCTGCACTTGAAGCTTTTACTATCGCCATGGTTTTACCTCCTTATGGTTCCATCATATTGCAAGAGGTCTTATCCCATTACTCAAAAACTTCTTTTTTAAACTTGGCTGCTGATTTTCAATTCAGTCAACAACATATCATAATCAACAATAAGCTTTAAAAAAACGCAATCAGCTGACCAGCTTTTTATTCACTGTTAAAAAGTGATACAGCGCACCGATTATCCCAGCATTATTTCGATGCTGGCAGCAGTCAATCGGCACTTTTAGTTCCTCCCAGCGAGGAATTTTCTGCAAATAATGATGTATATGATCACATAAATCCTCTCGTTCGCTGATTCCTCCGCCGATTAAAATTTTTTCTGGATTAAAGGTGACCGCTAAATTAAATACACTATAGGCTATATTTTGATACCATTGCTGAATGATCTGCTGCAACTTTCCATCTTGTTCTCCTTCTGCAAAAATTTGTTTTCCATCAACGAAGGCTTTGGCATCTAATTGCTTATAGTTTCGATAAGCAGCAATAAGTGCCGATGTAGATGCACTTTGATGAAGATTTTTTTGGCGGTTCTTCTCTGTATAAAGATACATATGGCCAAACTCTCCTCCTTTAAAGCTTGCACCATGCAATAAAGAATTGTTGATCATAATGCCGCCGCCGATTCCGGTGCCAATGGTCATGCAGACAAAATTGCTGCATCCAACTGCATGACCATTCCATTTTTCCGCCAACGCTGCACAATTGCCGTCATTTTCTACGGATACAGGAAGGGATAGTTTATCTTCCAACAGTTTTTTTATATTTTTTTGATTTAACGCAAAAATAGCCCCTGCACGCTCTGCATAGCCGGTTTTTGGATTGATATAGCCTGGCAGACTAATCGCTATACCTTTCACCTCATGCTTATTTTTATAGGCATGAATAGTGCTTTCCATTGCCTTTAAAAAAGCTCCCAGCTCTGTGCAGTCTGTTTTATATTTTCCCTTCTGTATAATTTGGCTGTCTTCCCATAAGAGGGCATGCTTTATATTTGTACCGCCTATATCAAAAGCTATATATTTATCCATCTAAACTCCCCCACATACACATAATAGCTTCTAGTTCTTTTGCTCCTCCCTCAAAGAAAACGTTTTCAACACTAAAACTATTTCTAGCTATTTTTAAAATCCCCTGCTTTTATTCATTAAAAAACGCGAAAGAAGGGAAAAATCCTCGTCTTTCGCGTTTTTTAGAAGCCTAATACTTTTTTTACATCCGACAAACCAATCATGTAACTAAGCAAAATCAGTGTGCTAATAAAAATAATATAAAAAATTCCCTCTAAATATAGTTTATTTGCTTTTAGTTTTTTTAACATGTCTCCAAAAACCTCCATTTTCTGCTAGTTTGTCCTAAAAGATAAAAAGCATTCCTCCGTTGCTTGCATTCAACATAATTCTTCCAAATTAACGCATACTAAAAAAGAATTTCTTGAATTTTTACAGAAATGATGTGATTTAATGGACGTTTTCCTTCTTCACATTCCTTCTTCTGCAGAAATTAAAGCAGAAAAACTGAAGTTGATTGAGCTTTCTTATTCCCATTGGCTTCAACATGATTTATTTACATTGAACTGGTGGATTCTTTTTCTCAGCACGATTATTCCTTATTTTATTTGGTGGAGATTCGTAGACAAGCATCGCTTTTTTGAACTGGTTTCTTATGGGCTAATATGTGCCTGCATTGCGATGACATTAGATGTAATGGGAACAGAAATGCTGTTATGGGATTATCCTGATAAATTCCTTCCCTGGATTCCGCCGCTTATTCCTGCCGATCTTGTTGTCATTCCCATTTCCGCGATGCTCATTTACCAATCCTTTTCTGAATGGACTTCTTTTCTTTTCGCAAATATCTTATGGGCAGTTGGATTTGCCTATATTATTGAACCGCTCTTTGCATATTTAGGCATGTTTGCATTAGGTCCAAACTGGTTTCATACGTATTCATTTATTGGATTTTTGATTTTTGGGATGTTCCTTAAACTTTGTATGACCATCCTCAAGAAAAAAGTGGAAATGTATTTGTAAAGCACAAGGTTTATGTATAATCTCGGTGCAATTGACAAAAATTAAGGAAAGAGGTGATTCTGTTGGAAAAAACACAGCCGGAAAAAGATAAACTCGTGCAGCAAAAAGATAAATTGGGCCTTGATCCTGACGAACAGGAAATGAATGGACTATATGGCATGGCCGAAACGAAAGAAGAAGATGTACAGCACCATCCATCTTAAAATCGAGTAGGAGGAGGCGCCTAGCCTCCGACCTCTCCCACCACCGTACGTACGGTTCTCGTATACGGCGGTTCCATTTAAGTCTGACGCAGATGGAAATATCTTTCATAGAGGCTTTTC